>Ga0247810_10000062_pt1 | contig 187332 bp, 171 predicted proteins | sample UWRJL119311C1_FD_179918 | JGI IMG/M metagenome (GOLD analysis project Ga0247810, IMG submission 179918) | Plant litter microbial communities from Arlington Agricultural Research Station in Wisconsin, United States - UWRJ-L119-311C-1 | ecosystem: Environmental > Terrestrial > Plant litter >...
CTGACCCTAGGCATGAAGATAGACGAGAGCGTGGAAGTGGGCATAGGCTTGTCATACATGTGCACGACGCAAATTAAGTTGGTGTTTCTAAGTACAATTACTACTATAATTACTTTCCTTATATATTAGACAACTATTAGACTAATTTAAACTGTTTAATTCCTGCTTATTTGGTTTTTTGTTAAGTTAGGAAACGGAATTGGCTGGCTTACCGAGCCCCTGACTTTACTATGTGGAGCTCGTGTAGTTGGACTAAAGCGGAGCTTCAGTCCAAATGTAGTTAGTCTAATCTAGCACCTTAGTAGAGCTTTGGAAGAGCTTCTGTGAAGCTCTTCTAATTAATCAATGATTCCTCTTCTCCCGCTGAGCTAGTACTTTACTATTCTAAAATTTTTAAAGATTATTTATTCTAAAATTATACTAGCTTTAGTTTTATACTATTTGTAAGCTTTTGCTTTTGTATATATTCTTATATATATACTAATAGTACTAAGAAGTATTAATAATAATCTAATTAATAGTAAATATAGATATCTAAATATAAAAGGTCTAAGTCACATGATGAGGTTATTTACCCTTTTTAGAAGTCACATGATGAGGTCAATTACCCTTTTAGGTAATTTAAGAATTACTAATACACTAGCTTTATAACTCTGAATATTACTTTTACTAATCTAATAATCAATCTTTATAAGTTTATACTAGTTTATATATTAATCTTACTATAATATTAGTGAATATTACCCTCGCTTAGGCTAACATGTTTAGAATCGCAACATGTTTTTTGCCTACTAGACTAGCCGGCTTATATTCGGTTATATAAAAGACGCTAGTTATTAGTCTGTTATATTATAATATTTAGATATTAAATAAATATTATAGCAATAGAAAAACATTAAAATTTAGATTGCAAATTGTCTAAGTTCGGCAACATGTTTAGGATCGCAACATGTTTTTTGCCTACTAGAATGCACTGGGAGCCAATCGCTAGAGATGCTCCAACCGTACGTCAGTATAGTAAAGGGACGTCAATATAGTATAGAGAATATAGAATGCACAAGTTTTCAATTTCCATATAGCATAGCTGTTTAACTAATCGAGGATTGTACCGTGGATTATACCATGCCCATATCCATGCTTCTCCTCTATGGCAACGAATCCTTCGACCATACGCTAACGGCAGGCCGTCCATGAGTCGCCGCACATATTAAAGTACAGAACGCATTCAGAACATCCTACAGATCTGCACTGGCCGTCTTCCCAGCAGCCATGATTTCTACAAAGCGCCCGCTCGAAATTATCTCCCTCCTTTCCTCTTTTGCTGATGCCCGGCTTTGAGCAGGTTAGGTCGACCTAAGAAGATAGAGCGTTGATATTAGTCTTTCGAAGAAGCGATAAAAAGCATTATATGAGTTTTTTTGCAAACGCCGGGGCAAAGCACATACTCCAGCAACCTTATAACTATCATTGGTTTGAGTTCCGTTGATCTGTGCCTTGGTGACCTCGGCAGTCTCTACAGGGGCAGAGTGCACCGCCGAAAACACGGCAGCAATAGCGAGGAATTTGAACAAGTTGGCTTGCATATTAGGCAATATAATATTGCTATCTTGGGCAGGGTATAGAAGAAAGTATGAGCGTTGAGGATTAGTCGGCTTAATAGCTCTGTTCTCTAGCCGTTCAGCGAGCAGGAGAAGGCTGCTCTACTTATACTGACCAATTCATCATGATTCCATCCGGACCTTGCTATCTGTACCTTGTCGTCGCCAACAGTCTGCCTATCAAACAAAGAACTACTATCCGGCTATATGGACGTTACATATGTAGAATTCGGCCTACTGCTCGAGCCAACTGGCAACAGGTTACAACCAGTCCTTTGTGAATACAGTCCAATTAGGATCAGTTCCGCAGCCTACAGGTCTCTACGAGGGAAGTGGTCAAAAGTCATGATTCGCGTTAGCAGGGGCATACGGCGCTTAACAATTGGCAACGGAAAGTCGATGCTATCCTCCAGTGTCAACTGTCCGGCACTAGCAAGGGGGGCATGCTGTATCCAGACTGTCGGGTCAAGTAAATAAATCCGTAGCATGCTGTTATGCTATTTAATTAAGTGGTAGCGAATAAGGGAGCCAGACTAGGCCTCTATCCAACTTCAATAAACAATATACAGGCTGTACTCAATAAAGGATTCGGCATGGCATGCTGTTATGCTATTTAATTAAGTGGTAGCGAATAAGGGAGCCAGACTAGCCCTCCATCCAACTTCAATAAAACATACTTTGTACTTTATATACAGGCTCTCATAAGTGAAAAATCCAACTTGGGTTATTGCTATGCGCCTCAACCAGCGGCATACAGGTGGCGGGTATGCCACCTGCCAGATCAACCCCTCGCTGGTCGAGGTCGTACTGCTGCGGCTAGTACTATCCCCGTATATGTGACCCCCTAGCTCACTTGATTACGTAAATGTAAGCAAGTGAGCTAGGGGTCACATATACCTCCCACCACGCCCTACTCGAGTCATCCACGGAAACCTTCGAACCGAAAGCTTCACAAGCTCGCATGCTCCCCTTTAGATGCCCATCACATTACCACGCATTTGGAAAACGTAATTCTTGCTCGAAACATTCAAGCCACGCCCTTATCACTTGCATCAACTCGCTAGCAATATGGCGGACAAACCGGCGGCAAGTGGTCCTCAAACTCTCTTAATTGTCAGTACATGTACCTTATGCTGACCATCATGTTAATCAACTGCAGAACTCCCTCACCACGCCCCAAGCCGCCACAGACCGACAGCCTACAGGCGACGACAAGTCTCTGAGCGATATTAGAAGATCGATGAAAAGGGATCCAGACGGACAGGGCATAAGTGGATTAGGCTACGACGGCGTGCTCCGTACTTTTGACGCTGAACGCAATGTTCTCGACGCGGTTGGCCTGAACCCAGCCCAGATTAGAGAATACTACAATGGTCTGCCGCTTCCCGAGAGACTGCGCACCGCCGACGGCCGCAACGTGTCCCGGTCGGACATGTTCCACCCCGATGCGGAGAATGTTGCGAAGAAGTTTACGGAGGAGGAGAAAGCCAGAATTCTGGCACGGAACGAGGAGATGGCAAAGCGTGGAGTCACAACCTGTGTTCCAGGCAAGTCGGCAGACGAGGGGGGATCGAAAGCTTAGATGGTGCCTTTTGCTTTTCGTCATTATGAAATGTTCATGCCAGTCACTTGCTAGCCTTGCAAACAGGCCACAATCGTGCGATGTTAATCCAGTGACCCAGCTCGTACTACTGGTTTGTTGGAATTGAAACGGGCATTATACAGGCTTTCTAATCCAACCTTAATTCCAACCGCATAATGCATGATTTCAGCTCTTCGATTCCAACTGCATTATACAGGCTTTCCAATCCAACTTCAAATACGACTAACGTGGCTTATCAGGCCCTGCGCACTTTTCCTTGGCATTAAACTTTGAACATTAATAAATCAACCATAATACATTAAATTACCTAAGGTTAAGTATAATCTGATGCATTAGAGATATCTATATCTTCTTGACAAAGTTCCATCGCCCTGTTCGCCAGCCTGATTATAGCCATGCCAAGCCAGCAGCCCTTCGAGGGACATATTCTCGCTGGCCGAGCTCCTCTAGTTGGTGGAGCTGGAGGTAGTGTGGTCCAGAACCCAAACCCAAATCAACAACTCCCAGGTGGGCACGGCAGCAAAGGTCTGCCAACACAGGGTTCAGGAACTCACACTGCCAGTCGCATAAGGCCTGCCCAAGCCAGGAAATTCTTCAACGGACTTAATGAGCAGGCTATAGTGGACGCATATGAGATGTTCCATGGAGTCCATGGATTGATTGCAAGTCCCGTCTCAGCTCCCTACACATTGCCAACTTAGATTAATTAATTTTTGCAGGAGAACACTGAGCCCGTGGATGAAACTTTGGAAACTTCTGTTCTGGGATATTTTCCTCGGGGGATTTTTTGGGAACTTTTGTTTGGGAACTTGTTTGGGAACTTTTATTTGGGATATTTGGCTTTGGTGGCGAGAGTACCAGCACTGTTTGAATCCATGCTTCCTCATAGAAGAGTACCAGTACTATTTGAATCCCTGCTTCCGCACAGAAGAGTACCAGTACTGTTTGAATCCCTGCTTCCGGACAGAAGAGTACTATTACTGTTTGAATACCTGCTTGGGCACAGAAGAGTAGCAGTACCAGTGGCACCAGTACTAAATTGTAGTATTGTGAAAGGGCATATCTGAATACAGGAAAGCAACAACAAGTGGTAGGCTCAACGTCGTAACTCATATCATAGGGCCCTAGAATATCAAAGGGAAGGTTTCTGAATATAAGACTACATGTTCCAAATAGTGTAAATAGTATATTAACAAGGTTATGAGTAGTGGTGTAAGTGATGTCTTCTCGTTGTTGTTCCAAAAGCTTACCGTCCTTAGTTATATACCTGAAGCCAAGACCCAGATCACATGTTCCACCCACATGACTAGTCATATGACCTGACCCCTTTCACAGTATTGAGCCTCATGTGAAATTAGTAATCGCTTGGAAAATATACTCTGTCACTGTTGCTGAAGTGAGACCTAGGTGATCAATCTCTCAGCCGGACCCCGTGAGACAGTTCCGTGGTACTTCTCTGCGTGAATCAGCAATTGCACTCGGTCTTTCAGCCTGACGTTACATATTTGACAATCAAAATGCACCCCTCCTTGCAACTTGCTTACATGCTTTCTCAGAAAGTGTCTACTCAAAGAACCTGAGGTGGCATACGAGGCAACCCTCTCATGTATCGTTAGAGAGGGATTCCCAAGGCAGACAAAGCATTTGGTTGGCCTATTTTCCCCCTTAATGGATTGTATCGCTTTGCTTAAAGCCTTAGGCCCTTCGGATTTGATGGCTGGAGGACTCTCCTCGTTCACTGGGCAACCACGCTGGATCTGACGGACTATCGGTCCTTCCTCCACGCTACAATAAGCTGTTATAGCTTTAATTGCCGCAATCCTACATCGACCCTCGTTCTCGAGGGATGTTTTGAGAAGTGTTAAGATAGCGTCTATTAAAAGGAGGTGTTCTGGCGTTAAGTGATCTAACCGCTCTAATGTGTCTTAAATATCCTCGTCGACTACCTTACCAAATAACTGTCGTTCGCTATCAATCACTGGCTATTCCTTCTTAAAACGGTCTACGAAGTCAATTAAGAAAAGCCTACACTACTGCTATTTCTCACTCCAAAGGCGACCAATAGCCTTCTAATATCTCTCCTCTCTTTTAGGATCTCCTTGGCCGTTTGACAATTTCGCTATACAACAATTTAATTTAATAATGTATAGAAGGCAATTTGTCACGGGTCGTACTGTTCGAATAACAAAATAGGAAGCGTTTCTATTACAAGAAGAATAAACTAAAGAAGAAAGAAAGAGAGTCTAAATTACAGCAGTTAGCCAGTCTTAAATAGACGATCATTCCCCCTATTCCCTTAATAGTTGATTTGTATTTGAAGAGCAGTTTAGAAATTAACTATGCTTAGATATCCCTCGGCCTTTGTACAAGGGGTTGATATCGCAGGTGCCTGTAACGTTCTGGTTCTAAACTCGAATAGCTCTTAATTAAATGTCGGGTTGATATAGAAATAAAAAGGCAAATATTATATCAAGGTAAAACTAATAAAATAGTTCTTATTATTAAATAAACAATATAAATTGAATGCTATAAAGGTTTGAGTATAAAGCTCCTATCTAAGAAAACTAAACTACTTATATAAAAATTCTAATTACAGAACCTCTCAGAACCTCCAGAGGTCCTGGACCTCTGGCGGTCCGGCGGTCTATCATATAACCTCTATATAATAATTCTCTATATAGTCTAACTACCGAGCCTCAGGCCAAAACATTGCCCAGAGCTTTATGAGGCTCAAGGCGGGGTTCGTGACATACAACAAGTTTTTTGCCTACTAGACTAGCCGGCTTATACTCGGTTATATAAAGGACGCTAGCTGTTAGTCTGCTATATTATAGCATTTAGATATCAAATAAATGCCATAGTAATAGGAAAACATTAAGATTTAAGTTATAAATAGCCTAAGTTTGCTAACATATTTGAAACCGCAACATGTTTTTTGCCTACTAGACAAACCGCCAGCTGGGTGCCCTCGCTTAGCAGAACTGGCCCCCAATTCCACGGCCTGCGACGTCAAGTTTCTATTAGCTTAACTTATGTTTATTAAAGCGGAGGTATTACCTTAACGGGCAGGACCAGGGGAGCTAGTATACAAGTAGTATTCCTATAAGTCAGAGCGTGGAGGAAGTTTGAGCCTTTTAAAGCATCTCTTTCCCTAGCAGCCATCAAGATTTAGATTATGAAAACCACTTCTAAGATGGAAGACGAACAAAAAAACAAAACTCCAAAGATAGGCAGCCGGGACACGAGTGTTGGCTGGTATATTCCTACACTTGAGAAAATCACATTTAGACAGCGTGATTTACTCGAGGGCTATAGCAAGATACCACATGACCTAGTCATTCCTAATATTCTCAAGCTGGTATGTGTTCTACATTTCATTATATTTCCGCTGTTTCGACGGTATGATCAGAGTACAAGCGGTAGCGTCTTGAATGGACGCAAGCTACGAAGTCATTGTCGTGAGTCTATATTGCAAACATGAGCTAATCACAGTCTTCACATCAGCGCTCTCGTGCTTGGGAAGTCTACCCCTACCCTTGCATTGGTCAATTCCGTTTCGTCGAGCTCTCCCTCTGCGAGCACCCCTCCTACCTCACCGTTCTCGAGCGTCTACAAAATGGTAATATCCTGGTCGACATAGGTTGTTGTTTTGGTCAGGATATTCGCAAGCTTATCTACGACGGGTCGCCACCCTCGAATACATGGGGTGCCGAGCTGATTTCCGAGTTCGTGGATCTCGGATACGAGCTTTTCAATGATTTGGCAACGTTACCGGCGTCTCATATCTTGAAGGCTGGGCTTTTCGATAAGGAGGTTAATCAGTTACTTGGAATGATGGATGTGGTACATGCTGGTTTGTTCTTGCATCTGTTTGACTGGGAGGGCCAGAAGAAGGCTTGTGAGCGAATGGTAAAGATTCTGAAGGATCAGAAGGGGGTAATGGTTCTGGGACAACAGCTGGGAAGTTTGACACCGCAACATGTTCAGAAAGGTCCTTTGAGGATGTTTCAGCATGACGCGGCTTCGTTTGAAAGGATGTGGAAGGAAGTGGGTGAAATTACGGGCACAGAATGGAAAGTCACCAGTACTTTGGACTATGGGTTGAATGTGGACAGCTTTGAGCAGAAGTACAATGATTCAACGACTCGTCGTTTAGTGTTTGAGGTCGAGAGGATTGGCTGAGAAGCAGGTCAACATCTGTATCTTTCTCAATGGCCCTCTCTCGTCGCCTTTCCGCAAGAATCAAAAACCAGATTAGGGTAAGGTAGGAGTGCATATCATTACCATACTAAATGCGTTGGTTGCGTAAATCGAATCTTATATACGAGCGACATGAAATCACACGTAACCAGCGAGTGGTACAGGGCACGCAATACGGGGGCATACTTTAGATCGTGATTTTAGAAGCGCATATTTTGCAATATCATTTCACCGAATTTTGGTTATGCATAGGCTCTAGGGGGTGATACAGTTTGGAGATGATAAACATGGGTGTTGATAGCAAACGGAGCTGTAGACATAATAAATACGTCCTCGTCATCTGCATCCGCATCCTCCCCGGACCCAATCGCATCCCCAGCCCCAACGACAATCCAACAGCCCCCTCTGCAGTGCCTCATTTGTACATGACAGTGAGCTACCCCAGCTGCTCCATCTGGAAAACCAAGCTCGTGGCAATTGGCATCTAAGTGTTCCCTCCCTGTATTTAACCGGGTATATTACTTTACGTCTGTGCCTAGGATCAAGGTTGTCGGTACTGGCTCGGAACGCCGTTTTTGTACAGCACTGTATTGCGCGGCAAGTAGCTACTGTGCCCAATTCCATCAGAAAGCGTCCGGTATTAAAGTACTCTTGTATTTGTAATCACTTGCGCTTCTGTGCCTTCATCTGTATCTCCTCTGGTTAGTTTCAAAAATCCTTCGACGAAAACCACTGTTCTGTATTATCACGCTTACTATACCTTTCTCGTCATCAATATGAAGCTTATTATCGGCGGTGCAACCGGTTTCGTCGCCGAGGAGCTTATTCGCGAATGTCTCAAAAACTCAGCTATTACGTCTATTATTGCTCTTGGCAGACGGGAGACCTCTCCTCCGTCCGACGCGGGTGCTTCTGCCTCAAAGCTTAAGTCTATTATTATTGAAGACTTTGAGAGCTACTCTGATAGCATAAAGAAGGAGATCGAGAATGCAGATGCTTGTATCTGGTACGTTCTGCCATACTCTTATTCTTTTAAAACTCTGAGTTATAACCGCGTTTTTTAATGTTCCCTATTCCAAGGGTCTTCAGCTATAAGTTTTCTCACAATTGCTAGCGCTAATAGATATCAGGACTATCGCCGTAACACCGATGAAGCTTATGGAGATTCCCTTTGAGCAGACAACCAAGATTTCCCGCGACTACGCTATCTACGCTATCAAGACTTTGGATAGCCTCCGCACTAAGCAAGCTACTCCTTTGCGCTTTCTATACATGAGTGGTCATTTTGCTCCTCGAAGCATGGCTGAGGTACCCGAACAACTTAAAAACCACGGCATGGTCAATTATGGACTACTCAGAGTATGAATTGCCCTTCCTATCCCAAACCCTTTTCCATCCAGCAAATCGGCCAATAACTGACTGTTGGAAAAAATGGGCGAAGCAGAAGTATTAGTTCTCAAATACGCGGCGGACTCTAACGGCGCTGTTCAATCGTGTGTTGTGAAACCCGGCCTAATTGACCACCCAAGCAGAGATAGAAAGGAGATTCCGGGTGTTCCCCATATCGAGCTATTGGACGTTGCGGCTGTGCTTTTGAACCAGGTTACAAATGGATTTGAGAAAGACACATTAAGTAATGATGATATGATTCGTATTGGGCAAGAGATTCGAGCTGGAAATTAGAAAGCTCAAGAGAGCAACATAATTGGTCGCGATATATATCGTGATATTCACCTCCGCTAATACAGATACTACTTCTAAATTGCAATCTACCGGCTGTGAATAATCACCATACGAGTGCAAATCGCAAATTACATCATGTATAACTAATGCACCATTGCATCGCGATAAGAACCAACATGTTTGTCTCTGATGCGAGAATATGTTGCTATTGAAAGATCTTCGGCCTTCATAGGTAGCTTTCGCTCAAACGCCTCAAAAGCGCTTCTCGTATTACAGAGCATCATAATAAATGCGAAATGGTGTGTGTCACAGGCGACCAATTTGGAAGGTAAGTCATTGGTGTACTATTGTAAGATTGCTGGGGCTACTACATCGCCGAGTTGATAGATTTGCATTGCAGGCGCACCTCCGGTGGGTGGCATCAGGATTGGATATTTATGCAGTTGGATCCAACAAAACATCTGACTTTGGACGATGCGGACGTTGCAAATTGACAAATAACTAGAATTAGATAGGGTAAATGCAACAATATTTATGCAGTTGGATCCAACAACATGTGAACGATGCGGACGTTGTGAGTGGACAGATAAAATGTCAACTTTGGACTACAGCCCAATGATCATCGGAGCGACGTAGTATCTGCCGAAAAGAATCACTTTGATACCGTGCTTCATTCTCTACTGCATCATGTAAGAGATGTTCCTAGCCTCGATCTAATGGGCCGAACAAACTCCTACTTGGCGAGAAGATGTGTAGGCGACAGGATGTGGCGTGAATCCCTGGCAGCTATATCTCATATTCCAACATGCTTACCGTAATTGCCACCAACCTGCGATACCTTTGAAGATCGGGAATTTGACGGCACAGCGCTTCTGTCTTGATCGCCTGGTGCGATCTCTACTCGTTGAACTTGTTGTACAACCAAGAATTAACCCACCCAAACTCATAAGACTCACAACCGCACTTTTGGCTACTTCTTAGCTGTGGTAACGAGTAAAGACTAGAGAATGGAGAGCACGCCAGAACTACCCGCTACCCATATGCAATCGACACGCAGACCCGAAATCGTTGCCGTCGCCGCAGTGGGTATCGCTATCTCGAGCATCGCCGTGATTTTACGATTCTATGCCCGGTACCAAGCACATTCTGCAGCGAGGATCTCGGTGAGATTTTGGTGGGACGACTGGGCTTTGCTCGTTACATTGCTCTTCTCGCACGGTTTCCTCGCTCTGAACATCGCCTGGACGAACTATGGACTCGGGAAGCATATTCTTGCAGTACCTTTCTCGCATTGTAATCAACCATTCTCCTTCTTCTACGCTGGAGGTCATCTTTGAAGAATTTGGAGAGATCAGAAGGTCTCTGTATGAAATTAGGAAAAGGCAGTTGGGTGATTTTTGTACTGTATCCAATAGCATGTGTAGTGAAGCTGACAAAAATTAATGAGAGTTCTTTAGACAGTAAGGAGCGCAGTAAATGACATGATAAATATATGAAGACGAAGTTACATTCGCTGCGAAATCATCACAGCTGTGCTTTATCTCCATATGCATTGTATCTATCTAAAATTGTAGGATTACTGCAACCAGTCAGTGTTCTATACCTAGTCCAACTGAGAGGTGAGTTGTATATAAAACTTATGCGCAACCGCCTTACAGATCAATCTAATGTATTAAATCAAACTTTTTATCTGAAGTTGGGTTTTTTGTGATTGTATAGGAGACGACAATGTTTTCGACAAATGAGGAGTTGGAACTTTGCTTCTTTAAGGTGGTTCGATAAGATTTGTGAGTGGATAAATCAGATTTTGAAATTGACCCAATCTTTGAAAATGGAGAAATCGAGCGCTGTTAGGGAATTGACTAAGCTTAGTTCAAATTCTATTTAAAGTAGAGTTCACATTCAAATTTCCATTCCTTTCTGAACTAGAACGCCTCCCTCTTATAAATAACTCCCAAACACTACCATTCTTCTGCGAACATTTATGACAGAGCTTTTCCAGAGCGACTCAGACGTTGAACTTCGATCTTACATCTTCACAGACAATAGAATCAAAGACTAGCTCAATACATTACGACAGAACATTGTATCATGGCCAGCTCCATCAAAGCTCCTTTGGGAGGTTCACATTCATACACAGTCATATTTCTTCACGGACGCGGAAGTCTCGGCCACGAATTGGCGGAAGACCTTTTCGACAGTAAAGCATCAGACCGCCGTACGCTGGCTGAGATATTTCCTTCTGTCAAATGGGTATTCCCGACTTCCCGACTGCGCAACTCGGCACGTGCAGCACACGATTTTCCTTCCATAGCACATCATGTTAACCCCATGTCACAGTGGTTCGATATCTGGTCCATTGAAGACCGCTCTGAGAAACCAGAGCTCATGCTCGAGGGCTTGAGAGAGAGCATCGCCGACCTTCTTGATGTTATCAGGAAAGAAGCGAAGGAGGTACCACTGGAAAGTATCATTCTCGGTGGTATTAGTCAGGGTTGTGCGACCGCCATCATGACTCTTCTGGCCTCGAACCTTCGCATTGGAGGCGTTATTGGTCTCTGTGGCTGGCTCCCGCTTCAGGAAGATATCGCCAATATCCAGCTTCCTGCTTCAAGTGCTAGAATATCACAAACCCTAAGGTTATATCTAGAAGATGCGAGTCCGATACCAGCAGACTTACAGTCCTACACTGCTAAGATGACAGCCATCTTCCTTGCCCACTCTCGGGACGACGAGATGGTTCCATTTACTCAGGGCGAGAGCTTGAAAAACACGATGGAGATACTGGGATACAATGTCAGCTACGCTCATTATAATGACGGTGGACACTGGATTCATGGCACATATGGTATAGATGATATTGCAGCGTTTTTGAAGGGGTGCTTTAGTCTATAATGCGGAAATAAGAATTAACAAGAGGATAGCCTTCAATGTATCTCTGCAAAACCTTGACGATCTACTTTTTGTCAAGTGAGATTATCTACTGTTATTTACACCAAGTTTCGTCTTACTTGATATGAAATATTAATTAGTTTGTTGAAGTTGGGATGGTTGTCCCAAGTCGCTCTTGCACTTTGTAGACAAACGCTTCTAACTTGGATAGAAGTCAACGTTCTTCTGGAATTGAATTCTTATCTTTGAACTTTAATCAAAAAATCGCTACAAGCATATTCTTTCGCCCGAGTATCAATTGTTGCGTCTTTGAGTTACAGTTATTGAATGTCTACGCAGTTTTTGGCTGTGCCTGTCCTCCGTAGTACGCTGCTTTCAGCAATGGCGTAAGATATTCAGGTTTCAGATAACATATTCTTACTGATTAAGACATAAAACAGTCGACGAAATCAAAGATCCTGCTACTCGGCATGGCTGCCTTATTCCCGGCGCGCCTCCGCTCCCGCGTCCTGTTTCCATTCCATTCACCCTCAGAATATAGACACCACGCTAGATGTTGTCGTTTACAAAACCGGCCATTGGGCTTTATATTTGACGCCTTCTCGTGGCCATACCAGTTTGCACGAAGTCGAGAAAGACAATGGTGGGTATTATGTAGCACCTACCAAGTGGAGCATCACTCCTCGAAAAGCGTGCCTGCACGACAAGAATATCTTTGTGGGCCGAATTAGATGGAAGCATATTCGCCGAACTCGGCAATTTATGGCACAATGGCCGGTGGATACAAGATCTGAGGGGTGGAACTGCCGAGCCTGGGTGCTTGAAGTCGTCGATGAATTGTTTAGACGAGGCTGGCTATTAGTGAGACGACGGGGTGTTGAGAGAGTAGAGGCTTTGGAATACTAGAACTTTTAATAGAAATCGTACTACTGGTTGATTGCTCTATTAAGATAAATGAATTCGGGGCGTTTCATGAATGTTGTTTAATAGAGCAACACCAAAAGAAGACAATAGCAGAGTGAGGGTCACATGAGTGAAGTTACGAAGCAATTGTAGGATATGGAAATGGAGCATAGCGTAGGAACTAGATTTTTACTGGTTAATTTCTTACAAAGAAAAGTCTTTTACGCAACTATCATAGGTTGAGCAGCCACCTATTAAGGTTGGTACAATTATATCTGATCTATATTTGTTGTGCCCCTTTATGAGTTTATTACTACTAGGTTATATTATTTTCATAGCGCGGCATGGTAACTAAAAGTTTCTAGCACAGTATCAGTTATCTCCTAGCATATCAGCCAGTGTTGCTTGTGTGAAGTCTTACTTCTGTAGATAACAAAAAGGCTTTAGAGATTTGTCACGACATGCAAACCACTAACAGGGTTTCATATTAGGGCTTCATAAGTTTTCAAATCAACAAAAACAAAAAAAAAACCGACATTTTGAGCTGTTCTGGGTAGAAGAGCTTCTATATGAGAGCTAGTAGAGGAAAACAACATATATACAGAATTCCGCGCAAAACGTTCACGCTGACATTATTCACTGCAGTTCCACAGCAAAATATCCTGCAACTTCATAGCATTGTTGACTTGTTAATTATATGTTTTTTCTGGGCTGATTCATGAGTCGCTAATTTATCCTATATAGCACTGGGGTTCTCCTGCTGGTGGTGGAAGCATATTTGTAATCAAGTCAGTTTTAAGACCAATGGTGTCATAGATTGCCACTGGAGCTAAAAAAAAATCTAAAACATTATTTTATAAAAAAAAGCTATTAATATAAAAGAAGTATCATTATTATAGATTTAGAAAGCAGCGACTATTAGATTTCTATCTTAGCAATCTTTAATATATAGCCAAGCACTAGTTAGCGGCGTTATAAACTAATAAATTGAACTTCTAACCCTAACCCTTCAATGCAAATAATAAGGCAAAGTTTGTCATGAATCCCCTTTCCAGCTATTTGGCATATTTTCTAATAATATCAGTGCATTGTGGTAGCCACTATAACATGGCCACTTGCCAACACATTTGTTAAGCTATTAGTACTGAAACTCTAAAACAGCACCACATTTCCAAATCACAAGCTATGTATGTCAATTCCCTTTCTTTTCTTGAAGTTATATTACAAAAGGGCTGCAAAGCCAAAAAGATCAAAAGAGATATAATGAATTTGTAACACTTAGAAAACATATTGTTTTTCTCAACTTGGTACAGTATAAATACTCTTAGAACATGGATTGCTTTATTGATTTCATAGTTTGCACGTTCTGCGGGTCTAAGGGCGCTCTTATATGATTCGGCCTTTAAAGGTGGCATTTTTTGTGTGGATGGAAATGGACTACTCTCAGCTAGATTTTCATTTTCATTGTCCCTATCCAGGGATAAATATAATAATAATATATTAGCAGAATTTACTTCTAAACTTTAAAACTATAAATAGTTGTTATAATAACTATAACAGCAGTATAGCATCATATACTAAAGGTGGACTTTTGGACGCTCTCTATCTTGTTAGTTATATTCAGCATTTTCCTGTACTGAAAACTTGATGCTCTATGTATATAGCCATGCCAACACCTATATCTTAGAATCTTCAAACTCTTTGCTTATTTAATGTAAAATCTTTTCAACGTCCTTGCTCTGGATTGGTGATTGATGTAGAGATACAAGTCATAGAAGTTTTCAGTTCTTAATATTTAACAACATGTCCAGTACTGGCCAGAGATCACCATGACTTAACAGCTGTATATATGGGGATTAAAGAAATCAATTTACTTGTTACAATTAATTAAATAACACGATGCATAAAGCTTATACAAATCTTTCAAACTTCAGTCACAAACGATATTTTATAGTCTAAGCTTAAGACATCTGTGAATGAATATTAATGTATATGTGGCTTATTTAATATCCTTATACCACACTATAAATTACCAGTGTATTACTTTGGTTACATAGCTATAGTGGGCGACTAGCTGAATATTTCCTTTCTAGATATCAGCTGGAAAGTGGACCCTATATCAGATTCCCGTGTTGGGCCCGGAGCTTGTTCTAGCGCAGGAAATACCCATCTGTCACGTGTGAGTCAAAACACTTGCGATAGATAATTTACAAGCAATCTCACTAAAGTATTTTTTTATACTTAGAAAAACCGACTTTCTACTATTTATATTGAGATGCTACTATAGACTATATCAATAGTTGCTTATATCTAACTATGCTTATTTGTTTTATAATAGTTTCTTTCATGGCTTAGGGTTATGGTCAAATGCACTTAGGTCAAAGGTGAATATATAATCTCAAGATATACATTTTAAAAATTAGTAGCGTCTAATAACAGATTCAAACAAATATCCCTGTTGTTTATAGTTAATTTAAAATATAAAACCTTCTTAATAATAAAATGAATCTGAAATAAATGTATATGCTCTTTTTTCATGTATACCATATGAGTACAGGCTTAGTAAGCTTGCCTTGCGGCTCTAATTCTGCTCGCTATCCCACTCTACTTACATTTTGTTGTGGCATGTGGACAGATTGTCCAAACTATAAATTTTGCTGTTTATTCAATACAGTACAGTCAACTGTTAGCTAGTAAATACTCGTCATTAATTGCTAATTAAAACCTTGGAAAATATACTATGGCAGATGATATCAAACCGCGAGCTTTTAACCCGGAAGGAGTTCCTCTTCCTCCACCGACCTACAACCACGTGTGCATTACAGCACTCATCCCAGGCTCTGTCGATCTTATTACCTTGGCCGGGCTGACAGGATTCGACTCATCCAGCAGCATAAACCCTACCAGCGTCTCAGAGCAAGCTGTTATCGCTTATCAAAAGATTAAAACGTGTCTCGCAGCCGTGGGGGCCACGCCGAGGTGCATCGTACAGGTGCGACACTATATTGTGAAGGAAACAGGGGATCCTGAGGTGGATATTTTGGATATTGTAGATCGCGGCTGGGGACAAGCTTGGATTGACTTTATGGATCGAGAAGCTGAGGGACACAAGCCGCCTGATACGGTGGTTGGTGTAGCGTCCTTAGCAAAGAAAGAGACTTTGTATGAGTGCGAGGTATGGGCAATAATGAGGAAATGAGGAAAGTGTAGACGTGTCAGGTAAGAAGTAAGCAGCAGGGCATAGGGCATAGGGCGAAAATCAAGCTAGTTGTGGTTTAACAAAAGGATTGCATATAGCGTCTATATATTTTCTAAAGGTATAATAGTTATTATAGCTGCATATGAAATGTTGAAACGAAGTTGAAGTTGCTAGATATAAAAGTTATTGTAAAATATTTATATTCTGCTTGTTAAAGACCTCTAAGAATCGTGCTTATAGTTTAAGATAAATTTTAATTAGATAATTAAATTAGGGCTCCTCATAATTGCTGTTATATGTTAAGTCAACTATTTTGTAGCCTGCTATGAATGTAACACGATTAATTATTAATCTTACTATATGACTACTGTTAGAGTTTACTGAAAGGATCTAACTATAGTCTTAAATGATTGCTTTTTTTACGCTAAAGCAGGTGTCAAGGTTCAACAGTCACAGCAAGAGATGCTGCACCACTTGCAAATTTTTGGATTTCATAATTGTACTTCTCTACACGGCGAGACTGGCTTAATAAGGTAGGTAGGTACTGTCTTGCGGCACCATTCATCCCACTTGAAGTGGTTAAAAGAGCGTAGTTAACTACTAATAGTCGGTTGTTAGGCAATAGCTGGATGTAATTAATTAAAATGGGTTTTTAACAATGGCCAGCAGTTATCAGATAGCCAATGAAGAGCTGGAATTTATAGCATGAGAACTTCTCACGTTTGGACTTGCAATACCAAAACACTAAACAAATTGGATTTTCACCTTAGGTTAGTCTAAAGTCGTCATATTCTTTCTATTAGTTTACTTTGAATCAAAATCTGTGCATCATGTCTCTGCGCAAAATCTTACTAAGGATTGGGTGTAGATAATCTTGTGGCTTTTCTAATAAGGATGCCTTGGTGTATAATATACAAGTTGTATCTAAGAAAAAAACCTTTAGAACTTTATAAATTTTTATAGAGCCTTGACGTTCTAGTATGCGCTAACTCAAATATCTACTGTTAATCGCGCTAAATTTTGTATTTGTACAAAATGTAATGTGTGTTATCTTAGGTGGTAAGGTTGGATGGTTGTCTCAAAGTCGCTAGTATGTAAGTTGTATAATATACACTATGCGGAATCATTATGCAAACATACTGACTGTGCCAAGTTGAACACATTACACAAAACTGAGTTGTTCTCCGATTGTGTAAAAGGTGACAAACCTTTACTCAGCATTTACAAGTGGACGTCTCAACTTTCAAAGTTGACCCACCCCCAAGAGACCAAGTTTGAGAAATACCCAAACAATTTAGTTCTATTCCAACTAATTATTTAATTAAATTCTCTTTATTATTATATACAATAGACATTACACAAGATATCACGCAGCATAATAATTCTCAAAGCGCTCTAAGCCTGCTGTTTAGTTCTGTAGTGGCTTATTGTTGGTGTATTTGCACTACACGTATTTACTGATAGTCATGTGACTATGTCACATGACCAGTGTAGATCCCTAGTTGGTGAGATCCTCAATACTTGTAGTTAGTTAGTAATACAACATTGATTACTCTACAATACAACTGGCATATACATAATATCACATAGTGGTGCTGTGTATTGAGAGTCAATTCACACTTATCATAAATAGGTATCTGACTACTTTTTAACATTAAAACATTGACTAACCACATAATAACATTGCTCTTCAACAATAGTTAGAATTAGGCAAATGAAACTTAAAATTAAAACATTTCTATTTATTATATCATTTATTAAGCATATAAATATTGTTGTTATACAATTAATTAGTCAAGCAATATGAAACCTAAGTCTGAAAAATTAAAGTCGAGAGAGTATTTCAAGCCACATTTCGGTTTAATTAAGCATTAAGATTATCATCTCGGGCTTAGCTAAAATGCGAAGTCGAAATGCGAAGGCGAAATGCGAGGGCGGAATATAAGGCGTGGTAGATATCGTGGTAAGAGAATGGTAGTAGAACGGATCCGATCGCAGTCCGAAGAAGTATATAACCTTCGCTCATCTTTGTATTTGTTAGAAATTAGAGTTTCAGTTAGCAAGAATCACTAGAGTTCTTTTAAAGTGCTTTTATTCAATTATCTGATATTAAACCTTTATACTACCATTGATCGAATTCATTATGGCTGCTTTAAACACCTCTCTAATAGGCAAAGTTGCCTTAATCACCGGTTCTAGTCGCGGTATGGCCAGTCAGAACGCTTTGGAGCTCGCCAGCCGCGGCGCAGATATCGTAGTGAACTACGCACATAGCTCATCATCAGCCGATGAAGTCGTCTTCTCTATTCAAAATATAGGCCGACGCGCCATAGCCATCAAAGCCGACATGTCAAGCCCTTGGGTATTTCTTCACTTTTTGAACAAGCTCTAGCATATTTCGCGCACATCGATATTGTGGTATCCAACAGCGGAGTCGAGCACTTCGGTCACATCAGCGACATCAAACCCGAAGAATTCGATGCTGTTTTTGCTGTCAACACCCGAGGGCAACTACTGGTCGCTCAGCAGGCGTACAAGCATGTCTCCACCGTAGGAAGGCTGATCATGCTATCGTCAGTTTCTACACAGGCACGCGGTGTCGCCAATTATTCTCTTTACTCGGGTAGCAAAGCGGCGATCGAAGCTTTTGCTCGCTGTCTAGCAGTGGTCTTGGCAATAGGAGTATTACAGTCAACGCGATTGCTCCTGGAGGTGTCGAAACTTACATGTTTGCTGAAGCAGCTAGAAAATACATCCTCGGATCTGAACATTGGAGCGATGAAAAAGTTGAGCAGATGGTCGCAAATTGGTGTCTCTAAAGAGGACGGCTGTGGTGCCTGAAGATGTTGCAAGGGTGGTTGCTTTTTTGGCAAGTGAGGACGCTAGTTGGATTAATGGGCAGACGATTGCGGTCACTGGTGGCGCGGCAATGTGAAACATCTATATCTGATTTTGCCCTCTTCCAGCTTTCGATAGTATATAAAATGTCCCCCTTTGGCAGCCTGGATCTTGGGCATCTTTTGATGATTATAATCCCAATTTCGTTTGAACCTTTGAACCGCCCGAACTCTTGAAAATCATTCCATAATCATGGCACTGTTGAAATTTGTCATTTTTACTCAAGCAGTCCTAAACGTTATGTTAACATTTTGTTAAGTATTGAAAACCTTTTCGACCTATATAACCACCTCTCAATTCATCTAAAACACCAAACGAAGGAGCTAGTCTCTCGTGAGGAGCATTACTTATGCTCAATCTATCTATACTGGAAAGTGATGGAAAGGAAAGAGGTTACGCGCTATTGAACCTTCCGATATTGTTAGTAAAGGAAGATATGTTTCTCTGTGCGGTACTAAAGAGTCGGTGGGCCATTCATGTGGTTTTACAGTGCAGCAGCCAGAGCACATTCCAAAGGAGAGGTTTAATGTGTTACGACGATATCGAGAGAATTTTCCTTGGCAGGGTTAAACTGCGTTTTGAATATAGTCAATATAATAGGTGTGATGAGGAGTTTGATCCAAACGATAGAAAGCATAAAGTCATATTAGGAGGGAAAAGATTCGGAGATAGGTGGCAAGATGATCCTGTCATGGAGAATAAGATATAGTTATCAGAGAAACTATAACTTAATGTGGACTTCTGGGTGCTTCTTGGTTTATTTTCAGTGTTTGATAAACGTTGAAAATAATGTTTCGTTATAATGGATCGCACAGGCCGAAGGGTAACAGTGTTTTATTCTGTTGGAGGAGAAATAGGCTTTTCGCTACGTAAGGCATAGACATTAGTACTCTTTTTATTACTAAGATTGCAACCTAGCTATATAAGTTAATAGGCTTGCATCACCTGTGATATGACCGTTTGCGCCTGCCTCAAAGTACTATTTGTATTGTTCTGTTCTGTGGCCTTTTGGTATTGAGATCAAATCCTAGAGCGACCACCTTGATGGCCAGAAGTCAAATGTAGAATCAAAGCAGGACACTCGATATAAGATTTATGAGCAAAATGCAATATAGTGCTTTATGTTATAATATTAGGCGTGCTACTTGATTCTAACGGATCCAATCTCCTTTGGTAGGAACCGGGCCTCCATGAAGGCGAGTTGTTTGTCAAATCTGAACTTCATTAAACTAGTAGTAGGTATCGCCGAGACTTAGGCAATGATAAGATATTGCAATTTGCAAACGCAGCATCTCCTAATTGGAAGTTTGAATTCAAATTAGAACATCAGACGTCTAAATTAAGTGGTGGGCAATTTGTTCTTCAAGCTAATAATATAAAGTAGGGAGTTTATGCTTATCAGTGCAGAGATTACCTAGTCAAAAAGGATATAACAAAGTTTGGCCACCGATTAATCCTCCTTTATCATTCAATCATGAAGACTGAGGCCCAGAAACGTAACGCGAGACAAAGCAGAATGGAGAAAACATTAGTCAATAGACCTAAATATTAATGTCGGTTCAAACCATACGCATGGCTATTGGGGTTGATCACTTCGAATACGGGGCACCACACGCTTGTATTAGCGTAGTGCTTGTTATATTTCAGTAGGATCAAGTGTATTGTATTGACTACGTACAAAGGGGTGTTTATATACCCAAATGGTATCACGTAGTCATGTGACTAGGTCACATGACTAGTATACACCAACAATTAATGTATCCTTATATATACACAGAAACAAAAGACTTAAGATGTATAGGTCTATTGATAAAACACCACTTATTTGGAATACTATTGTATGTATTTATCTTTATGAGATACAACGTGGTTCTAAGTTCCTTGCAGCATAATTCATATCCCCTACTGCAAAACATCTTACAATATGATATTAAATTAAGGCGACAGCCAAATTTACAAGAATTGCAGGATAAGGGTCTAATACTAAAACTTGGCGAAAATACCACAAAGGAATCGTAGCGTAGCACCCTATGTGCTGATAAAATTAACAGGTACTTCGACCTTAAAAATATATTAAACTTTATGCACACTTCTATAGAAGTATAATATTCTTTCTTCTTACAAGATTAATATCTAGATTTTTCTACCTCCACTCTAGTTCATCTCAGGATTATGCCACTCCTAGGTGTAAAACCGCCATAGGACATGAGTAATAGGACAGCGAATGCAGGAAATACCTCTTGTAAGACAAGCCGTCCCAAAGGTATAACTCACCTGGATGGTATATATCTCAGATGGCCTCTTGTCCTAGGACCAGTGGCCCAGGACAAGTCTCAGCTCCTTGTAGATCCAGAGTTGCCAATTGCGGTAAGAGAATTCATAGTTTAATTGCACAATGAGGGGCCTAAGTTGATAACCTCCAAACCAAAGTGGTGGGGAGCCGCATTTGAACCCTCAATCCTCCCAAAATCTTAGCCAAAGGATAGGCTTAATTGGGCCACGGAGGCTGGAATCGGCCTCCCTAAATCCAAGTGGTAGGAGCAGAGTTGGACTCCATCTGATTTCAAAATAGGCTAAGATCTCTAAGCCCCTCTACAATACTTATTTTACTCTAGCTGTCTTCGGTAGGGAAGCCCCACCGGTAGAACTTACAATAGGCGGCATCTAATTTAGGCTCACTCCACACCTAGATCATACTGGTCGTTATTATCAGCTCCAGTCAGCTGGGGAGCCGCGCCTCTCGGCTCAATTGCAAGAGTCGAGGGACAGCGAGCGTTTCTGTTTCAACATTACGTCGAGGAGCAGTTTCGACGTCGATCTACTGGAAGGTTCTCAAAAGGGGATCTAGACAAAGGTCAAGTGAACAAAACAACTCCGCAAGCTACTTGTAGATTATCTCAAAGGTATTGGTCGCAATGAGGCACAGGAACCTTGCTGATTGTGGGGAAGAGGGGTCGTGAGAAGGGGTGACAGAGTTGGGACCCACCATTCAAGAGACAAATGGATTTTGGGAGTAAGCCAGGATTCTTGTAAAATTCCTCCCAGCTTTGACGTCAAAATATAAATGGACTCCCAATATCGGAGTATTCCAGTGCGCTTTCGGATTATGTAGGGAAAGAGCAAGTATTTCCCATGTTCTCCCACAAGCAACCGGGATCAGTAAGCATACCTCAATATGTTAAGTTTAAGCGGCGGTCGACATTTCCGCTCAATAAATTGCTGTGTGAGCTACTTGATATATATAAGGACGCTGGTTAAACTTTCGGCATTAAGTGAATCAGCTAGCACAAATATATTAATTTAAAACCTGTAGTGATTTTCCTGGTACTATTGGTTCTTTACTATGTTTGCCAGGAAGACCAAGTTTTTTTGGTTGGCCAACTGTGGATCTAGCCACTACAGTGGATCGCTGTGCCAGGTTTTCTAGTTTCTCAATGTACCTCCCAGACTTGTGAGATCGGAGAATATCAGATTCTAAGAATACAATTACCAAAACCTGGCGCCCAGTCCATTCCGATGACTCAGGTTAATGTGAGTTTCTCAAAAAACATTACCACCATTTCGGGTAATTGGGGCTCAAGCTAACAAGTCATATAGGCTGTCGGTTAAGATGAGCTGCATCTACATATGGGTATACACATGGCTATTGCTGCTTGGCTCGAAGATTCTCTGTAGCATAAATGGGAGGTGATCTGCTTACGATTACACGAAGGTTAGAATCTGCTCAATATTCGACTCATTGATAAACACAATGATGGCCTTCATCCAAATTCTCGTTGGCTTACTATCGATTTCGTCGGCTTTTCCTACCTCCCAGCGTATGTATTGTCTACTTCTATTTGAAGTTGTTATACGGATGAAATCTTACATTTCCAAACAGCAATCAAGCAGAGAGGGACGCCAACGGTCAATGAAGTGACTAGGAGACAGCAGCAAAGCGTCAGCTTGTGCACACTATATGCTTACCATGCCGCCAATGGGTACGAAATTTTGAACAACTTGTGGGGCAAGGATACGGCGACGTCTGGTTCTCAATGTACCTATTATGATGGGGCAGTAGGGAATGGCATTGCTTGGAGCAGCGATTGGGTGTGGCAGGGTGCACAAGATAATGTTAAGAGTTACGCGTATGCGGGCCGCCAGCTGACTAAAGGAATCACCGTGGAGAGAGCTAGAAGCATGCCCACGAGCATCCAGTGGACTTATAACACAACTGATATCCGAGCCAACGTTGCTTATGATGTCTTCACTGCGGCCGATCCAAATCATGTCAATAGCAGTGGTGACTACGAACTTATGGTTTGGTAAGAGATTAAACCAAGTCATATTACCCTATGACAAGGCTAATCATATTATTAGGCTTGCCAGGATAGGAGGTGTCTGGCCGATCTCTCAGTCTGGAGCGCCTATTGCCTCGGTCACAATTGGTAGTTACAAATTCGATCTCTATTATGGTTTCAATGGAGCCATGAAGGTCTACAGTTTCCTGCCACCTCAGGGAACAACTTACAATACTTTTAATGCCGATATCAAGAATTTCTTTAAGTATCTAGTCCAAAATCAGGGTTTCCCTCAAAGTACTCAGAACTTGATTGGTATAACAACCCCTTACGATTACAGCCTACTTTTTACCAGTATACTAATATACTCTACTACCTAGTTTTCCAAGTCGGCTCAGAAGCATTTACCGGTGGACCTGCAAGGTTCCGTGTCTCTAATTTCGACGCCAGCGTCAGCACCTAAGGAAGTATGCTTCGAAGGAATTTGACGTTGTTTATCTGCAGGGTGTTTAAATATTAAGAACATAAGCAAAATATGGCCTAGCAGCTTATATGCTGGAACTTGATGTTTTGCTAGAACTTAATGTGGGAAAGCTAAGTCCGATTTAAAATTAAAGCCTGATATATCAATATGTATATAAATATTAATATATAGGGTTAATCGCAACACCAGGTTGGCGCGTGTCATTGCTACATATAAAACTCTTTCGTTGAGAGAGAGGACTAATCCGTCAGGCGAAATACCGTTCTCTACAAGACGGTCGAGTTTCCCGTCGGGAGAGAGACAGTGAATTTTACCTGTTTGGTCTGTCTGGCCTTCATCGGTGAAGTAGAGGTTGTCTTTTGAGTCTATAACTATACCTTTTGGTCCTTGAATCGCTCGAAATTTCGTCGGGTTAATAAAGGCGAGATGATGTTGGTATGAGGGTTGAAAAGTATGATTCCCTAATCTATTAATAACGGGGTTAATCTCCTAGCACATCATCGAATATTTCATCTGTAATTGTTTATAATTCGCTACTACAAACAATCCATCATTTCTAATCGCAAGACCGTTCGGCTCCCCATCCCTCCTCGTTCATTAGGACACGTTCTTCTTAGAATCAAATTTTAGCACCCGCCCAGAGGTAATGTCAATCACAAACAGATTTCCTTGTTCATCTGTTGTTGGTCCTTCCAGAAATATCCCGGAGAAAGGCAAGGCAGAGCCTCCACGCCACTCCGTGGGTTCCCCTTCACATCTCAAAATATCTGGTATACGAATATACACCTCTGCAACAATCGTAGATGGAACAGGCAAGAAGTTCATGGTACGATCTACTTGTCGATATTATTCATATAGTTAGAAAATGCATCGTGTATATGTAAGGTTACTCTGAGGTGAAAGTACCACGCCGTCAGATCTACAGACAGAAATAAGCGTACACGTTAACGCACAAGTCAACGCTACGCACAGATGTATATCAGTTGCAGCATCAGATCCTGCAATATTAGGTATGTAGAGGGTGAATCCAAAGGCGCAGCAATGTAATTGATATAAAGTAAGTAAAGAGAACTGGCCCCATTTTGCGGGGTTTCGGTCCTCGTCAATTTTTAGCATTCCTTGAGTGCTCTGTCAGCCTGAAAATGGGGCAGTTATGCCTCCACAGATGCGCCCTGGAGCCCCGTGGGGTGGGATACTGGGCATATCGGGTTTGTGCTTGCTTCGGCTAGCTTCTGAACACCTGGAAATAATCCGACCCCGTCGACTTTTTAAGGAGCTACTGTCAAGATGTCATATGTGGATAAGGTTGAATCTAAAAGTCTTTGAAATGGATGCCAACTGCACTTCATAAATTATTCCCAAAAACAAAACTATCAGAATGCAACAGTTGTTATGCAGGGAGACAATTATTAGAGCATTACGTTCCAAGCCGATTTGATACCCAAATTGTATAGTCAGATGCCAAAGCCAGGCACATGGAATGAGGTATAGGAAAACTCTGTCACAATTAATTTAGCAGTGTTCTTTGGAATATAGGTAAAATTTTGGTTCAAGCTGCACTATATCTCTGTAATTGCCTGATAATACATCACAGCTGAGATCCTTTACTTGATAACCATTTTATTGTCAATATCAAACGGTTATTTGATACTTTAAGAAATAGTAAGTTCCAGGTAATGCTAGAGTTTGGCTGCTTTAGAATACTCCAATATACAAATATGACTTAACATTTTTGAAAGATTCATAGAATCAGAGGGAATGAATCTAAATATAGGAAGTTTCCAAGAGAAATATATGTATATATATATGTAGGAAATAGAGGTGATATAGTTTACATTAGATTTGAGAGCTTGATGGAGCATAATCAGAACATAGTTCTTAAATCACTAGCCAAGTCATCTACATAGAGGTAAGTCAACACTTGTGTTCTTCCACAATGTCCCACTAGTCTATTTTACTTTCTTCCACCGTGTAACCTCGCGACTTAGGCGCTTTACGGAGTAGCTCCGTTCCATCCACGATCATGTAGTCCGTCTTCAGTAAACTGCATTGCCCCTTCAGTTGGCATTTTCCAGGTTGCACGATGCTTGGTAAATTGCTCCATGGTCGGTCTTAATTTGGTTTCAAGTAGGGAGAAATCGTCGACGCTGCCAACGCGTAGGATACTCATTCCCGGAAATGCGCCGCCAACACGGTACATGAGCGCGCCGCAAGTATTGCAAAAGAAGTTGGTCATGCTGTAGTTCTGGCCAGGAGTTTTAACAAAGATCGTCTTATCTTGTGCCCATGATTTCAAATTCTCACGGCCCCGCACGTGTTTCAGGTGAGTGTCCAGGATAGTGAAGTTAGTTGCGTGGATTGACGCAGTAAGTTTGTGGCAATCAGAGCAGTTGCAGACAAAAGAGCCCACAAACCCCTCACCATGGGTTGGCTAGGAATGATATTAGACAGAGCAGTATAGACTCATTTGTTATACACTCACAAATACTAGTTGCACAGCACCACAATAGCATGATGCCGTAGCTTCATCTTCGGTGGACCATCCATCAGTGGCTAAGCCAGCAATAGGGAACCAAGATTTGGTTTTGTCATCTGGGACTGTAGAGGACATTGTTAGATATTTGAAGCCTTGGTGTAGGCGGGATAAAGATGATAAGAATATAAAAGCTGATTACGTAAAAATCATGCTTAGATTTCTGAGATATGCTGATTGATAGGGGTCAATAAAATCTGCTCTGGGACTCATGCTTTATATACGCGTCTGGCTTGCAAAATGGATTATCAGGACAGAGCGTCTTGAGCAATTGAAAGGCCCCGCGCGCCATGCTGCATCCAAGTAACAGTCTGCTATCGCAGTCACGGTCGCTCTTCTACCTCCACTTCGATAGGCTGCTTTCATTTGTAAGCATCACTGCATACAGCCAAAGTGTTTCCTCCAGTCTCTGTTGTGGTAAAGATCTTCGTCACTTGCTTATCTCGTTTCGCTCGCCTAATCATCATGCTAATAAGATATGCTAGCTCTGCTCGGTTAGCTAGCTCTGCTCAGTGTGCACTATGTCTTAGTTAGGAAGTTACAGGGTCCACCCAGTATATGGTCTGTGCGCGATATGCAATACAGTACTTTATACCAAGTTATATGGTCTGTAATCAAGTGCCATCTAAGTAAGTCACGATCAGCACGAATATAATCCCAATCACATCATACATCTTCAAACATGCCTTCCCGAAAGCGCAAGCACATTAAGTGCCCGTCCAGCTTATCGTTCATTACTCTAGACTCTAGAGCACCAGGGGTAAATTGGCTAAAAGTGCACTCGGGTGCTGCACGAAGTCACGCAGCATATTGGGGCGGTCCTAACAGACGAGCTTGTCGAGGCGAGAAACAGATTAAAAATCAAAATTCTACCTTTCAAGGCTATTCTGATATCAATTATCCTGACCTCGAGAATGTTTCTGCTTCTTCTCCTAGCTCGAATATAGACACTCGTAAGTCTTTCGAGCTGGTGAATTCAAAAGCTAGCACAGCATCTCGAGATGCTACAGATGGATTCTTTCGCTACAGCAATTCCGACAGTCTACACTACCTCTCCCAATCACCTTTAGAGACAAGATCCAGAGAATCTTGTTCCGAAGCCTATCTGTCAATATTTAAGTTCCTGGGCAAGACCTTTGTCAGACAGCTTTTGAAGGTTGAGGACAAAGAACATTCTCTAGTACTCCGTAGTTGTCTTTTACTTGATTATGCATACTATATGGTATTTACAGGTCAAGGAACAAAACTAGTACTGCTAAAGCTGAAGGGTGAACTTATCCGGCATATTAACAAAATAATAGAGGGTGCGAAAGGTATGCTTAGTCTGCGGTGTTTGACAGCAATTTTAGCGCTCGAAAATTCTGCCGTCTGCTTGGTATCCCAAGATTTGCCACACGGTCGACGCATGTGGGACTACATTCATGGGTCGCTGCTGAACGAATTCCTCTGTTGTCTCCCCGAATCTCTGGATATAGCTCAATGTGCGGACAATGAGCAGGCCGTGCATCGTCAACTCATGCAGATGCTTTTTCCCACGAGCTGCACCAGCTTCCGTGATGCGGAAAGCCTTATTCTGGAACGATATCTCTCCAATTATATGAAAATGTAAGTTTCTATCAATTTAGTCACTATACTGTTTTCTAAGGCAACTAGTAGATACCTGGCAATCGAGTCCACCATTCCCATAACTGCTCGAATAAATGAAGCTGATGACACATCACTAACAACTACTGTGTGTAAGAATTGCTCTATCCCTGCTGAGTGGGCTTCGCCTCTTACTTGCAGGTGGGGTGACGAGGTCTCTACAACACATACTGAAAGACAAACGCTTCTACTTGTGGGACTTATACACAAATGGCTTGCAACATTTCTTGATAGAGATATTAATCAGTTTGTATTGAAAGAAGATCAATTAAAAGAGCGTGCTAGCCTCCGCCGTTACATAGAAGGATTTCTCCCTATTGCAAATAATAGTAACGTTGAGATAGAAGCAATATATGAGTGTTGCCGATGGGCGAGCTTGATTCTATTAGCAGTGGACAAAAGTTGCATCCCTATACATGTTGCGGCAAAGCAAATACGGATCTCACCTAGGCTTACCACTCGTCTTTCAATGACAGATCTGTCACAGCTTTGGGGGAACCGTAAAGGATTACTGTTTTGGGTGACCGCTGTATGTCACTTTGCAACTGCAGGGCGGTGCTATGCTCTGCTTTGTAGAGCACTGCTGGCACGGTTCGCTCAGGAACTTGCTATGTCAGATTGCTGCCATCACATAGCTTTAAAACCATTGTGGAGATTGAAGCAATTTGAAAGCTTTTGCTGTAATCTAGGGACAGTTAGAAATGAGCCTCATCTCCTTATTGCCAATTAGATATATCATAATATTATTCGGTCAGATGATTATATTAGATCCTCAGAGTTGCGCCTTCTCAATCTTCATTTTTAGACAATCAATTATTTCTAGGTAGCTTTTTGAATAGAAGCTTTCGGATCCAACGGGGCTAATCAAGCTCAGTAATACCTTATTAAGTATTTGTAATTAGTTTCAAGCATTAGAACTTTCAAATGCCTTTCGAATATGTCAGGAAGATACGTCCTTACAATTAAATTTTGATGAATCTCTGTTAACAAGATCCAAAGTCACTGTAAGATAAGACAGATTAGTTTAAATTTTTTACCTGTGAGACTCATGTAGAGATTTCAATTTAAATTGATACATAGCAGACTGTAGATGACTTGGTAACACATTAACCAAAGCTTTTGGCATGGATTATCCTATCCAGGAACATTTCTAGTATACAGGTGAACATTTTAAACCACGTTTTACAAGACTTTGGGAGCATTAACCCGAGTTTGCACCTGCGGCAACAAGTTTTTCCTTCACCAGTGATTGGGGTGGTCTACATATTACAATCGTGTCTCCCATGTTGATCGGGTATATTGCATCACAATAGCCTTAGACTTAAAGTATCAATTTTCTTATTATATCTTATTGTGACGCTCGTACCTTTTATCGAAGTGATCTTACTCGCTACGTAAAAAGTGCACAACAGCTGTGCGATCAACAGTGCTTTTGTCAAATAGTGATAATTTGCCCTCCTGGAAGGGTGGTCTAGCTCCACTTCAGTTGCAAGCATGCTCGTACCTCGGCCATTAAGAGATATCCAAAATTCAGGGATTAATCGCGACTCAGCTCATCGAGATCAGTAATGCAAAAGAATGTACGTTGTCGGAGGGAAGAATCAGATTTCGGGGAGATCATTATACAACCAGGAAGCAAAGGAACCAGTTACGTGGGGAATGAGCTGCATACAAATAACCCATTCAAAGAAACACTCCATAGTTACGTTGAATTAACCCTGATTACCGAAAACCAAGCTTTCACTTTATACTGTGGACTGTGGATACAGAATTACCCGACTTATTTCCAAACAAGCTTACCTATCTCATTAGCACAACTTCATTTCATTCAAAAATTCCTAAAAACATTCTCGCAACAGTAAAATGAATGTTTCCTTTAATTCGCATTAAAGAGTTGTAGTACTGTCTATTATAATTTACCATTTTCCATTTGAAGTTTTCTTACCCTCTACATCAGGAAGATATCCCATACGCGGGCCATACTTTTGAAACTAGCTTGTCCGCAGATTGCAGCCGAAGCCGACACACATTGACTGTCTATTTCGAAAGTTTCCACATTACCCGCTCGGCTGCGACCTTTCTTGGAGCACACATTGACTTGATCTGGGTATTATGGTGTTAAATCTCATGCACAGTCGATTATTATTGAGCTTAATACCGACAGAAGTAAAAGTGAACTACTGAAGAGGATTTACACATTAAGGTTTTATTCAAGGAATTTGAGTGCTGTTAGCTGTAAGATACAGATCATCCTGTAAGTATTGATGTGCTAATGCTGCACTGAGCCAAATCGAAAGTCATATTTGAGATACTACAACAGACCGTGGAGCAGCAGTGTCGATAAGATGAGCTGGGCTTTAATTTAAGGTATCACTCTCACTCTAGGCATTACTGTGAAGCAAATGGGTATACATCTGTACTCTGTATCAGCGTGCCAAACAAACTATCACTGTCTAGTTCTTGAGTAATATCGAATTAGAACCTGACCTATATGTGACACTGCTCTCAAGTCCAATTAACGTTCTCAAACTTTCGTACTGTTCAAGCGTTTGATAACTGTCTAAAAAGAGCTGGTTTACTACCTGGATTCTTAGATAGCCATTCATGCGAGCGACAAGTTCCATTTATCTTATTCATAGTGTAATTATTAGTCGCGTTGTATCATCTGATGACATCAATCGCTATTTTTATTCTCCCTTTATCATACCGAAAAGAACTGTTCGTCTGATTTCACAGCAAGCATATACAGAGATATATTTGACTGTACGGAGGTTAAGGTAGCAAAAAAATAATAGCACTGAGGCATTTTAGCATCTTAGTCATGCGAAGGTATTTAACCCACTTCCTAATCAAGTAAAGCGGAAGAGACTCTTAAATTCGCGCCAAGTCTCAATATTGGTGACTTCTTCAACCACAACCAACCGTTCGCTCGAAAAAGACATGCAAAGTAATCACTTTATGATCGTTTAGGTATTCTGTGATGATATGTCATGGAGTGTAAAGTGGGAGCTGACGAAAATACAAGGTATTTTTCTTGAGTTTAGGACTCAATGACTCATTTAGACTACATTTACTTGTGTATTCGTACCTCAATAAATACAGTATAATCTTAGTTTTAAACCCGAGGAATATATAAAGGCTACCCAGCTATGGTTTGTTTCTAATACATCATCCTCGACTTTATGAAGACTATCCAGATTATCACCAACCGCGCCTTAAAGAATATGCCTTCTCACTCTGTCTTAATCATTGGAGGCGGTGGATATCTCGGAAATTTTGTTGCCCGTGCATTCATCAAACAAAAAGGATCGTTCAGTCGTGTCGCCATTCTTGTAGAGGCTTCAAAGGCATCTAAATTCTCGTCTATCCAGGCTGAAGGCATGGAGATTACAGTTGGCTCATTTAATGATCCCAAATCGTTTAATGGTTTGCTACCAACCTCTGATCAAAGAAACCTTCCTCGGTAGTCATGCTAACTTCCAAAGGATTCGACACTGTCATATCTATCCTTGGTAATCGCGGAATGAAGCTGCAGCCTGCTATCATTGATGTGGCGATATCGGCCGGGGTCCGCGAATTTTATCCGTCTGAATACGGATCCGACATTGCTCAGGGTGCTTATCTCACGAATCGATATTTCCGTGACAAACACCTAACTCGGACTCACCTTGCAAAAGTTATCTCGTCCAACCGCAACTTCAACTACACTTTAGTCATGGTCGGTGGCTTTATGGAATTTGCTACAAAGGATCTATTTGGTATCAACACGAAGGAACATAAATTTACCTTCTATGGACAACCAGAGAAAGAGGAGCCACTCACAGCAACTGCTGATGTTGCGAAGATAATTGTTGCATCGACGCTCCTCCCAAAGTCGCCAACGCAGATCCGCGAATTTCGCGCTCCAACCGGTCTTTATCCGTGGTCGGAAATCATTGCCACAATATCGGCAGCTCAAGGTGTGGAATATAAATGCACATTTCACTCGGTTGAGCAGGCAGAAGCCTTGCAGGCGACATTCGCAGCGAAGGGCGATGTTGAACAGGAGCTTGCCTTCAGTTTGAAGGCAATCATGGGCGACCTGAAGCAAACTGGTGTCCCAAAACCATGGGATAACGGAATGTTTGACTGGGAGCGGCAGAGCCTTGAAACAGCCATGAAACATTTATTCTCAACTGAATAGAGGCTTGAATAGAGGCTTGCCATTAAGGTTTGATTATATATTCTACTCTAGTAGGCTTTAAGCAGAATTCTTGGGCTTTACATATGTGCAATTCATGTTTTGAAATCATTTTGACTACTTGTAAAGTGTGCCGTGGTCATCGAGAGGAATTCTTTACACCTTGTGTCCAAAACTTCCCCAACCCAGAGTAAATTACTCACTAGCATCATTATAGTTTCCTGGTCCTCGATTGCCATCTCATGCGCTGTATGTGACACTAATACTGCCCACCAAGCCTTATCTTCCTCATTCTTTGTCTCCGTACCAGCAATGACGCAGATCCAGAGCAAGAGCGGTCGAAAGGTCGTCCACGAGTGAAAGTAACGCTTCATAAGACGTTTGAGGTATAGCTGCTCTACGCCTGTGAAGATTCGCCTCTGGCGGGGACTCTGTACATAAGTGGTGAAGTTCCTTCGAATAGCGGCAAGAAAGACAATTCCCGCTAGCCGACACAACTCATACATGAAATTATTTTCCCCAATTTCATCTCTTTCAATGGATGATTCCAGAAATCGATATGTGAGAGGGTTGACACATTGTTGGACAAACGTTCTGCTATGCCAGAGCTGCTGTTTGGGCAATTCTGATCTAATTACCATGACCATCGCACACATATCTGCAAATATCAATGATAGAGATGGATCACGAGGGAAAATCTCGACCCATAGCTTCGGGAATCCGTCCACAAGGAAAGGCCAAGGGAGTTCCAAAGATTGAAGCCGGTGATCCTGAAGCGCTTCCAAAGGAGGAGGAAAATCAACAGGCTTGTTTTGGAAACAGGAAGTGGCCACGTCAACCCTAACACGGGTCAGTGGGAATACCATAAAACAAATCCAGGTCCATTTATACAAGGTAAGAAAGGAACCTACCCAGATAATAATAGGCGCAGTATACGATTGTGGTCAATTGTATGTATGCCACCGCGAAGACGGAAGATAGCTTTCAAACCTTTCACATGTGCTTTATAAGCGCCCCAAAGTCCTTTCTCATGCTAATATACTAATTAGACTTTAGTAAGAAATACTAGGATGTGACAAACAAACACTGAAGCAAGCAAACTCAATGATAGCCAGGACTATCCCATCACTAATACCAAGCACAGGATCGAGAATCCTCTTGTTTACAGAGTTTAAAGCAGTGGAGTGATACTTTATTGCACGTACAGCATCTTGATCGCTAGAACGGAGAGTTGCGATATGTAAGGATATCTGGGATAGGACCGCTAAAAACGATGCAGGGTCTCCAAAACTTATTGGGAGCCAACAGTCTCGAAAAGGCGCAAGTTGTATATCAGGGCAGGTGTACACTGTATTTCATTTAGTACCATGCAGCTTCCAGTGCCATTCGCCGCAATTCAAGTCAGAACACACCGTAGTCAATTAGAAACAAGGAGTCAAGATTCATGTCAATCGGGTAACGGGCAAATGGGTTCAGACGGCTTCCTCCAAAAAATGGCCTTTGAATTCCCCTTCCTGAGCTCAAAAACTCTCTCCTCTCTTTCGTCGTCCCGCCTTCAATGTGTGAGATTCTAGGGACTTCTTTGTTCATACGCGTCAAAGCTGTGAGTGGCTTGTTAATCTGCCATGGCTTTTGCAGCTTAGCTCGACCCCTCCTCTTCTTTGGACCTCTCATAACATGTTTTTGAATAGCTGTCCGAGTGTCTTTACATTCCGGTACCTTGCCTGTCCTAGTTACTTCTACAAACAGGAACTTTGACAATAACGATTGCCCAGGGGTAAGAGCAGAAACAGTTTCGCTCATTATAAAAAAAAGAGTGACAAAATTGATTATGGAGTTTATGCGCTTGATCTCTGAAGTGCTTTCTTATGACCCATATATCTTTGAATAAGACAGAGTAAGCTGCTCACTAATCAATGTAAATAGCCGAGAGGCGCGAAAAGTTTGGCAGGGTTTATTGCAAGAATTTGAAAGGCTAACCTATTTTGGGGCATAAGCTTTTATCAATACATGAATCTCAGGCTAAATTATGTAAGTCTCAGAATATTTGAAATCAACATCAGAAGTCCCCTTTGTGGCATAGTGAGAAACGGCTAAAATATGGCGGCCTTGTAAATATTGGAAACGCAGATAGATTGAAAGTACTAGTTTAAGCTCTTCTTTCCTCTCTTTTATTTTTTGGGGGGGAAAGACGAAGCGATCACCCAACATCTTTAGTGAATTAATCATTCATTGAAAATGTATTTTCTAGTTGTATTAGTAAGGTGAAGTTTTATAGTGACAAATGTACCGTATCATTTTTATACTTGAAGAAATAAGAGAAAGACAAGGGTGGTGAAAAGTGTATATACAAATTTGAGACATACCAGGAAGTCAATAGTTGATAGATTCATCACTGGCTATTCCAAAATTTGATCTTCGTTAAATCCCTTCAGTAGACTTGTAAGATTGACTATGACGTCGGGGGAAGTTTCAGCTTCTTACTTTATCATAAGATTATACTACGTTCGTGTTTACTTCTTTCACTTCTAGAAAATTGCTGCACTAGATTTGAACTTAGAGTATTAATCCAGTCTTTATATATGATCTATGAGGTATCTATTAGCTAGGTTGATGGCAGCTTCGTTGTCGGTGAGATTAATATTTGAACCCCTGGCTGCATCTTTGTATATCAAAGAAGCTCCATTAGTCGGTGTCAGTATTGAAGGGAAAAAATATATCCAGCAAGACTTTTCGCGTGCTGATGACAATAGTTGCTGAAAAGGAGACAAAACAATTGAGAGAAGTATAATTTGATATTCAGATAAGAAGTTGAGAGAGAACGAAGGCAAGAGAGACCATTATTATTAAGAAGAAGCTAAGAAAAAGCAAAAGAGAAGAAAGATAGAGGAGAAAAAAACACAAATGGATTCTAAATTAGAGAAATTAATTTCTTCTATATCTTTTGAAACGGATCTGTCAGTAGTTTTAAGTGAATTTCTACGCTGAGCTCATTGTCTCTACTTTTTAAAGGTGTGGTAGAATTTGAGGCTAAAACATCAACCTGTTCTTTAGATATATAATAGAATTGGATTTTAAACTTACAAAAACGCTAATGTGCCTCATTTACCATACCTCCATCTGTTCGTGAGCGCAAAGCTGATCTTTCAAGCCTTGCCTTTGAACCTCCTCTCCTTCAAATTTTCATTCTTTGTCTCGTCAAGAAACTTTTCCATGTTCCATGTACTCATTTTACCCAACCGCGTAGCACTTATCTTCAAGTCCTTGCGATCTGCACTCACGATCGAAGATTGGTACTGCTGTTTCATGCCGCCAGCCGCCTCAATCGCATGAGTGGTGGCGGCAAAATCATAAGGAGAGGCGTTCTGCGAGATGTTTTCGAAGCCACTGTCAGGGATCACAAGACCTCATGTGCGATGGTGAAATTATCGTGGGAATCAATATTGCAGCACCACCAATCGTAGCGGGCGCGTTGGGATTCACTGGTGTGGACCCATTTCGACATACTGGGGTTGTGTTAAGGGTGAGGCAGGTCAACAATGTAAAAGGAGAGCGGGAGGGCAATCGTACTGCTTTACTAAGCGGACATACATGAGTTGTATCGCTACAGGCTTGATCACTGTAGCTGTGCTTTCGTAACCGGAATATCCAAAGTAACCATGTTTATTTGTCTCCATTTGTATCCAGGTCGATGAACATTGTCTTCGCCAATGCAGTAAGTTAGGCATAGGGTGGGTAAGGCATACCGAGCGGGCTAAATATAAGTTATCTCCTGCCCTCTTATACTGAACTCTGTGCGTAAGATGCGTTTTAGACATAACCTTTTGGCAGCGTTTATATAAGGAAATGGTGTTTCAGAAAGTTTGCCTGCCTCTAGCTATCCATCTTAAGTTAAAATACCTACTCTATGCTACCTACAATAGGGATTTTCTTCAAAAAGATCTTACATTGAAATAGGCTATCTGAAATTCCATCACCCCAATCTCATTCAGGCTGCGGTGTAACAACCTCGACTCCATTTTCTAGCTAACTATGAAAAAACTATCCAAGAACAATAGCCTATTCACAAATTTACGCTGAACAATTGTTATAATGACTATTAGATTAGATCCATGACAGATATTATAGAAATAGTTTGTATCTTGTCTTAACCAAACTTAGAAGATTATTATGTAAGCAATAGCTTAGACAGCTTTGTCCAAATCTTAAGTTTTTAACTTTTCTGCTGCATACCTGGTAATTTTGGTGTTTGTAACACCTTTAAGCACAATCTGAACAAGAGAATAGAAGTACAACAAGCTTAGAAAGTAGCTTGTACTGCGGATTCTAAACCTAAAAACCCCCTGTCAAGTCTGGTGTTCAGTCACATTTTAGATGGAAAGTATTCTTAATGCTAAACACGGTCGTTAAGTATTTTGTCATACTACAGTATGTAAGACATATGTCCAGTGCTCGCTGAATAGGTCGGTTATTGAAGAAGCAGGGTTGGTCATTTCTCGCTTAACTATGCTTCTTACATTACTGAAGAACTATGATTGTTCCCTCGAAAAATCTATAAAGTTGTAGTTCATATTTTTTATCTTTTCTAAAGGAAAGTTGGGGATATCAAATTGAATAAAGCTCGAAATGAAGTAGTTGGTTTTATCAAAATAGCTGAAATAATTCGGGGCATGGGCATGTGACTTGACACGTAGACCATTTGGACTCTGAACAGGGTACAAGAGTGAGGCGATATGAAACAAAAGAGAACAGTCGAACTTTTGACTACGAAAGAGTCCCTCATTCCAAAACTCTCACCTCTGATATAAAAATAAAGGGCAGGGACAACACATGCTAAATATCAGATTGAGAAGGACTTTAATTTGCCCCTTTACTTGGCAAAGCTCCATCACTCCTATTACCAGATCTGGAAAGGAACAAAATTGATAACTTCTGGGTAGAAGACATCTTAGCACATGTTCTCAACATGTTGTATTTTCATTTAATTTACGACGGACGAGCTGAGATGTAAGGCATTGTATTAATATCAGAGGAGACCAGCTGTGGATTCTGTACAGTCTCCTCTTTAGATCAACCATGACCCAGAGTCCTCACTTCCAAACAAATAGCGAATGTCCATGGTCACAGTTAGGAGAGGTATGTGAACTCAGCCAGACACACGTATCTAGCACTGAAATGAGAACCAACAGAACGATTCTCCATTCTACTTCTAGCCAATAGAATTGCGTGGAAATCCCCTAAAATAGAAATCCAATAATAGAATCCACTAGTTGTTGGTTCGGCCAGATTCTTCAACCGCCTCTGTATCTCCATGCATTTGCTCTTCCTAATTTGTTCCAAACACTCATTCTTAAACGCGACCGAGTCCTGATTTTCTGTACTCTCTCAAATTCGATGCTTAACTCAGCAACGCAACCAAATCCTTCTCTTCAAACCAAGTGTTAGCCTAACTATCCTTAACCTCCTAATATACTGCGAGGCTTATCATTAAAGCAGTCCTCCGCCGCTCAAAGCGACACGAGCACCAACAACAATGGAACATCCAATCACCGCACCGTGGGGCGTTCATATCACTAGTGCGGATTTTATGAAACTCAGAAGCGGATTTCAGCCAAAAGACATGGACGACAAATGGATTTGTGTAGCCGATAAGCCAGATCACCGTGGCAGCATAGTCGTACACTGGCGCCGCAGCTGGACTGGGAATGAAAGGATTGCTCTTCGGGTGAGTCGTAAGAGTGACGGCGCTGAGATTGTGGAAATCACGTGGGAGCGAGACACCGGCGTGAATCAGGTGAGCGAAACAGCAGCAAAAGGACTGGCCACACAGCTTTGTCAGAACTTGCTGGGTTGCGAATGGGTCATCGGAACGAAGACATCCCCAAATCCTCTCAATGTGATTCTCTCAAACTCACGCTCTTTCCACGCCCGCCATTCTCGCCCCATTTCCAATTCTACCACGCTGGAAGGGCTCCTTAGCACTAAGAGCATCAGGGAGGCTGACCTGCACAAATACATCGAATCGACTCGCATAATTGTCCATCCGATCGCCTACAAAATTGCCAAAGACTTCCTCGCATACAAAAAGATCTATGGATCAAAAACCGAGCATCTTGTCTATGGCAAACAGATCAAATGGAGCCTGTCGCAATTTCTAGTTAGACTTGTTAAACAGAGACCACTTGCGTTCTACGGACAGAACGATATTACATTACTGCGCAATCATAAAATGTTGGGGCCTGCAAGCTCACTGTGGGACCTTGTCGGAAGCGATCATGAAAGCAAGGACATCACCATGCATGATTACCTCACATATGAAGAGATGATGATATCCTCCCTCATCGGAGTGTCGGGATATACTCCTTTTCTAAACGATGGAAATCGATTCAATAGAGGAATAAAAGGCAAACCAGGATCCTTCCAGCTTGAGGGCGTTGAAGTTGGGCTTGTTGGGGCAAGATTCGAGCGCAAGGGAAAGATGGACTCTGTTTACGTGGACAGTAAGAACGTTGATGGCTTCGCCTTTAACACCTACTTCAAAGGAAAATCTTTCGAAGAACGCTACAAAACAAGGATTTCCATCACTATAGAGACGCTGTTAAGAGAAGCAGAGGACAGAGGAGGAAACGCCCACCAAAAAACCTACTTGCATGTAGTCGGCCTAGGACTTGGTGCATGGATGATAGACAAGGAACAATCGCGGTGGTACATAGAAGGATTCACTCATGCCCTTTGGAATCTCAAGCTCCAGTGCATTGCCGTACTTGAGTTTGCATACATTGATGTAGATGCTATCACTCGGGCGAATGTGGAAAAGGCAGCACAAAAAATAGGTGCACAATGTGTCTTCAATCGCCGAGCACCTTCCACTAAATTGAAAGATCCATCCCTTTTGCTGGTAGTATCATATGCGTGGGATGCCAATGCTTATCCCGGAAATGAATACTATAATGGTCTGTTGGATGCCACTGGCGATCCTGCAGCAGCTTGCAGTAGTGCAATCTCCGAGACTCAAAATCCTGAAATCAACACCAACATGCTAAAATCAATAGTTGTATTGAATTAGTATGTACTAAATGATGGATGCAAAGGGTACTCCACGGGTAAGCATTCGGCAATACCTGTGCTCAATAACATTTTTCCGACAGATTTCAAAACTTGAACTTCGCTCCTAACCAATTTGTCCAACCTTAGGCCATGATGACAATAAGCAGCTTTCTCAATACTATCCACCAGCGGTTGAAAGAATTCTTTAAGATCAATTTGCGCGTGTTATTCTCCTTTCTTAGCTGGTGCTAAGGCATATGAATCGGTGATATCATTGGCGCCCACTTTTGAATTGTTATATCATAGCTCGGAATTTGTAAATATCTGTCGCTACGTGGGCCTTGACAAGTCTCTATGATTAGCGATACTTATCTGATCTTATTCAACCAACACGCACATTTTGAAGCTCTTCAATTTGCGATACAGTAATTTCTTCCCAATCATTCAACTACTACCAGAGGTTTCAATTGTGTAAGGTGTTACTGTCCCGGGACTGACTCGCAACCACTGTGACATGCACCGTTCATTTCCCAATGTAGCATATAGCGCTATATATTATCCCACTCTTCTAGTTCAGCCTATCCCCACTCTTAGATAATAGAAAACATTGACTTTAACAAGCTACAATTGACACACAATTTCAACGCATAAATATACTTCTCCTGATTATTATCATGATTGTACACACTTAGGAATTAAACAATAAGTTTCCCGAACATAAACACCTTCAATAAAAGCTGTGAAGTCTTTCTAGCTTCAATCAAAAGAATACGACGGCAATTGCCTCGCAGTAGTAGCCTATTCACATAAAAGATGAAGGTTTCCGTCGTTCTACCGGTTCTTGCAGGGCTCCTAGCCCCTTACGCTGGAGCAACATATCAGCAGTAGGTTCCAGTCTGCGAATTTAATAGCAACTTTTTTCCCAACCATCATCTTACTGACTTAATCGTAGCAAGACACCGTCTCTTTTATATTCAAATATCTCTAGTACCCTTGATGAGATTATTGCACGAGGTTATCTTCGAGTTGGAACAACTGGAGATTACAAGCCATTTTCATATCTTGTAACCAATAAGACAGCACTTTCAAACTCAACGAGCATTAACACAACGTACATTGGCGCGGACATTGATGCTGCTCGATCCCTCTCGAATGCTCTAGGTCTTCCACTACCGGTCCACCTGGTTCCAACAGTGTGGGCCAATCTGACAGTTGACATAGCTGCTGGTAAATTCGACATCGGCATGGGCGGCATCAGCGTAACAGTGAAACGTGCAGCCCAAGTGTTTTTTTCCACAGCTATCCAGAAAGTGGGCAAAGCTGCCTGTATTCGATGCGTTGATTCCAAGAAATACACCAGTCTCGTAACGCTTGACACAACCGGTACTAAAGTAGCAGTTAACCCAGGTGGAACCAATGAGGCGTTTGACAGAGCCAACTTGAAAAATGCCGAAATCGTTCTTGTTCAAGACAATAACGCTGTTTATCAAGCTGTATTAGATGGAGATGCAGATGCAATGATTTCGGACTTGATTGAAGTGGAGTTACAGGAGAAATTACACCCAGGGGAGCTGTGTATTGTGAATCCAGAAACGCCATTCACTTTCGAAGAATTAGGATACTTGGTCGGAAGAGACGTTGTATGGCAGAACTTTGTAAACACCTGGGTACACATCCAACTTGGCAGTGGGGCATGGAACTCAACCCTATCAAAGTGGATGGACTATGCTTGGCCGAGTGTATAAAATAATAGGCTCTAATAATGGATGATAACCTTTTCAGAACTGAAAATTCTGTGTACTGTTTGAAGCTATTCAAAGGAATAGAAACTTAGTAAAACTTTCTAGATTCATAAGAACCTGCATGAAATTACACAGTGGTCGCATTCGATATAAATGTTCTGCACCAATAACGATATTCTTTTAATTATAACCCCTCTAGAATTGGGAAATTACGTTTTTTCTTTCTTGGAACTACTGTTTATTAGCAATGCCAATTTCTAGCCAACTGTCTATGGTAAGGCAACTGAATCTTTTTTATTTTGATTAATATACTGAGAGGGTCTTAAGGACTTCGGTCACATCATCAAGGTATTTAACGTAAGAACTTTTTGGTGGAGGCTAGTAGTGATAGGTGGAAGAAGGATCAGGCGAATTTTGTGGACACAAGTAATAAAGCTAGGCAGATGTGTGTGTCATGATAAAGGAATAGGAACATCTACACCAACGTCGCTCGGAGGCCTCCAAAAGGCGAAGTGTCTGGCATGAGCAGGCAATGGAAACATGGCTTGCACAGAAGAACTACGGACCCCACACATAGTAAAGACGAGGAACGGCGAACCACTGCTTCAAAGGCGGTAAAGACGACACAAAAATGCAACGAAAGTGAGGGTTTCGCGACCTTGCTAAAGGTCACTAGGCATAGAGGGTGATGATACACCACTATACCCGGAGCCGGTAGGAAGGTGCTCTTCTTGGAAGATTAAGGCCTGAGATGCTACAATACCCCTGATGAGAATCTCTTGGAGACAGCATAGCGGGCTATATAAACTAGAAATTGATTTGATTCGATTTAATCACGGTACAACAAGAATAGAATCGAAGGAAGGAAGAAGAAGTCGAGCAAGCAAGCATAGTGTATTTAGTTTAGACTCACCTCCCCATGGACGTAAGTCTGGAAGGGCAATATGAAATTCTCTCTCTCTCTCTCTCTAGGCAGATGTGTGACTGGATAATCTTATAACATAAAATGCAGACATGTGTTGTTTCTCCTTGCTATGTGGCGCTTTTACATATCTCCCAGAGCTTGTTGTGATATTAAGCTGGAATTGTAGTACAATCATCCTTTTTGGTACTAAATTTAGATTCTGCTTTAAAAAATACTTTGCACTATTATTTCTTGGAATCTAAGCACACATAGAAATAAATGTGTACTACATAAGTGAGAGCATATATTCCGGGCAATGGTACACGTAAGAAACTAGACCCTATCTTCCAACCTCACATAGTTGTTTACCAAAGGAGTAGACGCACAATAATTGCTCTAAAGATTTATGAGTTGATTTACAGTATATATCTTCCACAAAATGACTATTCTGTCACCCAGAATTGTCAAGCGTGAGAGTTCGATGTCAAAGGGGCAAATTGAATTTCCAAAAAGCTCTAGACATTTCTTCAGCATTTTATGAACAACAAATTCAGTTTTCTATGATCGAACAAAAACTATATAGGCATAGCAGAGCTCCAAGTCGCAAAACGTTATCTCTAACAGAAGGTGGCACCAACAATCGAACGGAATATGATGTGCAAAATAAGCATACATCGTACCATAAACATCAAGCAGAAACTCTTGAGAAGTGTTATACCTCGTGATATATCTCAGAATACCAGGAGTATGATATCTACAGACATTGGGAAGATGGCGGTCGGCTTAAGGGCGAGGCTTCATTCGCCATGGAACCGCAGGTGATTTAACCGAGCCTGCCAGCGTTCACAATGGAACGGCTAACTTAGCTGAGTAACCATCATTGCAGAAGCCAACAAGGTGTCACCATCTTTACACGAATCATTTGAAACTGATAAAGATCCGCTAAAATGAGTATTCGCACGATTGGCAACGGCCTCCAAAGTCGAGCAACTAATCTGTTCCGAATATTTACAAATTCACTCGGTATATACGAACACAAGTGGAAGGCCTTCCATTGTGACTCAGACGTTCACGGATATCGTTTACAAACTGCCACGAAGTACCTATCAATGCCATTGTTGCTGTCAAGAAGATTTAGCATGAGTCAACGTGTTCCAATGAACCGCAACAGGTGGACACGCCGCTTACACGATCAGCAACATTTTTGGTTCTGTCCGTCACCGATCCTAAAGAATCCATACAAACCATACGCTCAGCTCTTGCAGGTATTAGTAGCCTTATTAAAAATGTAGCAATTCGTGATCCCAGTTCTTCACTTTCGTGTACGGTTGGAATCGGCAGCAATATTTGGGACAGGCTCATATGTCTTCCGCGGCCTGCACAACTTCATGTGTTTCTTGAGATCAGAGGTTCTATTCATACCGCTGTTTCGACTCCCGGCGAGTTGTTGCTTCATATTCGCTCTGAGCATAGGGATATCTGTTTTGAATTTGAGCGGCAGCTTAAGGACCTCTTGAGCGGGTCCGTGACTGTTATCGATGAAACTGTTGGGTTCCGCTATTTTGATATTCGTGATCTTCTCAGATTTGTTGATGGTACTTTGAATCCTGTTGGATCGGCAATTCCTGCTTCGGTATTAGTTGCTGATGAGGACAACTCAGGCGTTGGTGGCAGCTACATTGTTGTATAAAAGTACGTACATAACCTCAAAGCATGGAGCGCTCTCAAAACTGATCAACAAGAGGCCATAATTGGCCGTACCAAACTTGAAAATATTGAACTTGATGACGCACATTCTGGCCATCAGGCATCACACAAGACGCTTGCCACGATTGAAGATCGGGATGGAGTGGAACACGATATCCTGCGTGACAACATGCCTTTCGGCTCTCCTGGGTCTGATGAATTTGGAACTTATTTCATAGGTTACTCTCGACATTTATGGATCTTTAAACGTATGCTGCAGGGTATGTTCGTTGGCAACCGTCCTGGACTTCACGACCGCCCCCTTGATTTTTCGAGACCTTTGACTGGCACCTCGTTCTTTGCGCCATCAGCAAGCCTACTTGCAAGTCTTTAAGTTCGATTCTTTAGGTGTATGCTAGGTGTTACCAATTATCTGCGAGAAAGTTTTCGAAAAGATATATTTAGAGCTTGGATGATAGGAGCACTTACTTAAGTTGTTAGTCGAATCCCCTCTTTAGGCGAGCGTGCCAAGCTCACATTTTGTGTGTAACAAATACGAGCTGCAAATAGTACTACATTACACGTAACAAAATATTGATGAAGTATTAAAGACTAAGGTTGAATTCCGACTCAGTGAACACGGATGGCACCTATTATTATCGTTTCAATCGGCCTTTATGAAGTGACAAGGAAGTCGTCAATTCGTAAACACCGTTGAAGCATCATGTCATATTACCAGAGCCTCTACCAGTATTTTCAGAAGGATAAAATGTAGTTGAATCTTACCACTTCAAAGATCGCTGGCCAATCTTTGCATTCCGCTGTAATGCCGTGCCTCTTGCCTGGTTGCAATACTCTACTCTTCGGTTTGATTTGCTAACAGCCTACCTTAGTACATTTTGACGTTGCTTCGGAATATGATAATTGGAACATTTATTACCGATGAGAGAGTGAGGGTGCTGAAGATGGAAGTCAAAATTGAACTCGAATCAGAAATGTCGTAACTCCATAATTGGTAGATAGATAGGTGACATATTGAACTTACCAATCAATCTCGTCTAACTTTCCCTCCAGATTAGACTCTATAATTATGTTTAAAGGCGTCTTCCACTTGAAAACTACTAGTACTAGGTGCATGGATTACTGTGCATCAGTGAGAAGTCCTCAGCCGGAAATCCTCTCCCAGAAATGTAATTGAACTGTAGGGTAATGCTAACATTTTCCAAAAGAACATCTTCACACTTCGAAGTCAGGCTTGGATCTTTGATATTGACTTCCGCTCTAACTTATTCTAAGCTCGATTATATACATACTCCTCACCCAATGGACCTTAGCTCTTCTACTTCTTTGCCTTACGCTCTAACATACTCCACGTAAACTTTCCTGTACCACCCCATTCTCTATCATCGCCAACTACCTGGTCTAGTAATTTAAATCCAGCCTTCTGATAAACGCCCAACCCAGCGTTCTTTGCTAGGACAAAACAGTCAAATCCAAGCTTCTGAACTTCTTCAAGACCGCTTCGGACAAGCATACTTGCGATACCTTGACCTTGATGGTCGGGGTGGACTGCAAGGTAATCCAGTTCTGCTGCAATTAGCTTCTACTACATATGCGATGAACGAAGAACCTGGACACACCCATGTAATTCTTCCCGCTCATAAGCTCATTTTTCCGCTTTACTAGTGGCCCATCCATGTCACCCATCGTTGAATCATAATTCCAATCAGCTCCATCATAATCTCTCTTCGCCTTTTCCGCTTGTTCATCCGTAACTGGTGGAATTCTCCCTTCGGGCCACAAATCCTCGGATTTCAAATCACACAAATCATCTGGGAGGAGCCAACGACAATACCCTACCAATTTGCCCTGTTTAAAGATGTTAGCGCGTAAAGGTAAAAACCGAAAGGTGCCACCAGAAGTGACCTTTGGAGACCTCTATATTGCATTAGTGTAGAACCTTGGTGACTTACCGTCTTGACATCCACGACCTTCTGATGTCTTTTTTGCTCCCTGTTGTTAAGGAGATTTTGCGGCCCCCTGAGCACGCCTTGGCTGTTTACATACTCTAGCGTCCTACCGACACGAGTCCAGATCAAGACCCAAGTCTTGTCTTGCCAGAAAGCTGTTACATTGTTGAGGGAGATCGCTGCCCCATCCTCGAAAGTGCAGGGTGCAATAACGAAATTTGGCATACTAGAGAGTGAGGAATGAGGACAAAAGCTACGTGTAGAACAATTTTAAAGCTAGCTTGTGTAAGTTTATCGGGGTAGGCTGATGATTATAACTTCATTGTGAGGGTTTGGAAACCTAGCGAGATCCCAGATACTGTTCATATATGGCTGCCGGTGATTTCGGAATATCCTGAAACAATACCCTGAAACTGCTGCCTAAATCTTGATAATATCAAATTAAGAATAGCAGGGTAAATGAGATAGATGTATAGATAAAAGTTGTTGACCAGGGGATCTTTGACGCCAAGATAGCGTCCTGACTACAGCGCCCTAAGCTCTTTGCGGGCACCACCCGCAAATCGGAACACGAGCGTACCAATGGAAGGAATCTATAGACACCCAAAGAGATACGTATTATAGTCTTCAAAACTTAGGCAGCGATTTGAGAGTATCTTCACATACTAGCTGCCACATAGAGTAACCGAGGACCTTCAGGCCTGACTAGCAAAAAAAGAGAATCAGCAAGGAGTCGAAGGATACCTGACTAAAATATGGCAAGTGAAGCGAGTTTGACCTCAAAGCCTAAAATACAAAACTTGGAAACAATAGTTGAGTGACTACTGGTATGCCAAAGATACACATCTCGATATTGTATTATGCTTCTAAAATACAGTGCTCTGAAAGAAGCAAGCTAGTCCAATCCTCTGCGCACCTACAAATACAGACCTTCCGGTTCACCCTCGCTCTTTGTCTTGAGTACTCTTTCTCTCGCTGCTCGGAAGTCAGCCATTTGAACTCTCATGCGCCGCTCCCGTAAAGCCATCAGGCCAGCCTCGGAACAAATGGCCTTGATATCTGCACCACTGAGATCGTCTTTCTGCGAGATGAATTCCTCAAGGTCGACGTCCTCATTCAGCGACATCTTAGATGTATGCAAAGTGAAGATCTTGCGCTTGGTATGTTGATCAGGGTTCTCGAAAAGAATCTTACGATCAATACGTCCAGGACGTATTAAAGCTGGATCTAAGGTATCGATCTTGTTGGTAGCCATAATGACTTTGACGTCACCGCGATCATCGAAACCATCTAGTTGATTCAAAAGCTCCAACATAGTTCGTTGAACCTCGCGCTCGCCACCTGACGTAGACTCATAACGTTTTGTGCCGATCGCATCAATCTCATCAATGAAGACAATGGATGGTGCATTTTCTGCCGCGACCTAGCAATATTTAGCATTGCTTACATAGTCAGAATGAACTAGCTTACCTGGAAAAGCTGTCGAACAAGTCGTGGCCCATCACCCAAGTATTTTTGGATCAGCTCACTTCCGACAATACGCAAGAACGTAGCGCTGGTCTGGTTGGCAACTGCCTTAGCGAGTAAAGTCTTACCCGTACCTGGTGCACCGTACAGAATAACACCCTTTGGAGGTTTGATTCCCATCTCTTCATACAGTTCCGGATGTAGAAGTGGAAGTTCAACAGACTCCCGAACCTCCTGAATCTGCGTCTCTAGACCACCGATATCTGCATATGACTCTGTTGGCGCCTTATCGAGCTTCATGACCGTAACTAAAGGATCGGCGTCATCGGTAAGAACCCCGACAATAGACACTGACTTGTGGTGTAACAATACACTCGCACCAGGTTCTAACAGGTCCTTGTCAACAAATGACATGATGGATACGTAGTATTCGGGTCCGGTGGTGCTGGAAACAATGGCATGGTCATCATCAATCATCTCTTCCAGAGTACCAACCCCCATAGGACTGCCACGCATATCATCAACCCGTCCTCTTTCGTCAGCATTCCTATCCAAAGCATCTGAGTCACCACCAGCGGTAGCGGGAGCGGCAGTTCCTTCCTTGACAGCCTTGGCTTTTCTCAGACGCTCCTGATTCTCAACATATTCTTCTTCCAATAGTAGATGATCATGAATTCGCTGCATTCGGAGGTATCTCAGCTTGCATCGGGATGTTGGGTACACGGCGGGAAGCTTCGCGGAAGCATTTGGACCAGCAGCCTTGCGCTTCTTACGGCCAATGCGGGTCGTTGGACGTGGTGGAGGTTCGTACTTTGGCTTCTCCTTCTATTAATGGATCAGTATAATCACGACGTAGATCTGTTGAAGTCTTTACCTTCTTATCCTTCTCATCCTTATTATCACCACCCTGCCCGGCACCATTTAACCCAGACGGACCTTGACCCTGATAAAACTGTTAGCATTGCCAGTCTTGCCAAACATCAGCAATCTTACCATGTCAGCTCTGGTATCCAACAATCGTAGCTGAAGCTAATTATCGGTGGGTGACAGCTTCAAGCACCCCTCTGTCAATGAAGCACAAGAATTCTAATGTTCTGTGAAGAAATGGTGGTGTTTGTAATGAGGATGATGAAGCTGGCTAGGAAGCTTTGAGAGCAGGCGACAAGTCAACGCGCCTCATGCCTTCATATAGTCACGTGATATATGATCCCTGATCCAGCAATGCCAAGTTTGAGCTTCACCCAGCAGATAGCCTGGCTTCTAACCTGCATTTCAGATACGACAGCACATAACAATACAGACACTCTCTCGGACATCACAGAAGGCCACACACTCACTTGGCATGCTACATCTTCATCCCTAGATTCCGTACTTGGATGGTACAGCTCAGCATACCCTCAACTACTCGTTTTCCTTACCACTTCCCACCACCCCTCAGTTTGGGGACTTGTGCTCTAAGAATCTACAATAAACCGTTTGTCTACACCCACAAAATATTCAGTATTGGTGATATTGCCACAATCTGGAGACTTTGCTTTACACAAAATCAGTTGTGGGTATTTTACCAACGCCTAAATGATCACTATTCTTGTTCTTCTCTACAACCATTAGCTTACCGTGAATGTAGAACCAAGAGTAACAAGGAGGAAGACCGCCATCAGGCTGGAGACTGTGTCTTAGCCTAGTCACATAAATACCCTGCACAAACCAATTCTCAACTTCACAAAGTCTTTTAACAACACCTGCTCATAAAGCTTCATTCATCCTATAACGCACCATCATGACATCAAATCGAATTCGCAGAATAGCAAAGGAGCTTGCTGATATTCAGTCGGACACCGATTCCCAGATCAACATCCAGCCTGGGGAGGGAAGTGATATGTCCCATCTCCTAGCTTCATTCCCCGGGCCACCAGACACGCCATACGAGGGAGGCACATATGTTATAGATGTCAAGATACCATTGGAGTATCCTTTCCGACCACCAAAGATGGAGTTCAAAACCAAGCTGTGGCACCCCAATGTTAGCAGTGTCACGGTATGTCCTTCTGCCTACTCTTAACAGCAATATCTAACTGTATTTCAAGGGAGCGATCTGTCTCGATACCCTCGGCGCAGCCTGGTCCCCAGTTCTCACGATTAAATCTGCCCTCCTTTCTCTTCAGTCCCTTCTCAACAGCCCTGAGCCCAAAGACCCGCAAGATGCCCAAGTAGCTTCCATGATGTCCACAAACCCAGAGCAATTCGCAAGAGTGGCACGCGAATGGGCCGTCAAATATGCCGGAGCACCAGCACAAGCTTCTTGGCAACCCAAAGGTCCTCTTTTCACGTCCGCTCCCCAAAATCCAAAGGGCAGGCAGTCAAATGAGGATCCTCTGAGACAGTATGCTTTCTTCCCCTTATACCCTTCGCACTTCTAACACAGTTTTAGGTACCAAGGCTATAACAAAGACCTAATCGACCGTTTTGTAAACATGGGTTTCGAGATTGACCGCGTCGTCGAAGCCTTCCTCTTTGTTTCAATTGATCGGAATGACGGACAAGACTACGAGCTTGAGGAGGCATACATGGGAGATATCACCGCCCGACTATTAGGTGAACCATGATATGTATCAACTCTGCAATATATTGAAAGATAAAGACTCGAACATGATGTGATGGAGCATTATTGTTAGATCTGCCCAGGCTCTAAGGTTGAAACCCACTGGCCAAGACATCACTTAGCACCATGGAAGATCGATTTTGACGAATTATGAATGGTTGAGGACAGGGAAATGGAAAGGGGATTATAAGGGGGCATGCATAAGCTTGGCGTATTAATCGCTCCTGACTTTACTGGGCTGGCTTGTATTTAGATAATGGCCACTCACCTTTACACTGCCTTATGTGCATTCTTCAGCTTATTCTATTCTAGTATCCAAGTATCCCAAGAATTCAAGTTTCTAAAGAGACAAGGTAAAGAGTCACAGATTTGCGAATAATGAAGAAATCTACACAGTAGTGAGTTATGAAGAATTCATATTTCAATTATAGTCAGTAGACAATCAGATATGTCCTAAAAACCACATCTGATTCCCGACAATTTGCAAACATCAACTATATACGCTCCAAAGATCGTGATATCGGGTCCGTTGAGCTCCACCTCCCATGCTTCTTGCTATTCCATTCACAGAGCATTGGGCATAGCCATAGTCTCTATATAAGAGTTAGGCTGTTACACTAATTGGTTCAAGAGATTGCACCCTCTCCCTTTCCAACAAAGCTTCCATGACAGCCCCCGACCCTCCCGCTTTAATCTCTTTGACAGCTTGTTCAACACCCAGCTGTGCGTCTGTCCACAGAGGTTCTTCACCCGCACCGGCAGAAATGGGTTCGCCTACGCCAATGAAACCACCCTTTGCTGCCCAGGCTGAAGTACGCGGGATGTCTAATTCCACGAAGACGTCATCCAAAGCATCAACCAGGTGCTCGCGGTATTCTTTAATATGTCCTGGCGTAGGTGTGATTCTAAGTCTCTCTTGGCCCACAGGCACAGTTGGATAGTTTATGGATTGTACATAAATCCCGTGTTTCTCCAGCAGCAGGTCAGAGGCACGTTTGGCCAACGCTGCGTTACCAACTAGGACCGGGATGATGTGAGAGGGGTTGGGAATTACTGGAATGTCCCTTGCTTCCAGGCTAGCCTTCACAGCTCTGGTGTGTAGTTGCTGAAGCTTGCGATCACCCTGAAAAGCCATCTGATACTCAATAGCTGTGGTAGCGCCAGCCATTGTAGCAGGTGGTAAAGAGGTAGTAAAAATAAACCCTGGAGCTAAAGAACGAATCGTATCCACGAACTTCGCAGAACCAGCGATATAACCGCCTACGCAACCATAGGCTTTGCCTAGAGTTCCAGTGATGATATCTACACGATCCATGATAGTCCCCTGAGGACGACCAGCGAGATGAGCTTCATAATCGAGGTGTTCAGCTACACCTGCACCATGTGGTCCATACATGCCCACTGCATGGACTTCATCCAAAAAGGTAAGAGCGCCGTATTTGTCGGCCAGATCACATATTCCTTCAATGGGTCCGATGCTACCGCACATACTATAGACAGATTCGAAAGCGATAATTTTAGGAGTAGACGCAGGTAGGGCTGCGAGTTTAGCTTCAAGATCTTCAAGATCATTGTGTTTGAAAACGACCTTCTTTGCACCAGAGTGGCGAATACCTTGAATCATCGATGCGTGATTTAGGGAATCCGAAAAGATTACGCAATCCGGTAACTTAGAACAGAGGGTTGCAAGAGTCGCATCGTTGGCTACGTAACAGGAGGTGAAAACTAAAGCGCCTTCCTTTGCATGTAGTTTAGCAATTTGGGCCTCGAGCGTGACAGCATGTTGATTATGGCCCGAAATGTTTCTTGTTCCGCCAGCACCGGCTCCATATTCGTCAAGTGTATCATGCATGGTCTTCAGAACCTGTGGATTTCGTCCCATGCCGAGATAGTCATTGGAGCACCAGACCGTTACCCGCTCATTTTTGTCTGTCATATGGGCTTGAGGAAACTCCTTGGCCAGACGATTGATGTTGTTGAAATAGCGGTAGGATTTGTCTTTGTGTTTCTTCTCGAGCTCTGCATCGTAGAATCCGTCATAGTCGAATTTAGCTGCGCTATGCCCGCGAGAAGGAATGCTACCAGGTTTGGTCTTGGGGTAAACTACGCCTCAGGTGTCAGTTTATGTGTTCCTCAGAGGTCGGTTAGTACACGAGACAGAAGTGCTTACGCTTCCCACCAAAAGGTGCCTCCTCGATCTTTGCCTCAACTGGGCGGGAAGTGTGCAATTTCGCTCTTCCGGTATTTGCCTTGCCGGAAAAGGCCCGTAGCGCGGTCACACTCCCAATTCCCATTCCACGAGACTTCGCAGTCTGCATGGCAGGTCCCATAACAGGGCAGCGGGCGGCAGTCTTGGTCAAGTTCGACATGCTGCCGCCGCCTGGAGAGGCCTGGCGGGTGGAGGTCGAGAGTGCTCGGAGGGTGGTGGGGGAGGTTTTGTTGAGGAACGGGCACATGGCCTTGGACTGGCGGAGTACGGCTTCCATGATGACGGGAAACTTGCGATCTTGCCGCGAAGAATTGGGTATTTGTGCTGTGGCGAAATATGTGTCGCTTGGTGGATGGTGTTGAAGGAAGAAAGGAAGGACAAAGGCAATAGTTTCACAGTAGAGATCCAGACAGGCTGAATGGGCTGATTTGGCTGACTACACCACACACACACTACCAGTAGGTTACTTAATGACTTAACTAGCGGGGTCACGTCGTCGAATCAAACACGTCGGTTGGTGGTGGTGGAAAAGCACCCTCGGGAATTATCAGAATACACACCACGCTAACGACTATATACAGCCGTCAGCACTATTTAGGAGCGTCTGATTTATCAATTCGATATTTAAATGGGGCCGGAACTCTGAAATTCGAAATGGCTCGCTGCGGAATTACCCCACATTGCCAAACCTGCTATCCGGGCTCCGAGTGCGCCACCAAAATATACACGGTTTCGTCCTTCGTTGAGCTGGAAGGTAAACAGAGTCTAGCAATTGCGAATATCCGTATGTCCTGTCTATATGTGCATAACTCTAACTGGAACTCACCCAGAATGTGCCGTTATCGGAAGTCAAGTCCAGAATTTAGGTTTCCTTGTAAACTAATCAGGCTATGGGGCGTGGGCATGCATGTAAAGTAATTTTCAGCTGCTGTAAGCAAAGCTGAGTGCACCACCTCGTATCATTAAGTGTCATCCAAGCGACCTGATCAACAGCGATGGCTGTGATACGCTGAAAAGACAGGAAATACACATTGTCTTCTGGTGGTGATATCGAATCCCGGTTGAGCGAAATGAAATGGGCTGCATGAGAGCCACACGATAAATGACTCTCGCCACCAAGTCCTCAGATAGAATCCAAATGGATCAAGAAAATCAAATCAAAACCCAACATCTTTACAAGAAAGAAGTGCTTTTGTTGGGACTTCCTATGAGTTTGATACAAAAGTGCAGTTTCTCCTAGGAGCTTCAACTCATCCCATTTTCCAAAGTATGTTAGGTAGTCCATACTTATGTTGCACCAATCAGCTTGTACCTGCTAACCAGACATTCCACTCTCGCAACTCGATTCTATCCTCATATCCTATCATTAACGTCAAAAGTTCGGCCTCCCACGCCTTGCCTGTCTTCCTCTGGTCCCTTTGTTCTTACCTTGCGCATCCATTCTCGACACCGAGCCTGGTCCGCCATGTTCCAAAGATCTCTAAGCTCTGTCTGGACCTCGGGCATCTCATAGTATGCAATGCGGATCTCATCGGCCTTTGCAATATCTTTGATACCTTTGAGACGTGAGTGTAGCTCGTTCACTAACCTTTCCCGTCTTCCCTCGAAACCACCGTCGCCATCGATAGATTCTCCACAGCCAAATAGTGTAGCACCTATACAGGCAAGCTCTCGAGTGATCTGCATCGATGGCCTGAGCAGTTTGCGCCAATTCTCGAAGCTACCGGTGAAAGGGGCGAGTCCCATCTTGTACACTTTCTTTTCCAGAACAAGCAACTCGGAGACATCAAAATAGCCTAGCACACACAACGCTACGTCAACAGTTAAATTTCCCTCGTGTGCAATCTTGGACCCTTGCAACTTCAAAGACAACATTCGCGGCGTTCGCTCGATGAGATACTTGAAGTTTTGACGTGATCTGATTGGCCACAGTGCATCCACAACATGTTTGTACAGATGTAACTCATCCTCCTTAGCCTTCATTTGCAGAACGTGTGCCTTTGATATTACCTCAATCTCAGATTCCTTGGATGCGGCAATGGCTTTGGTGGCCATTAGAATCTTGGATCCATTTGCCGCATTTCTTCTGCTCACCCCCAAAGCAGCATTGGCAGTATCGATCTGTATTTGAAGTGGAGTGACGTGCTTTTTCACCTCAGCAGCGATCTCATCAGCAAATTTAGCTTGGACTTCTCCCCACTGATTCTTCCTACTCTTGCGTTGCTTATTCTGCAGCTTCTCTGGCACTGAGGATGCATTCTTGGTGTGAGGAAGCTGTGATATTGCTAAGGCCGCATATTTCTGCTGCAGCTCCTCCAAAGCAGCGCATTTTTGTTTCAGCTCCTCATCCTTCTTCTCAACCCTTGCTCTTGCTTCTTTTGCCTTAGTCTTCAATCTTGTCACCTCGTTCTTACACCTCTGTAACCCTTTCACCTTCTCCTCAAGATCTATCTTCTTCTTAATTTCTTCCTCCAACTGCGTAATTTCTGCAGCCATCGCCTCCTTGACTAGCCTCTCAATTATTAACATCTTGTCGCTTTCATCAATCCTGTCGCACACGGCTCCGCAGTCATCTTTAACTTGTCGAAGCTCTGTAGTGAGTTGATCTAGTTCGTTCCTGTTAGAGGCAAGTTCTTGCTCTTGCGCTGCGATCCTACTCTTGCCCTCGGCCACTTGTAACTCCAGCCTTTCAATGCACCAGTAAGCTGGGTTGGCTATCTCAGTCGTCGTTGTTTCTAAGGACATGTCGGTCAGATTCTTCGCAACGAAGTTTCCCATTCCACTGGATTGACTAGGATGGGGAGGTATGTTAGGTCCCATAAGCTTTATAAGCATCTATGGTACGGACTGAAATATTGGGTTCGTTCTTATATGATGGTATCTTTTATTATGATGGGGTCAGTGGTTGAATATATGGTGTTGTTGGATATTAGGGTGTTGCAGATCTGAAATTGTGTATAAGTAGGTTGTTCAAGGATTTAACAACCTGAAAATTCTTGACCGACTTGAAAGAAAGGATACAGGTACCTTATAGTGTATTTGCAAAGTATTTTTTGTGCACGATAAATGAGATTGTGTATTTATTCTTTCGTTGGTTTAGCTCCGAATTAAGCTTAAGTGCTACGCAGGAAGATGCAGTCTTGGCAGGTGAATATTCGGAAGTCAAGCTTTCTCGTCAATCCCCTATTCCTTTAGACATTGTCATGTGCTAGCAATACGCGAAAGCTTACCTCTTAAATACATACCACCTAATTTTGCTTCATTTGCACCAATGAGATTGCGCGTATTGTCACTTTGCTATTTCTTCATCGTGCATTTAACAAAACTCTCTAGCTATTCATTGTTTTTGTTCAGGTGCATTTCTCCCTCTTACCTTTCTAGATATTTGCACAATAACTGATGATAATATAGCAACAGAGAATCTCCTACCCCACTGGTAGAGCTCAGAATCACTTCTAAACTTGAGTATTGTAATTTTTAAAGTTGATGAAGTGAACAGGCTTGGCATTCTTAACAATTAAGCGAGCGGATTCAGGGGTGAACACAAAAGTTGATTAAGATCTTCACACTGCGGACTTGCCTATATTTCAATAGCTTTGCTTTCAATAAGTATGATAAAATGAAGCCATACATAGATAAGATTATGTTCTAAGGAATTAATCAGTGATATTTTCACCAGTGTTACACCTCAAGACTGCACACGCAACAGTACATCTCAATTTGTCCAAGACACTTGCTAAAAATGTCACTTTAACACCTGCATAGAGTGTTTAAGTGTTGTTTTCTTTAGTCTCGGTCGATATGAGGTGTTAAATGAAACCTTTGACGCTGTCTGGATCGGAATCAACCAAATGAACTACCTTTTAGAGCAAGTCAAAAGTTTTCACTTCTGTTACACATAGATGAGTCATCCTGTCCGCTTAATGTCCATAGAATATTATTAGTCCTTACGATCATGAGCTCATCCATCTCGTGTACTTTTCATAGTCGTATTTCTTGACTTATACATCAACTCAAAGTATTGTAAAGTACAGTGAAAGCGTCATTTAAGTAGTTAAGTAATTTGATTCGGCTATGTACAAATAATCAGGGTCATCTTCGCTAGCAAGCTGCAATAATAGTTTCCAGTATTGCTGTTTGTCAAAACACCCCAAGTCATTCATTGTTCTCACGACTACGCTGTCACGTTGAGTAGTGGCCAATTGATACCTTTGTCTGCTGCGCCAGTGTTGCCTAAACCTGCACAGCTATATAGCCCAACTGGATTGTTTGCAGTTGCTCTCATGTATTGAAGATCGATACATTCTTCTGTTAACCGTCTTAGCTCATGCACTACCGGCCACAACTTAATAGTACTTACGTGGAGAAGATGATGTCAGGGCAATACGACCATCCGCCATTGCCGTCCAGTTCTGAGCGACTTCAGTATCGCTACAGTCCTTCAAGTAGATGTTTCCCATATCTTTCCAGTTTGCTGAATGATGTCACAACCAGCCATTATATCATAAACATTTCTAAATACTCACTTTTGGGGCCGCCATCTAGGCAGAGAGTTGTATTTGCAAGTTGTATCTTTGTGGAACCGATCTTGATATACCATTGTTGTTCCACCTTGTTGGTAAGCTTTTGGCTAAAAATGATCAAAGCCAACGTTAGTGTGTTCTATGAAGCAGTATTTTAGGACAACAAACACGACTGTAGTGCTCCCATTTTTGGGTGATGTCGGTACAACAACAAATGTCTTGTCCACGTTCGAGGTGATATAAACATGGCGATAGCCTAGCGGTACTTCTGCAAGTCCAGTCGCAGCGAGTGCGAAGAAAATAATCGAAGAAGCTAACATTTTGAGGGTTTGTTGGTATGATTTTGCGGCGATTAGTAAACTTCAAGGTATAATCATCAGAATAGGAACAGAAGGAATTTGAAGGTTTATACACGGCAAGGTTGCTATCATGTCTGATATTATGGAGGTTTCTCACCGGCAAAGTGAACTTATAACATAAAAATAAATTGATGGTCATTTGAATCAAATGAGCCTGCTAAAGACCCAATTGGTAAGCTGGTAATATAAAGAGGAACCCATTAGAGTGATAGAAAATTGCTCTTACCGGCATCTAAACGGTCGGCAGATTCAAGAGGGTCCAAATCTCAAATGATTTGCTTGTCAGCTATTCCTTGCTCGTTACATATCCCTCGTTCACGTGTTGGCTAATTACAAGTTCATCAGGCTGATGAGCTGAGCACACCCCGCATTAAAGCTTCTCTCAACCACGATGTGTAGATTAGAATGACTGTCATCCCTGGAAGCTCTCTCTGTCCAAGTTTAGTTTGAAGATGTTTTAGTTGTATATGACACTCAAGGTCACGTGGAATACATATGGTGTGCATTAGCTGCACTTTGTGTCTCAAGCACTGTTTCAGGGTGAGCTGTAGCAATACAAATATGGTACTTATAGAGGTTGCTTCATTTTTATTCAACATTTAGCTCACCAAAATACCAAATAATCACATTTACATAAATTACATTACTAAAAACAGGAAACTGTTTGGCGGAAAGCAACAAGAGATCCTGATAACATAACAAAGCGTAAACTGGCCTGTGACTCTCATTGGATTCTTTAAATTTATGAGAAACAATGTTTTGTTATCCTAAATTTTGTTCTTCCGGCAATATCTTCATATCAAACTACCACCCTGACATTTTGATATAAACTGAGAACTTGATATACACTCCAAGACTTGGTACTTTGCGAAAGAGCTCTTAAGATGATGCTATTTCTATAACGTGCGATTTGGATAGTAGGCTGCACCACCACATTATGCTTTCTTTTTTTTTAAAAAGCATAAGGGTTCACGAGTTGCTATTCAAATGTAGGAACACTCAACGGTTCTTGTGTTCTATTTAGTCTCCTACATAACTTTATGACTTAAAAAACCTAGTACTTCTCAAGAAAGCAATCAAGTCTCTAGATTCTCAATCAAATCTCAAATTCAAATTCATCAAAATGAAAACAGTAGAGTGCAGCTGGATGATAAGTCCCACGCTGTGGCAGAAAATTGAAAATGCATACTTAAGATGGATAGCAGGAATATCAAAGTGCAGATAGAACGAGATATAATTCAACCAGTGTGAAGAGAGAAAAACTACACGACTGTAGGTGATACCTACCTCTACCCATTCCCTCAATTTCTAAAACCTTTGTTCAACATAATTGCCTAAATCAACTATTTGATAGGAGCACACGAGAGCAGAGTAACACCTGAAACACCTTCTTGATAGGAACTCATACAACCAGTCTCCTGAAAATTAATCTAGATATGCTTATAGGCATGAAATTTACAAGTGAAGTCATTTTAATCATCTTAAATCTCTAGGCAAGAAAGCCGGTGTCACGTGGATTAGCAGCCAATCAGAACCGAAGCTTACAAGTACTTGACAATGCTAAAGAAACCCGTCTTCCCGAGACGCCTCATCAATACTCCTGGTGCTTATTTGTTTGCACTCTGTACCACACTCATTGACCAAAGCCCCAACAGCAAGGTTTTCAAAAGAGATCTTTTGTTGAGGAGGATAATCCTGTCGTACGACTGCCCAGTGCCCTGTAACGCGTCTGAAGTTGGTGGAGACATCCAGGGGAAAGCCGCCCACCCCGTCCAAACATGGCCAGCTTAAGGAGCCGTGCTACCCAGTCTTTGGCTGCAGCAGCTTTCTTTTTCGCTGTAAACGTCTCTGCACACGGCCACGATATGTCGAAGATTGAAGAGGGAGAACACATGAGCGCGGAGCCATTGGTATGTTGAAATATAGGATGGTGATGGATGGGAATCAAATGCTAACGGATGATCAGGATACGATACTATGGGCTCACATCATCATTATGATGGTGACCTTTGGCATCATATTTCCTGCAGGAATGGTATTAGGGGTAGGTTTTGTGTCTTCAGAGGACGTGGAATAAGACTAATTGTGTAACAGATAACTAAGAATCGATGGCATGTACCTACACAAGTATTTGGGACGGTATTGGCAGTGCTGGGATACTTCATGGGACATATGCATGGAGGACGAGTCTTTGCATCTAATATTCACGGAGGCTTCGCGAATTGGTTGATGTTGATGCTCATTGTGCAAATCGTCTTCGGCATCTACCTCAAATTCCACATCACCAATGGCTTCCATGGAAAGATTCGGAAGGTGGCAGTTTACGGACACGGAATTGTAGGGAAGGCCATGCCGGTGGTTGCGTGGGTACAGATGCTGTTCGGTGGCATAACGGCACTGGGCTTCTGTCGAGAGGATCATCTGGGACAATGTCTAGCGCATTTCATTATGGGCAGCGCATTTATCGGCTATGGTATACTGCTCACACTGATAATGTTAGTTGGACAGAACTGGCTCAAGCGGACAGGTCGATCCCAAGAGTTCTTTGATTCCTCGATTATTGCTGCATGGGGTTGTGTGAACACGTTTACAGAGCATAGATGGGGAGGTCCATGGGTTGCTAATGACATTCAGCATACCACAATGGGAGTTATTTGGTGGTCAGCGGGCCTCGCTGGTATTTGGCTAAGCAGAAAGAGAGACGGATCACCAAAGAGAAACTTCATCCCTGGGTTTGTTATTTTCATCACTGGATGGGGAATGTCAGCTCATCCCCAGCACCTTATGCTCAGTACCATGGTACACACTGCCTTCGGATATACACTTATGGCAGCTGGAGCTTCGAGAATTATCGAGATTGCCTTCGTCTTAAAAGATGCCAATACCATCTCAGACGATGGAGATGCTAATAGTTGGCAGTATATACCACCCTTTGTAAGTTCTCGCCATTATAAACATACTCGAGACTCCACGCTGACACAAGCAAGTTACTGTATGCATCGGGATTTCTTTTCATGGGGGCAACAGAAGAGCAAATGCAGTTGGTCTCTGACGCTGGTATATCTCATGTTTCCTACGTTCTTGTAATTTACAGTTTCTCGTTCCTTCTCTTCCTCCTCACCAACGTACTGCTCCACCTTTATGCCGTAAACGCCATTCCAGCTGTCCCACCCAAGGACGTCGAAGCTCCTCCAAGACTTCCGAGAATAAACGGACACCAGAGGAATACAGCATCGAGGCAGATTAGAGACGCGGAGGAGTTTGAATTACAGGGGTTAATGAGTGATGAAGAAGAGCTGAAAAGCCCCAATAGTCCGAGCACGCTGGGAAGAAACAATGAGTCGCGGGTGGATTGAACTGGGTTGTCACTTTCGTATCCAGAGGATGGAAAACACTTGAGTAGTATTTGTGCGGGTAGCATTGCATATATCGGCGTTGGGGTTTATTGAATTAGCATAATAGCAAGATACTGGATCACCTCGCATGCAACTCTTGAAAAGAGCTCATATTCACTAAGTGCTGAGTTGTAAGAGAAATTTGGGATTAAGAACCCTTTAACCCCTCGCAAGCATGCAAGGCGTTAATCTCCCAAAAAGATTCCTTCTAATCCTCTCTTCTGCTGCGACAATCTTAATGCCACTCACACCTGGTCTGTGATATTCTCTATTTATGCACCAACATCGAACTCACTGGAAAGAAGGATATCGCAGTGATCATTGCGATCCTCCATACCAAGCAATTGTAATGGAGACTTTCTTGTGATATGACAATCAACCAGAAGAATACAGCTGTGGGAGGCATTAAGACAGATTTCATCCTTACAACACATCTAAAACTGTCTTTTTAGCTTTTTAGAGTAACCTAACACACTCTCCAATGTTATATGAAGCGGGTAGAAACGTCGCCCAAAGAAGGAAATGGTGGCGTCAGTGCTACCTATGTATTCCTCCATTGATTCTGACCACAGAAAGCAGCCACACCCGGACCAGTACTCCAGCCTAACCAGGAACCATTACCACTTGATCTCATCTAAGCGTGTTACAAATCAGTTGTGATTGCAAACATTCATCACTGCTTTTGTTCTTTATTCTCTACTCTGTATACCAATAAACACAACATCAGTCACTCAATCCTGGTAATAATTACCCCCGGCACGCCAAGGATTGCAGCTTCCCCAGCTTCCCCAGCTTTTTGTACCTAAACGCGCTCAAACATCCTAATGCCAGATGAATCAAACCCAAACTTATCAGCTGGAGCACCGATTCGAAGGGCCTTAAATGGCGAAGAGAGCTCCCAATCTCGCCAGCGTCCTCTCACAAATCGCCATGCTGCTGCGTTTGAGCCTCCAACGCTAGGCATCAAACGCAGCTCTACAGATGCGCCCAACATAGCTGCTCGTCGGCGAAGCTCCAATTTCAGCGAATACTCTTTCAATGAAGGACGAAGGTCTTTCAGATCATCTACCGATGATCTGCTGCTGCCCAAGCCTGACCCGGTGGGTTTAGAGGCAGGTCAGGACTCTTCCGTGTGGCATTCCGCACCATTAGCATTCGCTTTACTCCCTGCCATAGGAGGCATGCTGTTCAAGAATGGCAGCTCGGTCATTACAGACGTTATGCTCCTCGGATTGGCAGCGGTTTTTTTGAACTGGTCGGTTAGGGTTCCATGGTAAGCTTGCCACCTACCCACAGCTCTACAGCTACTAATACTTTCTAGGGACTGGTACCATTCCGCACAGTCAATTCGCAAAATCGAAGAATACAATGGAGAGACAATCATTGCAAATGATAGCGAGGATGAGGACGTATTAAACTCCGAACAAAGTACGTTGGGTGAAGTGGCTGGAGAGAACTCAACACCAAGCCCTCCAGCGAAATCACTTCATAGACTGCCTGCCCATGAGGCTGCTACAAATGAGCTCTATACGCACGAGGTCTTGGCCTTGCTATCCTGTTTCTTCTTCCCACTACTAGGCGCGTATCTACTACACACGATACGATCACAGTTATCCCGCCCTTCGGAAGGACTGGTCTCCGACTACAACTTAACAATCTTTTTACTTGCCTCGGAGTTACGTCCTATGGCGCATCTGGTTAAGCTCGTCCGTTCTCGAACCCTGCACCTCCAACGAGTGGTCGCCTCCAACCCTTACAACAATTCGGAAGAGCAGCCAGCCGCTACAAATGACCTCCTGCGAAGGGTTGAAGATTTAGAGGCACGAAACTCCATTGCAGAACCTGTAGGAACTAGTGCTAGCGAGCCAATTTTCAATGGCAAACAGACGGCAGTCCTCACGACCGAAATTAGAAGGAATCTTCAACCAGACCTCGATGCACTCAATAGAGCTGTCCGACGATATGAGAAACGGGCAACCTTACAGACCTTCCAGACCGAGTCAAGATTACTAGATTTAGAAGCTCGGTTGAATGATGCAATATCCCTTGCCGCAGCAGCTGCGAACAATGGACAGAATCAGCGAGGTTTCACGAGCGTGATAATTGAATGGGTAGCAACTGCAATTGTTCTTCCAGTTCATGCATTTACTGCCATTGCACGTTTACCTTTTAGGACGATTGTTGCTTTGATCAGTTACGGCAAGACATCAATCGCAGTGTCAGACAAATCAGAAAAAAAAAGAATCTCTAATCTCAAGCATGTCTCACATGGTCGCAACAGAGCTGGAAAGCGGTAGTCGACACTTCATCACATTAGTGCACGAATATTTCTATGGCTTGCTTATGGTCTGCTCATGGCGGTTTGCTTTTAGCGTTGGAGTAACTAGGCGAAAATTACCTTAAGCGAATAATACTCCGACTAACTCGTTTGAGCAACTGGCTTGTCAAGGAGGGCTAGGAAGTAATAGGATCGATACATAGTACTACTGACCGCATCTTTGGGATCGCATGCCACGCGTGATATTTTCCCATGCGTCTTCCTCTGAATTGATTAAATATGAACGTCATACAGTCTTGCTTATTCGTTTTTGCTGCCACTCGGATGTTGTTGGGTCGATGTGGATCTAGATATGCGCCCTAACGGCTTCACTCGGGATTGTTTGCTATTGGCGAATTGTCGAATTGTCAACAAAAGCAAGAAACCAGCTCAGGTACCCTGTGATCCCCCGCGAGTCAGCACATTCCATGTCGTGGTAACGGCAAGGATCTGTGACCAGATATGTTGAAGTGCTTCAGTCTGAGGGTATCACAGCACAAGTCACCGCAGCTAGGCAAGTAAAACAATCTGAGATATATAGCTAATCGTCTCAAATACTGTGAAAACGCCCTCTGCAGCTTTATTAGAAGCAAAGGCCAGGACTGCACCAGAAGCGACACAAGGAATCGCCTCAATGCCTCTAGAATCAGATCTCATGATCAATGTCGGCAAATTTCATCCGAATGCCGTTTCAGAACAGACCCAACAAGTGAATGATGGTCTGATAAAATTATTTGACAAAGGCCCAAAATGGTACGAGGTAAGTGACTCTTATCTTTTGAAAACAATCCCTCCATAGCTTGTAACCGCCGACACTTATTCATGTACATCGTAGGTGGGAGCAGGAAGATATCGTGAGATGCGGCGGAACAACAAAACTGCGTTCCACCCACCAGCATTATTACCGGAAGGTCTTGAGATAAATATTGTATCTCCACAATCTGGGCATAGTATTCCATGCCGGGTGCTATATCCATCAAAAAGGAAGACTCCAGAGGAGAGAGGGCATTGCGAAGGCACATTCCTCCACATCCACGGGGGTGGGTGGGTACTTGGAGATCATCTGTCCGCCGATGACCTGATGTTGAAATATGCCAACGCTGCAGACCTAGCTGTCATTTCCGTCGGATATCGACTGGCGCCCGAACATCCGTTTCCAAAGGGGCTCGAGGACTGTTTTGATGCCGCGAAGTATTTGATCCAGAACTCGAATCGAAGTTATGGAGGACCGTTAAGATTTCTTGGTGGAGAGGTATGTGTGCTTACTTTGTTTACCCGCCTCCATTTCTCTACCACATGATGATGTTCCAAAGTTAAGGGATTTTTATGACAGCATTATATTGCTCTTGATATCTTCAAACTTTTTGTTTCTGAATCGTATCACCTTCTAAACAGTCTCTATTATTGTTTGCACATACGCAAGACTAATGCTTTGTGTTGCTTATAGTCTGCAGGGGCCCATCTCTCACTGCTTACAGCCTACAAGCTCTTCGAGACAAACCCAGAGCATGCTCTCGATGGTTTACTACTACATTTTGGATGTTATGACCTCAGTCTTACTCCATCAGCGCGAAATTTCACGTTACCACTCATACTGAATTCCGAGCTTATAGTTCGCTTCATTGATACGTTCCTCTCTGATTACCACGCTTTATCTCTTCTTTCACAAGGAGCTTCCAATATAGCCTCGGCTGTTCCAACTAGTTTGAGCAACATTAGAACCCACCCTTCTGTTTCCCCATACTACCAGCCGCTGGAAAAATATCGAGAAATGCTACCACCAGCTTTGTTCACATGTGGTACCGCAGACCCATTGCTCGACGATAGCGTTATGATGGCTACGAAATGGTCAGTGGCAGGAGGCAAAAGTATCTTAAAAATTTATCCAGGCGCACCGCATAGCTTTTTGAGTATTGATGCGGCAGAGGGCAAAAGCATCGCGGAGCTTGATTGTGTGGAGTTTTTGAGAGATTGTCTGAGTAAAAACTAAGTGCGCTGATTGTCCTTCGGTATTGCTAGATAGCTGTTTCCTACTTGCTAGAGTCTAGCAAACAGTTAGATTTGTAGATTGGTAACCATATCCATGCAGTAGCGAGTACTTGTATCAGGAGAAAGGTGGGAGGAATAATAATTCAAAAGTCCTTGGTTTCAGTAACCTCAATGTTCATTTATAACATTCCTTTTGTTTCTTCGCTCTCACAGCATCTCCTCACGGGTCACAATCGGGCAAATCACTATTTCCATGCACTCGCCAAGGCAGCTACATCTACAGAGGAAGCAGTTGCACGATTGAGATGCCCATCGACGTAGGACTCACTTTTCAGATTGGTGAGCAGTTTCTTCTACCTCATCACAATCTATACAAAGTCTCTACTTACCAGCCGCGCGACTCTATATAGGGTATCTTGGCACCTTCCCACTCCAGCGTAGAATGATAGATGAACCAATCCTTCCTACATCACACCATCAGCCCTACCAGGCACCGAAAGCAGTTATCATCATAACTTAGAATTTGATTCGTGAGATTTTTCTTTGTGACGGCCTAGAGGGTTGGCGGTGAGGCTAAGGGCACAACAATGAGTGATCGTGAGTTAGAATGTTGACATAAGGTGTAGAAAGCCAATACTAGTGTGACAATTGGATTTTTTGTATAATTTACAAGCTGTGCTGATCGGCCTCCTTGTTCACAACTTTGTAAGACAGAATCCAATGTTTTCAATACCATCATTCCTCTTCTTGTCACTTGCGGTTGTACACACACATAATGTATCCCTTGTTACTCTGGTATTTCTTGACAATAATGTTGGTGAAGATCTAATTCCAAGATAACAAATTGCTGCAACCCAAGGGGTCAGTCAAATATAGGCAACAGTGCTATATTGAGCGAATTGGAATTGATCTACTCTACTACATACTACACTTCTACGTATCAAAAGAAAATGAAGCTTTGATGGTTTAAAATAGTTTTTTGTTATTCTCTACACGAGCTCATGGTGAAACTTCTACTATTATTGAAAATACCACTTTCACAATGCTATATCATGTAATAATGCGCACGAAGATTTCAAGTAATTCATTCTTCACCTGTTCCATTTAGGCTGTGTATTCGAATTATCAAAACAATTCGAGAAGGTACGTACGTTGTTACATTTATGTGCGCTGAAAAAATGATTCATTCGGACTAGGGGCCTACCTAAGATTGAAATATCCTGGAGAAGTAGTTTTGGAGAGAATTCCAGTTGCGCACAACCGCTAAAGCTTAAATTGCTTCCTCAGTCAAATAGCTAAACTTTCAGAAGGTAGGCAAAAAGAAATCTTTCGAATTGCCAATTAAATTTTCAACGCTCCGACGTCCAACGTGCGGATCCAAAAAGAGATATCCCAATCTCTCAGCATTAGAGAGCAAGCTCTGTTTGCCCAATGATATACCCTCAACTTTTTCAAAAAGAAGTTTTCCCCATATTATTGGCTACTAAGCAGTAGCCAATCTGCTCGGATACAGCCTCCGTTAAGATCTTTAACTAGGGAAATTACAGAGCCTATTGATATACATTTCTAGTGTCCTACTTGCAACCCGATCCTCCCGCCCCCCTTTTATTAAGCGAAATTCGTACATCCTACAATTGTTGAATAAAAGCACACCCACATCACTATTTATACCCCTTCATCAAGCTCCCTTCAACACCCCGCCAATGTCACGCAACACTCTTTCAACTGCACCATCTCACCCACCATGTCTTCTATAACTGGCCTTGGTATTAGGAATAGAGTTACCGGTAAGCCATCAGCAAAATCAAATGATAGCGCCCCGAAAGATGGTTGGCGGAGCAAGGGAATGAGCTCAGTGTCTGGCGTCACTGGAAAGCTCGGGATGGGGAAAGGCAAGGAGTCGACAACAGGGGAACATATCTCTAGACCACTAGCCACGCTCAAAGACCCTTCTGCATTTGGTCCTCCCCCGAAAAATGTCAATTATCATGGCGGTGCAGCTCTGCCGTATGTTCATCCTACAAGCTCCTCCAACAGTCCAAAGCTCTAGTTTTTGGTACTAACTAAGACTTATAGGAACCAGATAACACCAGACAGGTCAGGGCTTGGGTCGCCGATTGGAAAGGATGACATATCTGCTAGGCGTGCAGCAGAACGAGAGGAAGAACAAAGAGAAGCAGAGGAGGCAGGCCGGGCAAAGCCATCAGTCCCGTATCGTGCTGATACAACCGGGCTAACCACAAGTCACTTACCACCACCTCCTGGGAGAAAGGATGGAGCAGATGGTCGAAATATTATCGTACCACCCCCAATATCCACAACTAGCAAAAAGCCGCCCGGCCTTCCACCTCGATTGCCCCCTCGCCAAAATTCCACTCCAGTCAGTCCGCCTCCAAGGTATACATCGACAGAGCCGGAGTCAGACAGAGGGATAATGAACCAGGGAGCACTCAATAGGTTAGGAGCGGCTGGAGTGGTAGTCCCAGGATTTGGAATAGAGGGAAGAAAAGCGCCCATGCCTCCGCCGTCGTCGAATTCACCTACGAGGTCTGATGGACAAAAGCATTCTTCACCCCAGTTGAATGAATTACAGTCGCGATTTTCTCGCCTCACTCCATCATCACCTAAATCAGACAGTCCATCTGAGGGAACAACTTTTGCTCAAAAACAAGCAGCACTGAGAACAGCATCGTCTTTTAGAAATGACCCTTCTTCAGTATCGTTCAGCGATGCTAAGATGGCTGCTGGCACAGCAAATAACTTCAAGGAACGTCATGGTGACCAAGTCAAGTCTGGCTGGCAATCTGCAAACAAAATCAACACCAAGTACGGCATCTCGGAAAAAGTTGCTACATATGGAGATTCTGCTAGCCAGCAAGCAACAGATACTAGCAGTCCAGCGGTAGCAGTCTTGGTAAAGAAGAAGCCTCCACCACCGCCACCGATGAAAAAACCTTCATTGAGTGGTGGAGGCTCGTTACCGCCGCCAATTCCATTATCGACTAAACCGAAAGCAGGCGCGTATAGTTAATAAGCATAGGCTAAGTAATGTGAATTGGACAAACCCCAATCAATGCACGGAGACCTGTAGTTGTAGACTTGCCATCGCGTGCAAACTCCAGCTCTATGGCCGCGAAGATTGTCACTCACAGTGCCATGTGGCATGAGACCCATTCAGCATGAGTATCATGATTAGTACCCCCTGTTGATTGGATACATTTTGTCTGGTGATTCATGAACACTCAGCATGTTTATTCGGATATCATATTCTACCTAGGCTGGCTGTCAATCAACAGAAACTGGCATTCAGTATCAACACAAAATGAGCTCTACATTAGATGAAGAATGGCAACAAATGAAATTAGCATGGCATCCAAGTCGTCCCTCAAGTAACCCGCCACATAGAGACTACAATTTAGGTCTTGGTTCGCTATGGTATAGCAGTAATCCGGTGGGCTTTCCACCCCCATCGATGAAGCTGAAACCCAGTACTTTCAACGCAAAAATAAGCTTTGACATACAGCCACACGGAACGACATTCGATCATACCATGTACAATGTGATCTACATTATAAACACAATGATCACAACTCGGTTTCGTGTGACATGGAACTCCAGCAATCTACTGCGAACAGTGAAGGCAAAACAAATGCACACCTCGCCAAGAATTCTGACGATCGAAGAATTACAACTGTACCGAGATCGTTACTCGGAGAATTTAGCGAAATGGGCTGAAGCTCAGAAGGGTAGCCTGGTAGGCGATGGTGAATGCTGGACTTTGGCAGCAGATGGCCTGGAAGCTATCGGTGCAATGCGCTCTCCTGGATATTGGCACGGTTATCTCCTCCAAATTTTCCATGGCCATTTCAAAACGAAAGAAGGCGGCCGCAAAGTTGTAGAACCGGGACATACGAGCATCATTGTAAGAGTAGACTACAATGGTGTGCTGTATGTGCTGGAGGGAAATGCTACGCCAAACAGGAAGGTTGTGGATGGTGAGTATGATCTGAGGCAGATGATCAAGGGCGAGATTAGGATTTTTAGGGCGGTTAGTAAGAATTGGTCAGGGGAGGAATTGGTTGAATCAAAGTGAAGTGGTGGAAACTAGCCTGGGGTCTGACAGAATAGCTAGCATGCAATTTGGAAGAAGCCTTTTTCACACACTCTATTCAGTAGTGTAAAGTTTAAACAAATCCCTTGAGACACTAGTTGGCATAAGACTACCAAGTCCGGTTTCCCTCCATGGTGAGAGTCGCTACCTGTGTTTTCGAGACCTCCACGACCAGTAGATCACTAACCGATAATTTTTAATCACCACTACAGGGACCACTGGAAACGATGAATAACTTGGAAGGACTGAGGATCAAAACCACCATGTCTGATATTGTACGATCGAAAGTTAGGCATATCTGAATTTCTCAAGCCAAAAATACTATTGTCCCAAACGAAAGTTCGCGTCAATATCACTGCTTGAAATTTGAAAAAGTGCAATAATTTGTGGATTTCATTCGGTTTCATTCAGGAAAGGATGCTTTAGTAGCTCGGAAATGTTTGGCCGTTGGCCAGTGTTTCTGTTCATTATTTGTCAGACATCGAGTAAAGTTTATTGGCAGCTTGTGTGACAACTTACATGCTGAAGCACCGGCGTAGAAGATCCGATGCCCGCCCATCAAGCTTGTTTGATATTTCCCGAGGAACAAAGAGTTCCCATGCTGATTCTTGATTGTCTTTAATAAGTGTTTCAACATCCCTAGTTGAGGTAGCTGCTACTATATTGTAGTCCCCTGAAAGCAGTTGAGCAGCAACAATTCCAAACAGCCATACATCTGCCTTTTGCATGATTCTCTGGCCAAGGATGATCTCGGGAACTGTTGAAACAGCAGGTATTCGATGTTGTTGACCAACAATTTCGTCAAGAAGTAGTGCTTCAATTTTCACGTTGCCGGTGTGGTCCATGTGTATGTTACTTGAGTTCAGTAAAGCTACAGTGAAGCTCAGCTGCGCAAGGCCGAGTGCGATCTGGTGGAGAATTCTGCGTGCGAGAGATTGTGGTGCGATACCATGCTTCTGAATAAATTCCTGTAGTGTACCACCGGGTAAGTGTTCTGAGAGAAGAAAGATGCTGTCATCTTTCTTCTGGTAGCCTAAATATGAGACAACATTTGGCTCGCTTTGATTCATGTGCTTTTTCTCCAAATGCGATATCACGCTTTCCAAAAGAGCTGGACTAAATGGCTCCTCTAAATCCAATTGTTCCGCAGTAACCATCTCTGCTGTGTCTTTTTTCATGATCAGAAACACTGGCCCGTATCGTCCATCCCTAATTTTGTTCTCCATCAGAAGCCAATCAGTGCTGTTAGAAATGCGCTTCATTTTGGCGGAATTACTGATAATCTAGGAGAGGTGAAGAAATTATAATGTTGAACTTGGAAAATCGGGATTCTTGTTTGTACAGCCAGTCCTTTTTTTAAAAAAGGAAAAAAGGGAATATCAACTCTATGTATAAGGAGAGGGGATGTTGTTAGTAGGTGATGAAACACGACAAGCTTCACATGACGGGGCAAGGCAGCAGTTTGTACAGAAATCTAATAATTACATGCACATGCTAGCCTGACCTGCGCCCCTTTAATGCTATAGGTAGTTATATAGGAGTAGGTATCAGAATTAGAACTCAGTCACAGAGATGGCTTCTTAAGTGATCTTTTTTTTGGGGGTTTTTTCCATCACAGACATGGTAAACGAAATTCTGTTATGGTTAACACGTGGACAGGATAAAGCAGCGGTCCCACCGGCGAACAACAAATGTTTTTTCTGGAGAGCGCAGCTTGTATAAAAATCGAATATCAAAGAAAATTCCCAAAACCTTGAGGAATATCAACATTTCAAAAGAAGACGTCTGTTTAACCACAATTCTATAGTTTCGAAGCATATATTTGTTGCTGAATTATCGATCTCGCCGCCATACCCGTCTTGAGTTGGGCATTATTAAATTGAGGGGAGGGATGGTGTCTGCCTATGATATACGATCAAAAAGCGCAAGAACTCAACTGACAATCTTGGGCAAGGTTGTTCCTTCGGTATTTATTTATTCGGCATTTGGAGCCAGTAAAGACTGCTTTGAAGTAAAATAGTGGTAGAAATTAATGAAGTCAAACAAATATCGACTAGTCGTAGCACGGCCTAATGTGCTGAAAATGTGTGCCTGAGCATTGCGTTGAGAAGTTCGCTTCTTGGACAGGTATTCGTTCCTATTTGTGATATATGAACGTTACATAAATATGTGTTATAAACATACTTATGCGGGGAACACTTTCGAGATCCCATCCCCTTGGTTGCCGTCTTGGATAAACAATGGGTAAATTCTTCCCAAATCTTGTATCCCGAACTACGGCATATTTCGACGGCATAATAAGAAACACTCAGTATAGTAGCTAGAAATCGATATATACCCGAAGAAACTCAAAAATCTCGGAAAACCACCTTTGAAAAACAGAATATTATCTTCCATCACGAAAATGAAGACGTTTAATATTGCGCTCGTTTCGATCCTCGCCGAGTGTTCCTACGCTGCCCTGAGATTCGGATGCTCTACTGTTAGCATCCAACGTCTTGATCCCCTGGTTGAGCCTGGCAATGCTCCCTCCGCTCATGTTCATCAAATCGTCGGGGGAAATGCATTCAACGCGACTATGTCAGGAGATATTGGGGAAAAGGGAACTTGCACTACATGTACATTTTCCGAGGACTTCTCAAATTATTGGACAGCTGTTATGTACTTCAAGCATGCGAATGGTACATATAAGCGTGTGCCGATCATGCAAAACACCGCACTACCAAATGGTATTAACGGGGGAATGACAATATATTACACACAGCAAGACTTCAGTTCAAACGGAAACCAGAAAATCACAGCTTTCAAGCCCGTGAGTCAAAATGTTGTTGCGAATGACGTGTCTAATGAGATTAGGGATTCCGAATGACAGTTGGAAGTCCCACAACTGATAGTTTGGATGCAGCCAAAAAACACGTTGGGCTTCGCTTCGTCTGTTTGGCAGACAAAGGGACAAGATTCCCAGAGCTACCGGACTTCCCTACAAAAGCATGCAAGGGTGGCATTATGACAGTTCATCACTTTCCATCGTAGGTACTCATGGTACTCCATATAACTTTAGAAACCAAGTAACCATTATCAGGTGCTGGGACGGCAAGAATCTTGACAGCCCTGACCACCAATCTCACATGTATAACACTGCAAAAGAAGCATTCCAGGCTGCGGGTCCTTGCCCTGCTTCACACCCTGTTCGCATGCCACAATTGGCTTATGAAACTTTGTGGGATACAACTCAATTCAATAACATGTGGCCTGCAGACGGCTCGAATCCATTTGTTCTAAGCTATGGAGACAACAAAGGCTATGGTACCCATGCAGACTACGTCTTTGGTTGGAAAGGTGACTCTCTACAGAAAGCTATGGATAATTCATGCATGTTCCAAGCATGCGAGAACGGAAAGCCACTTAAGTCACAGACTGTTGCCCAGATGAATGCATGCGCCGTCAAATCTACTGTGAATGAAAACATTGATGGATGTAAGTTGTAATCAGACTAAGCTCTTTGGGATAAGACCACTAATGAAATTTTTACTCAAGGGCTTCCACGACTTCCTGGAATGAGCGTGTGAAGGGTACCAATATACGAGGTAGCCACATGTGGAACTCTGAGATAAACAGCTGCCTTGTATGTTCGAAGACTTGGTTTGCTTATATCAGCAGTGAATAAGACATTATTTTCTGGTTCATAGCTGCTTATAGCTCTAGGTTGCAGGAACCGCAATGGGTGTACGCGTAAATTAGTAATATTCAATTATGTGCTTTGCCATGCTCCCACACAAAATCCATATAAAATTACTTTTGAGATCTCTACGGAAAGTTAGGAGACTATTATTCAATATTACGATATATTGGAAGATCACGGTCCTGAATAACACGACGGATTTGAAGGAAATATCAGGGTTTCATTAATTCAAGAGACTCCTTCCCACTCGAGTGGTAGCAGTCCTACAGAGCGACTCTCAATAGTGTATTCTCTTATATCGATTGGTTGTGCTACTCCTTAGCTTTTGCTTGCTCGGCTTCCTCTCTACGTTCTCTTGCAACCCTGTACTGCTCTTCCATAAATCTCCGGTCATAGACCTTGCCTGTACCCAGCAATTCTTCTTCTACAAGGAGCCGTACCCCCTCCTCAATAGGTACTCTAACCACCATATTGGTATAGAAATCAGTGAGCAAAATCCGTTCATCGCATTTTTCCGAAGCATCCCCGATGCGGCATGTCTTATTTTTAATAGTCTCTTCGTCAAAAATAGTAAATGTGAGAGAGGCGAAATGCTTGTTTCTGTTCTCTTGCATAAAGGTACGAATTTCGCTGTCAGTTTTGCCGAGAAATGGTGAATCGAAGGCTTGCATAGGCTTTCGAGATCCGTGGGCTATAGAACTTAGATCCGTGGTTTGAAGTATACATGGCGCTCCTCCCACATCGCCATCATCTACCTATTACGTAATCCGAGTTAGAATATCTTCATACAAATAATCGCAGTGTAAAATTCAAGGATGTTCGTGATAGGTATATAACCGGTCTTTCAAAATAATTTTCCATAGTTTGGTTGAATATAGAGTACTGACCATTGTGAAGCAGCCTTTGGAAGCTTCGTCGATAAACTCGTCGAGAATCTAATATATGTGTTAGCATACTACAATCTAGTTCTATACCTTATGAAAATGTAAAACTTTACCTCTGGAGGAATATTACTAGTACAAAAGACCGGATACATCCTAACGTTGTCTGCAACAAGATCCATTCTAAAAGCGTTGTTGGCTTGTTGGCCTAATTCGCCCTCTTCGTCTGTCTGATGTGTCTGTCGCGACCGGGTATTTGTAGAAGGTGGCATTGTATGAACGACAATAAAGATACACACCGAAGCTAAAACTTTAATGTATTGAGATGAATAGCACAATTGAGTCTATGAGGTTAGGCACTGAGGGGTATTTGAGAGATGGCGATCGCGCTCATGTGACTTTCTCAAGACGAGCGAGCCAATCGGAGCTAAATCTCCAGTACAGACAAGGTTATATATAGAAACTACCAGGTTATGAATACAAAAGTGGCAAGGCACATAGGATTGGTCAATAAACAGGTTGAACTTTCCAATCCTCTAGCGGAGGCTATAAATTCCCAATTTCCTATTTTCAACACCCGAGCTACTGCTATATCTGCTTTTCCCAATAATTGCAAGGTATCAGCTCAAACAGCTCCCAAGCCTCACGGAAACAGCTCCAAAGCCTCACGGTTTGCCGATCAACAAGGCTCATCTGTCCACCAAAAACGTATCAAAATACTGTAACCCCTATATGCCATCCCTGACCTCTGGCTACACTGCCTCTCACTTCCTTCATACCAGGATATCATCCACCTCATAGCTTGTAAAGGATCAGATACTCCTGATTTCAACTTCTTGTAAATTCTAAGGTTCATTCCTTTGGGTATGGAAGAACCAATGAGAGCAGATCCAATTCAGGTTTAAGAAAAGTTGGGAAAGTTGAAAAATGTATATATATAGCTTCAATTCTACTATTCGAGAGCATCATACTGTCAAAGACCTTTCTAAATACACTACAAACAAATCTTCATCTTTTAGGCCGTTAAGCACTTATTCTACTGCCTTGTCACCCTACATAAATTCCCACATACATCTTCCATTCAGGTGTTTAACTTGCAAATATGAAGTTTTCGGTAACTTTGGTCTCTTTGTTGGCTGTATATGTCGCTGCAGTTCCAACGCCGGGAAAAGGCAAGGGCAAGGTAGTAAATGCTGATGTTGACCCAAATAAAGCCCCAGGGATAGCACAGTAAGTATTCCTTGTGCAACTTCTGATAATAATTGCAAAGCTAATATATACGCTTTTGAATAGGAACGCTAGGGATTATGCTGCAGATCATGGAGGCCAATGGAAACAGTCATCTTATGGGGATCGAAATGATGATAAAACAACTAATGCAAACCGGGATGCCGCATTTGCTCAACATGATACTCGATACGGTGGTCACCAGGGCTCAGTGGAAGAGTACCCCCCTGCCAGATATAGAGACCCTAATGAGGATCTTTACACTAAAGACGTTGGTATAGACGAGCAACGACGTAAGTACTGAATAATCACACATATCGCAACTTTTTCTTACATTCTTCAGACCAGGGAGGGACATACGGCCAAGCTTCCAGAAAAGCCAATGATGGTGATACTCTCAGCTTTGGCGTAAAGGGGGAGAATCCTCCTTCTGGTACCGATAGAAACGTTGGCGGCCATAATCTCAGGCCCAAGGGGGGGAATTAGGGGGGACGCGACACCTAAACGCCACACGCCTAGGTGGTCCGGAGCGGGTGAAGCTTGCTTACCAGGGCATCACTTTATTCATGTGCTATGGTACGGATTGTGTTCTGGTCTTAAAAAGGTAGCTATGGGCTAGGTGATTTTTATTTGCAGTTCTTTGATATGGGTTTAGCATTGCATTTCGGGCATAGATAGAAGAAGGCGTTCAAGGAGTTTATATCTGACTGTACTAGCGATTTGGCTGCAATTTCGGTGTAGGAGTTTCGGAGCTCTTAAAAATTTATATCGGTCCAATTTAGAATTGTCTCTAATTGATGGCACCTAAGGATTTAAATGTTAAGTGATATAGTGAGTGATAATAGTAAATATGTGCTTGGTCACTAATCCGGCAATGTGTTTGAACAGTTTCGTAATACATACAGTGAACAGTAAACAGCGATTGATATCTTGATAGGGATGAATTTAATTTCAAAAGAGTTATTGGAACAGTCTAAGATGATTTTTATAAGGAGGGATGTACGTTCTCATAAAGTTCAGAGAGTCTACGCTTAAATGCATTTTCAGGACAGCAATTTCATTTTGCCCCGTCATAATTTCAACACCTTTTACATTACACGCGCCAGGCAGATTTATGACAATGTCGAGAACAGCTGTCGTCAGATACACATATACCTAGTAGACGAGGCCCATAGAGTATGTGATACCTTCGGCTACTTGTAGCGGGGTTTTACAAAGTAGAAGTATCACACCAGTGCAGAGGTCGTATCCAGTGTGATGACTAATCGCCAGCTTCCCCGCAATCCTTATCTAACAAGTCTAAAAGGCAAATCCCATAGCCTCCCTTTCTTTACGCGTATTACTTACGGTCCAGGATTATGCTTACTGTATTATGCAGGCGAGGACAAATCAAAGAAAGCGCCTAGCCTGCAGACGATGCCAGGTCCGTAAGCTTAAATGCTTCCCCGAGAATCCTTGCACGACGTGTAGTGAAGCATCCCAGGTATGCCAGTATCATGATGAAGGACGTCAAGCGACGACCTGCATCAAACACCTATGTCACGGCCCTGAAGAATCGAGTTACTTGGTTGGAGTTTTTTGAGCCGATTGAAGCCGGCTAAAAATAATGAAATAATGCAGAGGGACGAGTCTCTTCCGAGTGTGACGTTCCAAGACCATCTACCGAAATGTAATTTGGAAACCCAGTGTCAAGGACCTCTAATCACGATATGGGGAAATAGGAGAAATCCCTCTTCGTAAACGTGTGATAAGGTCTTTGGGTTGTGAAAAGTCTAACAAAGGAAGCTATCCGTAGGGAGAGATCTAGGTATAGCTAACTAATGAGGAGGTTGTCCCCCCCTGAAGCCACAACATCTTTGGTAATGAGGCTTCGACAAGTTGTATAGCATAATAGCATCATGAGATATCATTGGAATGGAATTGATTTTGCACGTGCAACTATTAAAACAGCTCAACCATAGCCAGTGCAGATAACATACTGTTAGCTTGAGTGGCAGAGTAGTAGGATGAAGCACTATTACTTGTAACAGCTATACCGATGAGCTAATATTTACATTTTCAATCAAACAACATCTGATCTCATAACAATTTAAATCAGTACCCCGTTATAGGCTTCCCAAGCGTGATTCTATTTTCATTAAGGAAGCCCAGATGAAAGTAAACCCCTCACGGCATACGTTGTGAAAAATTTAGCTTCAAATTATGATTTCTAGCATCGTGCTTACTTGGCTATTCCTGTCCCAAATTCAAAATATTATCTCTAGTGTAACTTAAAATTTTAGAGTACATATAAGGTGTAACTCAGCTATACTTAGCCGCTTGTTGTGGAAATAGTAAATTAAAGTGATATTTAATAAAGAATAGCCTTATGCAGCAGTTTTCATCCGACTAAGAACATCATTGAAAGCTTTGTCTAGAATCTGAAGTCCCTCTTCAATCTCCTCAGCTGATACAGTAACAGGTGGGGCCAGTCGAAAGACACCTCCCATACCAGGCAAGTTTACCACGTTACACGACAAGCCATGAACCATAGCCCTGTCAGAAATTTCTTGACCAAGATCAGATCCTGGTGCTTTGGTAGCTGCATCTGAAATAACCTCAATACCTTGAAGGAGGCCACGACCTCGAACATCGCCAATACACCAGTACTTTTGCTGTAGCTTCAATAGGCCACTTCGCAGCTGTTGACCGCGTTCGGCGGCGCGCTGACAAAGTTTGTCACGCACAACAATCTCGAGTACTTTGTTACCGACCGCTGCAGTTAAAGGGTCGTTCAGATGAGTAGTAAGCCATAGAAATCCTGCATCTTTACAACCACGCTCAACCTCAGCTGTAGTGCTAACAGAAGCCAACGGAAGGCCACAACCAAGTGTCTTAGATAAACAGAGGATATCTGGAATGATCTCATCTCGCTCAAAGGCGAACATCTGACCAGTACGACCAACTCCAGTCTGAGCTTCATCTATGATGAGCAGCATTCCACGCTTCTTGCACTCGATATTCAGGCGATTCATATAGCCCAAAGGAGGCTCAAGTATGCCACCTGTAGAAAGGATAGGTTCTATAATAAAAGCAGCCAGCGAGCCAACGGTCTGTCTGTCGATCATACTCCAGCCGAAGTCCATTTCTGTTTCCCAATCATAAGAACCGTCTAGTTTCTTGAATGGCGATCGATAGGCGTAAGGAGCAGGGAATACAAGCTGGCCAGGCATAGAAGGACCACCATTCTTTCGGCCGGCTGAATACGTGGCAGAACCAGACCCTTGAGTAAGTCCGTGATAACTGGCCGAGAAAGCAACAATTTCAAACTTTCCAGTATAGCACTTTGCCATTTTTATAGCAGCTTCAGTAGTTTCAGAACCCGTATTAAGAAAAAAGGACTTCTGAAGGGGTCCAGGCAAGAGTTCTGCAAGACGTTCCGCGAGATCAACGACTGGTTGAGTGATCATGTTGCTGAGAAGATGGTCGAGCTCTCCGACGTATGTTTTAACAACTGCTACAATTTCTGGATGAGAATGGCCTAGCAATGAGCTCATCTGTCCCGAGGTGAAATCAAGGATCTGTCTGTTGTCGGCATCATAAAGTTTGGTTCCCTTTGCTTTGGTAATTATGATTGGTGAGAATGGAACACCCGTTGTCATCAGATATCTGTCTGCTTTGGTCCAAAATGTGGTGCTTTGGGACGACATAATGAGTGATTGATTTCTGGGGAAAAAAACAGCAAGAGAATCAATAAAGCAATACGAACAGCTTCAGCTAGAGTTTGCTGACTTTCAGTACAATATATTTGGGCTGGGATACTTTACCTCATTATATAGTTGGGACTTCTTGTATGCCCTAACCTCCCTTGGATGAAAGTTTCCCGAGCGGGATATGCGCGGGAAACTTTCCCGCTCACTTTTAAACTTTTTAGTGATTGGACAGCTCGCATTTCCTTACGCTAGTTCATCCACTTAATTGATTAGTCTTTCAGTAATGTGGAATGGTTCTTTCAAAAACTTGTCTTTGCTGTTCTTCTCCTTAGTATAGCACAAAGTACTCATTAGCAATTGATACGAGTCATGTAGAGACAAAGCCGCCAAGACCAGATTGTATTTAATCGGGGTCTAGGACAACTGCCAAAGTCTCCAACAGAGGAATAACTCGCTCGTCCGCTGCTACCGTCTAAGATGAATAAAATCCAAAAGATGCCATCTACTACCGAGCGGCCATATAGATCACACAAGATTCGTGCCTGCGACTACTGTCGCCGACGAAAGCAACGATGCATGGTAGAAGCCATAGGTAAGCCCTGCCGTCTATGTGAACAACAGGGCATCTCATGTCGCTATACACGAGGCGTTAGGCTCCCACCATCACTGGGATCTAATACATCTTCTTCTGTCGCAAGAGTGGCCCCCTCACTGAGGTGGCCAAAATCTCCTTCTTCTCAGGCCTGTTTAACGCCACCAACAATTATACCATCTAGCCATAATGATGATACAGAGACACCAAAAGACAATGAAATTGCGATGGTCACTTCGTCCCAATCTACGCACATCGTTGGACCAGTCGTCTCAGAAGATGCTCATGTATTAGAACAGTATATGTCACCCGCATATCCAGAAGCACGACTACCAACTAGAAATCCCTTTAACGTATATTCTGCGGATCCGGAGATGCCCGTTCTCTATACTAAAGTTGAGAGGAGAAGACTAGGTTTGGCGACCAGTCAAGAGCCCGGAATAAAGCAAAAAAATATCATGGACCAGATACTCGCAACAAATAGAAGAACTCTAATAGACACGTACGTAAAGCAGCGATTATGCACCGTAATACTAAACAAGCCAGCTACCTTACGAAGATCGACTCTTGCTTTCCCGTCATCGATCGAAGAAAAGTTTCCAAAATAGTAACTGACGATGACGACCATTGCTCTGCTACCTTACTATGTGGAATTTACGCCACTACCTTATGCTTCTGGAGTCAGACAGATGTTGCCGTTAAAGGTCCTTGTCCGGATCAGCGATTTGCTTGGAACCTTGCTGTAGAGGCTCTTCAGGAAGACTTTTTAGCACCCAATATGTCAACACTTCAAGCAGTGTTAGTTGACTTAACAGGGAGACCAATCTATTCTCTGACCGGAAACGTAATAAATAACGGACGTGCGGTTGCTCTTGCAAATAGTCTGGGTCTCAACAGAAATCCTGACAAGTGGAACATCTTAAACGAAGAGAAATGCCTACGTATCCGTATTTGGTGGGGAGTCCTTATTCACGACACTTGGTAGGAATCTATTCCGGATTTGTAAGGAGCCTGGCTAATTTGAAAGGGGTTGCTTTGCCCATGGAACGCCGCCAAATATCAATCCAAGTTACCATGATACACCTGTCCCAACGTTGCATGATTTAACTACCCCAGATGGAGACCGAATGGACCAGAGAGGTGCAGAATGCTTTATAGCATTATGTCGCTTGACTGATCTACTCGGTAAAATGCTCCCCTTAGCCTATGGTCTTCAGGCCAAATCTTTCAAAGATATTCGTAAAATAGTGCGAGCTGTTGAAATAGCCTTAGATCAGTGGGAACATGATCTACCTGATTATTTGCAGGAAGGCTCAACATACAACGAGCATGTATCAGGGTCAAGTAGCTTGCATCTCGGGTTTCTTTCTTTGAAAATGCTCGTTTGTCGTATATCTCTACACGTGAGCCTCTTCTTTGATCTTTTGCATTGTTAAGCTTCGTCGATAACTTGACTGACGTAACCTCACGGTTTGAAGGGTATTAGATGTTCTGGTGTTGAAGATAATAGTATTGAGTCGCTGTCATATTACCAGTTAGAATGCAGAATGTCTGCACTGGCAATCGTGAAGTTCATAAGTTCTCTGAAGAATCTCCAACTAGCAGAGTTTTGGTTGCCATGTAAGTACTTCTTCGCGACGTCCTGTAGCGAAACCTACAGCTAATAACAGTATGAAACCTAGACAGTGCTTATTTTCTGACCTCCGCAATTACTCTGCTCTTGAGATTTGCAGTGCAGGCTACCGATCATAATGTTGCCACCTCTTGTGCATCCAGTGTCCGAGAGTTTATTTGTTACCTACGACACGTACAGGAGCAGTATGGTTGGGATCTTGGGAGTCATTGCTTAGCACAATGCGAAGGCATTGTGGAACGAATGACACATTGTAGGAATTCTGCGGAACAATCGGTGGTAGAGGAAGAGGATCCTCAGGCTCTATTCCCTGATTTTGATTGGGAGAATCCGGTTGATTGGTTGGATTCGTCCCTTCCAATCTCATTTGGCCAGATGGGGAAAACTGGACAGGCTCGTGATTTATGGGATCTCATAGATATGGATACCTTACTGGCAGGACACCATGAACTTTTAACATAGGCGATATTTCAATGCATTACAAAGAGATATCTAAAAGGGGTCATATCAAAATGTTGAAACAATGAATCGAATTTGTATTTCTTCTCTTTTTTGAATAAAAAGGGGAGGGTTTTTAAAGATGCAATTGTTTGTATTAAGCATGATTGGCTGATAATATTCTTCTAACCTCTTTTTTGACGCATCGAACAAGTCAGTAGATACCGATGCCACTTCAACTGAACTAGTCTGATTGACGGACGTATAAGAGAAATGAAAATTAAGGTTAGACGCCAAATTGATCTGACAGCTCTCGCATCGCTTATGCTCTGGTATGTCCCGCCATTTCTCTTACAAAGAATTGCCTGAGATCAAAGATGAGATGTGGTGTATGTCTTACTATAAATATCATAAAGTCATTTCAATACTTGTTGGGAATGACGTGCTGACTGATGCTATTATTGTACATGAATTAGGGGATCTTAAAGCATTTCTTTTCAAGAAGTAGTTTTAACTGAGGAACGCGTGCAGAGTTCGAGACTTTACTGAGGAGTATAATATTGTTAGTTGCAAGAACGAGAGGTACCATGACCTTAACAGTAATGCTTGGCCCGGTTCCATTGCTGGTAGAGTAACACCTCAGTGTGACTAGTAGATCATACACTTCGCATGTAGCGAGTATTGATTTACGTGAAAGAATCTAAAGGTCTCATTAAGCCTTCCGGAAAGAATGTATCATGGCTTTCAGGAGAACGTAGAAATCAAGCGAGCCAAGATCATGGCGATCACTGTCGAACACCTCATTTAGGCTATATTCGACCCGAGGTTGGAGAACCCCCGCAGCAATGGAGGAGGAATCAAATACCACCCCATATTTTGATTTGGTAAACTAGGCTTGGAAAATTAAAATCTTCAGATTAGATTTTGAAAATCTGGCATATATCTGTGATATATACAGAATGTGTGAAGGATGTTGCATGAGACCATTCCAATGAGCATTGTGATGCTGTGGAACAATGACTCTAACTGTCCAAGACTGAATTGAACACGATAAAACAACAAACGCTGGCTCGTGTACTCAAATTATGGTATCTCCCAAACGATTTGCAACACTTCTTTCTCCGTACTATCTGAGCTATTAGCTAGGACGTAATCGTCTGATAACCCTCAATGGAATACTCTTCCGAGATGCAGGCACCGCCACCGGGGTTATGGACCCAAGAAGCAGAAGTATAAACTTCATTGAAGCTTCCGATTAGTCAATAATAGATTTGGAGATGCAATTAGAATGTGCGTTTATCCCTATGGTCCCAAGAGAGTACCCTACATGCATCCGTCTACTGTCAATCCCCATATCGCAAAATCTTCCGTCTAGGCTAAACTCTTCGGCTCCGACCCCTCAACATGAGATGATCTATCCTAGGATCTTTTTTTACGATCGGACTTGGCAAATGTTCAAGATGTATATAAATTCGAAATCAATCCTACGATTCAGGAATGTAGGGATCTCCGTAGCCTAGGAAATATAGACCATGCGATCTTTCTTACTTCTCGTCTGCGTTGGCCTCGCCGCTGCAGAAAACGGCCTTGATGGATGGCTTCGCTATGCGCCATTGCCCAAAGGCAACCGACCTCAGTATGGATTACCATCCAGCCTTGTCGTCTTGAATAGCACGGGCTCCAGTCCTGTGAATACCGCCGCAATTGAGCTGCAAAAAGGCATGAAGGGGATGCTTGGTAACGAACTCAAAATTAGTGGGAATCCTGGGAAACCTGGTAAACCCTCTAAATCTATTGTAGTTGGGACTGTTGATCAATATATCAAGGCTTTTGGTAAGCTTGGAAAATTACCGAACCTAGAGAGTGATGGATTCTGGTTGAACACCAAGGACGACACTATTCAAATCTTAGGACAGAACGAACGAGGTGCTCTATATGGTGCATTTGAATACCTTTCTAGGCTTGCGCAAGGCAATTTCGATCGTGTCGCGTTTGTATCCAACCCGAGTGCTCCCGTCAGATGGGTGAACCAGTGGGACAATTTAGATGGCAGAGGCAGCGACCATGGAAGTGTTGAACGTGGTTATGGAGGATCATCTTTGTGTAAGTCAGCTTTTGGGCTGGATCAAATTGTGTAAATCATGCGCTAAATGAGTTATAGTTTTCTACGAGGGGGTTGTTTTGGACGACCCAGTTCGCTGGGGTCAATATGCGCGGCTACTGTCCTCGATTGGTATTAACGCTATAGTTGCCAACAATGTCAATGCAAATGCATCCCTCCTCAGTGCGGTGAACATCGAGGGTTTAGGGAGAATAGCAGATGCTTTCAGACCTTACGGTATTCAGCTAGGCTTCTCCCTCAACTTTGCTTCTCCTACGCTTGTCGGTGGCCTCAATACATTTGACCCCCTCGATCCATCTGTTGTTGCGTGGTGGACAAAAATTACCAATCAATTGTATGCCCGAATACCTGACATGGCTGGATATCTGGTCAAAGCCAATTCTGAAGGACAGCCGGGGCCGTTGACCTATAATCGAACGCTCGCAGACGGAGCAAACATGTTCGCAGATGCAGTCCAGCCTCACGGTGGTGTAGTTATGTTCCGAGCATTCGTTTACAATCCACTTGATCATACGGATTGGAAAGCTGACCGTGCAAATGCTGCTGTCGAGTTCTTCAAACATTTGGATGGTCAGTTTCATGAAAATGTTGTAGTTCAGATCAAATACGGGCCAATAGACTTTCAGGTTCGCGAACCTGTTAATCCTCTGTTCGCAAACTTAGAGAAAACCAACACTGCGATTGAGCTTCAAGTCTCTCAAGAGTATCTTGGAGAGCAGTGCCACCTTGTCTATCTTGCGCCCTTATGGAAGGAAATATTGGATTTCAACCTCCGCGTCAACAGCAAGAAATCTCTTGTCCGAGACATTTTGTCTGGGGAACGCTTCAAGCGTCCACTGGGAGGGTATGCAGCAGTTGTAAATGTAGGTCAAGACCCAACATGGCTTGGAAGTCACCTTGCAATGTCAAATCTATACGCTTACGGGCGTTTGGCCTGGGATCCAACTTCGGAATCCGATGATATGCTGCATGCATGGATTCGAATGACCTTTGGTCACGACCGCAAAGTCCTTGATACCATTACCGAGATGTCCATGAAATCCTGGCCTGCTTACGAAAGCTATACGGGCAACTTAGGAATACAAACCTTAACGGACATTCTGTATACTCATTATGGCCCAAATCCTGCTTCACAAGATAATAATAAATGGGGTCAATGGACAAGAGCTGATCGCCATATGATTGGAATGGACCGTACAGTGAAAAATGGAACAGGAAACTCTGGGCAATACCCTGCTGAAATTGCTCGAGTGTATGAAAACCTCGAGGAAACTCCCGATAATCTTGTTCTTTGGTAAGTCATGATAGCAAAACTGGATGCTGATCATTCTTTCTCTTCAATGACCCGATTCCTAATCCCTTGAACAGGTTTCATCATGTCGACTACACTCATCGTCTAAAGTCCGGAAAAACCGTAATTCAACACTTCTACGATGAGCACTATAAGGGTGCTGCAATCGCTCAAACGTTTGTTCCAATGTGGGAATCTCTCAAAAGCAAGATTGACACCGAACGTTTCAATCACGTCTTATTCCGGCAAACATACCAAGCCGGACACTCGATTGTCTGGAGAGATGCTATCAACAACTACTACTGGAACTTGTCAAGCATCCCAGATCAATCGAAACGCGTTGGTAACCATCCATGGCGTGTGGAAGCCGAACAGATGACTCTCAGCGGTTACAAACTTGTGAAAGTCACTCCATTTGAGACAGCGTCTAACTACACAGCCATTGTGACTAGTTCAGATACCACTGCCGGCACTGCCAGTGCTACTCTAAATTATCCTTCAGGAACCTACGATGTTGCGGTGAATTACTTTGACCATACTGGAGGTCAAGCTCAGTGGCAGGTCTCCGTCGCCGGGCGAGCCTTAGGTCAGTGGATAGGAAACAATGAGGAACGGCTTGGCCACTTCCCATCTGCAAATGTTGATGGACATTCTGCTACAAGAATTACGTTCCGTGGTGTTGAAATAAAGAAGGGTGATGTGTTGAAGATTGTGGGAACTCCGAATGGGAGAGAGCTAGCTCCGTTGGATTATGTTGCAATTCTCCCACCAGGCGTAGTGGACTAAATTTTGCAGTAATAAATTGAGTAGTAATATTTTAATTATTCCATAGAAGACCTCTCATTGCATCAGCGCTTAATTGGTTTTGAGAGCTCGATGTGTGCCTAGCTCAGCTGATTCCTACAAGATTATCTTTGAACAAGCTACGCCTATAAACATCTACTTCATTATTACCCTAGGCGCAGGACCGTCGTTGACACCTTGTTTTGTCATACATAATCTTTCCACCAGCCAGAGACCCGCACGCGGCCGCAACCCCGCCAAAAAGTTATCCTTAATTCAATTCCACCTCACTTCTCTATAGCGACTTCCCAACTCTTTCCACAACCACCAAAATGGGGAAGAATAAACGTTTAAAACGTGTCACCGCAAATAATAAACCCCCTCCAACCAAAAAGGTACACCCCAACGCCCCCAAATCCTCCAAACCTACCGGCATAACCAAATCCAAACCTGGTCCCAAAAAGCATATCCAGGCACAACATATAGCACCGACAATACCTTTCGAAGCACACGAAAAGATTTTATTGATTGGAGAGGGAGATTTGAGCTTTGCAAGGGCTCTGGTTGAGGAACATGGTTGTGCAGATGTCATAGCTACAGTTTTAGAATCGCGAGCGGAACTGGTCGAGAAATATCCTCACGTCGTTGAGAATATCTCCGTTCTCGAAGCCAACTCCAACGATGATTCCACCGCTACTGAAAGTCACACCAAGGTGGAATGCAGCAAAGAGGAGAAACCAGAAGCGAGCATACGCTATAACGTCGATGCGACAAAATTCAATCCCCTCTGGCGAGAACTTCGCGGAAAATGCCACCGTATAATCTTTAATTTCCCACATGTTGGTGGGAAATCCAAAGACGTAAACCGGCAAGTGCGCTATAACCAAGAACTCCTGGTGTCGTTTTTTAAAATTGCACAAACCGCCTTGGTATCGCCAAATGCAAACACTACATCGCCAAGTTCTATTGTGGTAACATTGTTCGAAGGGGAGCCTTACACTCTCTGGAATATCCGTGATCTAGCCCGCCATGCTGGCTTACAGGTACAGCGGAGTTTCAAATTTCAAGCAAGTGTTTATAACGGATACAGACATGCGAGGACGTTAGGTGTGGTACGTGGGAAGGATGGGAGCGGTGACGGCGCCCATGGATGGAAAGGTGAGGAGAGGGCGGCCAGGAGTTATATTTTTGTCAGGAAAGGCGACGAAGGGGTTACTATTGGGGAGATGGCCAGAAGAAATTGGGGAGATAGGGATGGGGGCCAGAGACATGATGAGAGCAGTGATGATGAGAATGAGGGTAGAAGGGTAGGAAGGGGTAATAGGGGTAGAGATGATAGTGATGATATACACGAAGTAGAGGAGGATGAGGATGAGGATGAGGGAAAATACGGAGATACTGATGAGGAGGTATGGACCGGAATCAGTGACGCCACAATGGAGCTGGAACGAAAATCAGATACAGTAGGCTGAAAGATGGTGGATACCACTCGCATCATTCATCTTCTCAACACATGCAACGGAGACACGGTATTTAATATCGTTGATTCGTGGCCATCATAACCCATAACTGACACTTCAACGCCACCCTATTCGCCCCAGCCGTTTTGGTAACGCTATGATACACAATTGCAAAGACTTATATAACGATCGCTTCGGACATTTGTTGGCTCAAACGCCGCGCAATCGCCTTGTCTGTCTCTGGGAACAAATCTTGACCTAAGTCGCCAGGTGGGTGCATAGCATAAACAGGAGCCTCCATTTGTTCACCATCCATAATCACAAAATTCTGAATTGGCTGTTGACGTCCTCCGAGCACATTGATAACATCCTGCGCCAACTGTCCACCAAGCATCGCGCTGACAGGTGCAATCTCGCTGTTCACATTCTGGATAAATTTGCGTAATACCTCGGACTTAAGTGTCTCATCCGGGAGGCCGAGGGCTTTATGTTTCTGAGTTGCGAGGGTAGTGAAAAGCTTTAGATCCTCTATAGTTTCGGGCCCAGCGTCTGTTTGTCGTTGAGACTGATATTCCCAAAGAGCACGAAGGCACGAGAGGATAGGAGTAACGTTCTTCAGACGTCTTCGACTTTTCAAAAATTCCTCAGGTAGACTAGCTCCATCGCTTGCCAACATCCACGTAGAATATAATTCCCGTTTTTTCACAAGCTCGATATTCTTGCCGTTCTCCCGCTTCTCCTTGACTTCGACAATACTTCTCGTCCGTGACTCTGCTTGCAAGATGGTAGGCATATTTCCTTTCTCCCGCTCTACAATATATTCGTGCTGAATCAGATCCGAGAAGATGAAACCATAGAATCCGTATACGCTTGCAGCATAAAATGGCTTCTCGTGTAATCTGGCTGCTGTATTAAGCATACTTAATGGACCAGACGTTAATCCCGTTGCAATTATCAAGTCGAAATCTTTAACTAGTGGCGCCTTCTTCAACCGAATATCACTCTCATCAACAATTACGTTGACCCTTGGGTTCAATTTCCTGAGATTGGGTGCCGATGCTGCTGCACGATTTTTTCCTATGTCGTCCGCGGCAAGGAAGAATTGAGCACCAAGATCGGCTTCTGTAACAACTGCGTGATCAAGGATAGTTAAGGAGTGGATTCCAGCAAGAACAAGGTTTTTGGCTATTTCGGCCGAGAGCGAGGACATGGTTATAAGGAGAATATTGGCATTGCGAATCTTTTCCTGAGCTTGAACTCCCCAGAGACGGATTTGACGGTCATAAAGCGCAATCTCATCTATAGTAGGTCAGCAAAGCTAAAAGTAAAACAAGCGCATGAGAATATTTGACATTGAAAGTTATGAAAGGGTCAACATGAGACTACCCATGCCTACTGGCTGCTGCCGCTTTAGAGAAGCCCTTTGGCCGGCCTGTATCTTTTTTATCAGGTACTTAATCCTGTAAGACTACTACAAGTTTCAGTCTACTAAGTAGTACGGAAGAGATACGCAGGGTTCAGTAGACATCTCTACTATTAATGAGCCCGCAGAGATACCACTGGTATACATCCGGGCCGCCAGGGAGTAGTAGGGAGAGAGATCTACCAGGCATCGCCTGGCACATATAATAGGCCCTAAGTTCTTTACGAACCGTTGCTAGGAAGCGTATTGTATTGAGAATGAAAAGAGAAGTATTACCAGCACTAATACCCGTTTGAGCTACAGATGCAACTCCTGGAATAGGTATGTTCTCGGAATTAACTCCAGGCGAAGCCGGGAATACTACCTCAGCCATAATTTCAGCAGCAGAATAGTTTTCAAAATGGTCTTGTAGAGTGTATGTTTTTGTATAAAGAGGAAGAGAAATTCGAGATCTCGTTGTTCGTATGATAAGTTCAGATCTCGGAAAAGAAGAGGAAGGGTATCCTTTCTTGTAGCCTCGCCCTCCCACTTTACTGCAAGTCTGCTGTACTTGCTGCGATATGAGTGAATCTAGAAGGATTGCTAGTAGGTAGATCGTAGAGCCTGGTCCTGTTGCATGTGAGGGTGCTTTTCTTAACCTATAGTAATTCAACGAAATTAGTTTATTTCCTCCAATTAAAAGGGCATACACTCACCTTCGTCCACTAACTGCAAACAGAACTTTTGCTGCTTCTAGTAAACCTAGTTGGCAGGCTTCAGTGGGGAATAGCTTCACTTTTCAATATCTGAGTAAACGCGGTCATGAATTCACGTTCCTGAGAAGTGCCCCACTCTGGGGTATCTTGTCCAATCAGGCGGCTATCACCCCACACCAAGTCAACCACTCTACCCGCAACTCTACACTCAATACTGTCAATCGATCTCAACCCCTCAAAGACCTATGCAAGACTATTCCACCTAAACCACAAAGAATCTTGCTATCTGCATACACTGTATAGCATCTGTGCTACCTTGTACATTTACCGATCTGAAATTATCTCTCAGCCCTTATTGCTTGATAAACTCTAAGCTTCTGCCTGCCTTGCTCACCACTACTCCATTTGCTATATACTACTCTCCGATGGTAGGTTGTGGACTTGTAGGGTCGAAATATATAACTAATAACTTATTAGTCTGATAACTCCGAGCAACCCTCGCATCTAGATTCCCTGCACGAAACTGCAGACCGAATAGTACGCGATATCTTGGACAATACCCGAATCTCCGCTGATGCTACTTCCGTCAGCCCCTCTGGCGAATTGTATAGACAAATAGAGCAGTTTCATTTTAGGAGAAGAAGAGAAGCAGAAATGGCGGAGCGGCGGAGGAGACTGTCGCACGATGAGACTCCTGAGGAATCCCCATTGTTTGTTATGCCACCACAACCTCAAGATACCTCCCCCCCTTCTCGCGAAAGACCTATTGGATCCCCAGCCAGAGCCCCTGGTAGTTTCGCCAGACGAAGTAGACGTCAGATCTTGGTTGGTGATCGCTATAGGACCCGCGTTACTACCCAACGAGATAATGGTCTTGGTAATAGCCTTGCCGAGTTACAACATGCTGGACGTCAGTTAGAAGCTGCAAGCTCGACTCTTAGGGCCCTTCTAGATGATCCGGTTCCTAACATTCCTCACCCCGCCCTTCAAGCACAGGAGTATTCCGGCGAAGCGGAACACAATCGACGAGCGAAGCGACGGAAGTTAGATACGGATAGACTTGATTCTGGATTTCGTGGATTCAGTTATGGCAAATATGGACAAGTCGAACCTGGAAACTTGAAGATGGAAATTGTCAGTTGTGATGGTGGTATATATCAGGACCATGGAGGGGATTACTCGGCAGAAAATGTGCTTAAAAGTGATAATACTGTTTACTGTACTAAGAGTAACCGCTGCAATTTGGTCTTGCGGCATCAAGGAGCTACTGTTTTTTCTCTGAAAGAGCTAATTATTAGGGCACCTCACTCTGGCTATACTGCCCCGTAAGAGTTCTTATCTCAATATGCAATTTTCACTAACGTTTTGCAGCATTCAAGAAGGGATGGTATTCATCTCTATGACCTCTGATGACCTTCTCACCCGCACTGCTCAGTACCAAATTCAGTACTCACCCACCCGTCGCTCGCTACCCCCAGCTATTGTATCCATCCGTCATAATATGGATGGGTCAATGACGGCTCAAGCTCGCGCTCGCCGCCTTTACGATATTGGTATCCAGGATGAAGAATGTGACTTGCGCACAGCACAAATACCATCCGATTTCAATACTACTGCACCCCCCTTCCAAGTCACCACCGAATTCAGCGATTCCGAGGACGATGAAGACGCATCCCCAGGACTTAATCATGGCCCTTCAGGCGAACTTGAAACTTCAGATGATGACTTCGATGGCAACGGACCATGGCATGAGGATTTTCTTCTGGGTTCAAATCGTGACGCTCGACAAGAGCGTTCATTTCTCCCAACAATCCGTCGCCGTGAGACCGCATCAAATATCACCCTTGCAGAAGCAGCTGAAGCATCACAACTCGCTACACAAGAGGCTGTTCGTGCTGTAGGTGGCGAGTTAATGACTCCCCGTGCGAAGTTTTTCATTGAACGAGGCAAGAGTAAGTGTAAAGTGCGCTTTGATCCTCCAGTAAGTGGCCGCTTCATCTTGTTAAAGATGTGGAGTCCGCAACAAGGACCAGAGGGCAATATTGACATTCAGAGTGTGGTTGCAAGAGGTTGGGCGGGAACAAGATTTTTTCCTGCTGTGAAGATGAGATAGGGTATATAATATGCTGCGCTAGGAATGTCTTGAGGGATGGAAAATGAAAGAGATTGTGGTGGTGGAGCGGTGAGGTGCTGTTAATGTGCGTTTATATAGTAATACAGAATACCATTTCTCCAGGTATGCTCCATTGCCTGCGTATCTTCTCTCCCACCAAGCTGTGAGCCCTGCTTCTCGATCTATGCCTTTCTTCACAATCTTCCTTCGATGTACATTATTTCACATGTAACGGAGATTCTCGCTAAGTAGCGAGTATCGCTTAACCTGCGATGTGCAACAAAATGTTTCCCATTCTTGATGTGGTGCGTTAGCCGCCTGGTGTTGTGCACTTGTGGTAGACGAGCCCATACATGAAGTCTCGCTTCTGGATTGCGATGTCGCCATGAAACCTCGCTTCCTTGAAGTATGTCTGAATAAACTCAATATTAGCATACTTAGAAAGAATTTCTGAGGAGGCAAACCAACCACGAAAGGTTATTCGATGTTCAAAATAAGCATATGAATATTATCCTGCATATGGCGGGTTTGCCAAGGCTAATTATTGATTGGATTGGATGAATGAAGTTCTGCTCAGGAGTTTGATATATTTTATAGTTTGAACTGTAGTTGATGAGCAACTACCAACTGAATAACTATAGCAAGTAAATTGCTACCTAAGAAGCCTTTCAAATCTTGGGATTGGATCATTACAACACTAAGCTTTTAATAATCTGTTGCCTATATTCCTACCAAAAGATTCTATGGTTTAGTAGAGCATAAGCAAAGCCGTAGAAATATTAAGGTTGGTAAGAACCCATGGAGCATCGCTTACCTCCTAAAAAAGTTGGTATATTATAGCCTACCTTCAAGATTACTCGTAGCAGATGTTAAGGACCTCTACTCACGATATGGACAAAAGTAGGGGCTCCTCGGGGTGTAAAACGTGCCTTGAGGGTCTTGAATTGTAATAAGTCTAAGGAAGGACGCTCTCCGTAGGGAGAGATCTAGTTATAGCTAAGTAATGGGGATGCGGTGCCCGAGGCTACAACAGCATAGGATAGTATTTTCACTCAATTGATATTTTTAAGCAAGGCTCAAGTCAGAGGATAATTGACATTTGTTCTGAGATTGCCAGCTCTCTGCCAATAGAACTCGTTCCAACCGAATAGTGTATGAATAATACCCTAGATTACATTCAAATCGATAGCTTGTCTAACACTGTGGATTCTTCTGTGACACATGATTGTGGAATTAATTTTGATGAAAGATATGATTCAAACAATACTTCGTGGTAGAACTTCAGGGGCTCTATGCTAGTATGGTGCACAAAGATAAAATTTCACCTGTACGGGAAAAGCTGTTGCCCAAACGTGAAATATATGACTGAGGGAACGTTTTGGAATTGAGACGGTATCGGAGGTTGTCACACAAGCTGAATAGAGGTTTACAAAGATCAGATGACAAAAAGGAAAACTGAATTTGTGTAATTTAGGTTTTGCTGTTTCTTGAAATACCAGTACTCTTATAGACCATTCCAGTAAAAGCTCTATGCTACTTTATGTTATAACGAGCGACTGAAGCACGTCTCTCGGTTAACCTTGTCATATTAATCCATGTTTACAATGCCACGTGGACAAGCTTGCTACCAGATTATTAAATATCAGCAATTTATCTGTCAACTTTTAATATTTGCATAAGGATGCTCCAACCGCCAGACTATTCGAGCCAATTGTTGCGGACATACAAATTTCAGCACTATAATACGAGGAATGGATCCATCGGATCTAGAGAATTACCGGTTTGGGAACATCGGACATAACCAATGACAAAAGATTTCGGGGTTAGAGAGTAACGGGCTTAAAGAATTACCCAATAAGGAAATCTGTTAGATGCGTCGGATATAATAGCTTCTCACGTTACACGCCCAAGGAGCATATAAGAAGAACTCAAATGCCAGAGACCTGTTTGAGAGACAGACAAAATTTCACATATTCGCTCAAAGTTGTTACTGGCTTACATTTCTGATATTTCACATCTCAATTTCGAATACAAGATCTGCCCTTCGAATGACAATTCAACATGGTATCAAACACTGCAGCCTGGTTGAAGAATGGCAAGTCCGGTATCGTGGTAGATTCGGCACCGTATAGTCCACCAGCAGAAAACGAGATTGTCATCAAAACAAGAGCCGTTGCCGTCTCATTCGTGGACTGGGCTACGCAAGCCCTCGACATGTTCCCACTGCAATATCCCACCGCCTTTGGTAGCGATGTATCCGGGGAGATCTTCGAGGTGGGTAGTGCAATCACTCACCTCAAGAAGGGTGATCGTGTTCTTGCACATGCTCCATTTGCAATGGGCAACTATGTTAGCACTCAAGGTGCCTTTCAGCAATATGTCGTTTGCCTACCACAGCTCACCTCGATCATACCAGACACCATTTCCTTTGAACAAGCAGCTACTATGCCATTGGCTGTCACTACCGCAGCTGCGGGTCTTTTCGAGATGGAAAATCTTGGTCTTAACTACCCTTCCCTCGATTCTGAATCAACCGGAAAATCTTTGCTCATTTGGGGAGGAGCATCAAGTGTTGGGTGTAACGCTATCCAGCTAGCCACTGCTGCAGGTTATGAGGTGATCACCACTTCTTCACAGAAGAACTTTGAATTGATGAAAAAGCTTGGTGCGGTTCAAGTGTTTGACTATAATAATTCTACAATCGTCCGAGATCTAGTTACGGCCTTGGAGAACAAGGCTATAGTTGGCGCTTTCGAAGCCAGTGGTAAGCCAGAGGGTGTACTTGGTTGTGCTGAGGTGCTTCTCAAGACCGGAGGTGGCAAATTCATTGCTGCTGTTCAGCGGCTACCAGAGGGAATTCCAGAGGGAATCATAGCCAAGTTTTACTTAGCAACCACGATCAAAGAAAGTGGGATAGGAAAACATATTTACAACAACTTTCTCCCCAATGCATTAGCCCAGGGGAATTACATTCCGGTGCCCATGCCAAAAGTCGTTGGGAGTGGCTTTGAACACCTTCAAACCGCTCTTGATGCTATCCCAGAGCGAAGTGTTTCAGCCCAGAAGTTAGTGGTCAGTCTCTGAGAGTAATTTGGTATGAAACATATTTGAAATTACACGAAGGTATCGAGGAATAGAGCCATTTGGGTGGCGAATGGATTGACTGAACTATATCGTATACTATTTCAATGACAGTCCTTACTTTCTTGAACACTGAATACTGCCCCTTTCATATTCGTATATTTGATGTTTTTGCGGCCGGTTTCTAGCGCATATAATTGTCGACGGCATTCTAATGAATTCAAATCAGCTTTATCATCTCGAAGTAAAAGTCCATTTACCCAATCGATATTCTCAAAATCATTGAAAATAGAATCGAACGGCCATGTATTTATGGTACTTAAAGAGTTGTCGTCGAGTTCGCCGGTTGCATTTTGCAAAGCATCAGGAGCATTTTTGGAGGCATCATGGAACGACGGCAGATTGGCTGGAGATGTTGAACGTGGCGACAATATCGATGACATGCCTCTGAAATTTGGTTCAAGTACCGAGATACTCTGAAGCATTGACGCGAGTATCGCTTCGGCATGTGTAGCTTCTTTTGCAATGTGCTTCCATTTCGTCCAGCTATTGTGAGAAGCTATTAAAGTTGCAACCTTCGAAGTGCAATCTTCACTATGGATGTTGAATCAATATGCATACTCTTGTAGCTGCTTTATTAACTCACCCGGTAATATGCGCCTCTGAGACATCCAAACACACAATCGTAGCTGCCAAGAGAAAATCGTAGAGTGTTGAACTGAAAATTGTCCATCTTTCTTCGAACAATCGGCCACCTGGAAGACATTCCTGATAGACCTTAATTTGTATGTCTAGTAATTGGAAAGCTGCCTGTTTACATGCTTTCCTGGATAGTTCGAAATTAGGGCTACTTCGATTAAAGATTAAATATGGGCGGTGCAAAATGCATAGGGATTTTAAATAAAGCATCTCTACCATTATTCGTTTCACAATCATGTTTGGGTCATCGCCAAAGCTTGTAGAATTGATCGACTGTATCTTTAAGCTAGGCGGAACCTCATCATGAACGACTTGAAGCTCGTCATTTAATCTCATGAGCTCATCATGATTAGGACGTTTTGTTGACATGGTCAGCCGAGAGATGCGACGAAGGAGCCGAACATATCGACTTTTGTAGCAAGGAAAGAGCATTGTGGTGGCATCAGTATACGGCCGAGAAACTGGAAGTTTGTCGCTCAGTTCGTCAAAGTCTTCATCCCATAAGTTACTTGCGGGTTGAGTGTCGCACTCTTCGTCATGGATAACAGAAGGTAGACCAAGCTTAAGTGATAATAAAACATCAAATATATCAATATACATCCATACACGACGTCTCATCTCTGCCTCGTAGGGTGTGATGCCATCTGCAGCAGGTAGGTATTCAGGATCACGATGGTAACCCATTTGTTGGGCTAGCCGAATTGTGACACCCAGAATTGCCCACGATTTATTCTGCTCTTCATCATTGAGAATGAACGCGGAGTGTATATGAAGTAGTAAACCCTCTATAACGTATGGTTGGGGCGTCAGATAGTCTCCGGAGACAAGACACTGGCCAGCTCGAGTCCTGAACATAAGAGGGGTAAAATTCTCTGCTAACAACACTGTGATCTCTTGCTTCTTTACCACTGCGATCTTAGTAGCAATGCTAAGGACAGATAACAGGCTGCTTATCCACATCAAGGATACCGAGTCTGGATTAACCCAAAAAGCCTCATATTCCCGGCGAAAATTTGTGGTGTGTAGCCAGCTCACGGCAATCAAATTTGCTGTTGTGAAGTAGAACGACATGAGATTATCCGTAATTTCCCGAGGTGGAAGCCATGTCAGGACATCAGCTATTGTCACCTTGTTCGGAGTTCCTAGGAAAAATTCCACGTTGCTCGGATATGTCGTGAAAGACTTATCCTCCACGTCATCTTTACTAGAATCAAAGTATCCTTGAATATCACTTATCTGTTCAAGGATGGTAGCCCAGTGAGTTGCTCCTACATAAACCATCCTGCCCTCTCCTTTACTCAGGTGCTCAGCAGATATCGCTTCGGGTTTACGACAATAACTATGTTTTGCTGATCCACTAGCTGCTATACTCATCTGCGAGTCATCAGCTGATGAAGTACTAGCATTAGCTGGTTGGGTGCTGGATTGAAGAATCTCATTGACCATTTCTTCCAAGTTCCGCAGGCGCTCTTGTGCCTCAGCCGCTGATTTTTTGCCTTGGAAATTTGACTTTGGTGCAGTGCCAGTGGTATTGTGGACGATGCTATTGAAATCACATGTTGGGCCTTCCCCTCGCCTTGCACAGCTTTCACAAGGCTGGTTGCGCGAGCATCTCAACTTCCGAACGCGACATGCTGAACATGAAAGAACCTTTCGATTGCGCTTAACTGTTATACGGCGACCATCTGGATTCACAAAGCCTCGGAATACACCTGTAAAATGAGATTGTTCTGGCATGCTTGTATACCGAAAAGTAGCCTGTCGAATACAGATAAGGAGGTGTAGATGGCACTCAACAACTGTATTCCTAGACAGAAACGCCTAGTCTTTCAATTATTCGAGATCGCGAATTTGCACCCAGAAGGGGTCTAAGAGCTCCGTATAGTACGTTTATATTTTATTCATGTGGCGCCAATGTATTAACTCGTGGTTACATCTATGATTCATGATTACTGTAGTTTTGTGCTTACATTGCTTACTAATGACTGACACAAGTAAGGTCAATGTCTATACATACGTAGGTCACCTGCGTAGAAACATACCTAAATTGAATACTTTCTTGCCTATTTCTATAAGTATATTGATATATTGATCAAATCTTCATGTAAACAGCAATAAGCAAATCAAATTATATAGACAGGCCTCGTATCTGTCTGCTACTCCTACGAATGGCCCAGTAGTACCAGAAAACCGATATTTAGCTCCAAGAGCTCAGTCTCAAAGCATATCTTTTGATGATTGAAGCATATCAAAACTGAAGTAGTAGAACCATGAGGTTTGTCGTTCAACAACTTTCCTTGTTACAATTTCAAAGTCACAGGAAAGAGCTCTACAAACATAAAGTCGGTACTTTATCAAAATAATCGACTTTATCAGAATAACCAAAGTTCACTGATGCTTAAGTCGGGAAGACTAGTGAGTAGGAGAACGCCCGCCCAAAAATAGCTTAATATTTTCCCCCAAGCTAGATAAGACGCGAATAACAATATCAAAATCAAAAAGAAGTTACACCCAAGATAGAGGAACTTCTAACCAATCTGGTGCAATATATTACAATAATTTGGTTGATTTAGCAGGTACGTTGAAATTCATTGCTAGTTTGAAAGTGACTTGCAAAGGTGCTTCTGTACACGATGCTCAAAGCAGGTGTCAAATCGAACTTGGCATGCTTTCGTGTTCCTCAAATGGTTATAATGTATGCATCTATGGAAGTTAGCTTCAGTTTAGAAACAGTGTTCTCTGCTGTTTGTTCAAGGGACAGAGGCTTGTTAAGCGAAATATCAGATGCAGAGATGTTGCCAAGTATCTACATCACTCTTACTGTGTACGGACCTGCTGCAAGTAATGCTTGGTGAAACATTCGTTTAACTCCAAAAGTCTCGACTCCCCCTTCCCCCCCCCCTTAGACATAAAATTCGACTGCGTACTTCTGTCATTTTAAGCAATGTAACCAAACTTCACCAATTTCTCTAGTTCAACAAATTCAATCCCATCAAAGTTAAGCTTTTTCCCCTGCTACTGTCATAATGGCTCAACCACAATCGCATTCACAGTCAGCAAGCAAGTCTAGTAAATCGGCGATAGCACTTGAGTATGAACGACAGGCTGAAGGACGAGCTAAAGAGCAGGAAAACATGGAAGCAACTCGCCTTCGCCACAAAGAGGAGTTAGCATCCATGGAGATTGAAAGTGAAGCCTTGGTTGAGGAAGAATATCAGATGAAGAGACAGCATGAACTAGAGACTCTAAGGCATAGGGAGGAGGTCAGAAAGCACGAAGAAGATGTTAGGAGACATAGAGATAGGATGCTAGAACATGGGCGGAGAATGCGAGGCAGGTAGCGTGTGAGGACTTTGAGGGTAGAAGTAGCGTGGCAGATGCAATGGAGAGCTGTAATTTGGCGCGATAGGCAGGTTACACGTTCAAGGGGACTTCACGTAGGAAACACACGATCAAGTTAGTTTAGAATGTGGAACACGCAGCATTTGAGCATAACTTCGTTCCTCATATTGACTGTCAGTAAATTCCATCGCTCCCGTCCGGTATACCCGAGCCCCTACCAACTCCAAGATTATCGACCTTTTATGACTGGTCGATGACATCCTCCATCGACTTATCGCTATCTGCAGACTGTGGCTCCACAGATTCTGGAAGCTTGCCCCCTCCAGTCATCATGGCAATGAATTCTGCAATTATATCAGTCGAACTTTTCGATCAATCAATAGCGGCACACTCACCAGTGAAATTGATAGTTCCATCACCATCCAGGTCAACCTCCTTGATAATCTGCTGTAGCTCTTCCTCGGTTGGGTTCTGCCCACTTGCCTTCATGACACGTCCAAACTCTTCAACTGTGATGTTCCCTCCCTTATCTTGATCCTAGTCTGATGTCAGCTACCATATATGAGAGGAACACTCTAATCACATATTGATCGAATTCGGCCTTGAAGATCTCAATCTCCTCTTGCGTGAGTGTTCGTCCCTATCCACATTATCAGTAATAGTTCTCTTCCCCCCCCAGACCTCTTTTCTTTGTTAGATTGAGATGCTCGTACCATGATGAACCTGCAATAGTAGTACCGCTCAGTGATTGGGAATAATGAGATCAGTAAGCGGTTTTTGTGCTGGGACAGTAACAGAATGAGGTCTCAATAACAAGCAAATGCGAAAGCTTTAGAGTAGTTGCAAAAGGAGGGGTGAATTCCAGCCGCGAGTTCCTTGTCACTAAATCACGTGGATGTCTGATCTTCTACGGCATGAAACTTCTCCACTGTCTCGGAGAAGAGCAGGATTGTGGTTTGATTGGAAGTCTGAAAATTGAAGGATTGATGTGCTGCAGGGAATAGCCGCCCACTTAGTCTCAGTAGTATGTGCACGGAGGCCCTTTTTAAGCGAAGCGTTACCCATTTGATATTTCCAGACTCGGGACATTTTTAAACTGGAAATACCAGCGAGTTTAAAGATTTTTTAATCTTTTGGGAATTTAACAATTATTTATATCTGGAATTCAAGAAGCGGCTTGATTCCAAATTACATGACGCGGGTTATTTTGAGCGAGTATAGCACGCCTGGGTTAGACTGGGAATGGAACTTTTGTTGACATACATTCTCAACTTCTAATACTGTCAAGAAGAAGTAGAGTCGATGATCGAAATTTATAGAATCCCACCATTCCTATTACAGCACAAAGAATAAGCCAACAGCTATCCGCGGCGTGATATATATGTATATGTTCCTATGTAAACCAATTTCGCTGGGGACAAATCGATAGATTCCTAAAAGGTAATGCTCTCTTTTAGGGTCAGGGGGGAGGATGAATCTTCCCTTTTCCAAAGTGTACCAAGTCTAATGTTTAATGTTTTAAGTCTAATGTTGTGGACAAAGATGAAGTACAAAATGTGAGGCTTTCCTGCGACTGGTACATCATATTCGATTCGCAATATACCTTCTACAACCAGCAGAAATGCGCTCTCTCGCCATTTCGACTCCAAGGCAGATAACTGTCTTTGATATCATATATTGGGCTCAAGAGCTCGAGAATAAATGATACCAGTGTAAGGGTGTTTGAAGTAACATGCAAATTAGGTTTTCCTACATGTGAAATAGTATATATCCGCAGAGCAAAAGTGCTCTCAGCCGTCAGTTGGTAACAGAACTATCTTGCAACAAGTTGCGGATTTTGCACTGCAGATACCTAAGATTAATTTTCAGCTCTATGTTACTCGTCACAAATTGTTAGCAACAACATTTACAATCATTAGACGAAGCGATTGCGAACACCATGGCAAAGTAGGATCGGCTTTAATAAACCGAGATCACGAGCTTAGTAACAATTGTCTCTACTACCCAATTTTGAACTGGCACCAACCCTAGTATGGTTACTCAAAGGCTGCAAGTCGGGTAATTATATGCAGAGTTGCGCGCTGGCACAACCACAGTCAGCTTACATATTAGGGTAAGGTTTCCCTGCGTCGAATCAAGGAATGAGTATATAGAGTTTGCATGTCATCGCCGATCCGATTAAATATATATCCTAGCAAGCCCTTCCAAAAGTAGCTCTTAGCGCGGAGGAGCGTGTTCTGCATGTAACTTATCCTGCATGTAACTGACATAATCAGCACTAACATCATTCGCTTGTATAGTTGCTCGGGCAGGGCAATATCATTCCCGTGGATATCAAGCGCTTTTGAGCGCTGCGGTCCAATGCTTCCTATGGCATACAGACCAACCACAACACCATGCATAGGCAAGCACTGAATTTTCGGCTTGATATCTATTAGCAAATAGCGCTCGATATGTATCTATAGAATGGTGGATAGGCTGCAGTGTGGCCAGACCCTTTTCTTTAAATACATAAAGTATCTGGTCTCAGTTTAGCCATCAATTTCCATGATCGACCACTAGCCAACCTTTATTTCTCCAAGTACTCAGATTTTCCAGGACAACTTGCCTTGAATTCAGTTCTAAAAGCTATCTTATTATGACTTCTAAACCACCCACGCTCCTCCTCCTTGGCTCTGGCCCCGGAATCGGCGTAAATAGCGTCGCTCTCCTTAGCAAGCATTTCCCCTCAATCGCGCTCGTATCACGTTCTGCAGCACGTCTAGAAAATGACAGACATACCATCCTCTCCACAGCTACAACGCCCCTCGACATCCGTACCTGGGCGGTCGATCTATCCTCCACTTCCGCTTTCAAGGTTGTATTGGATGAGATCGCAGAGTGGGGACGCGTGACTACTGTTTTATTTAACGCAGCTGCTGTTGTAGATACGAAATTCTTCGAGGTGGAAGAGGATGTCATTCGAAAGCACTTTGAGGTTTGCGCTCTAATCTATCCTCCAAGCGAGTGAACTCCGACTGATAGGAGAATAAGGTTACCACTATCGCGCTATATACCACGGCAAAGAAGTTCTTTCCAATTCTCGTTGATACTCCACCAGAAGATAAACCATCTTTCCTCGTGACCAGTTCCCTTCTCTGGCAAGAACCGGTGACAGAGTTATTTTCGCTATCGCTCGTTAAAGCCGCCCAGCGTAATTTGGTGCAGTCTCTTCGCATCCAGTTCCCAACCATTCATATTTCGTTGCTCAATGTGGGTGGCTATGTTATTGAGAATGATAAATTCTTGAGTCCTGAGATTGGTAGGATATTACTATTCTCCCCTATTATCTGGAAGTCAGAATACTAAAGTGTGATAGTTGCGCAAAGATACTTAGAACTTTATGAGCAGAGGAAAGAGGAGTGGACTTTGGACGAGACGATTTGGGGAGGACCAAGCTATGGTCCCGAACCACCGCGGCACTAAGTGAGATAATTGAAAACGGCTTACAGTGTCAAAAAAAGGATAATATATGAGAATAGGAGAGCTAGTGAAGGAACCAGCTTCCATTAACGGGGTATATTTAGTCTATAAATAGTTCAAGAATATAAGTCATGTTTTTAAAACCCATTTCCGTTGTATGAGATAAGGGTAGTTGTCCCTCTTGTCTGGCCCCTGACTGCCGCACCTGTCGTACCAGCCAATTCTCTCATTCGCGTAGTCATATCAGCAGCGGTGGTAATGTTTTCAAGTGCCATTAGATAAGCAGCCAATCCAGCAACGTGAGGGCAGGCCATGCTGGTTCCACTGAGAGTTGCAGTGGCGGTATTGCTAGTAATTCCAACGCTCAGAACGTCGACTCCTGGCGCGAAGATGTCAACTCCTGCGCCGAAGTTGGAGAACGAAGCCTTTGCGTCGGTACGTGCGTCCATAGCTCCAACTGTGATGGCATTAGGAGCCGATGCTGGGGAATCTGCCGCTGCGTTCACCTGTAGTCCGTTAGCTTAATCCTACGACTTGAAGGCTATGTGGAAATTAAACATACGTTATCGTTTCCAGCAGCTACAACAACGGTAATTCCAGCAGCGGTTAATTGTGCAACCGCATTGTTCATGGCATTGGATTTTGGTCCTCCAAGGGACATGTTGATAACAGCCTTTCCTTTGAGACCTTTTGCCGTTACATCGTCCATCACTAGTTGCCGTTAATATAGCCCCATTTTGAAGTTAGAAAAACAGTGGGTGACATACCGAACTGAAGTCCCTGAATGCTTTGAGAGTTGGAACCCGCTCCACTGGCATCAAGCACTTTGACGCCAACTAAGTTTACGGATTTTGCTACTCCGAAAGTTCTGCCTCCGATCGTGCCAGCAACATGGCTTCCGTGTCCGTTCTCATCGGTATCAACATTATTGGCGAAGTTGCCGCCAAATGTTGCCCGTCCTTCGAATTCTGAGTGAGTGACGAGGACACCAGTGTCAACAATATAAGCTGTGATACCGGCACCCGCGGTGCTGTCAAAAACATATGTTGAGTTTCCGGCTTCTTTGTGAGAGATGCGTGCCAATCCTGGTGGTGCATTGGTTTGTGATAACAACGCACTCAACTGAACCTTGGTATCTGCCTCGATATAATTGACCTGGGAAAATTAGTCTGGGGCCTTCCTTTTAAGTAAACCTGTTCACGAACCTCATTTGCACTGGCAATATCCATCACTAATCCATCATCATCGAACTCCATGGCCATTGCCCGAAACTTGTTCAAACCCAGCATCTTGCACTTCGAGTTGTCCAGACCTCTCTTTGTCATCGTCGACATGACGGATTGCTGATGATTGGTAACCACATCGCTGGTTAAATTGCTATGATAAACGACAATGTATTTGTTGGGAATGATATTTGCAGCGTCTGCATTTATAATAGGTAGTCCCAGACCTTTGACTTCCCGTGCCGGTCTACCGTTAACGAGCGTGATTGAAAGGAAAGAAACGAGTAACTGGAGGGACAACATCCTCAAAAATAGCTATGTGATAAATGAACAAAAAAACAGAAATGAATAGAAACTTGGGGCTATCTACATCGCGGGGACTTCGAAGATCTTATGCAGAAAGCGTTTCCAGTTGCTACCAACAGGAAAAGCGCCAAGTCAGACGAGCCGAGTGACACACCCCAGACGTTTAATGGAGACACGACTGGCAGCTTATGAGCTTGGGAGGACAGGCCCCCTTTCCCAACCATGTTACAGGTTGGTAGCAGCGGTGCGTGGCATGGCACAGGGTGACTCTCCAGTCATTGACAGGCTGAGAAAGCTTGCACCAGCGTGTTTCAACTTGACCAAGCCCGACTTAGCCAGTTGAATTCAGTCGGGGTCGAGATTACACCAACGCTTCCAGGCGCAAAACAAAAGCAAGTGGCGGAATCAGCTTCAACAATCACGGCTTTCTTGCTTGATTTGCTGTGGGTATAGATTTCAGGGGAGAACATCAAAATTGGAACGACACTCCTCGCCATACGGCTTCCATTGATCTGAGAGCTTCAAGCAATACAATCTCCGCATTTCCAAAGCCCCGCCCCGGCTGTGGCTTCTATCCCTGGCATGATCTTCGTGAGCGAGATCTGTGATCATTCTACTTATATACGTACAAATTCATGCGATTCTGCTAAATAAGGCGTTGTCCAAGGCAATTCAGCCGCGACTAAGCCGGGGATTGCAGCCCTCGAGTGTTCATGCCTTCATTCTCTAGGCGTTAATGCATCGTTGACACAACATGGTGGTATTCATAGATTCCTGGATGAGCATTTGGTGATCCTTATATAATTCAATTTTGTAATCCTTTTACTTATGTCCTGTAGGTGTCTGGAATGAAAATATAATCCATAACGGCCATGATGAGGAGTCGCGAGCTCATGTCAGGGGATCGATCGTCAGGTACCGACTCAGGGGCAAGGAAAGTATTACGGTGGAAACAAAATCAACTCCGCTGTTTCAGGTTGTTCATCCGGTACCAAAGTTCGCCCCATCGATTTGATACAGACACGCGCACACACGCGGATTTGACTCGTACCCCTTCAATTTGTTTCCACTGCCACAGCTACTATAACGGGCAACTGAGATCACAGTAGAAACGTAAAAGTTATTTTACGGGACTTGGGACCTTCCAAAAGTATTCTGTCGATCAAACCAGTGTTGACTAACGGACCACCAAACTACTGGTGGGATTAGTTTTTAATGTTAAAAGCTAAAATTATCAAAAGCTTACAACTTCTGCATGTTGGTTCTTTAATTGTCGGACGAAAAGGATACGGCAATCTCAATGCCAATCAGATGGAATTTCGATTTTTTTACCGTCTTAATCAAATGCCGTGAGTTTTTCACGGGAGGTCCAGTCCAAAACACGTTGGAGATGGTCTTGTAGTGTTTGATCTGTGCCTCCTACGAGAATGCTCAGTTCTTGGCTACGTTTTAGACACGCGTTCGTTTTGATCTTTCTATTTTGTTTCCCCGCAGTGAAGGATTGTAACCAAAAAGGACTGAAACAACAGACATGTGATTGGATGATGTATTTTTCATAACTTTACCCGGGTGTCTTATGTTAGCAACCCCTTGAGAACAAGACTAGAGTTTTCTGAGAGAATGAGCTTACGTAGATGAGAAACCACCAACTTGGCACGCAATACATTCTAAGCTCAAACCATTCTAGTTGGAATGGCTTTTATTGAAATTGAGAAATAGTGAGGACACATTCGTACACTTTTGTCAGGATTTTACGTGATGCAAGAACAAGGCAAATGGGTTTAATGGCGAGGGAAATAGGAAAAACAAAGAAGAGGAACAAAGAGATGTTTTCCTTCACACACCCTCATCTGTCAAGCTTGAAAAAGACAGAAAGTACTCACACCATAACAATCAAGGGGCTTACTCTCTGTCATTATGAGTTATCTAGTGTAGCTTTGATCAAATGCGTCGACATCCTATTCTTTAGAAGCACATATATCTGAAATGTTCTACTTGACAAGCTATCAATCAGCAGGTACTCTAGAAAATTTGGAAATCGAGTTTATCGGATTATGATGGCAAGCTATTCGGTAGCATTCTGATGATGGCGCTTGGTACAAGTGTATAGTTTCGAGCATGAGATATGCATACATAAACTCCCTAGGATACCGCTCTAACCACCTCTTTTACATGAAATGTACAGGCTTCCTCAATTCAAGGTAAGAACTTGACAGTGTACTTAGTCAACATTTTCCCTCTAATCAAGCTACGTCAAATAATATTTTAAAACCCTTTGTAGCATTATCAGAAGTCTCAACTACACCCTGCTATTTAGAACACGCGCTCTTAAAATGATTTACAGTTGTATAATCCACAGTCTCAAAGAGAAATATAAAGAGCAACAGGCATTGGATCCAGCCCGACCTCTTTGTACAATACAAACAGATGATCCATTTTTTCAAGCATTGTCAAGCTCCGGGCTATCAGCGAAACACATTGCCATAAAAGCAGCTGGGTAACGAGCACCCTTAGTTCCCCCAATACCATCGAGAATCTTCCTGATGCGGTTTTCATCATCCTTTGAGAACGATACGCTAGCCCCTCCCGCGTTTTCCTTCAAGTACTTGACATGTTTTGTACCTGGGATCGGTATGATATCTACCGGAATAAGAAAGTTAGTATTCATAAGACCAATTTAGACAATCTCTGACTCTACTTGGAGTTGGGAATACGCGGTCTTACCTTCACCTTGAGCCAATAACCACGCCAGTGCCAGCTGACCAGTTGTGCAGCCCTTCTCTTTCGCAATTTCGTCGATCCCCTCTACAAGCCTCAAGTTCCCGGCGAAGTTCTCCTCCGAGAACCTAGCAAACATGGTCTTGCGCGGGTCATTCTCATGAAAGTCGTCCCTGCTCCTGATGGCCCCGGTGAGGAGCCCACGTCCCAGCGGGGAGTACGCAATGACCTTGACGTCCAGCTCTCGCGCCGTGGACAAGAACTCCGTGTCTGGCGACTCTATCTCTAGAGCGAAGAGCGAGAATTCCATCTCCGCAGCCGCGATGGGATGCACCGCATGCGCGCGGCGCAACGTCCGGGCTGAGCATTCTGACAGGCCGAGATGGCGAATCTTGCCCTCCTTCTTCAGCTCAGCCAATGCCGCGACGGTCTTCTCGATCGGCGTCGCAGGGTCAACTCGATGTTGGCTGTAGAGATCAATGCGATCGGTGTTGAGGCGCTTGAGACTCGCTTCGCACGACTCCTTGACGTATTGCGGGCTGCTATTGACCTCAAATTTGCCATCCATCATCTTGGTCCCGAACTTGGACGCGAGAAATATCTCGTCCCGCCGTCCGGTCTCTTTGAACCAGCGGCCGATGAGCTCCTCGTTGGTGAACGGGCCGTATCGGTCGCTGGTGACCCAAAAGTTGATTCCTATATCAGCAGCTTGGGTAAGAACTCTGAGTGATTCTTCGGCATTGGACATATTTGGATCTAGTATGATAGACATTCCCATGCATCCCAAGCCAACGGCTGAGACTAAATCATCCCCGATTCTACGTTGAGGAAATTGTGGCGCCATGCTGGACACTTGGTTTCTCTTTAAAATTCAAGTGTAGACGAAGACAGATGTTACAAATGCGGAATAGGAGTTGTTTTTCCTGAACCAAGTTTAAAAAGAAGTGTTGTATGCTACACATCCATCTGAAAACAACCCGCGGATGCAGTTTATATATGCGTGATCTCTATCCCTCCCCATCAAACTATTTGCCTCTCCTGGCATCTCCAAGCTCCATTCTATCGGGACCGAATGTGTATGTATTTCTCGAAACCGAAGCAATATTCAAGTCACTCGAGATGGGCCTCTAAGGTTAGGTGACATAGTAAGCCACGAATTGTGCCTAGGACCGGTAAGTGCGCTAACGCCGAGGACTGGCTGCTGCCAATAGCATCGCTAGATATGTTAACTTCTTGCGCTACGTCAAATAAGCCATAAATAAGCCATGGGTGATAAGCCGTCATATTCAGCTATGTAAAGCCTAGTCCAGTCAGATCACGTAGAAGGGTGTAGATACCTTGACCAACCATCGTGCTTCATTCTCCAGAACCGAAAAGTCTCAGACATGACGTTGTGAAAGCCATCCAAGTATCTCCGAGCCAAATTACAATTTGCATACATATGTCACCTACATCTCGCGTGGGTTTCCCAACTGGGGAGGTGGGTAAATCCCGATTCCGAAAATGATCTGGTAGCTATACTACTGCGAAATCCGCACAATGAGATTAGCCAAGAAGGGACTTGCATGTTATGTAAAAACTATACCGCCAGTCTTAGTTCTTATCATCTCAATTGACTCTAGGGAGGCATTCTACGTATATTTTTAATGTGATGTGTGTAGACTCAAGGACGTCACTATTCTTTGAGCCATTCGCTTTTCCATGCGGAAGCAAATCCAAAAAGACAATTGTATTGACAACATTGGCGTATGACTGAATATTTTAAACTAGACTGTAAATCAACACAAGACTAAACTTAAGACTATTTATCACGTGTTTTACTGTTGTTCTACACTGCCTGAACTCCCATCTCTTGCAATTAGCAGTAATCAGATATTCATTTGATGAGGAGAATCAAGTCAATAAAATGAGACATTGGCGGTAGTTCATGAGTACATAAGCTTCTATTTTTATTATTATAATGGATCAATAGTATAGTTTTCTATCGTCATCTATTTAGGAGAGGAGTGGAGGCCTCGATCCCAGAATGCAAGGAAATTTAAAGAATGATAGGTCTCCATATAAAGCCCAGAAGGCACAGTGACCAAAACGCCATCGCAATGCTCGAAACACCAGCCTTCAAGAGTATGACAACACCAACTCATGCCTTTCTCCCACCTAAGCTCTGCAGGTTAACCAACTCGCTGTACCGGCCACCCCTCTGCATCAACTCGTGGTGTCCACCATGCTCAACGATAACCCCCTGATCAAAGACATAGATGACGTCGGCTCCCTGGATGGTACTCAAGCGATGCGCAACCGCAATTGTAGTCCTGCCCTTCGCTGCCCTATCCAATGCTTGCTGCACCACATGTTCACTCTCGCTATCCAGCGCGGAAGTCGCCTCGTCCAAGAGCAAAATTTTCGGGTCTCTAAGGAGTGCTCTCGCAATCGCAATTCTCTGTTTTTGACCTCCTGACAACATGGAGCCCTTAGAACCTACGATGGTGGCGAAACCATCGGGAAGACTGAGAATGAAGTCGTAGATATTTGCCTCGCGACATGCGTGCTCAATCGCTTCGTCTGAAACAGTGGTGGAGTGGTCGGCACCAAGAAGGATGTTGTCACGGATGGAGCCTTGATATAGGGTTGGTTCTTGAGACACCAGAGCTATGAAACTCCTATACTCGTTGAGGTTCAGGCTTGAGATTTCTTTGCCGTCAACATAGATGCCGCCCACTAATGGGTCGTAAAAGCGTTCTAGCAATGCAATTGTAGTTGATTTGCCACATCCAGAAGCGCCAACAAGAGCGATATACTGACCCGGTTTAACGGACAGATTGAGGCCACGAAGAACTGGTTGTTCCGGTCTTGTTGGATATCTGAAATGGACATCTCTAAACTCTACTGTTCCCTCAACAGCTGTAAGCGCTGACCCATGTTCCGACCATGAATCGATGAGGGGTTTGCGGTCAAAGAGGATTTTGAGCTCTTGGGCTGCTTGCTTGGCTTTGGACATGTCAGGCGCGAAGGAGAAAATCGTGCCAGCGGATTGGGCGCCAAAAATTACGGCGGAGAAACAGACGAAGAATTGGAAGAGGTCGTATTCACCATCTGCAATTCGGTTGCCGCCATACCTAGCTTATGTTAGTTAAATTTCGAGGTGGGGGGCATAGCAGGAGACGTACCAGAAACCAAGGGCAATGCAAAGGAACATGAGAGATTGCGAAGCAGCGTAGAGAATGGACGATTTGAGAATGGAGCGTAAACTCTTTGCGGCCTGTATATTGAGAGAATCATTGTAGTGAGCTAAAACATCAGCTTCCCGAGTTAGGGAAGCAACAGTTCGAATCGCACTTGTTGCTTCGCAAGCATAACTTGCACTCTTTTCATAAGCTTTCTTCGCTCTACGTTGGAAATTTGCCAACATCCAGAAACGAAGGAAACCACAGGCTAACAAAATAGGGATAGCTGCAGTACAAACCAAAGCTAGCTTCCATGCGATAATCACAGATAGAGTAATTGCTGCTACAAGAGTGGTGGTGACGGTGAGAAGCGTGCCTAGAGTAACTCCCGACAAGCCTGCAACATGCGTAGTCTCCGTGCTAAGGAATGAAGTCAGAGCACCAGCAGTATTCTCCTCTTTGTCAAAAAACTCGATATCTTGACGGAGCATAGTTCTGAAAGCTCGGTCTCTAACCCGGTGAACAAGTCTCTCGGAGCAGAAAGCAAACGCAATACCCTGCGCACAAAACGCAATCAGCTGCACAATAGCAAGCATTAGATACATCAGGGACCAGAAGTTTACATCTTTGCGCAAAACTCCAGAGGCACCAGGTATGGTGACTCCGCTAGGGGTGGTAAGAGGGGTGGATAGTGAGATGATTTCCTTGGCGAAAAATACCGCTTGAACTGGATTGCCTCCACCACAAATGATGGAAAAGAAGAGACCAACAAGCATCCAATGCCATTCCGTCTTATTGAACCCCGCAATAACCTTGATCAAAGTCCAGAGCGAATCTTGTTGCTCAACACCCGATTTGCGATTCTGGAGAGCCAGAGAAGATTGAGATTTGGAAGTCGTGGTGCGGTTCAGCTTATTAGCGATATTCTTGTCATCGGGATCCGCGACAAAACCTCCGCTTTTGCTTGATTTGCCTGTTTGCATGCGGATTAACTTGTCATCCTCTGCATCACGACGTTCCTGTTCCTCTGGAGTCAATTCTTTGGTTTCCGCAATCTTTTGAGCCTCGACTAAACCAAAATAGGCACCCTTGGTGGCCAATAGTTGGTCATGAGTTCCTTGTTCCACAATACGGCCCTCTGTCATCACAACAATATTATCAGCATCCTTGATGGTAGAGAGACGATGGGCAATGGTAATCGTAGTGCGTCCAGCAGCAGCAACCTCAAGAGCTGCTTGTACAACTCCTTCGGATTTGGTATCGAGCGCGGAAGTGGCTTCATCGAGTAGCAGGATCTTAGGGTCACTGACCATTGCTCTGGCAATGGCAATTCGTTGCTTCTGACCTCCAGAAAGCAAAAATCCTCGCTCACCAACATTAGTTTCGTAGCCTTCTGGGAGCGTAGAAATGAAGTCGTGGGCATTTGCCATCTTAGCAGCTTCGTAAATCAACTTTTTCCGATTCTCGTCATCGTCCTTCTCGTGTTTTGTGCCGATCAGGCCGTGGGCAATATTCTCAAAGATTGTGGTTCCAAATAAGGTAGGTTCTTGGCTGACGAGGGAGATCTGCTGTCGTAGCCATTGTAAATTCAGAGTACTGACATCGTGGCCGTCCAAGAATACCTGGCCTCCAACTGGATCATAAAATCTCTCCACTAATCCAACAATTGTACTCTTTCCAGATCCAGAAGCACCCACCAAAGCAGTCTTCTTACCGGCTGGAATGATCAAGCTGACATCTTGCATAACTGTAACCTCAGGTCTTGAAGGATAGATGTGCTTAATATTTCTCAGCTCGATGGTTCCGTCCACGTGCTCTAGTTTCTCTCCTAAATCGTTGGTTGGATCCAGAGGGGAGACACGATCGATCGTGTTGAAAATTTTGGCGGCAGCAGAGATAGCCGTGGTGAAGGCTTGCGCGTTTGGGGCAACATTTCCTAAAGAGAAGGCTCCAATCATGATGGCCATCAAAATGGTAAGAATGCTCGATAAGTCAATCTCTCCCTTGACCAAAAATCGACTTCCCATCCAAAAGGCAAGACCATAGTTGAGGTAGATCACCATGAACATGCATCCGACCATAATAGCCAGCACTAATTTTACCTTGTAACCCCATTTCTCTGCCTCCTTAAGATGCGCATCGTACTGTTTCGCTAGCTTGTCCTGTGTGCCAAATGCGGTTGCATTACGAATTGACGAAATGACCTCTTCAGCCACCGTTCCTCCTTGCGCATATGAATCCAACGATTGCTTATTGTACTTGATAATAAAGCTTGAACCTCCTCCCATGGTCAGGGTGATAGCAAAGACCGTCGAACTCAGAATAAGCGTCAATTTCCAACTTTTGACAAAACCAATCACAAATGCAGTAACGAAAGTAGCAACAGCATTCAGCGTCAAACCAACTTTCTCCGAAATGCCGTCTTGAACTAGATTTGTGTCGGCCGTAATCCTAGTCGTAACCTCTCCAGAGCCCAATTTATCGAAGAAGCCAATATTCTGTCGCATACACGCCTCCAAGTAATGTCCTCTAATCTTGCCACTGATATGTTCTCCGGTGTAGATGAAGCCGACGGTGGAAATGTACGTAGTAATGAATTCGGCGATACCAATATAAATAAAGTAGAGCACCATCTTGGTGATGGTGTTTGAGAGATCGGCCGAGGTGCTTTTTCCCTGGAAAAAATCGTTGAAAGTGCCAGCCAACTGACCAAACACCACCGTCATAAGTGGTAATGCCGCACCCGCTGCAATGGCATTGATGGCACTAATCACTATGATGATGATATCGTTTTTGGTCGAATACCGATACAGATTGCTCCATGATGCTCTCAGCTCGGGGAGGTTCACCTGGCGTTTTAATATCAAGGCTTCGTTGTCGGGCAGATGCGCGTACGGGTCTTCCTCTTGGACATCGACCTTGACGATTTTGGAATCGAGCTTCTTGATGTTCGCCTTTTCATCTTCGGCAGGTGTGGATATAGGTGAGGTGGTCGCTGCAGCTTTTCTGGTCGAGTCGGGCTCGGAGGTTGATTCTTCGTGGGAGGAAGTGCGGAGGCTTGCGCCTGCGGATTTCTCTGGATCGCCTGCCATGGTGGCAGCTGTACAAGATCGTTCACCAGCAGTGGTCAATGTGTTTTACAATGTGGAATCAAGTGCCGTGCGCTGTGGTGCGTCTATTAAATTGTTGCGTGGGATGGTGCCTTGGGGTGAGAGTATTTGTGTAGTCGTAGATATTCCCCAAAGTGGCAATGCCGACAAAAGCACAAGAAACGAGTATCAAGGAGAGAAGATGAAAGGAAGGGTGAAGCTGTCGATCCAACGACAGCGTATACAATTAAATGTATATGAAAGAGAATCCTATCCGTGGCGTGTTGGGCTGGGGGACCGGATGGTTTTGTTTGATTGTGGTACTATGACCGAACGACCATGGAGGGTCGGAAGATTTGCAGTCCGTTCCCTGGACTGTCTCGCCGGCACCTTATTTCTCGCATCTCAGCTCTCGGGGCCGAGGGAAGGTTCATTTAGGGTTCGTTTGGTATTGGTGGTGAGCATGCGCCTGTGCAGTGCAGCAGATGCTCCAGTTACCATTCCTGTTTACTGTTACTGTATACTTAACTTCCCAGTTAGGGTTCCCAAGTGGGGTAGCTGTCTTTGTCTCGCATGTTTTGGTCGCATTTGATTGTATTGCTTTCTTAAGCGATTGCGCGTCCAGCCACTACTCAAACTACTCAGACTACCGTATAATAACGGATAACACGCTAGTCGGAGCGGTAGGTACGGTATATGGACTGAATATGACTAGCAGATCCAGTGTAAACATGGTATTCTATACGCAGTACGCAAATACGATAAGCGAGCGCCAATCAAACCCCGCGGGGTGTGTATGTCAGCCAACCATGACCTAATCCGTAGCGAGATCCGAGATATGGTGGGGAGCTATTCTCGCATTTACGAGCTGCTCATTGGGCTAGAGAGTGGATACTGTATATACCGTCCCGTAAGTGGGAACACAGCTACGGGTTTATATTACATATGCTTATCTAATCATCTCTTCTCTGTTTGAGCCTCTCTGCGCCACTCATCTCCCTTCTAGAAGGTTTGACTTAGTTTGATCTAGTTTTACCTTATCATACCCGTTTTATCCTGTTTTAGCTAGTTTGATCTTTAATCTGCCGCTGCGAATATCAAAAGGGGTGCGCGTCAAGAGTTCTCTATCATCTTCATCTCATCACCATCACCGAACATTAATACTGCAGCCTAAGATGCTAAGGCGGACGTCAGACTCACATTGCGCCGGGTGACTCAACACCGTCCACTGTCTGTCTCATAAGCATGTAAGCATTCGGATAAGCTTGGCTGGTGCTACCCGAGTAGGATTCGGGTACGGAATGTTGCAACCTGGCAGAACTCGTCGAGCTCGTAAACCCCGAGCTGTCCGAGCCCGATCACCTAGCCAAAGGCTTAATCTCTGATTAATAAAGGAAAGTAATCCCCCAATCCCCCGGCTGTGATCTTCTAGAGAGCAGATCGCACAGGAAAGACAAAGTGAACAAGGAAGAAGATCTTCGCAATTGACTTTGAGTTGCAAGCCATAAGTAAGATTTCGCTTCCACGATTTGACCTCTCATCTTCACAGAGGGAGCGGGTCGGAAGTTTTCCACGTCCGTATGCCGATCCAATACCCGAAGCGCGTCATCCACGAGCTCTTACAACGCGAACGTCTAATAAAAGATAAAAGAGGTGGTTCTCACCGTGTATAGTTTACGTGAGTGTTTTTCCATCTCGCTTCCAACGGGACTTACCAGTAAAGAAGGCCACGTTCTACTGCCATCACGTAGTAGTAGTATATTCTGTGAGGTAGTAGACAACGAAGCAGAATCTTCTCAGGTAATATTTCTTTTTTAAAGCTAAGGAAAACTTACATAGATCATGTGACTTTTCGTCTAAAAAGGGGGAACACAAGCCTTCGTTACTGATAGAGCGTCTGAAAAGTTGGTAGGTAAATACTGTCCGCGGCATTTACAGTAGTCAAGCACAAATATCCAGTCCACAATACATATGCAGATCACATTGTTAAACAAGAAATCTATTCATCTATCCTACATACCTCAGTAAGTAGCTAAACATATTTCTAGAACCAAAATAGCTCCTCTATCTTCCATGAAGGCTCCTTTTCATTCATACAACACTCTCTCTATCCCATCCACACAAGTTCTAAAACATCCTCCCCATACACCAAATCAATCGTACATCCACCATCTCTAATGCTTTCCCCCTCACCAACACCACCAACACCACCCCCTCCTCTCCTTCCTCTTCTCCCGCTTCCTCGCGACCCTCTCTGGCACCAGCCCCAAGCCCGCTGGCGCACCCCACCCCTCCAAACTCGCCATACATCGCCGACAGCCCTTGCCGTTGATAACCTCCAGCCGCTGGATCTCCTGCGCACAGCTGCGGTTCGGACAAGCGATGTGGTCGTAGGGGCTTTCGTAACGGATGGGATTGAAGTGGGTGCTGGATGCTGGGAAGTGGTACTTTGTGTTCTGGTCGTGGTCGGGGTGAGGCATTGTAGGTTGGTCCTGGTACCTGAGGGACTGGCTGTTGGGTGGGTTTTTTGAGAGTTGGTATGGTTATGTTGCGCTGAAGTTGTGTTAGCACAGATAATTTATGGGATAGGGGAATACTTGGTTAGAGATCTGTAGCGCGGGGTTAATATTTGGTTTCGAGGTTGTATTTGCTGCTGATGGTAGAGAGATGGGGATGGGATTAGTTGAAGGCGTGGAAGGTGGTTAAATACTGGTGAGAAGAGGAAGGGATGCATGTTTTCCGTGCTGATTGTTGCTTGTTCAGTGTTTATTCCTGCGATTGTTCTTTGCGGAATCTTTGTTGATGAACAGTATCTTTCACTGTCCTTTTAGGGATTTACCAAGTGTTCATAGGATCTGATTGTTCTTCTTGTCGAGTTCTTTGTTTTAAATTCCAACTAGAGAATGTGAGAAAGTATTCCTTGATCGTAATAGGCGAAAATAATGGTGGGCCCTGCCATCTTACCCCATGATCTATCATCGTTCAAGTCATGCTTCGTTTTTGTTTTCTAAAACCCGACTTTTTGGTATTTAAAAGCTTTTCGTAGCATCAAATTGTCAGGCTGCCTGTCTGAGTTGTCATGTACAACATGAAAGGAGGAAGAAGAAAAGGAGTTGACTTTTAAATAGCATACAGCAATTGCTAGGAAACAAATATAACATCACAAATGCCATTTGGCATCCCATTTGATAATTGTCTAACTGTTATGGCACGACTCCTATTCAAATGAGCTTATCTCTTTCTAGGGACTTCTACGATATAATATTGACCAAAATAATCGATTGAGATCTGATAAGCTCAGTTCTCATCGTAATAATTCTCACTTGAATCGTAGCATGACTTCCATTAAACCGAACAGCAGATACCAACCTTCTTTTATCTTTCATTTCGAGCTGCTTATTCGAAGTTGTTGCCCGAATCAATACGAAAATCCACGCCTCTCCACATCTTATCAATATCCTTCCATCACCAGCGCTCAGGGCTAATCGTAATCCCAATCCGGATACGTAGTCCTTGCTCTTGGAGGAACTCCACGGTTCCTCCTTGGACGTAGCGTAGACTGACACTTCGGACATGCCTTAATACTACATCCTGGACACTGCAGCAGATAACTCCAAATGTCACCACACTCCGGGCATGATTTGCGAAGTTCTAATTTCGCCCACCAGCCGCCGTGGGTGCATGATGATGGAAAACTTTGATAAGTGCTCTCCTCGGCTGTAAAGGGGTACTGCTCTTCACGTCGTTTCTGCTTTGCTCTCCGAGTCTGTGCATGATATTTTCTCGATATCTCGGCCGCTTCCCGTGCCTGAATTTCTTCCTCCTCTTGCCACTTTCTCAATATTTCTGCTACTCTTTCTCTTTCCGCCCTTTCCTCGGCTTCCCTCTTCTCTCTTTCTTTTTCCATCCTTTCTTTTCTCTCGGCAGCTTCTCTGGCCCACATCCGACTTTGGAGTATCTGTATACTCGAATTATCTTTCTGATTCGCAGCATCGAACTCCCCCTTCGCATTCCTCAGTAGGCTTTCCTCTTTCTCCAATCTCGCTTTTTTCAGATCCAGTCGCCTCTCTTTCATATCTTGCTCAATTCTCCTCTCCTGCCGCCACCTATCCTTGCGTGCCTTGTCCTCCTCATTATCTTCTGCCTTCTTTAAAATCGGCGATAGGAACCATGCTCCCCAACTTTTCTTCCAGGCTGCCTCCGCCGCGTCAGCAGCCGCAAAACTTTTCAAATTCTGAATTTCTTGCTCCACTTGCCGAATCTCTTCTTGAAGCTCGGAAATCGGGATGTCGAAGGCTGTCTTCTTGGCCTGCCATCGCGTAGCACGTTCTTGTATGGACTTTCGAAGCGCGGCGATCTGCGCCGACTCGCTAAGTGTTCCTGACTGCTGAGCCGAAGCAGCGCGGCTTCTGGCTATGGATGGATAGATGCTGTCGTATGTATGGCGTTTGTTGCTATCCTTCAACGTCTCGTAGGCTTTTCCAAGCTACAACAATCTAACTTTAGTATACGGAACTTGACGATCAACGAAAGCATTGACGTCTTGGGGAAAAGTCACATACTAGTTGAAATGCTTCAGTAGCATCATTCTTGGTGTTCCGGTCTGGATGGAGCTTTAGTGCCAGTCTTTTATAAGAGCGATGAACTTGTTCAGGGGTAGCGGTTTGCTCTATTTCAAGCACCTTGTAGTAATCCTCTGTGGTTTCCGGAGCCATTCCTCAGCAAGTATGTTTTGCGGAAGGGTTCCTGCCGTGTACGATTGAAGAGAACCCTACTAATCTGCCACAAATTAAGAGCCTCATAGGCCTCATTTTTGCCTGGCTGTTTTGTTGTCAGTGCAGGTGAGGTCACACCACGCTTCCCGTGACTTTTCATTAAAAAAAACAATGTTATGACGATGCCTAAAGAAGGTTTAGATCACTTTCTATCTAAAATATCATTCAGTGTTAAGTTCCCTTCCAAAAACACTACAGTGAGTTCATACCACTTTCGAAAATTGGCCCGAGCCTCGTTCTTACCGCTTGAGGAAATGTAGATAAGCGTCGAACACGAACAAGACTTTTATTCAAAACAATATTACAGTCAACCTACTTTTAGTCACGAAGCAATACTTTACCTGTGCTTGATAGTAAGAGTAAATTAGCTCTTATCATAGGGCGAACCCAAGAAGATTCACACATCCGTCCAAGCATACTCGTGGAGATCTTTACCGCTCAGGGGCTTTAGCGAGGCGGAACGACTAGCGCATCTTCACTCCATCTCTTCAGTTCTCACGACCGGCTTTTTCACGACCGTGTGGAACTTTGAAGCACGCTGACCACATTTGTATCCGAAGTTTTGAGTCGGTACGACTATTCCAACGCTGAATCTGCGCTCTGCAGTTGGTCCACAAAACAGCGACAGCGACAACGATGCTGGTGGGGTGAAACCTCAGAATGCACCGTCATGGAAACCACAGAGCTTCTGTTCAAGGACACCATGTCCAGAGAACAGATGATCAAAGTGGTGTCGAAGGCAGCTCAATCACCTCGGGGTGCTCATTGTTTCAGTCGTCGCCGAACCGACAATTCCGATGACACCACGTACCAGGCCGTAGGCTTCACGCACGGAAATCTCTCCCGTAACAGAGCACCTTGGTCGTTGACCTTTGATTATTGGTCTATAAATGAAACTAATGTCGATCTATCAGTGCTTGAAATATGATCACTGTTGTTTGATTGCCAAAATATGGGGTGCTACAGCTTGTCGCGTAAGGCGTTACGATTGCCTCCAGCGACCATATTTGAACACACATCATTGATCAGGACAATTCTTATATGAATAGAGTGTTGAGGTATTGTCCTCAAATACTGGCTCTAGATCAGCTAACACCTCTAGTCTTAAAATAAGTCGGAAGAATTAAATGGCTTCATCTCTGACCATTCGTCGTGACTGATCAAAGCGATAGGCCACGAACAACCATTACTGGCTTGAGTATATAACACAGAGATGAATGTGGAAATAAATATGGAAGTAAATATAAAAACAGACATCGCCTACTTCAGATTATCTGCTACCTGTATTCTCACTTCATTCGGGAGAATTGGCCAAGTGCTGCTCTGGCCATCCACCACCAAACCCCAGATAGTCGACATCCTCGCTAGCACCCCTTTTTTGCAAAAAATCCCTTCTCTCTCCACCACCCCACTTGCCAGTGGTATATGAACAGGACTACTTTGGCCGAAGCCACAAACACCCACACGGTCTTCGTGGCTCAGTTGGTTAGAGCGTTGGTCTCATATACATCTATATGATCCGGAGTTCACTCTGGTGCAATCCAAAGGTCGAGAGTTCGAGTCTCTCCGAGGACATTCCTTGAATCCCGATTCTTTTTGCCGGTTGCATGGTCTTTTTTTTGGGAGCTGCACAATATCAAAACTGATTAATAATTTTAATAATTGACCTTGGTTAGAAGAGCCTCTTTCCGTTTTGTATATTGATTAATCCGTGCTCACGAGTTGAATATATTGCACTGGTAGGTAGGTAATATATGCATTCCCAATACAGGCGAGCAAGCCATCACCGATTAATTCTTTTGTGCGTGGTCTCGTCCCGACTGTCACCATCCACCCTTTTCCCTTTTTCCCCCCACCACCACGGCATTGGCAACCGAAAGCGCCGACACCAACACCAGAAACCAACCCCAACTAATACTAATACCAATAATAATACTAATAATAATACAGCAACGAATTCTATCAATCACCACCACCAACACTAGGCGGCGAGTCGAGGCCGTTCTGGAGCTACGAGAGTACGTACTACTTACTACCTTTACCGTCTGCCCACACGAATGCCATGACCAACTGCACTCCGCTGAAACTCGCCTGCCATCTGGGGTTCGACATGCTCTATAAATAAATACATCAACGCAAACCCGTTTCATCGCTAGCAGCCGGTGTGATCGCCGCGAATCATCCAGTGCTCCCCCACCGAAGAAAGAATTCGCCCATCTCAAGCGCTCGGGGGATCGTGTCTTGCGTGGTCTTGGGGGTCTTGGGGCTTACGGCTTGGGTTGGGGTTTGGGTTTGGCTTCTGGCGCGCGCAGGTCGCATTGAGTGGCTCTACGTGCTCGTGGATGGTGGGACCTGCATACGGGTTACTGCACTGGTTCTTGCTGGTGCGTGGCGACAAGACTCGTGCTGGGACGATAGACGCAGCGGTTGGATGTGCGACGATGGATCAGTCAGTGGTTGTGAGCAAGACACTGGTTGGAAGGTCAGATGCGAGATAGGAGGGTTATTCGACCGTTGATTTGACAGAGAGACACCCTCCCAATTCCCGGCTGTTGGTATCGTCTTCCCTCAGAGATTCATAGGGCGTTGGAAAGTCAACGGTGCTGCAGGGGTGGTGGCTTCGATGGTGGTTCATGGCGTTGGCTCGTGTCTGGTTTGGGAGGTGGTTCAGATTCGGGTGGATGGGGATGAATTGCCCTGCTTTTGTCTGGCGATGGAGGGAAGACCGGTTACAGCTGTCGAGGGTAGTGGCATGGTATTGGTAGAAGGTAGTAGTAGTAGTATGGTTTGCATATTATAGTATCACATACGTATAGTATAGCATAGTCATGGATAGTTGTAGTATTGGTGGTGGTGGTGGCGGGAGGAACCTTGGCTCTGGGACTGGTATCGTCGCATCCAGCAAAATCAAGTGGTAACCACCGGGGCAACAGACACGTTGGATGCAAATAAATATACTTTTGCATCACCCACCCAAGCCAACTAACAACTAACCAACTATCAACCGATGTATGCCCGGGCGCTATAGCCAGAGCAGAGCAGAGCAGAGCAGAGCAAATAAGAAGTCGGGTTTATGATCTGAGTTGATGTGATCTGATACGATACGATACCATTATCCACTGTTTCCCTCTCGTTCGGACCATCGACCTCATCATCATCATCCTCATCCTCGTTCTGATCTCTTCCCCCTTATCCATCCCAACTGCCATTTGTTCTTCTTGTTCTTCTTCTTGTTCTTCTTCTTGTTCTTCTTCTTCTTTTGTTTCTTCTTGTTATTCTCCTTCTCCTCTGGCAACCTCGTATCCACCTTCTGTTTTCTATCAAGTATCAATCAAGCCACCCTGCGCCAATCCTGCTGTCGCGCTGCACCTCACCGTCAGTAACCGACCATCACTTTCTCACTCATCAAAATCACCTGCTTCCCTCGATCCTCAATTCCTGCCCGTCCATCCCTTCACTCCTGCGAAACCACCCAATTTGCTCGAAGCGTATCGCATTGCATTGCCGCTCACCACATCTGCCAATTCCCTCTGTTGATTTCAAGCCATTTCACATAATCAATTCGTGTGTCGGCGTGATCTTCTAGTCATCGGTATCACTATCAACCATACGCCCACTTCCGCCGCCCGCCATAGATAATAAACATCTCGTGTCCACGGAAACACCAACACCCCCCTCCTCTCTTGGATAAATCCATAAATTGTGTGGCTGGCTCTGCGCATATGAACCCAAGACTTTCTCTTTTCTTGGTCAAAGAATAAATACCCCGTCTTCTAAAACATCCCGTCGGTTGCTCGAATAAAGAAGCTCATTCTCCCTCAAACCACAACAACCACCACCAACAACCCACACGTTCCCTCGCAGCTTTCGAAAACACACAAAAATAACCCTTGAAGGATTTCCAAACATCTGCCAAAATGAATATCAACAAGAAACTTGACCGTGTCAAGCAATGGGCTGGTGAGAAGATGGGCGCAGAAGCAAAGACCAGCGTATCTGAAGAATTCCGTGCCCTGGAAATGGAAATGGCCCTTCGTCATGATGGTATGTCCCATTAACTATTATTCTCGTGCCTATGTCTAACACAAATGCTGCAGGCATGGAGAAAATGCAAAAGTCTATGGCCGTCTACATCAAATCACTGTCGAAGCGCAACGAGGTGGACGATAAAGAGAAGGTTCTACCAGTGGCATATTTGGGTCAGACCATGTTGAATCATGGCGAGGACTTTGAGCCCGACTCTGAATTCGGAAATTGCCTTATTGGTAGAGTTACCAATTGTTGTTTTGCGGGAGATAGTGCTAACAGAGAATAGGCATTGGAAGGACAAATGAACGCGTTGCGAGGATACAAGAGACATACGTTGCGAATGCTACAAATGGCTGGCTGGAATCATTGGAGCGGTCGTTGGTCATGATGAAAGAATACCAGGTATATTATGATTCTTGGTTTTTGAGATCTCCCAGAAAACTAATAGCTACAGGCTGCACGGAAGAAGCTCGAAAACCGTAGATTGGCCTATGATGCCTCCCTCTCGAAAATGCAGAAGGCGAAAAAAGAAGATTTCAGAGTCGAAGAAGAACTCCGTTCACAAAAGGCCAAATACGAGGAATCCAGCGAAGATGTGCTGCGTCGAATGGAAGATATCAAGGAAGCGGAAGCAGAAAGCGTTTCAGATCTCGGTGCTTTCTTGGACGCAGAGCTGGAGTATTATGATCGATGTCGCGATGAGCTCCTCCGCTTAAAGCGCGAATGGCCTGCTGGGTATGTACAATCTTTGCCTGCCAGAGACATCAAACTAACTAGTACAGCTCAACCTCCCCATCTCGTAACCAACGCCGTCCAGCTCCCCGCTCCCGTTCCAACACCGCACATTCATACAAAGAGCGGTTTGCGTCTCCCGAACCCGAGCCTGAGCTCGAAGCCCCTCGTCCATCAATCCGTTCCACCGGACGTGTTCCTTCCTCCTCGCGTATCGACACGCGGCTCGAACGCCTCAGCACCAACGAAGAAACTTACGAGTCCCCCAGCTCTGCTCGACCAAACATGAGTCGTTCATCGACTTTCCAAGGTCCCACTTCCATATATCGCGAGTCTCCTATCTCCGCAACAGCATCTCGTCAAAATTCCGGTCTTAGTGACGTTCGTGGCCAGTTGAGACCTGTCCAGCGAATCAACACCAACGGCTCCAACACATACAACGAGCGCGGCTATGGCAATGGAAACGGAGGATCAGATGTTTTCGGCGACCCATCGGACGACTCAACACTCAACTCCGCAAGTCCAGACCGTAGTTATAGAACCAGAAGCGTGAGCCCGGCAACTAGTCATGGCAGTGATGGTATGCAGCCTAGGAGCGCAAATGTAAGGAAAGCACCACCGCCTCCACCATCGAGAAGCAAGAAACCACCGCCACCTCCTCCGATGAAAAGAGCAGATATGAGTAGTGCGAGTGTGAATAGATACTAAAGGGGGAAACCGGAGGAGCCAGGGTGTACGATATGAGTTCGGGCGATGACATTCATTTGGGAGGAAGGGGGGGGAAGCTAGAAAGACAGCATCATTTGGCGTTTGGAGGGAAGCATTTCTTTGTTTTTGATATCAACTAGGGAGCACGCGGACAGGAAAAGCGTGCGTTTCAGCATAATTTGGTGGTGGAATGAAGCGACCAGGAAAGATTGTAACAAAATTGAGCGGTGAAGAGTCAGTGTAGAGTGTAAATTGTTGAAGCAGAATACATATTAGTACTATCGTCGCTTTTCATCAATTGGATTGCTGATTTCATTTTCTGAAGTTTTGTACGAGATGCATACACTGTTCCGCTAGAGAGATATATCTCTATGAATACCCAAGCATACCACGTCACGTCATACCTCGAAGCATAGAGAAAGAAGCAAAGACGGCAGCATTTCTCAAATAGAGCTTCGCCAGAGCCTGAGGTAGGACACGCAAGGGAGATCTGCTTTCAGCGACGGTGTTGTTCTTCAATTTTCATCCCCAGAGCTATACCATCGATCATCCCTTCGTATTTGCGTGGAGAACACACACACACACACACACACACACACATGGCGAATCCGACAGGTTTGATCCGGGATGCCAGCGAAGAATCCAACCACAACGAAATTTTGAGTAGACGTGAAACAAGTTGGCACGGTTCATTTTCCCATTTCTCATCAGGGATGATGCAGAGATATACACGTAAGGAGACGGTTATGTTAGTTCTACACGTGCCCTTATAGACGACAAGGCCAGCCAGCCAGCCAGCCAGCCAGCCAGCCAGCCAGGACTCGGGACGGCTCGGGCGCCAGTTGGGCGTTGGTATTATGTAACGTGCTAGATCTATCTATCTATCGTTGGAAGGATATCTATAGTCGATGCTAGCTGACGCTGGGAGGAGGGGGGAAAGTGAGTTGTGTTTGACGTTGCGATGTGAATGGGCGGTGGATTGACTCATGAATATCTGGGTTTGGGATTGGTGATTCATGGGAGAGATGTTAGATGATTCTACACGCTTGAGGTTGGGGGGTTGGGGGATATATATAAAAGCGGGTGGAGGGTGAGGTCGGGTTTAGGTTGGCGACAAATCAGACAAGTTAGTGCAACGCTTGATGACTCTTCTTTGTGGAGGTGTGTTGTGCTAAGCTTGCAAGGTTGGGTGTAGTATTTTTTAGGGATTTGATTCTTTGTGTGCTTTGTTTGGTTTTAGAGGAGAGGGTGGTGGGAATGGCTGAGGTGGAGTGAAGGGTTGGTACAAACGGGCATGACAGCAGGTTGAAAATGACAGTGACACAGTGAATGACGGTAGATTCGCGCTGAGGAAAGTCATGGATGGAAAAGCTGAGGGAGGAGGTCAATATTTTGATTGGAGTTTACAAAGGATAGATGTCAATTAAAGAAAACGTAAAGATTCAGCGAGTACGATCAGAAAGTCGGAGGATCGCTTTCTTCTTGTTGGCTGGATGAGCCTGGAGGCTTCGTGAGACTTTCTACAACGAAGTGAAAGAGATGTTTATAGATTCGAAGCATGGAATAAGAGTCAATAGATTTCGCTGTTGAGATTCACTCCTACATTCCGAATTTCAGTTAGAGAGTTATATCTGATGGCAAGCCGCGTTCCTCTACTCTTTCACAGAATAGGCCTAGCTCTTATAACTTGTTTCAGAATCTGTATCACATCGCGAAAGAGTAATTCAATGATATCCTAGACTTAGTTTTCATTTGACCAAGCTATGGGAAGCATTTCAATCTAGCATCTACCGTCGAACTGCTTAATATCTTGATTTCCAACACTTTCTAAATCGCATCCATTACATGGAAATACCGCTCACCTTCCGCACATCTTAGTTGAACAAACAGTAACCTCATGGATATACTTGATCATGCCTCCCTCCACCCTGAAAAGGTTCGTACTCGCCGTCCCGCTCGGTTTCCCCTTGTCAATCCATGGAAAATCGTTAAATATATCCACCCCTCCCACCTCTTCATCAATCACATATCTCCGATTCTCAATCTTGAGCGGCTCCGGGAATTGCCCCATTCTGCACGTATTGCTCGAAGTGTTGCTGCTCCCGGTATAAGCCCCACCTTCAAGTCTCGCACACGGGGTCCCGTAGGGGACGCTCACGCTGGCGCTGCCCCAGCTATCCAGATAAAGATCCCCAGCTGCCTTGATGACAGCCCGCGTGTCTCGTTTCTGTCCGGGAATGGCATCCCATTGCTCCTGTTTGGTCCAGTAGAGGTGGCCGGTGGCATTGAACACCCAGTCACCATCATCCGAGACGACGGATTGGATAGTCGTGATTTTGTCGTCGGTAAAGAGCATCCGGGTGTGGATAACATAAGGATGCTTGTTTGTGGCAGCTGATAACTCAGTGAATGTGGCGCACTCGGTCGTGTCGTGTAGACTGCGATTGAAATCTATGGTGATTGCTTGGGCGAGGACGCCGGTTTTGATATCCATGGGTGTGTCATTTTCCGCATAGCTGACGTTGTTGGCAAATATGGTAATATCACTATTCGGCAATCCAAGTGACTGTGCATGAACTATCATTTGTGTTAGTTAATATTCAATTGATCGCATACTTCTGATCTGCGTACTGTACGCCGTTGTGGCTTCCTGGAGCATGGCTCGACTGCATTCCGCTGAAGTATGGGCAGCGAACCCCGCCAAAGCTAGCAAACTAGGAAGAATCATTGCCCTGATTAAAAGACTCACTTTATTTAGTAAATTTGCTCTAAAGGCTTGCAATCTAGTCAAGTTGTTGTATTTTTGAAGGCGATATCTCACTTATACGAGCACCTTCCCACGTCTGCTTCAATTTGTAATACTCTAAATTTCATTTGGGCTAGATACATACCAGACGCACTGGTGCATCATATCTTAAAAAGGCTAAAGAGAGCTCATTTAAGGAAGCAGAGAACGTCCATACAATTAGCGTCATGAAAAGCAAGCATTTGTAACAGAACAAATTGCAGAATTGGGTATTGAACATTCAGATAATTTTGAGCACCGGAGAATTGGCTTTTGCCTTATTTCATCAGTGGGAAATGTATCTGAAGCACAGCTACATTATAAAATATTAGTTCTAGCGTTGTTTAGCCGTCGCCTCTACATAATATCGGTAGTGACTTTATGAGTTCTAGAATACGGCAGTTGTTCTGGCACGTGATGTTTGCTCGGCTATTCAGGGGTTAAATATGCGCAACCACAACTGCTACTGCCTGGCCCAGATGACTCAGCGGACCATCTTCACTCTACTGATCTAGGTCAAGTGAACTTTAACAGAGACAAACAGCGAATTAGCCATTACACCTATACAGTATTGGTATAATTTTCATCCTTTTTCAAGTACGACACTTATTCTACAATGTTGTATTATCTCGGCTAGTTCAGAATAATTAGGTGAAGATTTATACTCCGTGCTCTAAGAATACCAAGTCTATCACTTTTCCGTCTTCTGTCCTTCATTTTCGCTTTACTTCACCGATCGTGTCCCACGCTCCTCTTCTTTTTTGTCTCTCTTGTCACATTTGTTCGTCATGTGCCATACCATCAATATATTAGCACTCACAACTGCCAACAGCGCGATCGATGTGCTAAAGCTGACCTTGTATCTTGGGCCAAACTTTTTCTGATATACTTGTGGACCGATAATTCCAGCGAATTGGGCAAAAGCATTTGTAAAGCCTACAGCGAGAGCGACAGCGGTGGTTCCGCGTGCGGCTCGGATACGCTCAGGCCAGATGATCGGATACAGAGAGGTCGCAGCGGCCACGGCAATGATCAAAATGCAGTATCGGGCTGTAGGGTTGTGAATTAAGAGAATAATAATGTAGCAAATTACTTGAGTAAGTTCCACTGTTCATCTTAATTAGAATAGGAACACTTGAATGGAAAAGAGTGATTACGTGTCAAAGCGACAATCCAAGGAGAAAACACTTTTCTTCTAATAGCAGCACCAAGACTGGTAAGGAGAAAGAACGCAGCGACATAAGGAGGCTATATAGTATTAGTGTTGGTGACATTATATATGTTCAGGTAAAGCCTTACAATGGTCATGAGCTGTGTTCTTGCAGTATCGGTGATTCCTAGATCGAAGATGACAGTTGGTAAAACTAAAGTTATTCCCCAACCTCCGATACCGTGACAGATCCAGATCAAGGTGTAGGGGATGAAAGTAGGTGTTGTGAATAGTGCTTTGGCTTGCGTGAGATCCCAGGTTTTGGCGTTCATGGTAGGAGCTGCAACGGGGAGATGTTCTACGATTGCGTCTTTTTCTTCTTCTGTTAAAAAGCTAACTGTTTGTGGATCTATAATATGTCAGGTATCAGTTATGCGCATGGGAGACCTAAGGCCATACAGTTGGGCAACCAGAACCATGTCACTACTGATGAGAGAATAGCCGGAATGCCTTCAAGGATGAAAACCCAACGCCATCCTGAGAGACCTCCGGCTTGGTTCATGAAAGAAATGGCATACGCTGAAATGTTTGTCAGTTTATGCAAAAGTTTATCAAGAAATCAGTCACTATAATAACTCACCCAAAAGTCCGCTGAAGGCACCAGAGAATACCCCAGAGGCGTAAAATACTGCAATTCGGAGAGGAAGACGCTCTGTAGAATACCAAAAGCTAAAATGATAACTGTTCACGGTAAGCTTCAAAATTTCTTTGGTTCGAAATGTTGCCTTACATGACTCCTGGATAGAATCCGGCCTCCGCAGCACCTAAAAGAAAACGGCATGCCAAAAGGCTTCCGTAGTTCTGAGTTGCACCTTGACACATCGAAATGATACCCTAATTTTCATTAATGTCTGCTAGAAGTCAGGTATAATCGCATCACATACCCATGTAAGCATAATACGCGCCATCCATTTCGAAGGGGTAAAACGCTTCAACAGCAAGGTGGAAAAGGGCTCGAAGAACATGTACGGATACCTGTAATGAATTAGTATGATGACCAAACAACAAAAATCTTTGAAAACCACTCACGAGAAGATGCTGAGAGCCCAAGCCCACTGTTGACTCGTGATACCTCCGAGTTCTTTATAAATTCCATGGCCAGTTTCCACATTCATGATGGCAGTATTGGTTATATTGAGAGCATCAATTCTGAGTATAAGATAGACAATGCAGTACCAAATCAATAAACGGTGGTCCACCTTCTTGTGCGCTGCACGCAGCTTCTGTCCTTGAAAGTTGACATTCTCGACGTCGCTAATTCGTGACTTAATACTAGGCGTCTCTGGAAGTTCACCTGTTAAGCTGGACTCTATAACAGCCATGATTCAAGACAGAGAATGAATAAACACGTTTGTGGTACTAGGTCACAGAATTGTTAATGTGCATGTAGATTGAAGCAGATATAGGTGACGGAAAATAGTTGCAATTCAGTAGTGGATTTAATAGGAGAACTATGATAGAAAATAGATGGACATCCATCCAGCATGGCCCGACTAGCTGACCTGCAATTGAAGTATTCTTTCGTGATGGGAGATATTCGACTCCACTGTATAGCGTACATGACGGTTAAAATATATTGCTCCGTGGTAATTGGCTTACAGTGCTATTAGTCCCACTCTAACCTCACTCAGAAGGCTCGCTTATTACCGAGCCCCTATCAATTTACTTATGGCAAATACATGTACCTGATGACGCGATAATCAAACCAACCACAAAATCCTCACGATTTTGAGCCGGAGAACTCTTGACATTGGTAATACTGCGACGGCAACTCGGCACAGGGGTAAATCCAATCATATCTAACATTGAGATAACTAGTGGAGATTTCTATGGAAATCAGGCCAAGCATATTATTAGCTTATACGTAGAACAATTCCCCGATCTATAGAAGGTTGCTTTTGCACCTGCAAGTGTTCGCTATCCTCGAAAGTCGTGATTTCAAACAACAAGACGTGATGCTTCTTCGGTCCACCTTTGCATAGGCGTACGAAAAATATCTTATCTATCAACAGAACACGTGTAAATCGTTCACTTCAATCCATTTGGAAGATGCTCTAATTTAGCTTCCATCCATCTCACCGACTGTAATATAGTTTCGAATTTGAGCCCTGGGCGGTACTTGAACCAAATAACCTTCAGCCCAACATATCTAGTGCGCACGTATTTTTGGTTTAAATTGGGAGTATACCAAAGTCTCGATGGTAAATACGTGTCACCAATACGTTAATTTTGGGGTTAGATATGGATGAGCGAGTGAGATCACCTATAAATTAAGAAGATAGAGATATGAAAGTCCAACAGTAAGAGGCAAGGTTGGAATATAGAGAAATAGAGAAATAACTTAAAACAGGAGTGTACTAATTCGATGTGCAACTACGGAGAGTCTGAAGTTCTCCTACAGCTGCCTATGTTCTGACCATGGCTGTTTGAAGTATAGGAGTGAATACCGTGAGTGCCTATAATCGTTTGTGCTGAGGAACTCGAATCAGTGAACTGGAAATGGTCAGCATCAATCACGAGACTCACACCTGCAACGGACCTCCAACTTAGATATCAGCAAAGAGGGGAAATGGCTGGGCGGAGATATTAATTGATTTTTAGTTGAGAATCTGCATCGATCTGTTCCTTCTGTGTATAGCTTCAATGTCTAAAAGCTGTCGGTGCTCTTACAGGAAGATTAGACTTGAGGTCCATATAAATTTAGTTAGAGGCCCACAATTTGGGACAAAGGAGGAGTAGGAGTTAAAATTCTAACACTAACACTGAAATCCTTCATATCCTAGAAATTAATAGTGGGGAATCTCAGCTACGTATGCCAAGAAGCTTAGGTTCAATACTTCTTTGGGATTTTGACACGAAATCTATCTTCCCGATTCTCGTAGCTTCTTTTTGCTGAGGCTCCTCCGGCCGAGATCTTGTGATCAAGATACCAAATTAACGCATTTAGAGTTTATCTTTCATTTCTATCTCTTTATAACTCATATAGAACTGCTCTTTCCAAAGTAAGAAGTTCCACATAGGGTGAGTCCAAAGATCCACGTTGGCAAATTGGAAGGACCAGTCGTTCTTGATTAGCAACAGCGTGGTTTTAGAACGGTCCTCCAACATCACTCCTTGGACAGATCATATAACCAGTAACCACCACTCTGGTAATCATAAACAAAAAATGTACGATAAATTCCGAAACATTCGTGAGAGCCCTATTCTGTACACCAAGAAAAATATCCGTGGCTCATGGCTCATTGTTCTCTGTACGGCAAGGACATGGAGAGGTGCATAACAATATGGCAACTGATCAGGGTCTAGATAAATACACCTCATCAACCGAAAACACAACGTATAAAGACTCCCTACATAGTCTCGCTCACTTTAGTTTGAGAGTAATAAGCTTGGCATGGCCCTTTCTATCACTAGTCGGCAATCACGACTAGCGAAAACACTACCCATCCTTCAACTGCTTTACGTACATGTTCTACGTACAAAAGAATGATCGATATGGAAATCATTGGATGCTTTTTTTTGTCTACCCCAATTAAAATGGAATTGCTTGAGCCAAAATACTATGCATGATTTAGATCATCAGCCACCCCTGAGCTCTGAGGAAATCTATTTGAGTTTTTCTATGAGTCTCACACAAGATCCCGTGCCTCTCTACTGACTTGTACGTGCGGCCTCCGCCTTAATTGGACATGGTTTGTTCTTCTACATTTTCTTTTCTTCTCTTTAATTATCTGTTTCAATCCTTCTATTTGCCTTTGTATTGTGGTCGCCGTAATTGCGATTTCTCACTGTCGAAAATGGTACAATTCGTAGCGTTGTTTCTCACACTGTCATTTAATCTCCCCTTAGCAAAGTCGCTTCCAGCATGCTATGATATCTTAGGCAACAACCTTCCGGATCTATATACACCATGCAACGTACAGACACCGTTCTCCATGTGCTGGCGCAGTGGAGGTGAAGGTTTTGGCGGCAACACGGACAGCAAATGTTTCGCTAATGGAATAAGCCAAAACATCTCTCCTGACGGAAGTGTCTTGTATTTTAGGAATGGCTGCAGTATGACAAGTTCCTAGATAGATCAGGTTACCTGAAGTGGTTGAAAGCTGTCCCAAGGTAAAAATATCTGTAGCAGAGGAATGATTACTCCTAGGCTCCAGAATCCACTTTCAGACAGCCTATCTCCTACCCAATAAGTGCCCTATTTTCGTACACTATGCTTACTTTACTATAGCTGACCCGGAATGGAAAAGCCCTTATTGCCTCAAAGCTTTCAATACTTGTGATATAGTAAGTTCTTTTGACCATGCTGAGAAACAGGAAGAGACTAATGGATGACTTACTAGACTGGTTTTGGGAATGTTCAAATCACTCCCTGTAGCGGTGACGGAGCCGAGACGACGAAGTGGTGTTGTGGTAACAGTACTGATTGTTGCGCAACAAATCCAATTCTTATAGCTGCAACACTTGGACCAGCAAGTATAATACCTTCACTTTCTACAACGTCCTCCTCCCAGTCGACATCCTCTTCCCAGTCGACGACTGGGAGCAGTGCTTCGCCAGCTCAACAAACAACTACTGGGCCACCTACCGAACAGACTACCAGCACGCCATTAGCATCTACCATAGTCAAAGATGATGGCCTTTCCACAGGCGCAAAAGCGGGTATAGGTATTGGTGTTGGGATTGGGATTGCGGCGCTGGCTGGAGCTGCGATGCTGTTGTGGTTCTTGCTGAGGAAGATGCAACGAAAACGGAGGGATCCGTCGCAGATACCGCTCCAAGAGAAAGCCAAGGAGAAAGAGCCGGACTCGGGGATAAATCAATTGCACGAAATAGGTGCAAGTGAAAATAGGGGAAATATAGATGGTACCAGAATACACGAAGCACCAAACACACCATATAGAGATGCACCTGTCGAGTTGGACTCTACAGGGTAAGGATCCGTGTAATATAGCCATACATAATGTAGGGTAAGTAGTTTGCGTACTAGAAATAAAGTCGCACAATTTTATCCACTCTTATTATACAAAAAATATTTTACCGACTGCGTGGTATCGTCTGTGCTCACGCCTAGAAAATCTACCTACAACGCTCCACTGGCAGTACGGTAGTGCTATGGGAAAGTCAAACGCCTTCAGAGATTCATAAGACATGCCCAATCTTTTTGTCTACTTTTTATTTCCAGGGTACAACAGCGAAAACTGTGAGCTTAGAAAATTAAAGTATCTTAGTGCAACAATTCTAATGCCTATGTACCTAGATGCAAGCCATAGTCTTCTCGGTTATTCCATTGGGAGCGTTGGTCTGACTGAAAACTAATGAGTGGCATTCTTTCAGGCATCCTATATCTCTTTAAACCTGCACCTGCACCACCTAACGCAGATGTCGAGTTCTCAGCGTTGATTGCCTTGAGTTTGATAGCTACTCAATGGTTAAAATGAACATGAGAACGTGCTGACTGGACTAGGATGGCAACTGTGACAAAGGTGCTGAAGGTGGAGGCTGAGGCTGAGGGTCATCACCAATGTACGTCGCATTGCATGTCACCAACTGCTTCTGTGTGCTTGCTAACTTCCCTTTTAAGTTCTTCCATCCTGGGTGCAATGCTGGGAATCACACTGCATAATTCAGAAAAGAAAATGTCAATGCTCAAGCGCCATTTCAACGACGTCCTGTATTGAGTCTCAGCAATAAGTAAGAGGAGGTTGGGTAACAGCAATATACGAGAGAGAAAGCGATTGGTCCAGGGCTCCTTGCACCAAAAATGCTTGTCGTACACCTCCGCTTCGTCGGTAACAGGTACGAATGTAGAAGTAATCACAGTCGACTACATGAAGTCCTGGGGTCAGGAAAGCTATTTCAGCACATATCCCATGATTTCGATGGGCTATGAACACTGAAGCGCTTACCTGTTGGGCAACGCCGCTAAACACAATGCTTGCACTTCCCATGATCTACTGAGACGTCAGAATGAATCGAACGAATTAAAAATGACAACAATCATTTTCCAATTATACCCGATTCAAAAGCCTCATTAAGTGAACATGACTGCATCGGAGCCGGGGCACTTGATTTTATGAAGTGGGTAGCGTCGAACAACTAGCATATAATTGTATCCGTAACCCTGCGCTCCTCTTGCCTCAGAGGCACACTTTCTGTCGTTCGTATCTCCTACACATATTCTTTCTCTCAAATGAATTTTGTAGTTCTCAAGCCAAAATAAACCACGGCACAATTACCTTGTCTTCAATTCACTATTCCACAATGGAAAATTCCGGTACATCAACTACCTTACAGAGTGAGCTTGATGAAATAATTCAAGAAATTCAAGATGGCGAGACGTTTACATGCTGCCATAAATCAACGGAAGGAGAAAGATGTAGAAATACGCTCAGCAAAACTACCTCTACAAATCTCGCCTTTCTTCTTGAGAAAATCACAGCACTTCTGAGAATATCTTCCGATGGCATTGGGACACTGCTTGAGGAAGCATCCTATCTCATAATGTGTGTTGAAGTTCATCAATCTGACGCCACCGTGAAGTACGTGGAGTGGTCACGAAGAATCGCGGATCCAATCATTGAAATAGCGCAAATTGAAGAGAGTGTCAAGGTATGTAGTTCCATACGTGAACAGTGGTCCACATCATTTAAGCATTGACTCAAATTGTATGCTGGGACAGAACTTGGGTCTAGCTCCTACCATTGACTTGTTAAAACACAATCCGACAGAGGGAACTTCACAAAATCAAGATGAAATGCTTACAAAAGTCCTGGGAAATCAACAGCTTGACCGAGCTTCAAGCCTCAAAACTGGTCAACCATTATACGGAGATGGTTCCGACGATTTAGGATACGAGTCTGCAGATGATGGCCAATTCGAGACACAAGCGTCAGCTGCAGGTCATAAATCTGCGCAGCAGCTAACATCTAACATTGATTTCGAAGATTCAGGAGTTCTGTCTAGAGACGGAAATGATCTAGTATCCTCAACCACCAGTAACATAGTATCTTCTTCCACCACTAGATATACTGGAACTCAAACGCCACTGAAAGCAGAAAAGCCCGTTTCCACGGATTCTGCTATATCAATGTCTTTCAACACATTCGATGAAGCTGAAGTGGAGAAGTCGACAATCAAATACAGAGACGGATCAGAGTCACCACTGGCTAGAAAAGGAGCGAGAGGCAAGCAAAACATGTTAGAAAACCAATCTTCGCGTCCGGCTCCCACCCCTCTACAACCTGTTCCTATCGCCATTGGAATAAGGAGGAAGATGATACCATTTGAGCAACCTTTTGTGAAAATGAAAACTTACATAAAAAAGCCTTTGGTGACGGAGCTCGATATGAAGGAAGGATATATCTATGGCTTCGGGATCGATGGGTGTTCTTATACTAAGATTGGGTACGTCACAGAAAGGAGCAATTCAGCTTCCCTAGAGGATGCTTTTATAGCGCGCATGAACGAGCACAAGCGATGTTATCTGCCCAAACCTACGATAATGCTTAAGATTCGAGTACCCCATGCTCATCGGATGGAGAAGATCATCCATTACCATCTAGAAGCAGGAAGGATGAAGTATAAGTGCTATTGTAAGAAAGTGAATGAAGACAAACCGGGCACAGGAAACCACACGGAGTGGTTCAATCAGTCGCTGAATGAGATACATGCTGTTGCGAATGCCTGGAAAGACTGGATCAGAAGCAATCCATATGTTGAGGACCAGAGCGGTGGAAGGAGAGTGTACCACCTGAGTAAAGAATGGAAGAGCCGCCTGGAAAATGTTCCCAATGCAAATGGCCGCGACAATTGGCTAGATTGGTTGCACCACTATTCGCCCGTGCCACCGCAATTGATCAACAAAGCCAAGTCGGATGAAATATTCGAAAAAAGTAGCACAGGTCCAGTAAATGGGTCTTTTGTGCGACATAGTACGATAGGAACCAGATTTGAGATCAAAAGAGCTACAACGTTCAGTTTCAGCTGAAGAAAATCCCACTACACACTTACCAGGTAAAATCTTCCCGGAATATATATCTCTATATAAGGCAAAAAGAGCTAAGCGATGATTGGGTATATACTTAGCTATGCAAGATAATATTTTGATTTCCACAATACCCAAAAGAGGTCGCTGACCACTAGTAACGAAAGTTGGATCAATAGTCGGCGGGAAACTTAGTGCTGGTACTTTTCAATACACATGATGGAATATTTTGGAGGGCCTGTTGATGGCCTCATCCTTTTCTCTGTTCGCAACTTCACTTTGTAGCTAGACTTCCACATTTTAAGATACCAATAACAAACGTCTTAGATATAATCAACCAAGTACTTCGCATGGTAGCTGGTATATACTCTTTGAATTCAAGGATTGCATTTCACTTTTTGTGATAAAACCCTCCCTCCCTTTTTGATGAATTACAATAATTCAGTTATCAGGCGCCTGACGTATAAGACCATAAATAGACTGAAGATAAGTGTGTGGCTGTCGACATTCTGAAGTACCAGCAGCCAAACATTCTATGGGCCAGTCCATCCTTGTAGAGCCAACCCCAAGTTTAACATATGGGCGACACGCATATGTCCATTGGAGCTGATTATGGTGTGGTTTCTAATGAGATGTTGAAGATGAGTTCACGGACGATATTTCGTGCCTCTCTCACGCCCCAGCAACGTCTCACGGCAAGTATCTGGCAGGCAACCAAGATGGCTTTAAAATTTAGATGACTACCATATAGGAGGCTATCACCCAATCCAATTGGGTGATTATCCAGGTGCTGCAGGTCGATATCAGATCATTCATAAATTAGGATACGGTGGGTTCCGCACTGTCTGGCTTTTTCGGGATCTCCAGGAATCACACTACGTTGCCGTGAAAGTCTATAAAGCGAGAGTAACCGTCGGTGATATACCAGATCTTCGCATCTTCGTCTGCAACATTTGAACATATCATCTCCCGGAGCGGTGTTTATAAATATTCCGAGGAATCATTTTCTTCATGAAGGACTCTTGTTTTCGCGCTCGGACCTCGCGTCTCACCAGGTCTTTGGTTGAAGATGGAAAATCCAGGGCCAGTCTTGCGAAAGATTTGTCAACAAACGGCCCAGGTCCTAAGTCTCTTACATATTAATGATCTTGGTCATGGAGGTATGTCTTCAATCAGTTAAAGAAAACCCCCGTTCTGACGCTCCCAGATTTTCGTTCTTCTAATATTCTGGTCAAACTTGCAAATTTTGAAACTCAGTCAGGAGAAGCTCTTCTCTCTTCTCGAAAGTCCTGAGTTGACTGACATTTTGACCGAATCTGGGGAAGACCTGGACCTACCGACCCCGAAATACCTTGTTGCATCTGCAGATCTCTCATGTCTGGGTGCTGAATACATAACGGAACAAATTTACGTCATAGATTTTTGAGAATCATTTCCATTCTCGTCGCCGCCTACCAACCTCGGAATTCCAAAAGATTACCTTCCGCCAGAGTATCTTATGGTGGATATGACATCCATTGGGCCGATTTGCAATTTGTGGGCACTTGGCTGCACGCTTTTTGAAATCCACCGTCAGATGGCACTTTTTGTACGCTAAATGATAAAGACGATCTGTTTGCGGAAATGGTTGATTTCTTCGGTAAGCTGCCAGAGCCACCGTGGTGGAGCGATTGGAAAGCCCGGGCAGAGTTCTTTGAAGAGAACGAAAAGAGGAATACGGTGGAAGGGGTGGAGGAAGAGTCTAACACTTTGCGCGATGCTCTGAATTATAAAATCGAGACTTTCCAGAGGGATAGCAAGGATAAGAAGATTCTTACTGTGCCAGAATATGAGCAGGAGTTGTGCGAGAATGTGCTCAAGCGAAGTTTCTCCCATAGACTGGGAATCGTTTGAGTGCTGTAGAGGTTGTCCGGCACGATTGGTTCAAGATGTAATTGAGATAACATAGCACAATTTGTGCTGGAGCCATATAAAAATGTGCAGTTCCTACTCTAGTTTCTACTCTAGTATCTACTCTAGTATCCATTTTAGTATGCAGCTTTTTCAAACATTTTAGAACATTACAATCGTTACACTCTTCAATATCAAAGCTCATATCACAGAAACGTAACGTAGCTAACCAAATGGCTGCACGACTCAATAAGATGACTTTAGATCCTGGGCCACGACAGTACAGTAGCTGGGAGTGATGTTACACGATTGGCTGCCTCATACTCGCTAGCAGCAGTAGCTCAATTAGTCTATTATTATGGACCAACTGTAAGGACGTTAGCTAAAAGAAAAGGGGAAGACTGTTTAGGCGAGTGCGAAACGATGTGCCAATTCTTGCTCACGTGCCATATAAGAGAACTGCATTCGTAAGGCTTACAACAAAACTGATTGAAAATGTGCCCTAATGTACTGAAACGCCCTTTCGATTGTATTCAAGAATTATAGAAATGAAGGATACAGATTGTGCTGTTGTGCAGATTCCTTGCATCATTTGCCACGTAAAAAGCGAAGTTTCGTGATAACCATCACCAACTGAGGTTGTGCTATCTATTGAATTAATCCCCTCTAATTTCCAAACCAATGGAAGTTCTCCACTGCGGATCGCATAGAGATTCGCTGTTAAGCTCTGCAAACGAAAATATACTAGAATATCACATCAAACTCTGTTTACACACATTGCTATTCTGAATTTCGCTACTCCGATCTTAGCACAAATATTCCAGTTCTCCCATACCAACTGTACCCATATAATCCACTTAATGTAATAAATTCTCATTCATACATTTCAAATACCTTCCCCCTGTTTTGCCCTCATCTAAACACCGAAACTTCTCTTCGTGTACTAGAGCTGCATCGTTCTGTGCTTGTGCCTTTCGTCTCTCCTCAACATTCCGAAATAGCCTTAATAGAGGCTTAAGATCAAGAAGGCTATTTCGGAGAATTTCCCAATCCATTCCAGATTTCCAAACCCCTTCATCTCCTCTCTGTATCAGACCATGGAACTTGTTGAGCTCCTTCATAATACGTTGTAGATCGAGGGACCATGTGCCTAAAACTTCTTGGATCTTCTCAAAATGACCAGAAGCGACTTTGTATGGCTGCTGAACCTCTGTCAATAGCTCTTGCTGCCTTACAAGACGAGCCCGCTTTTCAGTGAGGTCTTCTGTGGCCTCTAGATAACCAAGCCACAACCAAAGTGTTGAGAACACAACATCTATTTTACGCTGCTCTTTTTCTCGCCTATTCATTATATCAACCTCCATTGCAACTTGCTCTGCACTTTCTCTCCATACTACCCCAACATGGCGCAATAGCTCCGTGCCTTCCTTGGTGATTCTGACACCCTCCTTCGAACTTTCATGTAAGCTTTCTATTTCTTTACTCATTCCGGCGAGAAAGATAACTAGGTTTTTGAAGGCCCTCTCTCTATTAATAAGAGTCTCCTGGATGTAATATGCGAGGCCAGGAGTCCAGTCCAGCCAGTAAGTGCAAAAGGAACTTGAAGTAAGACGGTCAAGACTTGCTAAACAATAGCTAGTCTCCCATGTAATGAGATTGGCCGTCGCAAATGTTGAGTATAGAATTGATGACCATGGACAGTGAAACCACAGTCTTATGGCTGCTAATCCTCCTACGCATATACTAGTCAATGGGTAAACACGGAGGTACATTGGGGTATTGATCCTCTCGGTTGCATTCATTGCATCTTCCCATACATGTGCAAAACGCTCAACCAGGTATCCAAATTCAAGATCACTCTTTCGGCCAAGGTCAACCAATGCACCGACATTTGTAGATAACACTTCCCAGTCCGAGGCCATCCTGTTTTTCTGTTTAAGGTTGGAGGCTTTTAAAGCAGGAATGGCCTTATCAATTTCGTTCTTCGTCTCTCGCAGCATATCAGGGAGGCGCATATAGTAGGGTGTCATACTGGACATGTACATAGTCTTCTGGGCTATATGATAAATACTGGTGCTGAGCAGGGTAGTTTCGACAGTTGCGATGTAAGTTACGCTCGCATTTGAGTGCTGAGGGAAGCGCCATCTAATAAGACTAGCCCATACACTCGCGATCGCAGCACTCGTGTTGAACACTAGGACCTTTGTAATTTCAACAGCGGCAACCGTTGTTTGGTCAAGCGCATGGCTGATTCCCCCTACAGTGCCTATTCCAGGCGCCAGTGGATGTTCCATGGAAGTTGTGGATGGAATGAACCATCGGACCACTGGATACAGTCGCATTACATGCATTGTACCCTCGTATAGCGACTGGTTGATGCCTTTCAAGATAAAACAGAGAATGTTAAAAAACACCGGAAGCATAGCCCAGATGCTCAAAATGAAACCAAAGAAGTTTGTTGTCCACCGTACGTACCAACAGCTCCAGTAAATGCCTTGACATGTATCCAATACTCTCCAGAAATTTGTAGAGTAGAATTGTGCCGTACGTGTAAAGTTGGTGGTGCTAGGTACCTCGATATTGATAGGTGCAAGAATTGTCCCACCATTATCTGGTGTGCGTAGGTCGGACAGAACTTTAACAGAGGTCAAAGAACCCGTGTAATGGACAGTATTGTCATGGTTTCTCAAAATCGAGTTGTAAAATTCGGTATCACTCCACTCTATCTCAAGACCCTCGTTTGTGATTTTGCGGGTGATTATCGTTTTTGCGGATTCCAGCCCAAATCCGTCACGGTTTAATTCCACAAGCCGTGCAAGGCAGTATTCGATTAGATACCTATAGCTCCAGGCTAGCTCCGAAACGATTTCAAGGTCATCAATTGGACGTGTGGCCTTGAAGTAATTCCAGTACAGCCGTTTGTGGATTTCCTCGTATTTCACTGTGACAGCTGCCTGGTCGTTCCAGAAAGCCATACATACATGGTGGAATCCCCGCTGGGTAGAAGACCACTGCCCAAACCCTGAGTATACGGCTTCTAGTCCTAGGGAGCCTGCGCCGGCAGAATCGCTGATCAGAGGAACTGCTCGTGTACCTCCCTGTTGTTGAAACTGTGGCACGGCAGTCTCAGACTCGCTCCACCAGGACTGGTTATCTGAAGATGACATAGCTTCGAAAGTATCGTCTTATAGTATAGTTGCTCAAGTTGTGGTGTTTGTGATTAATAGTGGTGGCGACTCGGGTCTTTGATTTGGTTAAGGGTTGTCCAAAGTGTGCGAGGGGTGAAGGGTTTCTTTGTCCGAAAGAAATTCCGTTTGCTGCTTTGGCCTTCTTAGAAAGCTGTAGCAGACACATCACCACTGGTTGATCATAGCAAACAGAAAAAAAGCTTAACTTGAGACACGGTCACCATCACAGATAGTTATACATTAGATGTCAAATACCAAATCAGCAAATCTATCAGTTAAGCACACTTTCACAATCAGAAATTGCTATTGACAAGTAGACTTTGATTTCAAAGCATTTTTTCCAATTTCCCCATGTCTTTCAATGCTAGATAAAGCTTTGGAGACACAATTTTTAGCAGCCTACTCTTCGGTTCAGCTTTTCTCGCATTCTGTCTGTCCTTTTCTTCTTGCTCTTTGTCTAGTTCAGCGATAGCATTCCTCAATTCAATAAGCTCCAATGTCCTACTTGTGCTTGAATTTCGCCGTGGCTCAGAACGCATTGATGAAGAATGCGATGCCCTAATCGTGAGACATATTAGTAGCGTCCAATGTAGATTGACATAAGAGATATAAAAGTGTGCAACCTTGTGATGGTGATGAATAAGAGGATTTTCCTGAAGATAGAGAGATTGGTTTGAGTTGATTAATGCTAGAAGAGTCAGAGGCTTGCTCTGGAGACACAGGTAGCCATGGCGGCCATGCAGTTATTGCATGGTGAGCAATGATCGCACCGTCTGGGGGAAGACATGCCAAGCATGACGCATCTTTCGCAGCTCCAGCGTTGAATGCTAGACGATACAGCCTTGGATTTGGTAGAAAGGCAGCGAGAACTATATCTCGGGCTTGTAGAGTCAAGGCGACGCTAATTTAGCTCACTGCAGAGATTCAGATGTTGTTCTGGCATCGAAGACTGGTTTTGTGTTGTAGTAGTGCTACTTGGTACTAACTTATTGTTGTATCGCTACTCACACGCTTCTTCTTGAATATCATCCGGTTGTGTCACGACAGTATTACTAGTCTGGTCGGTATGATCGGGACCAGAATATCGAATGGCACCTTGACCATGAAGTGATAACGAGTGTTGAGGTTGGGGGAGTTTGGTACACTTTGACCAGGAGACTAGTCACATGACGGCATACTAAGTTCAATCTAACCAAGAATTTGACATGTTAAAGATAACATTGTGGCACTGAAACTGGGAGGGCTGATATCTCTCAGGTATGTAGCTATGATAACAAAAGAAATCTAGTAATTTTCCTAGGGATTTCATGCCTCGTCTATGTCATTACAAGCAACTCCGAAATCTAATATTAGCGTGAAAACATCCCATGTTTATAACCTATAGATGAAGGAAACACCAGCTAAAGCATATCAACTCTGTAACAATCAAATCCAATGTATATCAAAAATTACTCTATATTGACTCAGTGAAGGTAACAAGCAAGAAAGTCGATATTTTTTGTTTCAAACAAAACACCTCGCTGTGCACTCAATTTCGCCACCTTGCCCAGTATCCCGCCAACTTCAGAGGCTTTGGCTTTGACAGCCATACCAATATACTTCCATACCGGGCTGGTGAAGCCTTTAGAACCAGCGATGTGGGCTTCACGTTTACCTGCGTCCTCATTCTCATTGGCTAGCAACAACATGGGAATGACAGTAAAATTAAACCAATCAGGATCAATAGGGTCGCTTGGTAGAGGATGATACTAAATTGTACGTTATACAACTGATCAAAAGCATTAGAGATTGAAATCTACCTGTCTCAGAAGCCCAAGAAACTCAACAGCCTGCTTTGCTGGAAATCCAGTACCCTCCTCTGTAGGACAGGAACCCATATTGAGATTAGACTCCATGAAAGTGATTCAGAGTCAGGTTCTGACTTGAGATGTGAAAGCTGCTGTGGTTGATACTGTGCTTAGATCTTGGATGATGGGCACTGTTAGTTGAAGGTTGGAGGTGGCATTGCAGCTATGATATATACAATATCAACTCTACTGTTCTATCTTTGACATTAATTTAGGCCGTGTCTTGTTTGCCATATCTGTTCAAACCAATAGTAAGCCAACATGAAGACTATGAGTGTTTGTTACTTTACAAGACGACCATCTGACTCCCCATGATTGCATAACGTGGATTGTTTAATCTGCTAGCATGTGCAATTTGTGCTAGCAGGTATATCTTTTGAGAGGCCAAATCGCATGTATCAAACAGGAAGAGTCATATGGAGTCCTCCATCGGGCATTGATGAATCTGCTGAGACTACCCACCCTTGACACTAATAGTCTCCACCTTACCAGAACTTGGACCAGTAATAAACCACCATTGACCCACGTCATATTAGAGAGCTCGCTTTTCCTCCCACAGCCCCACTCTCGCTTGGGTAGTATATAGTGTGATATGCAAAAACCGAAAATATAAAGTACAACAAGCCCGGCTGGCACAATTGGTTAGCGCGTGGGCCTTTTATGAGATATAAAAGATCAGCCCAAGGTTGAGAGTTCGAGCCTCTCGTCGGGCGATTCACTGGTGTTGAGTTGTTTTTTTGCCATTTTGGTGATGTTTTGTGAGTAGCCTGGATGTATCGTGGGTAACATGCATGTCTTGACAGTGAAATTTTTTCTTGGTGGCAAATGGGCCCACATTTATTATTTTGTGCTTTCATTGGACCACCACTTGCTTACTCCTAGCAGCATACTGTGCAGATAATGCATGGATAAAGGAGTAAGATATTCTAAACAAAGAAGAGGAGCGTATACTATAGTCAGCTTTTGAAAGGGATTTCTGATAAACGCGCTTTAGTAGTGATGGTAACCTGCAGGAGATGCAGCTGCCAAAATCCACATATGAAGTGCATCAATTTTATGTGTCTTATATTTTGAAAAGTGTATAGAATAATGCAACACTATTAGAGGAAATGCATTGAAGTCTCAGAAAGGTGTTTTGGTACAATAGAACATATGTCTTGCCTGTAGGTAGGTACACACACCTGCATATGCAATGTGGCTGTTTTATCCGGTTGCTGAACAAATCAATCTGCTGTTTGTACAGTTCTGTTTCTCCTGATACCATAATTTGCTTCTTGATTGAGTTAATTCCATGAGTAGCTACACATGGATTTCAATATGCGAGATGTTGGTTAGAAATATGTGGCATTCAACAACAATACTTCAGGGTTACCAAATCAAAGGATGAGTCATCTATGGCGCATGGTAATACGGAAACCCCCGCTGTCTGAACACATCGTCTGCCACCACAGGGCAAGCACTGCAAGTTGAAAGAGTGTTCCTTGTTTAAGGTAAAGAAAGCTACACGTGGAACTCAAGCAAGCCTATTCTTAACGTGAAATGAATGTTCTACGATGAATGATACCTTACCTTGTCACAGTAATAAGATACCAATTAACTCCGGTTCGTAATTTGACCCCATGTTAGAAGACATCATTGTCTCAAAAATAACAAAATCAGTTTCCAAACCGTTCACGCCTACTGAGAAACCTCCCTCCACACAATATCGGTCTCGAGCCGGTTTGCCCAAAACACGGTCTGGATGTGTCACTTGCAAGTAAGAGCAGTCAATATCTTCGCAACTGGTGGTTTTCTAAGCTAACTCTCGGCCAAAGAATTAGACGTGTAAAATGTGACGAGCTGAAGCCTAGTTGCAACAGATGCTTGTCAACGGGGCGAAAGTGCGATGGCTACATTACTGCCGTCCCATCCAGGCGACCATTGGGCAAAAGCCGAAATCGCATTCTATTAACCAGCCTAATAGAGTTTCAAATTGGTTGATCTCATCACATATCGATATATATGCTTCCGTTTTCGATACTGCAGCAGATGGCAGTGAGCTCCGATGCTTCGAGTATTTCCAGTCACGAGTCAATGAGATCTCAGGATATGTCGAATCCGACTTTTGGAATCGCTTAGTTCTCCAAGTAAGCCTTAGAGAGCCCACGGTACGATATGCGTTGTTGGCTTTGAGTTCCCTCTATCAAATCTACGGAGATCAGAAGCAAGGTATCCAGCCTGATCCACGCGAACTACATGTAGCTCTACATCGCGAGGCTTTACGGCAATATACCAGAGCAGTGGGTAGTCTCTCAAAAAAGCTCTTGGAAGATCGGTCTTCCTTTCAGGTGGCATTGATTACTTGCCTTCTCTTTATCTGGCTAGAGTTTCTGCGGAATGACTACGCAGCTGGTCTGCAGCATTTGAATAGCGGCTTCAATATCTTGCAGGACGTTCAGTCAGAACCAAATTCAATCGGCGATATCGACCCAACTATTGTACCACTATTTGAACGTTTAAAAACCCAAGTGGCACTACATGGATGTCCTCAGTCTGACTTTTCCTCCATGAGTTTGGTCCATTATCCAGGTAAGTATTTTTAATTCTGACACATACCTCACAAAAATTGGAAATGACGCATGCTGATGCACAGAGACTAGTGGCAATTAAATCAATCCCATTGGTATTCTCATCTATCTCAGAAGCTTGCTTGTATTTAGACAGAGAATTGTCCTCGGTTTTCCTTCTCATTCGACGTCAACAAGAAGTTGACCTCTTCTGGGGCATTAACAGCCACCCCCAACCATCAGTATTCCCCCTAGAAGAAACGCGCCAAATGCATTTGCAGCGGCTTCAGCAATGGTCGATAGCATTCCAACGCTGTGTTCTTTCCACAACCGATATACATAGCACCAAGGTGTTACCTACTGTCCTCCTTGCAAAGATAAATCACGCAACTGTGACCCTAATGCTGCAAACTCTCTTTGCCGCCACTGAAATGCTGTATGATGCCTATACTCCTCAATTTGCACACATCCTCTCGCTCACGGAAGCTCTTGTATCCACAACGTCTCGCAAAAAGCTCCACCCATCGGCACCTTCTTTCGAACAAGGCATCATCGTACCACTCTCCTTCATTATCATGAAATGTCGCCAAGTCGGCCTGCGCAAGCGAGCGCTGCAACTTCTACGCCAGGCACCAGAAAGAGAAGGAATGTGGAATCGAGATAGTGTTTTGCGTGTGGCCGAGCTGAAAGTGTCGATTGAGGAGCGATCTAGGGTTGGAGTAGAGGACAAGGAGCTTCCTGAGGCGGCTAGAACGACTCGAGAGAGGATTGTAGAGCTCGGTGGAGGGAGGGTCGGCGTCTACTTTAGGAGGAGCGGGGACGATAGCGTAGAGTTCATGGAAGAGATCGACGGGGTCATATCTGACATGAGTGCGATCTTGTAATTTATGATACCGAATAAGCTTGTTTGGTCTTCAAATCTAGTGAGTCACGAAACCTGAACTAGATGGAACTTCAAAATCAACGGGAAACTTTTATCTCTGATTCCATATAGATCCGTGAAATGCTTCAAAATGAAACGCCACCAACAAGTTCTGGTTCTTATCTGGGTCAAAATCCAACATGCTTAATGATCTAATGCACAGCCTCCTCAAACGCCATCCAATCCCCATCCTGACCCCAAACTCCTCTCTCTAATGCAGATGATTGAGATGAGCCATAAATTAATACTGCCAAAGCAATCTATGATGCAGGGACCGACTGTTCAATCTCTCATACTCAAGCTGCCCGATCCAACTCTCATGTGTACTCATTCTTGCATAAACGGATGCACCCGTCCAAACTACCACTTGGTTATCGATTTCCTTTGGGCTCGTACCGACAAGAATCTTCTCAGCGAGGTCAGGCCTCTTGGCTTTGATCTTCTCCTCTAGGTGTGGTGCCAAGCCATATGTTTTAGCTGCACCACCTATGAGCAGAATGCTTCCGAACAAATCGCGAGCTTTCTTTTGGTCCCCTTTGGCGGCATGGGTGATAGATGTTATGATTGCTGTATCGAGCGGTGCGATCGGTAAGACCGCGTCCCGCTCTTCTGCGATATCGATCAGGGTACGTGCCGAAGGATCGAGCTTGTCTCCTGGGGGACCGGGAGTGCCAGAATGGTGGGATCCATTGAAGTGGAACGTACCTCCATTTGGAGCTGGGGATCCACCATTAGTACCGTTCGCACCGAAGACAAAAGGACCGGAGGGAATGGGTGTGTCATTTCCGTCTGGTGCTGGAGAGCCGGCTGCTGAAGTCACTCGTGAATCGCCGTTGGTTTGGCTATCCATGCGGGAGAGATGGTTGAGTGGATTTGACTTCTCTTTTGAGGGAGTTGCGAATTCTGCGCCTTCTAAAACCTCGGTAGGTGCTGCAACATTCGCGAGAGAAGGTTTGATGCTTGTCAGAATAGCGAGTTGGGCCGATGATTCCGGATCGTTAGGCTTCTCGGGATCATAGGCATCATAAGAGCGAGGTATCACCTTCCGACGTCTCGTAAGCTTGTACTTATGGTTAAAGAATGACGGGTCGAAGAGTGCCATTGGTGCTATTATAGGTTCATCGTATGTCTTGAATCTGTACTGTATGGTAGGCTGATTGGGTGCCCGAAGATGAAAATCATGGGTACGAACTGAAATCGACCCTTGTTCCATTGTAATGGTTTTGATCTTCTCTTCTTCTGCGAGAAGAAAATCATGCCGACGAACAAGGTTGATATCGCGATACGGAAAGCCGTCGGAAAGCAGCAGTTTAATGTATAGCTCTGTAATATCGTAACCGCCGTACTTCAGATTTATCCGCGAATCCTCAATAATCATGCCATCTTCGACGCATGATATTGAGGTTTTTTGGGCACCAATATCCACTATACAGTTCATAGAATATCCTGCTCCATATGTCGCAGCCAGACCCTCTTGTATGAATGTCACTTGTTTGAACTTCATCTGTCTAAGGCAAAGATCTAACATCAATTCAACATATTTTCTGTCGTATAGATCCGGAACAACGAATACACAGCTATACTTGGGCCACTCCCGATCAGGCAAAGCGAGATCTCGTTCAAGTGAGAGTGCAATGATATGGTAAATGTCGTTAACCAGCTCCTGAACTTTGTCATATTCCAACTCGTTGAAGCATCCATGTTGAATTGGCCAATGTAGCCGATACTTCTGGCCGTTCTGTTCAGCATCAAATGCTATTCGCTGAGCTTCCTGCCCAATGAAGTAATTTGTCTTGTCTGGGCGGTTATCGTTTGAAACATCTGTCCATTCAACGCGTATAGGGTCGTTATGTTCCGGTATGCGATCAGGGGTGACCTGGTTATTGAATTTTATGACAACTTCCTTGGAATTGGGAAGCACTTTTCGTTTATTGGCCCGCATAGAAACCTTCAGATCATTCGATGCCTTTGTGGATTTCTTCGCGAATTCTTCGCCAAACATCTCTTCCATTGTACCGTCCACAAAAAGACGCATTGGCTGAGCATCATACTCTCCAGCATCTGACTCGCATTTTTCCGACTTGTATGCTATGCACATGGGAATTGTCTTTGGAAGGGCATCGTTCGCGTAACCAATCCGTAAGTTTTGACTCCCTGGCTGAATAACAATGACTTTAGAGGGGTCTTGATCACCATCTTCACCGTTATCATATTCCATCTCACCATCAGGCACCGGAACATCTGTATCACCTGTCCGCGCAAGTGCTCTATCTCGATCCTTTGCGCTGCGAATTAATCTGTCTCGTGCGCTTTCGGTCTGTAGGCGGAGGGAGAGGATCTGATTCGGGTCTTTCATATATGTGCTGGCTCACTATCAGCAAAAAGAATAACAAAACCGAGTGATTCATGTTCTTACGTATAGTAATTCTTTTGATTTGTGATTGTTGGTTCTGCCCAACTGGTTTGCTTCATTCCATTGTCCGTCCGCTCCAAGCCTTGAACATCTCTGTTAGCTACATCCAGGAGAAGTAATGGGTAATGTACCTTCTTCGCGCAAAAGCGCCTTTCCTGATTTCTTTCCCACCATTGTGCCTTCCTCGTGTACAATCCAATATGAGCCAAAGGTACAACGTGTGATCAGTAGTCACAGTAAAGAGGTAGCTCAGGTTTGCGCAGGCAAGGTGTACTTTAGCACTTGTTGAGCTTCTCTAGCAGATCAAGGATATGTGACGGTGTTGAAATTTAACATGCGACCGACCTCCAGATACAGATAGAACTTCTAGATGAAGCGTGTTGGATTCCACCTTAAAGATTGAAGACCCCTATATGAAACTCGCTGTTCCGTGACATCCGGATTTTGATTCGAAATGACCTCTCTTAGGTCTGGCTACAGGCTTGAGGATATGGCGAAGATGTCAACAAAATCCCGGGACAGCTTTTAAGCAGACTGGTAAGGAAAGATCCAGATTATACCGCAAGCCAACAATCACACCAGAAATGATCGATGCTGATATTAACTGTAGATTGGTCTAAAGCATCAGAAAGTTCCAGGTCAGGTCGAGTTTGATTGTGATCTGTAGAAATGTGTTCTGGACGAGGCTGCATAGAGCTTGGGCCATTGTGGTCTAATAAGCTTGTGGGGCTGCATCATGTGACCTGAGACAGCCTCGTGTGAGTATCATTTCAGTAACCTTACTGTGACACCCTCTCCAGGTTTTTCTTTCACAGTGACAAAAAGCCAACCGTACGAATATTCCGGTGTATGACTTACAGTGTGCAAATCATAGAGTTTTCAGGACTTCTAGTACTTTTTCAATCATTCATTATTCAAGACAAAATTTCAGCTACCAAGCAACCACTCCTGAATACTCCCTCGCCTTCTTCTCTCGTCTGATGAGTGCTTTCGACCTCTTTCCAATGACAAAGTTTCATCATTACCAACTGCTGATAAACAGCTTGTTGAATCAAATACCAAGACCTACTACCGTTTCATAGAATTCAATCTCACATGATCAACACATCTTGTTCTTAGAAATGAAATTCAACATCGCTGGCCCTAGACAACCAAGGCATCCGCACAGCTACGTATCACCAAATTAGGCTCAGGTTCATTCAAAGCACGGTATAAGTTTATCTCACCTTCTCTTTGTTTGATGCTGTACCCTCTGTGCCTGTCAAGCAGCTGAACATTGAATTCGCGTTACCGCTCGACATGAATTTGTTGTAGCAGGCACTCCCATTGATAACTGCTCTACAGTTATCACTCTCCACTTCACAAGTGGATGCTGTGAGCCCAGAACAGGCAAAAATGGCGACAAGCCCAAATGATAATCGCATGTTAAAGTTTTATTTGATTTATCAAGCAAGTTCAAGCAAGGTGGGTAAAGTGATCGATGGTTGATGCGATCTGGCTGATGGAAATTTTTGAAGATATTTGAACATAATACGGAGAAAGAGAGCCTGTCATCCTCACAACCCTTCTGATTTTCCATGTTAGTGATAGATACATCTGCCGAGGCACGAGATAAGTGGTTGATCGATCATATACATAGGATAAATGGCTAATTGGATTCTGGGGGTCGTGATATTTTTTAACTGCCAGCTTCATTATCGGCATTTGACTATTCGCCCTAAACCAGTTTTCATCCCCGCGGTATGTCTATATTTTATCTAAACCAATCTGGATTTCATCTGCGAAAATGCATCTACTGGCTCCCACTTCCACCTTTCGTGCCTCATGGCTTGCAGTCCATGACTTTTGCCCATGGCCAGTTACCACGTCGGCCACACTATCTGAATGTGATCTTTCGGCAATTGGCATGCTCTATTTCCTCTTGGTGTTGACTAAAGCGTATTTCTTTTATGGTGCAGAGGTGATGAATGTCCATATTGAAGACCATATTATGACTCCATTCTTCGACTAACAGCACTCTGTGAACCCTACCGGAAAAGAATCGACAACAGCTTCTTTCCATCCCAGGTGTACTCCATACTAGTTCTTTGAAAGTACCTGTATATTCGCTCCCTGGCTATCATCCATCTGCGGATATTCATCGCCAGTTCCTTTGAGCAAGCAACACCAAGTGCAACATAGAAAGCCAAAACATGCAGCGATTAGTGACGCTAGTAGTCGCGCTGGCTTCTCTCAGCAGTGCCTTGATTCGATTTCAATGCTCTCAACTAGTAGTTGAAAGACTTGACCCCTTGGTAAATCCTGGAATGTTGCCATCAACTCACGTCCATCAGATTGTTGGCGGTGTAAGCAAAACTGTTCCAAACAGATCCTATTCTTTCATCGTCTGACACGGGCAGAATTCTTTTAATGCAACGATGGATCCAAAAAAGGACATGCCAGGCGAATCAAGCTGCACGACTTGCTCATTCAGCGAGGACTTCTCGAATTACTGGACAGCCATTCTCTATTTCCGAGCACGCAACGGTACTTTCAAGCGAGTGCCTCAAACTTCTCAGATTAGTGGTGCTACAGCTGGTATCACTGTCTACTACATGCAGGATGCACTGTATGACACCACGCAAAAGTCAAAGGTGACGGCATTCAAGCCTGTAAGCCGTCCATGAGCATTGATATTCTAGTATATATCTAACTAGTTACAATAGGGTTTCCGTATGTTCATCGGAGATGTCAATGCTCGCAGCAAAAAAGAAGTCTCCAAGTACCGCCAACTAACATATACCTGCATGGACAACACCGGAACTCGTGAGCCAGAAACGCTCACGTTTCCCAACCGTCCATGCCCCGCAGGTATCATGGTTAACCAACGCTTCCCAACATGTTGGGATGGCGTGAATCTCGATTCTCCTGACCATATGGCGCATATGGCTTATCCGGAGAGTGGGACCTTTGAGAGCAACGGTATGTTACGATATTCATAACGACAAAAGGATTTTGTAGAGCGGTCTCCTATCCATCCTTGATCTCAGCTGACTTTTCACTACTACAGGACCCTGCCCAGCAAGTCACCCAGTTCGCACTGCCCAAGTCCTCTTCGAGGTTGTCTGGGACACTCGGCAATTCAACAACAAGGCCGACTGGCCCACAGACGGCAGCCAGCCTTTTGTCTGGTCATTCGGCGATGCCACCGGGTACGCAAACCACGCGGACTATGTATTCGGCTGGAAAGGCGATGCTTTGCAAAAGATCCTAGACACCGCTTGCGTGGTAAATTGTGCCGGTGCGAAGACGCAAAACACGGCTGCTATGAACAAGTGTTCGCAAAAGGCAGTAGTTGATGAGAATATCGACGGGTGTAAGTATTGTAGAGAAAATAAAATGTTGCCAGAGAAGCTGATAGATATATCTAGGGCTCACGAGTCTCCCGGGTGGTCACCAAGTTCAGTACGCTCCACCAACTGCTCAAACTTTTAAAGCGTAGAAGCTTGTTGCCTGTGAATCTTTTGTGTGGATGGTCGAAAAGACACTATGATCAGTTCTTGAGGTCTGCTTGAATCATGCGTTAATTCAAATATAGGGATCGGGAGGAGCCGATGTCTTTTGCTGGAAACTTGTAGCCACTTTGATCTGTAAGATGATATTTGGGCCTTTGTTCTCCCCAAGAAATTGAACAACGAGAAGTTGGAAAGACTTATTCACTATCTTGGATTGCTATAATGACTATGTCTCTATCTTGAGAATCTAAGAATACTTGGTGACTAAAGTGAGGATAAGTCGGCATCATTTATTGATATCCTAAGACAGCTTGCTGCATGTTTTGGGGTACTTAATCAAAGCTCACTATCCAAATACATCTGTACCCCATTTCTTCTCCAACTATTACTAATGTTCGCGTGCCCTCTGAGGTAGCAATTCTGAATGCAGAGGTTAGGGGGGGCTTGAGCCCCCATCAAAGATCCCATGACACTGGAAGTTCTTGTATCTCTTCCCAACAACACATTGGCTCATTCAATGAGTAAGCCCCCCTTTTAAAAATCACATCGCCAACCTGATGACACTGTATCTCTCGATAGCCGAGAGTCAAGTACTTTCCCACCAACGCTTTTGTCTCAGCTGCTCCGTTGGTATCAACTTGGATAGAGGCATTTTTAGTCAAAGATTCACCAAAACATTGGAAAAACAGCGAAATCCAGCAGGTCCAGCATTCCATATCCTGCTCCAGTGTTGTCGAGTTGGAATAATGGCCCCCCTCTTGGGGCTGTTGTGCTACGATTCGTAATACTTGCAGATGTGGGAGAATGGAACTCCACAGCTCTTGATCTGGTTTGTGCTCTGGGTCGTATATATACCCCACAGGCCGTGCAACCACTAGCAAGTTTCTTATTCGCTGTCTGTTTGCCGTTGTGAAATTCTTTAGAAGAAAATATCCGTCTCCACTCTCATGTAAAGAGAGCTCGAATATGTTTCCCCCATAGAGTATATCCAAAGCTTCCGCGCTGATTTGACTTGAGAGCTGGAAGATGGGGTTAGGAGACCTGCGACCCTTCCAGTCAATGATATCGCGAACGGTAGGATGGCTGGCCAAGTCTGCAATGTCGACATCAGTATTCACACAATCACCCTCCGGATCCCTTTGGTATTCGGTAGTAGTGCCGTGCTCCTTCTCAGTATCATTCTCAGCAATTTGAGCGTCATTGATGTCGCTACAGGATCCATCTTCTGAGTACTCTGGCGAGGGCAAATGACACAAGTGAGGATTGCTCCCTCCAAAAACTTGGTTCTGTGGAATGCAGTAGCGGTAGATATTCATTCGAATCTCGAAAGGAAGACAAAGAAAACCAGTAGCGGGAGGTGCCATGAGAGGCAGCGAGGTATGGGATTCCTCTCTTGTCTCTACATGTGCGTTCATAGTCACAAAGTGTCTGCTGGACCTTGCCTGCAATTGTCTCGGCCGAGATCGTTTATGGCCAGATATCTGAACTATGGTATTTTATTGTGGAGTAAAATACTGGTGATGAGCAAATGTCTATTGCGAAGTAGGTTTGTTGTTGCCTACTACTGTCACTCTTAGTTTCACGATTAGAAGTGGATTCGAGTCAGGCCCCAAGTAATCTTACCACCAATACTAGTTTCGTTCAACAATGCTGATTTTGATGGCTTTACAAATCTAGCAATACTCATCTCAGAGGCCTTGCAATAAACCAGTAGTCTAAGCCTACTATCTTCACCAAACCTTTGGAGATTGCCGCTCACCTGACATAATCACTATTTACCGAGACATATATCTCCTGATTTAGCCACGCATGATATTTCTTCTCTTCATTAATGATGTAGCACAACGTATGCACATTAAAATATGAGAATGTAATTATGAGTAGATTGAATGACTTACTCGAATCTTTGATATTGATTCTCAAATCTAGACTCTCCATCAGTGCTGCTTGCAGAGGCAACTCTGGAGAACTAACACGTGACCGGCTATAATTACGCATCTGCTGGAAATACATCTCATCAACTTGATACTGTCTTATTTCCATCTCAGCTATAACTGGTGCTTATTAAGGCAGCTGTCAAGATCTAGACCCTCTTACACAAAAGCCAATGGCTTCTATTTGGCTCACTGCAATCGTGGACAGTCAACCTGTTGTTTCAGGTTCAGCTCAAAACGAATTCCGCTCAGCAGCAACAACTCGGTCTTCCAATCGTTCGACCTCGTCCTCTCTCATCACCACAAGTCATCTCATCTCCTAGACCATCTCACCACCCACCGCCCTTCCTTTGCCCTCAAAATAAGCCCCATCCCTTTTCCTTCACATAATGACACGAGCGCGGCTATTGATCCGCTCCCATCCACTCACCAGAGATCATCACCAACTCGCCTACAGGTCCGCCCGAAATGGGTCTTGTTTCATCTCCAGACCCTGCCAGATATGCGCATTCTTATTACTGTGCAGGCAGTCCACTACGGTACCGCACTCGATAGCCGGGATCCAGTTGACAAGCCTGGCTGGGCTGAAGACGGACATGGGACGGACATGGGAGGACCTTGGCCCCATCTGTTTTGGGTTTAAATTTGGTGAAGGGATACCGGCGAAGAAAAGCAAAGACTCTTTTGTACTCCTACTCCATGCACACATGCGGTGTGTTCCGAACAAGGAGAGCGTTTACCAGATTGAAGTTTATCTTGGGTAAGTAAAGGGTTAATTTAGGTTCTACAGCGTCTTTTCGGGTAAAGAGGGGGCTGAGAGTGAGGTAGATGAAGATGAACTAAGAGTGACACGGGTTGAATTGTTTGGATCAAGCAGGTTAAGTGCCAGAGTCAGTCGTCAGTCCACTCAGTCCAGTCCAATCCGGCAATTAGCCAGTTCGACCAGCCAAACCAGCCAAACCAGCATTCTGTTTCTGTAGCTCCAAAAGTAAAATTCAGGGGGTTGATCTTAAGCGGGAATAGTGGGGCCTGGGATGTGCAGTTTGTGAACTCTGACCCAACCGCCCGGCAAAGAGGAACCAGCAACAAAGCAAAGCAACAGGCCCATATGAACGGAACAAACCAGCAAGACACCACCAATACCTCTAGCAGTGAGGAAGAGCCTCCGGGCCCGTCATTGTATGATCGCCGTTTTCCAGCATAAACTTCGGCTCTGCACGTCATCATTCGAAACACCCTGCCCCCCCAGTGATGCTTCCAAAATACCCAAGTAGTAGTTATTTGCGGTCGGTCGGGATGGGAGGACCAAACCACTTTGCTTGGACATGAAGATACAGGACAGTACATTGCCACCATGCATGGACAGAGAAGCGTGTCACACAGCATCGTCGTCTTCAGCTCTTCTTGTTGACCGTCCGCCACGATCTGATCCAGCCCGCAAGCAATAGACACACAGTAGTGACAGCAGCCACGACCCCACCACCACCGCATCTGGAACCACAGCTTGGAATCTATACAGCTGGTTCATTTCGTCAGGAACAAATCTCATGATTTTGGTCTTTTCTTTTTCCATGTTATAAACAAGTAAACAAGAGACCATCCTGCCCTCAATTAACCTACGGATTCTTGCCGTGATCATCTAATACGTGGTCCACCTTGAAGTTCACCACGAAGTGGAGCGAGCAAGCTGCCTGTCAGTCCAGCTACCGGTAATTTTATTGGCATCTCAGAGCTGGACTAGCCAGGAACCAATTCAAATAGCGTCAGAGTAGCACGGCAATCAGCTCCTCCATACAGAAGTCTTCCATACGCCTACTCATCAGTTCCCTGCTTTTCGAAAGCTGGTGGAAATAAGGAAGAGATACCCCGCCATCGAGGTTTTCCAAAACACAACTTCCATTCAAATCACACCTTGTCGCTCGAAATACTCATCGACATTGATACCCTGTCTGACTTTCAAGAGTTCCGAGAACAAAAACAAACGCATAAACAAACATCTTGACTTACTGCCAGAATAGAGGGTCTGGACATCTGACGTAAACACATCTACGCGCCCAGCCCTAGTCACCATCTCAGCGCTTCGAGATTACTCTCCACCGTCACTGGTCCAATTTGTCCAATCCATTGGGAATTCTAAAAGAGACAAGAGAGGATCAAACTCTGTGGTTATCTCAAACGTTGTTTGAGGATAGGAAGACCTTCTCGAGGTTTATTTCCGGGTCTGAAGTTGGAACGATCCATGGTGTTGGGTTTGATATGCCAGTTGCTAGAACTACAAGACGTTGACCACGCCCTCGACATTGTAGGACCGACACGCAAGATTCTCATCTGAGAATCGGGAAGGACAACTTAGCACGACTGATACTCAAGCGAAAACAACATTAAGCCAGATCCGATTTCGACGAGATGGATACCACGTTGATGACTTTCCATGTGTACGTTTTACCTGATTTCTTCTCTGTTTTTTTTTTGGTTTTTTTTTTTGGCACCATTAGCTTTTGACTTCTATTGTTCTGGGCTATGATCGACTTTGCAATGCGCTAGTTGAATCATTTGGTTTCATACCTTACTCGAAGATACCTTGGATCGTCTGAGATATGCTCGCGACATCTAGTTTGGATTTATGGAAGATGTTGTCCGCATTCAAAGTGGAAGTATACAACCTCGGAACAACATGCTGTTATGTGCTTCAGTAGTCGGAGAATAGGAGAATTGTTTACTGAAATGCGGTGGCCAACCTCCTCTTCTCTTTTGAAAACCTCGCGGTCAGTGTCACTGGACACCCTCCAATACAATGTCTGGGTTGGTTTCATAATTGTTCATATTTCAGAAGAGGGGTATATAACACCTCTGTTATATGTATAGTCCATCATGCCGAGATAGTTTTCGGATTAGAAGGGGATCATATATTTATCCGACATTACCAACAATTTATGAGCAACACCACTTTCGGAAAATCTATTATTCTTTGTTTCACCAACTAACCATCAACCAGACAAACCTCCTTACCCACCCAATCACTTCATCTAATTGGATCATGGGATAATTTCACAAAGCACTATCCCATGGAACGAGACACACGACGATCACGTAGTCAATGGCGGGGTTGTTACAAATTTGAGGATATAATATGTGATGGTGATGGCGAAACAAGTCCTAAAAGAACCGGAGGTCTGAAAATGGGCTCGACATACTATTACTATGTGAGTATCTTTATCTCAAACTTGAAGAGTGCCGCTGACAGGTACAAGTATGAGTTGGACGACGGCACTGAAGTTCATGACGCTTCTATGCCATATACCACTACCTGCCCATATCTTCCAGGTCAACCTCTAAATCTTCTTTCCGTTCCCGTAGAAGTTCAGACACCACGTTTACGCAGTGCGAGCTTGAGCTCTATGGCAATTGGCGACAGGAAAACCATGAACCCGGCCGATAAATTCATGACTCCTCGCGCTCCACCCGCTCCACCAGCGACATCACGTCTTCGTACCGCACCGTCTCAATTACTCAAGAAGCGATCGGCACGCTCTGTATCACCAGGTACACCAAGGTCACCTTGGTCACCAAAGTCAATCTTTGGTCTCCGATCCCCTTCCCCTCCTCAGGAGAGCGACCGGAGAGGCCGTTCCACATCCCTCGCCTCATCCAATTCTAGTCTTCCATCTCCAAACAGTCGATTAGAAGAACGAAAATCACTCACTCGTTCGCGGAATGCTTCGCCAGTAGCGAGACGTATTCCCTCGAGAGAGCCGTCTCCCTTACGCCAATTCACGTCACCCGAGCCATTGTACAACATGGCTTCCACTCTAGTGATCCCAGATGAGATCGCGGAAGACGATGAAGATGATGAGAATTTTGCCTCTGACGCTACTCGCCTTTCCATTCTCGAGAAAGCCATTCTCACCCCTCTCGCTCCACCCCCAACTATGTCACGGTTCGCCTCTTCTCCCCCCAGTGAGAGGGAGAAAGAAAGTGATACGGAGAAACCTCTTCCTCAGCTCCCAGAACAACTCGAGAGGGACCTCACACCTCAACCACTTCGTCTCCGCGACCCAACCCTCTCAAGTCTTCGTCTTAACCCCGGTGCCAATATCCCACGCTCCCACTTCTCGATTTCGACCGTTGGGTCAAGTCCATCGGAAAGCAACTTCGGATTCGACTCTTCAGAGTCAGTTGATGAAGATGAAGACCTAAGCGTGGACTTGGAAAGTGGTGATGATTCGTATTCTCCTGTGTTAGGCATAGGGGAGAAAATGAATTTTACAGCTTATCGATTGCCTGAAACGGAATACACCTCAAGCCATACTTTAAAGGGGTCGTCAATTGATATGCTCCCGCCTTCGTTGTCTACAGCCTTGCTGTCACCGGCTAGTCGGAAGACATTTGGCGGAAATGGGATGGGGATGAGTAGGGGGTCGGAGATGGAGACGAGGGAGGTGCATGAGGAGAACCTAAGCGAGCTGGAAGCTTTGATGTGTGATATGGGTTATCTGGGAGGGATGATTGCGGGGAAGTGATGCCACTGATGAGGAAGAGACAGCGGCGACATGTATATGGCTTGGCAAACGTTTGGACTATTTTGGGTGCCGTTTTTTAGCGTTGGAGTTTGGGTCTGTCAACTGGCTTGCTGACTTGGGACAGGGGGTCGGAAGGGATCGATCGGTATATATGTAGGATGTTTTGGGGTATCTCGAAGAGATTTGTAAATATGTGGGTGGATGATAAGGGATATATTCTTTGCTATGAGCTTATGATTTAGTAGAACTGTCGGTGGCTGCAGTTGAAGTTGCGCTGCGCTGCCTATAAGTTTAAGTGTATAGGCAAGAGAGAGAAGAGACGAATGAAAACACAGATTCCTCATGCAAGACCTTCCTTCTTAGGCGTGGTGCTAAAGATAATGAAAGGAAACAGCAATAACAAGGCCCACCACTCATGTGAAGGCTACGACTTGATGAATTCTCGAAGTCGAGCCTCTGAGGGTATATCTTCATCGTATTCTAGCTCTTCGAATTTCTATTTTTGGCAAATCACACCTATTAATAGCGATCCATAGCTTATATGTATTTATATCATTCAGACGAAAAGACCCGGGCAAAGAGGGGGGTGGAACGGTCTTCAAGGAGGGTGACATACATCGTTTTCGTATTTCACAATCGTAGGCACGCCGGTGATCGAGAAGGGCGGTGCGCGCCAGGGGTTGGTGGGGGTTTTCCATCTGTGGTAGGTTTAGGGTTAGGTTGGGATTGATAATCTCTTTCTCTCTCTCTCTCTCTCTCTATATGTGTGTGTGTTTCACATATATTTAAGAGAATAGAAAAGATTTTTTGTTTTCGTCAGAAACGAACTTTTGGCTCACACGAGAGAGAGAGAGAGAGAGAGAATATGTAATTGTGTGTGTGTGTCTCTGAAGGGAGGAAAGGAAGAAAAGAAAGAGAGAGGGGGTTTGAAAAGAAAGGGTTACACGAACGTAGACCGATCACCAACGTATATCACCGTCGCCTCGGGTGCGTCGGCTCCTCCTCCTTCTTCTTCTTCTCCAGCGCCGAACACCTTGTTGACGAGCGGCGCGATTTGAACGCAGTAGGGACACCACATCTTGCCGTTGGCGCCAGGCGAGGAGTAGAAAATGAGCATTGTGGCCTTGCTGGAGGCGCGGAGGGTGGAGTGGAGATCGGCTGGTGTTTGCGAGGTGGGCAGGATGTGGAGTGGCATTTTATGTTTATTTTGGGGGGTGTGCTGTTGTTGTTGTTGTTGGCTTTTGGACAGGTGGTGGTGGAGTCTTGTATGTTTGGGAAGAGGGCTTTTGAGATGAGTGAACTTGTTTTTTTATATGGTTATGGAGTGGGTGGTGTTGGTTTGTATCTTGTATGCATAAGCGTTGGATTGTTAGTTGTTGGTAATTGGCAGCACTTACACAACGGGGTGGGGTGGTAGTAAGCGAGCCCCTTTACGAGTATTGTACTGGATACAGTATACGATATTGCAAGATCAAGCGAAATGCAAATTGGCACCGTAATGGAAAGAAGATTTCTCTTAGTTAAAGGTGTGAAACACACATGATAGATCCTTCGAGGTGAATGAATAAGAAACCAGAATTCTATCCCTGAAAAACAAGGAAAGGAGTCAATCTCGTGCTGTGTTGCTACTTAAGTGCGATTCATCTCATGATCATCCGTATGCGTGTTTTTATTAAGTCGTCTTCTATGTCACAGTGATATGCGTAACGTTGTAGGAGCTTTACTACTTGATTTCAGCTGTTGGGATTTGACTTCTCAAAAATCATGTTTTGAGACACTCTCACTATATATTGTTTCTGAAAAAGTTATGTCATCCTGTCATTAGCAGTATATTCCACATACTAATAAAACTGCTCAATCTCATTAAGTAACATTTAGTAGAACGACATGTCGTTTTCATGAATTGTAGCCACAAAGACATTTCTCAAATGTCAGAATGATAATTTGTGCTTTGTGTTTTATTTCTCTATACGAAGTATAGATCTCATGAATAGAACATCACCCACAATGTAGATGCTGAAGACTGGAAAGCAATATATTCTCCGTTTGTACTATGAGAACCACTAGGATCAAGATGCTGTTATCTTTCCAAGCCGAGACACTCAAGACTGCAATACCAAATTGCATCGTACGATTATGAGATGTAACTAAAAGCATTAAATACACAAAGCATTCAGAGAATCATGTCCATCTCAAGCGCTTCCAAGCGTACGTGATCCCACCCTCACATCTGCTCCCGTCGTGCTTTCCCTTCCCGTCCGCCCACACGCACCCTCCCACTTGCTCCTGCCTTTCGCCTCAAACACTTGAATAAAACCCACCGATCCAGATTCCACATTACAAAAATGGACAAAACAGCACCAATGCAGTAGTGGTTAACTGGCCTCCTTCCCAGACTCTGGAAAAAGGAGGATACGGGAGTTCGGTAGGTTTGTCTCATCCCAAATCACGTCCCACTTGTTATAAGCAGAGTTTAAACTAATATAAATGGCATTGTAGAACCTCCCTTGGTGCAATCAGCTTACTTTTTGCTCCTCTCCAGCTGTTTTGATGGGGAGAGATGTGTAGAAGACTGTCCTGACAAAGGTGTATATCCCTTTTTTGTCTTTTCTACCCTTTTTTTTAAGGTAGTAGACGAGGAGGTGACGGGAATGAATGACTGGAAGGGGAGCAAACGGGTAAAGCTCGTTGGAATAGAAAAGACTAACAGAATGAATACAACAATTGTAATCTCCAATGCTGTAACAAATGAATTCTCCCAGGCAGGGAATACAGGAAATAACATGTAATCAACTAATAATCTCGGACGGCACGAGAGCGGGAACGTGGAGAAGGGAAACGAGCAGAATAGTATTTAACGAGAGTGTGATATTATCATTAAGAGGTATTGTGTACCATCTGTACCCCAATCATGCGAATGATGTAGGATATACTAAATAGAAAACTGTATCGTACAGATTTCCTTCTTCCGCAAACGCCTTTGATTCTTGATGCCTCGATCCAACATTTCTTAAGAATGTTGCTCTTCATCCGATGCTTCATTACTTCCATCTCCATCTCTTTCTCTGCCCCCATAAAATCGCTCGCAGCGCTCGGAAAGTAAATACAGCGCGTAACATATCGTACAAACTACAACTCTACTTTGGCCGCATCTTCCTTGAACTGTGCAGCCTTTCTTGTCCTCTCGTACCGTGCCTTCGTATCACCCAACCATTTTGTCCCCAGGAAACGATCCCAAAATGTGAAAAAGGGTTGCGAGAAATTCGTCTTGATGCCCCAACTTTGGTGATGGATGTCGTGATACGCGGCATTGTTGCCAGTTATGTGTTGAAGAGGGTCCCAAGGGAAAGAGTACCCACAGTGATCGTCGACCGTTTTGATAGTGGAACCAACGAAGAACAGGAGGCCTTGTCGTGCGGTAAAATTGGCACACTTATAGCCTAGAGAGGCGCCGAGAGTATCGAGGAGGAAACCTTCAAAAGGATGATTGTAGAGCGCGCCATAGGCATAGGGTACGTATAGACGGTGGTGACGAGAGTGGAAGGTTGCTAGCAGGTTTGATTAGATTCACTAGAAGGGAAAAGCAGAAGGGTCACATACTGTAGAGCCATTTGTTCATATGCATCGCTCGGTGCAGGAAGTATTGCCATGTATCCAAAACAATCACTGCCGCCGCAAATTGTAACGCTGGCACGATATACCAATATATAGTGCTTGCAACTACCATCTCCCAGCTTGCAAACGTGGGCACGGATCCTTCCGCTTCCAAACCCATCAATCCAGGATACTTTCCTCCAGCTAAAACCGCTGCAATGTTAGGATGGTTCCCAGAAACATTCTGCGAGATCGCGGCCGCGTTTAATCCAAGCAGACCCAATAGCTGCGGCAGAGCTCTCTGTGCGATCCGTAATCTCTGCGCCCACCGCGCAATATCGTACTCCTCCCTCCCAAGCATCTGCTCCGGTTCCGTCAATCCCAATACAGCGCCCATTCCAACCTGTATAATTTGCTGAATGATGACGTCGCGCGCCACCTCATATCTTGAGACATGGTTCCTCTGCGTAATTTCTACCGGTGTGTGCAAGCGGTATTGCGGCCAAATATCATATACGTCGATAAAATGGAAGAACAGTGAAACGATCCAGTAGGCGGCAATAGGGAGGAAAAGCGAGAGTATGAAGTCGGATACGTAGGGGATGAGCGGCTTGACCGGGGTGAGAGTGTAGGAAGGTAGTGGTGGTAGGTCGTATACTGAAGACATGTTGATGGTGGAATTGGCCATTTTGTGAGAAGTGCGCGAGCAGTTACCGTGGTGCACACGAAGGAATGTATAGGTTAGGAAGTGCGTTGAAGTGAGGTGAAGGGGATCAAATGTGATCAGAGACTAGAAGTAGATAATCGCGCCACACGGTTATCACCCGTTATCAAATTTGCATCCGTTAATGCCGGTGCAGCTCTTAGGCGTGGATTTTCACAAATACCGCACCAGAGGAAGACTCCAAAATAACCAGCAGAGAAACGTAGAGGCTTCAGCTTTAGATACCACAATTCTTGAAAAGCTTTTATTAGATATCAGCAAGAGTTAAGTATGACCGACAAGCTCGTAAGGCTAGTAAGTTACTTACTCAGCCTTCTGTACGAACCCGAACTAGAGTAATTTAAGGTGTGGCTAAAGTGGCAAACGGAGGCCTTATATTTCCGGCTGGAAAATATCCTGAAGCTATTCTCAATGTGTCTTAGCTCATTGATTTGAAAATACCCCTCCACCGAAACCCAATTATTTCTTCTACCCACTATCTCGAATCCTCGTAACAACATCTCTCCACCACATCCCACCACATTTACAATTCTTCACCGCAAAAATGATTATCTTTAAGGTACGCATGCACCCGGCCCTATTTTCCAGCTACCCAGAATGCCCGCTCCGATTTCAAGCACTGCGGGGTGAACAGCGCTGACAGTTCTCTTAGGACATTATCACTGGTGACGAGATCATCTCCGACTCCTACGACCTCAAGGAAGTCGATGGAGCCGTCTACGAAGTCGACTGTGCCATGATTACTCTTGGAGCCGTCTCCGTCAGTACGTAGAACCCATACATTGCCAACACGAAACCAGGGCGAGCCTGACAGCGGTCTAGACACCGGAGCAAATGCTTCTGCTGAGGAGGCTGAGGAGGGTGTCGAGGATGGAGCTGTCCAAGTCAACAACGTCGTCAACTCTTTCCGTCTTAACTCTACCCAATTCGACAAGAAATCATATCTTAGCCATCTTAAGTGTATGTTTCCCCCCTTACAATTGGTTCAGTATGACAGGATAGAAGGCTAATGATCCATAGCCTACATGAAGAAGGTCAAGGAGGCCATGAAGGCTAAGGGAGCTGATGATGCCAAGGTCACTGAGTTTGAGAAGGGTGCGCAAACCTATGCCAAGAAGATCATCGCCAACTTCAAGGATTACGATTTCTATATCGGCGAGTCTATGGATCCCGACGGAATGTACGTTCCCCTCTTTTTTTATTCAACTTGAATAACCTCGCCGCGGCTTTGACTCGACAACTACTGACTATCACAGGGTAATTCTCATGAACTATCGCGAGGATGGAACCACCCCATTCGTCACTGTCTGGAAACACGGTCTCACCGAGATGAAGGTCTAGATTTTGGGTCACATGCGTGCATTTTCATTTTCGTGGATAAAGTTTGTGCAAATTTGCCGAAACGCTGCGATTAGCGAAGCCGTTTCTGATACCTAAATACAAAAGTTCCCCAGTGGTCATTGGTTTTTGGTACTTGTGAATTTGTTATTGCATATCGATGTCCGAAAGTACAGTTATTTGGTCCACGTTAGCCCTGTAATGTGTTGGACAGCTTGTGCAAGTTTCGCCTACTAGACGGCACCATGAAGACGAGTTAGATTCTGAAAGTCGTGTCAGTGGTAGAGTGTCATGCTCAAGGTGTATTTGACGGATTATCAGAGATATGTTATGCTGCCTTGCAGAATATCTTTGTAAGCCACCAGCCCATCCTTGACCACCATTGTTTCCAAGCATTGTCGGATCTGAAAGAGGAGCTCATTCGCATATCCCTCCACCGTAGACTCGAGATTCGAGTAGTCCTGGACGGCTTGGAGGCCCTTATATGACAATGCTGCTTGAACGATGAGTGTTCGGAGTGGACTTCCAGGAACCGTCATCTGAAAGAATGACTGGATGACATCCTCAGAAATAGCAACAACGACGTTATCCGCAAGCTTTATTTTCATTTCGTCATGCACAGCATCGCACGCTCCTGGAAGCTCATATTTGTTCGCATACTGCATAAAGATCATCGCATGGTTGATAGCTGAAGCCTTGACAGCATCAGTCGCAATCTTGCCGCTCATCATGTACTCCAAAATAAGTTCAAAGTATTCGACGGGATCGTCCCGCAGATTGAGAAGCGGAACCTGCTTTTCATGATCATGGAAATCCATAGCATAATCGGCAACTGTCTCCCCCTCCTTATATCTCGTGCTTCTGCGCAAATCAACGTGACCCTCTCCATCCTGCTTCGCTTTACTGATCAACTCATCAAATACATTAGAGCTTTCACAGAGCAGCTTTTGAGGTATGCGGTATTTCTTATTCTCGGGTCCTACAATGACATCAATTCTCTCGCCTCGCATCTGTCTGTAAGGTTGTAGTTAGCTTTGAATCGTAGCTCTAACATTGAAAACTCACCTCAAACGCTCGTAAGCCGTAAGGTTAGGATTGAACTTTGGAGGCATGCTAACCGGGCACTTGCGCTCAATGTCGAGGTATTGATCCTAGGTAGGGCGGGACAGGCTGGACTCGTCTACAGAGGAACAAGAAGTAACAAAGAGTCTTGTTCGATTGGGAGTTCGCGGCACGAGTCTTGAAACCGGAATAAACTATCAGCTCTAGCGGATGCTAGTGTGCTGGCGTATAGGCTGTCTTTGTGAGAGAGGAAGAGCCAGAACAAGATAAGTGGAGGTCTTAATTCCTAAGCGATATTTTGACTTGGGAAGGACAAACGTGTAAATAAAAAAACTAGTAAGTAGGTTTCATGTCTGCTCTACTTGATTCGTTTCTGGGCAAATAATTTGAGGTCAAGTTCGTTAGCAGAGCGGATATAGTGATGTAATATGGTGTGGCTCGATCAAGGGTATGGAAGCAGTGAGTTGTGGATTACATCCAAATTCCACGCCAGGATCGCAGGAGTTTATCGTTTCAAGGTATTTCATGTGTTCACAGTCGGAGATTTCCGAAGTTCTAAATATATATATATATATATATATTTAATAAAAGAAAAGAAATATGCAATGTTATTTTTCCTTTCTTTTTCCTTTTATTTTTTCAAGCCTGACGGTGAAGCAGCTGGGTATGGTTAACCGACCTCTAGATTGCAATAAACGGTTGTTTTGGCGAATACCTTCTGGGTGTAGTGAGACTTATTGTTAACTAACTTTATACATCTGATGGCATTGCTACACATGACAAAGTTTGAACACGGAAGGGGTAAAAAGGTCTATACGGCAAGCAGGCGCAACTACACGTAGTACGTTGAAATCTTTCCAGATAAATTGACTCCTTTCTGAAATCATATCATTAGACATTACGAGGTAGCTGTAACTAACAAAGGAATATTATCCTCTATCCCTCTGCTGCCAGCCAGTTGGAATACCAGATGACAGTAACTGTTGCTGCCGCCCGAAATTCCAATTGGAGCATCGCCCTTGTTTCGGTCACTTCATCCATATCCTTACATCAAGACTCAACGCCATACTCTAGTCTTCTCCGAAGGCTCGAAAGAACTTCTCCATTTACCAATGTTGTTCCCAGACCGCAATTGCGCCAGAATTTCGGCAGCATAGCCTGGGACATCTTGCTCTTGTTTTTCCCAAGGCTTGGTATTGCCAAAAGTTAGAACTGCTTGAGCGATTGAACCTCGAACGGGGCTTCCAGGTGGAGCAACTCTAAAGATCAGTGCAATATCGTCTCCTCTTAGAACTTCCTCAAGATCCTTATGCCTGACGAGTGCTCTTAATCCGTGCTCAATCGATTTCTCAATAGCAGCCACACAACCCAGCGTTAGGTCATACTTGTCTAAATACTCGATAAAGGCAATGCATTGACGGAAGCTCTCAGTGTAGGTTACGAATGTGTCATGTTCCATTTCATCCTCTTCTACTTTTCCTGTATACATGAGCTTCAAAATTATCTCGAATAACTCTACTTTGTCTTCTTCCAACTGGAGTGACTGAGTCTGACCCTCAATAAACGAGCCGTTGAAACATCGATCAAAGTAGCTCGAGTTTTCACAAAGCATCTTTTTCGGCAGTCGGTAATGTTTCTTCTCGGGGCCAACGTAAACATCAACACGAGGACCTTCAGTCATTCTAAGATCTCAAAGTTAGTCTCATAATCTTACATATTAAGAACAAGTATATTATTAGAGTCCTTACCCGATACGGTCGTACAAGGTGAGACTGGGGTCGAACTTTGGTGCCATGATAGATGGAAATTGTCATTCAATTTGGTCTATGGTCGGATGGAGATCTGGATCTGTAACTGTGTGGCTAAACTGGTTTACCCAGATCTCGAATCGATGGAGCGTTGACTTGGGAAAGGTAGCGAAGGAAGCACCATGTGTAGTTCTTGAATGATTGCAGGTAGGTATTGTGTCTTTCTAGTATCGATTCGTTGCGTAGTTGTGCATTGCAAATGATCGACCAGGCAGAACTACGAGAGCAATAAAATTATTGAATAATTACAGTGAATGATATAGACACGTGCTCCACATTGAGGTAATTAGTGAATTAAAGGTCATAGGAGACTTCTGATTACATGCTTAGCGATTCATTACCAACCAATACTTTATTAAATCCTATTAGCTATAGCGGTCCCTGGTATTTTCATCCATCAAAGGATTCGACCAAGTAGTATGATGCTCGCCGCCTCGTAACTGTGCCAAAACCTCAGCAGCAAAACCATCACATCTCTTCTCCTGATCCTTAAATCTAGAGCTCGCGCATGCCATAGCTGCCTGCACAATCAGCTTCCGGATCTGGCTTTCTTCCGGAGCTGCTCTGAAGACCAACTCAATATCGCTGCCCTTGAGATATTTGTCGATCGTGTCATTCTCAACAAGCACTTCAAGGCATTCCATGAGACTATCATGAATCGCCATACATGCTCCACCAAGATTGTATTTGTCGGTATACTCGATGAAGCCCATGCATGATTGAAGCTGTTGATCAGCAGTGTTGGATTCAGGAAAAGATAGTTTATTCTTCTTGACTTTTCCTGAGAACATGAACTCCAATAAGATTTCCCATTCGTTCACCTTATCTTCGTTTAGTTCAAGCTGTTGAGCTTTTGCCTCCACAAATCCTCCTTCAAAACAAGCGGTAAAATAGTTGGAGTTGGCACACAATAGTCGCTTGGGTATCTTGTAGTGCTTCTTTTCTGGACCAACATAAATGTCGACCTGAGGACCTTGAGTCAATCTAAAATTGTATTATTGGTTAAAGGCATCACTTGATTGGGTTGTAAACTCTTACAGGATACGCTCATACGCAGATGTCATAGGTGTAATCTGGGGAGCCATTATGCGTTGTGTGTGAGGAGGAAATGGCTGGAGATAATGGTTGCTGCTGTAAAGCGGTGGAAGTCGACAGTAGTCAAAGTCCTGGCTTTACAAGATTTGCTGACTCTGTCAAAGTATTTTTAACAGGGATCAAGACGCCCAAGGGATAAAATACAATCTAAAGAACTGTGAATCATGGTGTAGCAAACACTAATGATTCACTGGCTCATAGTGAGAAATAGAAGGTAACTAAATAGAGCTTCTGTTGGGTGCTGGATTATCTTATGAATCAGAATCTCCGTTTACAAAGATCTGCTGCGCACGAGCTATGCAATGTAATTATATTTAGGTTTAAATACAAAAACACTTCTGCTCTCAGTCACATTTCTATTACTTTCTTTGCTGCTATTTATAAATGACATCTTCAATATTGTATATAGATCTTACCAAGACAACATCCCAAGGTCCTCTTTTAACAGATCTTAATCTCACTACATTTCTCATGAATAAAAGCTTCTCCATCCATGATTCCTTGCACATAAGCTTCTCCCACAAACATATAATATCCATCCCCATCCGGCCTCACCACCAGTGGAACCCGTCCCCCCTCCGCCAAGATGATGCGATCCCCCTTCTGTGCCTTCTGTGGCAGCAAACACAGCCAGCCATTCTCCGCCCATGCCAGCCGCCGCTCGTGTGCGCCTTCAATATAGCGCGAAAACTCAGAGAAACCCTTCCATGAAGAGGGATTCATTGAGTACAGCGGGGGGGTGATTTTCGAGGCGAGAGATTTGAAGATCTTTTCGGTCTTGCGCACCGGCTCGAGAGTCTGTAGCCAGTTTTTATACGACTGCTCGGTGAGGGATTTGGAGCCTTGCATATACGTCCCGGTGCATAAGGTCTGCCAGTAGATGGAAGAGATATCCCCGGAAGGATTGGTCGGCTGTCTTGCGGCGGCGAACTTTTCCCAGAGGAAGATCGTGCGGAAATAGGCAGCCATAAGACTTAGCGTTTGATGAGTATCACTCCAGGCTTCACGGAATTCCTTTCTGAGGCTAGATACTTGCTCTTCACCCGATGGAGCCGGTGGTGAATCCTCACCGGTGTCGAAGGGGATGCGGCGCAGGTGATCGCTCGTCTCCTGTATCGTCGTCAGTTCGTAACCATGCAAGATAATAGTAATTCCATCGGCAGGGAATTGTGGTTTCGCCCGGCTGTGTTTTGCTGCATGCGTGGTCCGAGGACGGTCGATGGAGTCACACATAAGCGGGGATTCGATGGCTGTGTTTATGCTCCAGTCAGTAACCCAAGAGGGGAGAGCACGGCGGTGGGATGTCGGACAGACGCCTAATATATCCAGGCTTTCGGTTTGCGTGATTAATTGTTGTGATATTTGTCGGTAGATATAGACGACCGGATGGCCGTAGTCGGGCTTCGTCGTGATCGAATCCAATGTCGATATGTCGTTGGTATCTGCCGTCGCCAGCTCGATTTCTTTTCCTGTCGCTATCTTGGTCTCTGTCGAATGACAGCCGGGGATCATCCCCAGCACCGCATAAATCTTATCCCGCGGGTCTCTTGCTTCTCGATGTCTACAATGCATCAAGAGGCTCAAGAAGATTTCCGAAGGACTCACATCGCCGGAGATTTGCTGATGAAGTCGTCGATCCAGGGCCCGGATCGACGCATACGGCACGATGGCCTGGTTCAGCACGAAGCCTGAATCCACCACAGCCCAGATTCTCAGGCTCAGGCCGTAGTCCACCGCTATACATAGCTTCGTCCACGCAATCTCATAGGGTCCCTTCAGCAGCAAAATGTTAGACGAAAGTAACAGCTCCTGCACCGTCCAGGCTCGTTGCCACCACCCGCCAGAGATGACCTTGAAGATGGTGTAGTCACCATCCCACCGGTCACGCGCCTTGCTGGGCATCCGGTTGCTGTTGAAGGGTATGTATGAGTGGAAGGACGGCGGTGAGGTGATCAACATGGGACGCTGCGTGGCATTCTCGTCCAGGGTAAGATCTTTAGTGCTGGACAGCGAGTGATGGTCTTGCTGGAGCTGTGGATTCAGAGATATCGCCTCCGCTGCCAGCTCTTGGAGCATCTGGAACGTGTCCCCCGTCGTAGTGGACTCCAAACCCAGCCATACCACCGTCCGCAACGCGTCTCGGTAGATGCTCTGCATCAGCGGAAGCTGCATGTTCCGCTCCTCGACATCGGACTGGTTGATACATATCGCATCAACCCAGAGCATACGTCCGTCCGTGGGAAGCCGTAGCCGCACCAGGATCTGATACAGCGTCTCGTAAATCTCCAAACGGGTTCCGTCCACCAACACGGTAGCTCGCGCTTGCGATGGATCGCCCCAGACGTAGCTGAGCGCCTCGTACTGCCCGGGGGACTGGTTCAGGCTGGTGGGCAGCAAGCGGCACTGGATCAACTCGGCACCAGCCCCTGGCAGCAACTCCAGCAAGCGGACTTCCTCAGGTTGCAACCTGCCGTAGAAATAGTGGCTGGTTGCAGCCGCTAGCGCTTGCACATTCTCCTGTTCGACGCGCTGGTTGTGCTCCTCTTGAATCCTCTGAACGCTTTCCTCGTGCTGGCGGTCGGCCGCTGGGCGACGAACCTCCTTTTTGAGAAAACTCCCAGCGGTGCGCACCGACAGTGCTTTGAACGACCGCCACTCATCGCTGCCCGACGACATCGTATGAGGATCGCTACGGCTCGATGATAATATACGAGTCTAGCAGAGTCAACAGCGTACGTGCAGTTCTGTGCTGTGGAGTGAGTCTTGACGGTGGATTGAAGATGGTATTGGCTTGCTAATCCGTAGTATCGAATCATTTTCCGATCCCTGCACAACCCAAGCGAGTTGAGTATACGTACAATGTCCACTACGAGAAGATATCAAGGGAAATAAATCTAAGTAAGTCAAAATAAGTCAAGATAAGCATAAGTTGGTCAACTAAGGCTGAAGGCTTTAATTATTAGCGTCTTACATTGCGATCATCGTACTTAACTAGTTAGAAGAGACTTAGTGACAAGAGTGGCAGTATTGATGCTAATGATGGTCTGAGAGTAGTAATGCGAAGTCATGGTGGTGATGGTGATGGTGGGGTAGTGGGGTTAAAGATTGTAGAATGGGGTGTGGTAGTGAATTATTGGACAACTCATCTTCCTTTTATAATATAGTCATCACGGATTTACGAGATAAATTAGATAGATCTCTTACTTACTAAACCATCAGACGGTTTATTACAGTGTAACCCCTGTTATTATTATAGCCGGATTTAGCGAGGTCACGTGATAAACACTCGATGTTTAGTGGCTCAATTGAGTATAGAAATTCTACAGTAACTTTGATCAGAGGAGTCGACATATTTCCTCCTGTATATTTAAATTGTGTAGATATTGACGGATTTTACGAACTCGTTTAGGTCGATATCTCAGTCGTTCAGAAAAGAGGGGATTGGTGGATAGAATGGGGATAACAATACCCGTGAAAAGGTTTAAATATGGCCACTTCACCATTCATGAAATGAGACGTTACTATTACTTTTATAGTTAAATAAGACAAATATCAGTCGGTTAAACATGTCTCAATTCGGTGCAGAAACTACGTCTGATGAAATATGCGCTGCTTTCTCGCAAAGAATCAGAGGTAAAATAAGTAAGGCGAAAGACGCAAGCCACTTCGTTGATATTTAGCTCATAATTAATAGTACTCATCACTGGATGCAGCCCTGGAGGTCTAGGTTTTGAAACAGCTCGTGCTCTTGCTCATCACCACCCGAAACTCATTATTGTCGCTGGCCGTTCATTAGATAGTCTGAACGCGGCAACTGAGCAGATAAGAGAGGAAGTCCCATCTGCTACCATTCGTGGTTTGCAATTAGATCTTTCGACGCAGAGGGAAGTACGTAAAGCAGCCAAGGATTTCAACGCATGGCACGATACTCCACAGCTCGACATTTTGATCAACAATGCCGGAGTTATGGACTGCCCGTATGAGCTGAATGAAGATAAAATCGAGTCCCAGTTTGCAACCAACCACATTGGGCACTTTTTGTTCACCAATCTGATCCTGGAGAAGATATCCAAAGCTGGAAACGAGGCTAGAATCGTGAATCTCAGCAGCGCAGGTCATCAACAAGGTGGAGTTCGGTTTGACGATTACAATTTCTCGGTATTTATCTAGTCGACTTCAAGTGATGTGTAGAACTAATAAATCCAGGATGGTAAGCTATACGATAGCAGGGTTGCATATGGTCAAGCTAAGACTGCAAATATACTTTTCAGTGTTTCTCTTGCAGAAAAGCTAGGACCAAGAGGAATTAAGAGCTATAGCGTGCACCCTGGAGGCATTGCAACGAACTTGTCTCGGCATTTGGCGACGGAGGAGCTCATCGCAAGAGGTAACCTGACTCAGCTACTTTCTTATCATGGAGCTTTATAAATTGACTTGCTTTGTAAGGATGGACGGACGAAAATCGAAAATGGGCATTTCCGATGAAGTCGATTGCCCAAGGAGCAGCAACAACCTTAGTTGCAGCACTTGATCCGAGAATTGAAGGTTGGTATCAGATGGAAAGTCCTTTAAAGGCCCAACGCTAATTGAAAATAGGGCGATCCGGTGCTTATTTGGTTGATTGTAACATTGATGACACAGTTCGGCCCTATGCTATCGACAAGGAAAACGCGGAGAGGTTGTGGAAATTGAGTGAACAATTGACCGGTCAGAAGTTTGATCTTGAGAAGTGATAGAGTCCGGTACGAGCCACACTTGACACGGTAACATATCGGTGTACGACAGCGTATTTATCTATTACTTCATATAGTCTCGCTGTACGATTTTCCTGGCTACTACATGCATATGCACATGTCACTCTACTTGAGAGACTCACAGATACATAAGATGATTCTATATACATAGAAGAAGGTTGATGATCCCTATCCATTAAATATAGGAATTCTTGTCCTTCATTTGGGTACCATGTGATCTTACAGACAGTCTCAATCTTCAACCCTGTCCATGTACCCTTCAATTTAGTTGTCCCTTAGTAATGTTACTTGTAGGCTATTGTTTTGGCGCCGATGAGTCAACGCTTTAACCAAGAGCTGGGCTCAATGGCCCTTACAATGCTAACGTGTTCAAAGATTGCTCAGTTAAATAAGAGGGACGGATATGACACTTATTGATTGCTGGGCTTCTGCTCTCTGAATGTTGATCATGGAAGAGAAGTTGAAAAGTTCTAGTTATCTCACAGCATATAAAGGCATGGAGCTAGCTCAATGGCAGAGAATGACTGGACAAAGGCGGGTCTAACAGGTACACAAACAGAAGATGAGTAACTAGCTCAGCACTAGTCAGAGCCTTCATTCCCAATGAGTGCGTACGTAATCCTAAAATGTGAAGTTGAGAACAGAGGAAAAGTGGATACGAGAATATGAAGAATTTTGTAAATTCTAGTTGAATCATCCCTATTATGAAAAATAAAGAATACTGCATCACTTCATCCAAATCTGGCAAACTGTAGAGCCTCAGCAACATCAAAACATAAGCAATGTAATTTACGGATAGATACACAGCATTTTAGCCTCTGCTTCCCTTGCCAAGCAAAATGGTATATAAATTAAAAAGTTTGCAACATTGTTGACAAACAATGTTGATCAGCGTGAAGTGCAAAAAAGTGTTCGGTTAATTATGGTTGTCCATAATTCGCAGTAGTTGCGGCTTCTGTGGATCGAACACAGTGCCTCCAGATTAACTGTCTGAAGTTGGCTTCAGTCTGGCGCTCTCCCAAGTGAGCTAAAGCCGCTGGGATGATTTTGTTGCACGGAATTTGTAGATGGATACATGAAATGGTTTGCAACGAGTGTGAGTGAAAAGAAAAAGAATAGTGGGTCCGTGTGGACTTGGCGACTTTTATGGGGCAAGCCTATAAATTTATGTGACTTGACCTATTGTCGTGCAGTATGTATGGTGGGAGGGTTCTTGTTCCCACACAAAGCACAATCAACATCGAACGAGCACTTGACTTTTCCTCCTATCATCTCTACCCAACTACTATCCGATGGCCACGAGGTGAACGGTAATCACGTGGTACTAATTTGCAGAAATTCACACAGGGTTGCGGCGCAGCAAGCTGGACCTCTATACAAGTTTGTTCAGCTGGGTCATCACCAACTTTAATGCTGTGACAGCTTTGCTGTTACAAACTCCGTGCACCTCCCAGCCCGGTCCTTAATAGATCCAATCTTGATTTGGGTCACGTTTATACAGCATGTAACCTCACGTAGATACTGATAGTGTCCCAGGGAGGTGGCACAGCACGGTCTGTGAGACGAACCTTAGTATATGAAACAGTTCGTTGGTCCTAAACTACAGCTAGGATCGTGTAGCTCAATGTAGCCGCATTACTAAACTACCAATAGAGCAACAGTAGGACCAATAAACGAGTAAGTCCATGAGCCTACATACAGCTCTAATTCGTGGAAAGTTTAAGGTTAGGTTGGATCGGGACTGCTGCCCTGGTCACACCCGTCCCGTCGACTGTGCAAGAAGGATTCGTTCCACATAGGATGATCAAGGTTCGAGAGTTTGAGTCCGACAGAAAAGACATAGCTCATTAATGTGTGCTAATTGAAACTGGAGAAAGTTCCCGGTACAAGGTAACGATGGGACTGTTGGAATTGTAGTGTCGCACTAAGACGAGCTGGACAAACAGTCATCGTCCGTCTAAGTAAGCCTCACGTTCTGGGCATACAAAATATAGAAACTCCAACCGTTTCGGCGTCTTATGTCAAATGGTAATATACTGCTGCCCGCCGCCGCCGCTCACCCAACCACATGGATAGCGTTCGTCAAGATCATGGGGCAAAGAACAGACTTGCCGCAATTTGATGATTTAGATTATCCGAAGAAAGACATAATAGAACTCTACATATCTTCTGAATTAGATAGTGTGAAGAATAGTTCTAAAGTAATCAGTCACAACAAGTTGCAGAATCTTCAAGCATGCTTCCGTCGCAATAGCAAGTAGTACCCGAACAATATTTGACAGAGTACTAATTATTTTGTAGAGGAGGCCTTTCCCGATCACTCTGATATCTCTTTCGGAAGGACGAACTGGCGGTCCATTGGCAATTTGCTTCTGTCAATCTATGCCACAGTCTTCTCTGCAATCTTCCTTGGTGTTGCAATATGGCAACCACGCTATGGCAAATGGATTAGTCCCACTGGACGCTTGAAGCCCTCAACAGCTGATCTGGTATTCTCTATATTTGCCAAGAGTATTGAAATCGCATCTGCAGGAGTTTACATCATTTTTCTTGGACAGCTTCTCACCAAGAGATCTCTTCGCTCGCGAGGAATCAGTCTCGCTGATATTGCGGTACGCGAATGGCTGATCCAACCTGCTTTTGTCATATGGGAATGGGAGAATCTGAAGTATGCAAGCACTACAGTGTTGGGGGCCACCTCTTTGCTTGCTGCGATAGCAATCTTTTCTTTTACCGTGGCATCCAACTCATTGGTAACCCCACATATCGCGCTGGGAGATTTTCAATCGACCCAATTTTCAGGACAGGTTCAACAGAATTTTGGCAATGTTATTATTTTGAAAAAGGATTGCTGGGCGCCTTTGGATTCTCGGCTGGATGGGCAGAATATAGGCGAATCTTGCATAAACGTCCTCGCCTCTGGACTTGCCAACCAAGATTTCAATAATTTCATGAAACAGTGGAATAGGGAGGTGTTTGGTGGTAGTAATTCATCATCCAATCTTGCATTTCGCCCATCAGCGACTAGTTCGATATTCACTGATACGAAAACTCAAGGCACCTGGATCCAAAAGTCACGCAGCAACATCACTGCCAATTTTGCTACTTATAGTAGAGTTGTGAACAATATCACCCTTGCAATGCCACATCCAGTGGTTTACTATTCTGCCGAGGCTGAGTTCCCGGATCCAGTTAGAGGGACTGGGTTTGGGGAGCATAGCATCCAAGCATCGGTCGTGTCCCCGACAAGCAACACTCTTTGCGTCAACATGAACCAATCTGAAATAGCGCCACTAGTCTATGTAGAATGGCCAAACGCACGATTCAACGTCACTGACACTGGACGCAAAATTGCTGCTAAGGACTGGTTTAAAGATGCTCCCGCCAATATATCATTGCTATCCAATGTGAGCCAAAGCAATGTTCAAACGATCTTCAGATGGGGACCCATATATGGCAGAAATCCTCCAATCTTCCCACAAGTAAGACATGATTTGCTTACACAAATTCCCCAGCTAATGAGGTTCTAGTGGCCAATAGATTTCAATTCGATAGTCAATATTTCGGTACCCAAGTCCGATTCCATCTATCTGTTGATCAAATCGCCCAACACCACAGACTACACAGTTTGTCAGATGTACGGGCTCCTCTCTCAAGACTGTGCGACGAAGCACACGCAAAAGATGGGCGCCCGAACTTTAAGTTCTCAGTGTAATGCGGATGCTCTAAGCTACCGTAAAACCATCGCCCCAGGAAGCTTTCGTCCCCCACCATCTCGAGACTTTCGAGACGTGCTTGGCGCGTGGGCAACTGCCATCGGTCTGAACGGGGGCATGCTAAGTAGCAACAGTTCTCTCGTTCATGTCCTTTCTCAACTTGTCGTCACTAATTCTTCTGGCACCATGCCATCACTCAACAAGACCATGCCCTCTCTCTCCGAAGCTCTTGCCGTCCTTTCAAGCTCCATGCTCATGAAGTCCTCCATCAATGCCACCTTCGATAATAGAACCATTACAGGAGCTCCCATTCCTGTGACCTACTTTCCGTATAATGTCAACGTCCAGACCCAGCAATATAGATCTGGTCCCCCGGTCCCGTGGCAAAAGTGCCTGTACCCAATTCTGGTCATCATGTTTGTTGCAAACTGGTACTGTCTCGTTTACTTCTTCCGCGATATGGGACTGCTGGTGGATTTCCTGGAGCCTCGAAATATGTTCTCGGTCGCGATTGATAGCCCGAGCGAGAGCAAAAGAAGAGCCGGAGAGGGACCAATTGGAATACATGGCGATGCTACGTGGGTACTAAGGAGAGATAACGACCAGAAGTTGTTATTCAAAAAAGCAAATAAGAGGGGCTTGAGTGGTAATGGTAAAAGAGACGGACGTGTGTTTATAGGATTTGAAAAACACAGCGAATCAGATAGCAGCTAGCTTACTTCACTTCTGGAATCTTAATAACTAATATGTCTTTGAAATAGTACAAGAAATTTAATGGATAAAGTCAACATCAACTCCGGTTGTATATAATCTTCTGTTCAGTTATTTACCACTCCGCCCAGCGGATGTTTGAAAATTTGCAGTACGAAGGCTTAAAATGCAAAGATAGAAAATGTTCTTATCTTCTTTTGACCTCAAGAAAGTGTATCAGAGCCATAGGTAATGGAAAACTTTTACGTTACTGGCGCTCTATCTCAAGACTTCCGTTTCTCTCATCAGTCGGGTTCTCGTCCTCCCCAGAAACAGCAGTTTCATGCTCAACCCAGACATCTTTAGTCTGTACTATGCCTCCTATTCCATCACTGCCTTCCGTATTTACCAACTCTTCTATACTTTCATTCAAATTCTCCTCATCCCTCCCCTGTCCAACAACGGTGGTTGTGTTATTGGTACTTGTACCCCAAGTCTCATCGTGGTGTACAGAGGTAAGTGTGTCAAATGGTTTGCGGTTTCGAGAACTTCTCGGGGTTTGGTTTTTCATGCGAATATTCGAGCGCGAGTTGGAACTGAAGGAGCCAAGGGCACGAGGGAGATAATGTGTAATGCAGCCCTTGAAGGCTGGAACGCAAGATGCGATAATTGCGATGTTGAGTTCGATGCAGGACCAGACGATGGGAGATGTGATATTCCCTACAAGTGTTAAACAAACTTACACAAATCAATACTGCTAGTATAAGGATCTTACATGTGTCGTCAGGAGAACGGAAAATTAAATGTAGAGTGCTGATGCCTGCGTATCTAGTGTTAATTTGGAAGGACCCGTGGAAGAGAAGGTAGAAACACGTACGATACATGCTAGCAAAAACAGCTATTGCACCCATACTTAGTACGACACAAAGGCCCAACCTTTGGACTAGTGGCAGTCGTAGCTTCCACAACATTTGGATTGGCATTGCGTAAATAATGAAATCTGTGGTAAGATTCAAGGCAGCATTGGCATCTAGTTCAAGTTAGGTTTCGATCACTATCGCATTATGTCTGTAGGGTTGAATTGACTGCGAGGGGTTCTTTACAGTAGAAGTATTGTAACTGTAGGCAAGAGCCGGTCTTACTGCTATCCCAGATCATAGACAATGGGATACATTGCAACGCGACGGTTGTAATACTGCCAATTCCGAAACCTATTGTAACAAATACCATAACATAGATAAAGCGGCGAAAATAGTTCTCTTGCGAGAGCCGTAGGTAAAACGTCAGGAGGGATAGCTTGATCAAAGCAGCAGCAGCTGAGTAGGATGGTGAAGACACAAGCAGAGCTATGTGATAGGGTTTATTCATCCACGCTTCCTGGACTTCAACATGTCTGCCCAAACCATACCTCGTCCCTATTGCTCGTTAACATTTGCAAAATCATCTACAATTGCTTTTTATTTACCCATTATCATAGCAAGCGTTTGGACCCCACTCATCAACAGAGCTGCAACAATTAACCAGTCGTCAAGACCAACTCCTAGAATGATCCACTGAAGTTTTTACATGTTAGGAACGACACAATAACAGCTCGCAGTTAGAAAAGAAAGGTTTTAGGAGAGTGTCTTACGACCCTGGTCGCCATCCTGATCACGACTGACACCGCTGCAGAGGCAAGCATCGCCGTACCAATTGCAATCACCTTCGGTCTCCTGTCATCATCCGCCATTGCGCTTTCGATGACAAGGTGTATGGCTGATGCGTATACAACAAGGCTTTCTGTCCTATCTCGACACGGAATCGTGACCTAGGGTCATTCAATCTGGCGAATCCTTCATAATGATAAGATTTCCCCCAAGGTCAGCATCCCATGTGGGACACCAGACGATCTTATGTATTAAAATAAGGTTCAGACAAAAGTCTGTTAGTGACGGTCGCACAGGCCTGGATCGCTAAGCATAACAGTTCCCTCAGGATTAATAGGCGGAACGTTAAGTTACCTGTCGGCATCACGGTGTTGTATCTCGAACTCAATATGGTCGTGTCCAATAGTAATGGCATGTTTGAGTCGTAGATCGTCGGACATTTCCTAGCCGCAGCGATCTTGCAGTTATGGGATGCAAGAAGTGATTTACGGGGTGGAATTGGTTAGTGGAAAATCAGTTCCGCTGCCAAGGAAGGTCTACAAACTTTACTCATAAACAGACGAATAAATGGCCAAAATGCGCTCACAAATCGAAACGACTTCACAGTGAAATATATATAGACAATCAGTTACCTACAGTTTCCGATATCCTGGAAGAGTTTCCACGAAGCTTTTCCTTTGTTGTTGGTAGAACTGGTCCACCCCTATCCGTCTCGCTTGAGGGAACAACTGTCGTACGATATCAGAGCACTACCACACCTCCCCGGCTTGTATTCCCAAGATCAGCCGCAAAACGTTCAATAACCAGGTTGACCATTACAAGGAAGCAGGATGAATTACATGGACTACAGATGATGATCTTCATCAATTCGATGGTACCCAAAGTGGGCAAAGCCAAATGCATTGGTTGTTGGCTGATGAGCGACTATTGATACTATATGTTGTGTCCGTGCGTGTGGTGGAGGTGTCTTAGGCACGCTAAAGCATTCTACCTATACCAGATATAGACTGGTGAATATGCCAAATCTTGTATCAATGTATCTTGACTCTGTGCAACGTTAACGCCCAGGAACAAAGACAGGAGTCAATAGAATCACAACAAAACATGTCCAAATTCAGTGAAGTGGATTTTTAAATCGTTTAGATTGTGTTCGATTTGTCGATAAATAAAGTCTCTTTTCCAGGAATAAAGGAATAGGAGGAATGATCCAGGCAAAGCTACTGTTGCCCATCGTCACAGCTTTCAAGTACCGCCTTCGAGACGGTGATCCCTTCTAGCATATAGCAAGGTCTGGCGCTCTATCGATGCTCCAGTGACTTGTCGCCCGCATGTCCCACAAGTGGAGGATCAGCATGCATAGTGATGTTGCCTGCAAGTATCAGAGATTCATCATTGAGCTTGTATCATGAATAGGATTTTAACAATGCGCGATCACAGGTGCACTTTTATAACGTCTAAGAGTGATTTACTGACAGGTGACGAAGTAGTGGTTGCAAAAGTTCCAGCTGCGAATGAAGTATGATAGACCTCTATTGAAGTTAATCTGTAACGGTTCTTTGAGCACGAATTGATTTAATAGTTTATTGGATCGATCTTGTACTTGTCTTATCCGCTCTATCTCATCATATTTGCAGCGCCGTTGTTCTGAAAGAACTAAATGTTTAAAGCTCCGTGCCTTCTCCTTTTAAATCCATTAGGTAGCGAATTTACTGACTGACACGAACTGCTTCATTTTCTATTCCCAAGCCCAGGTCATGAAGTCTCTAACCTCATATTTTCCAATATAGTTGAGTACCCCCCTCTCATGTATGATCTAACTGCATTTGACCAAATATTAACCGAGATCGACCATTGCCCGCCTTCACGTGGTTTCGCTCCGCCTCTCTCTCCATAATAGCACATCACATCCTGGTTCATAGCACTTCACACATTACAATAGCTTCACGCCTGTCTCTGTCCGCGATCATGGCATCGAGTCTAGAAAAATGCCCAAATGAGATCATCGAGTCCATTGTGCTGCACTTGGACTTTGGTGACATTTGCAGCATGCGGTTGACTAGTCGACCCATGGCCACGAAAGTTACACAGGGACGTTACAAGTCGGCATTTCGCACGAAGCATGTTGATGTGACAGAGGGTGCTCTGCGAGCGCTCTCTGATATGACACAGCCAGGATGGTTGGGATGTCAGGTGCAGCATCTGGTAGTGGTTGGCATTGTTTATAACACAAAGTTGCTTGAATCTAAGGTACGTAAATTAATGAAGCAGTTTGAGAGTGAAGACGAGGTGGAAGAAGAAGATAGCGAGAACGAGTCAAAAGAGGAGGAAATCAGCAAGGCTGAGGAGGATATAAGAATCCTTCAGCAGCGGCAGAACGACTACACGCAGTTTCACGAATCGGGAATGGATGTGAAACTGCTGAGTGAAGCGTTTTCCAACATCATGGCAAATAGCAAGAATAAACGACTGCCATCATTATCGCTGGAGGTGGTTGTATATCGTGAAGACTCCGAGCAGAGAATCCTACCGCTTGCGGGAGGCAGCTGGAAGTTTATCTGGAAGTCGGCAGCGGTTACATTCCACACAACAATGCGTGCATTAGCCACAAGTGGGCTTTTGGTTGATCAGCTCAACATATACAATGATCCTAAGTTACAACGCTGCAGCCTAGCCTGCGACGAACTTGCAATCCTTGAATCTGTCCCGCATGACCTTGTCACCCCGCTTGCATCTCTGAAATCGCTGTCGCTCAGCTTCTCCGAACAAATCTTCTTCTATTCCAAACGAGACGCAGAACGGTCACAAGATCCCACCGAGGTGATCGACTGGGCAGAATCTGACGTGGAAAAAAACTCTGATGAAGAGGAAGCAGAGGCGGCAGACGAACGTAACTATATAGGGATTGCAAAGCTTTTGCAGCTCACCCATCAACTAGAGGAGCTCAAACTGCATCAGTACACCCTCGGCCGAAGCCCCTCGGTCAGACCATACTGGGAACGACCGCTACAGCGTATAGCTGAACATGCATCAGTTATGAATCTGCACCGGTTGGAGCTTCGAGGCCTGTCTGTCCACGGAAAGGACCTGTTAACGCTTGTTCAGCGGGCAGGCGTCCGTAAGTTATCCATGACCTGCGTATCCATGTCTTCGGGCTCGTTCAGGCCGCTTTTTGACTACTGCACCAGCGAGAGCTCAGGCATGCAGGAGCTCCACTGTGAAGACCTGTCCGAACAACGCTTGAACGTCCTGTTTCCAAAGCCTGGGCAATTTAAATCTCTGTTGCCAGGTGCTCCGGAGGGCAGTGATAAGTTAAAGAGGATAGGAATCGAGCTCAGAGAACCTGTTATCTATACTCCATCGCAGTCTTTTACAATAAGTTCTCCTTATAGCCAAGAGATCCGCAGACAGTATCGCAGGGAGTATGGACCACCGGATAGGGGAGTTGCGTAGCTGTCCTAGAACGTGGTTTGTAAGATAATTCGTCTCTGAAGAGATAGGATTCTTTCTACTAAGGCCAGCGTGATCCTAGTCCGCGGTCATAGTTGCCATCACAAGTAAAATAAATCAGGAGAGATTAGGAGAGAGCCAGATTAGCCTATATCCTATTTTTTGTATAACACATAACCTATGTAATAAGTTCCCTCTCGTTCGATATCTTACACCTCTTCTCCAAATATAAAACGGCGCCTCTCGCCTTCTCCTCCACCAACACGACATTTCAAAACTAAGCCAAAGAAAAAAACAAATGAAATCAGAACCCGCCTGTTCCCGCCCTCCTCTTCTCTACACATCTCTCCTCGCCTGCACTATATCGAAGCGTAAGGTATTCTGATGACTGGCCCAAAAAAAAAGAACCTAATGCGACGAACTCTGGTCCACGCTCTTCTCAACCGTCACACCGCCCAGCTCGCCATCGCCACGCTGCTGCTTCAACCCCCTCCGTTCTCTCTCGCGATAAGCCCTCGTGCCACGCCTCGGCGCACCCTTCTCCTCGTCCTCGTCCTCATGCTCATGCTCGCATCCATATCCACATGCACATGCACATCCAGAACCGTCCGAGGTGCCAGCTGCTAGAGAAGAGCAGCCGCCGGTCGACACGGTAGTTTGCACCACCCCCGGAGCGACATATCCAGATCCAGATCCGGCATGCAGAGCGGGGTATACCTCGTGCCTACGATTGTTGTCATCATCATCATCATCATCATCGACGCCTGAAGCATGTGTGCTGCGTGCGTGGGGGTGGGTGTTTTGTCGCGAGGCGGAGGGTTTCTTGGGGAGTAGCGCGAAGGGGATGTGCATGTAGGTGCGGAACCCGGAGAGGGGTGGTGGTGCGGGGGATAAAGTGGGTGTGTTGGCGGTGGTGGATGAGGACTCGACTGGGGAGGAGAGATGGGGGTTGGATGGGGTTTCGGTGCGCGAGGAGGTGGACGTGGTAGGGGAGGTGGAGGTGGAGGTGGACGTTACGGAGCCTTTGTGAGAACATTCCCTGCGTGGAGACGGTTTAGCATTGTGATGTTTTGGGAGAGGGTAAGTGGGTTTAGAGATGAAAGGGGACGAGGCTTGGGGAAGCAAAATGTGAAGGAAGAACTTACATGTCTGAACCGGTGACAGTGGAAGAATGACTATGTTTTCTTGCATCGTCGAAATAACGCACTGCTTTGCCGATGAAGTCCAGATGAGTAGCCCAGCTACTTCGTGAATCACTACCTCTGCGCCGGGCTTCTCTTGGCTGTGTTAGACTTGGCCAGATTCTCTCCAGGCGACAGAAGATGGCAATGTGTCGGTACCGATCAATAGCCTCGTTGTTCAGTCCGTAGAACAGGAAGACGCCAATTCCCAGGATCAACGGCGGCCATCCGTAGTATTGTAGTAGCGGATAATCCGGGGTGGTGAAGTAGATGATGAGAGGCCAGATGGTTGGATCATGGATCTGACTCCACGAGTAAGCGCGGAAAGGAATATTGTTGCGGACGTTGAAGTAGAAGAATGCGATAGTTGCGGGTAGCTGGAGAATGAAGAAGAGCATGCATAGGAAGAAGAGCTTCATGAACCGATGGGCGGTAAAGGAGGAGCCGCTGCTGGAGAGCGTAGTGGTGAGATTCCCGCGGTGTCGACGGAGTCGAATCATCACTAGGACTTGGAGGAGTTAGACTCCGGTTCTGATGTCAAACTGCGAGGGAACGGAAGAAGACTTACTCGCATAGTAGCAATTGATGAGAGAGAAAATCAGGGGCCAAGCTGCAAAGAGAAAATTGGTTACCCAGCTGGTATCAACAACATCGATACAGCCATAGACGGCGATGATCGCATATCGACCAGCTTGGACGAAGTAGTGAGTGACCAATTGCACGAACGGGATGCCAAAGCAGAACAGCAACTCGCCAGCTATGCGTCTACGTCTCATGGCTGCGCTCTCGAAGAGTCGCGGATTGTTGTCCACGTCGACCGCTTGGCTCAGATTGTGCGTGAGGCATGCCGTCGAGCTGGCACATAGAGTGCTGAGTACTGCCTTGAGGAGCACCTCCACATCGCAAAGTCCGTTCCCGTCCCACCACGTGGTGATATCATCATTAGGCCAAAGGATGGCATTGACAAAGTTAAAGAAAAGAACGAGGCCGGTTACTGCAATCATCGTGCAGGCCGGCAGCTGCTTCGCCACATAAAGAGTGCGGAAGGGCACGACTATGAGGATGATGACAATACCTGTCAGAACCGTGACGGTGATGGTGTTCGCGCTGGTATAGAATGGACCTTGGGGCGGTGGGGTGTCCATTCTGGCCAAATCTGGATCGATGTAATCCATTTCTTCGTCCCGGGAGAAAGAATTAGATATATGTTTGGTGAGAGATCGTCAATAGAGACGGCAGCGAGCCTGGAGCTGAGGCGGGTTTCTTCACGGATGGTTGGGCTCCGGTATGAGAGACAAAGGAAGCAGATCAAGGTTATGGATCTTGAGATTTGATACGATTTTGCGGAAAGACAACGGTATGTTGGTGACGAAATTGATGAAGAAGAAACAGACTTAGACACGACGAAGCCATGGTGGCTTTTGATCTAGATGAGAAGTTGCTTCTCAATAGGACTTTGTCTCTCAATACCTGGATGTGAAATCATCGCGGCAATAGTAGGAAAACGCTGTAGGGAGCTAAGCGAGAAAGTGCCCCTATTGAGGACTGCCAATAGCAATGAACCCATCACCGATTCAATACGGCGCCTGAATATGAGGATCCAGAGAGCTTGAGAGGTCTCAGTCATTTGTTTTACATATCGGATGAAGAACTGATCAACTAATCATAACTAGCGATCCCTAAGGAGGGTGGCATAGTGATTAACCTCATCCTATTCAAACCCCTTTTAGGAAAGGCTTCCAGGGGCCTCGCTTAGACTTCAGAACTACTTTCTGAGAGACAACGTAGCTCAGAGAATGAAACAGGAGACTTTGTAAACAAGGTTTAATGAGACTTTCTTCGACATGGCAATTCCAGATTTGTGATGAGACTATTAAAAGATATTAGAGTATTGTAAGCGTCACGTGATACGACATCGGAATTGCTGAGTTCCATCTTGGCGATGAGGCTTCAAACGCTTCTGTCCTTAATAGGTGCATATAACCTAATGCCAAAGATGAGTACTCTAATAGTCTTTGATCCTCGAGTGATGAGTGTACAATTAAGCCTTTTTGGACAGCACATTTCTATATCCGGACTGGTGAAGCTTGCAGGGCGCCGACCACCACTGTTTTGAACTGTATGTATAGTAGAGTCTATACACGGCGTCTTAGACAGCCACATATCGTAAGGATTAAGCTCGATCTTAAACCAACTACAATACTGCTGAGTAGATGATTCTCGAATGTGAACACTAGTAGTATGATAATATAGAATCGATAGAGCCAAGAATTAACCACCCGAATCCTCCTTTCAGCCCCCGGTTGCTCATCTCCCGTGATGTGGATTTGCTGAATTGAGTTGTTAAAATAGGCCATGCCATCGATGCTACTTTCAATACTTGGTGAGCATACTTGTTTTCTCCGTACATCCACAACAATTGCCTGCTTTAGGAGCAAACTACCGCTATATCTCTAGGTGCCGCGTTGTTTGATGGCCTTCGAGAAGAACAACAAGCTTTTCACCTCACCATCTCCACTATTGTTAAGCTCAATTAGATCCGGTGGGTTTTTTTACGGTTTTACGAGATCTAGACCATCAGCTTCATCTCCTCGTGATACTGGCTCCGCGACAACTTATTCATGTAGGAATACTTAGTGAAACACTGTGCTTTCCATTGCAATGAGGGAGTACACGGGGTATAAAGTAACAGACGAGTTCGCCAGACGCGTGATGGAGAGACTGCTGTTCGATGTACAGTATAGTATGTACAGTCTACCAATAGCTCAACCAAACCAACGCTGCAGCCACGGAAATTGACCGTGTCGCAGCGAGATCAATTAGATTATTTGCTCCGGGTATGATACAGTAAGTAGTACCTCCCTACCTAGATCACCATCTGTGCACGCACGCATGCATTGCAAAGGCAGCAAAAGTGTTTTCTCTCGCTTAAATGAAAGGGGGGGGTGTAATATGACCTTTGGTAACGCAAAGAGTGGCTGCGGTGATTGTATCCGTGCGTGGTGCAATTGCCTCGGCTGTAGGGAGTGGTGTTCTGGTGCTGGATTGTTGTGTGTTGTATGTGTGTTGTATTGTGTTGTGATGTGTTTGTATTGTGTTGTATGTGGTGTGTGTCTGCACTCGGAGCGTTCACCTCATTCAGCCAAGTTTTCCTCAACAATTTGAACCCCACTAATACCAAGACCATGTTTGTTGAAAGGATAGACACACGCACGCGAGCACGGTACAGCATAATCCAGGTGGAAAGACGTTGGAGAAGAGTTGCAGCACAGTAGAGTCTAACCTGTGCATGGTCGCCATTGATGTCCCGCACGCATTCTCATTTAATCATAGTTCATAATGATCATGATGATGGAAGATGCAGCAGCAAAATGATTGTTCAAGTCGGCCAACCCATCCCATCCAACCCCCGGCTGAGTAATGGGAGTAATGGGAGTCCTCGGTAATCCTGGATCGACGCGGAACGGAACATCCATATCTCCGGCGGGAATGTTGGTGACGCGCATTTGTTGAGGGAAGAAAAAACCCCCCGAACGAGTAACAGACACAAAACCGTGAGGGAAGGCGTGTCCGCGGTGGATTGATCTCTGCCCGTAACGCTGCCATTATTGGCTGCTGCAAATCCCAGTCCGTTTCCCCCCCCATGCTTCTGGTCCCTCTCTACTTTTGCTCGTCTCTTCTCTGAGAAACGAACCTCACATGTGAACTCAATCCCTTCTCCCCCCCCCCAAGTCACTCAATCTTTGCCAGTCACCTCGGTTGGTGTCTTTGCCCATAAGTCTATATCTTCCTCCAAGCGTCGGCTTGCTTCTACATTCCTACTTGTTTTGTTTGCGCCGGCTCCTTCGTTCTCTCCTGCAAGAAGTCTTCCAACCTCACGTCTCCCACCCACCACGCTTCGCCGTTCATATACAGCGAGTCTGGAAGAACAGAAGATCTCTCTCTCTCTTTCTTTTCTCTGACCTGTAGTTTTCTATACCTTCAATTGAGTCGTGTGCCCGCTCTCTCTGTTGGCATCCTCTTCTCCACCACGCCCTGCAGACTTGCCATTCTTGCTGTCCACTTTCCAACCATCTATCTACATTCCGATCCGCCGTTGAGTGTCGTAAATACTCGGTTTCTCCGACTCCCCGAACCCAACATCTAGAACTCTACTCCTCAAGTGCTGAGCATCATGGATTCTGACCTTCAACTCTCCGCGCCCTCCTCCTCCCTCTTCGTCTTCCCACCAAATGTCGATCCGCGAACCCTCACCCCTCCTCAGGCCGGCTCGACTCTCTCCGCGCCTCTCTTCTCGATCCCCGACTCCATTTTCAATGCGGCGCTCGATTTCAGAGTCCCAATCACCATTGCCATCTTATATGCCACCACGGTGGTCTCGGTGAACAGATACAACAAGAGCCGGGGGAACAAGGCGTGGGGAATCAGCAAGACCAAGCCGTTTTTCTGGTTCGTGGTCGTTCATAATGTGTTGTTGGCAGTATACTCTGCCTGGACCTTCCTTGGAATGTGGGGAGCGCTCCAACGCTCGGTCGTCAACCCATGGGGAGCAGATGGACTGGTAGGAACAGTTGACAGTCTTTGCAAGATCCAAGGAGCACGTGGACTTGGAAACGCCGTGGTCTACAACCCCGAAACCTCAGCATGGACCTCACAATCGCCGTTCACCATTCGATTGGGCGACAATGGAGCACCAGATGCTACGGATTTGGGACGATTGTGGAATGAGGGTCTGGCATTCTATGGCTGGTTTTTCTACCTCAGCAAATTCTACGAAGTTCTCGATACCTTCATTATCTTGGCAAAGGGAAAGCGAAGCTCGACCCTTCAGACTTATCACCACGCCGGTGCCATGATGTGCATGTGGGCAGGAATCCGATACATGTCCCCGCCAATCTGGATGTTTGTTTTTGTCAACTCCGCAATTCACACCCTGATGGTAAGAGAACCTGTGATAACCCCATCAAGACTTGTGCTAACTAAAATCAGTATACATACTACACCCTGACCGCCTTCTCCGTCCCCATCCCAGGTCTGCTTAAACGCACCCTAACCACCATGCAAATCATTCAATTCCTGGTGGGAACATCTTACGCCTCCATCCACAGCTTCCTCACCTACACTGTGCCCGTGCAAGTTTCCAACACAACTGTTAAAGGTGCCGCTTCCGCCGCGTCCAGTGTGATCACTTCCGCAGCCGCAGCTGCTACCTCCGCTGGAGTAGGAGATTTCGTCAAGAAGATGCTTCTACGTGCAGCGGGCGAGCCAGCCTTGGCCGACAATGTCAACGGTCGTCCTGCTCCCGCCGTCCAAAGTTCATTCGGCTCCCAGAACGCGCAAACCGCTCAAAACTCGCACCAGGGACTTTACCACACCGAGTATGCCAGCGTGCCTTGTATCGATACCAGTGGTCAAACTTTCGCGGTTTGGCTTAATGTCTTTTATCTCACTCCATTGACCTTCTTGTTCATGCGATTCTTCGTCAAGAGTTACTTGAGGAGAGCCAGCGCAAAGGGTGTTGACTATTCGGCTGCCGCAGAGAAGGCCGGCGCTGATGCGTTAAAGGGTGTGGGCCGGGAGTTGTATCCCAATGCCAAGAAGGGACGGAAGGGTGCTTTGAGAGAGACACCTAATGGTTCACCATCTGGAAAGTCGAGATCATAGACAGTGTAATAGAAGGCGCTGCTGATGACAGCTTATTTGTAAAGGATCCCTCGAAAAGGGACATCTTGTTTTTTTTTTTTTTTTTTTTTGTTTTTTAGG
>Ga0247810_10000063_pt1 | contig 186453 bp, 177 predicted proteins | sample UWRJL119311C1_FD_179918 | JGI IMG/M metagenome (GOLD analysis project Ga0247810, IMG submission 179918) | Plant litter microbial communities from Arlington Agricultural Research Station in Wisconsin, United States - UWRJ-L119-311C-1 | ecosystem: Environmental > Terrestrial > Plant litter >...
GCATACTTAGACCTCTCCCGTACGGAGAGCCTCCTTCCCTAGACTTTACCAAAACAAGAAACCTTTACACACGTTTTACGCACAGGAACCTCTCCTCCGCTTTCATCGTGAGTCCAGGTCCTTGACAAGCAGCGTGAGTAGCTCCAGGGGGCCCAACACCATAGAAACTAGCGAGCCTGAGTAGTCTACGCTCTGACTCAATCAGATGAAAACTGTTCGTTCACTGTTAGCCTCGGCCGAATCATTTTATGGAAATTTTAGTGATTTAACACATCAAGTCTTGATCATCTTTTTGGATCACACGATTTGTGCTCTACCCGGCTCTCTACAGATATTATCGTATTTTTGACAACCGTTTCAGTTAATAGAATACCCGTGACTATAGCATCTAATCTACCGTTGGGTCGCGGAGTGGTAAAGATGACCTTAGTGTTTCAGCAGGTACTATAATCTCTCGAGCACTGTTTTGATAAGCTGTGTATATTGAAATCAAAGGAGAATTATATCAGTGAAGCTTCTTTAGGATTGTAATTCGAGCTATCCTAATATCAAAGAGACGACTTTTGAGCTCAATTTTAAACATCATTCGCTCATTGGCTGATCACGGTGTTGCTTGTGTACTGGCTCAGGTAAAGGCTCATCTTTCATACATGCATTCTCTAACATATTCGTCCATTTTCCGCTTGTTCCGGCATGAGAGTGCTTAAGGTGCTGTCTGAAATGGTCTGCACGGAAGAACTTCTTTGCGTGATTGCACTCGCCATATTTGTGAACCTCGATGAGGTGATTAATTCGCAGCTCCCAGTCTGTTTCTGATGCAAAAGCCATACCGAGATCGTCAACCTGTCCAGTGCGTTCAAAATTCTCACCACAATAGCCACATGTGTCCACCTCGTGTGGTCTTCCCGGAGATGGATGAAACACTGCCTCGTAGCTGGAAATTGCACCACAAGACCACGAGTGGCGACGTAGATGAAGAGAATTTGTGTGACGTTGTGCTTCATTTTGGTTCTTGAAACGATGGGGGCAGTACGCACATTCGTGTTGCTTCTCTCGCTCATGAGCACTACAAAACAGGATTAGAGATGTTTGTGTCCGTCTTATTTACAGACTCACCTCAATTCTTCTAGAGTGCCAAATTTTTTGGGCTTTTTCGGGCAGCATTCGCATATGAAGCGCCGCACTAATTTTGGATCACCAATCTTGACGAATTCTCTTGTTACCAATTTGTGCTTAGATGGTCCCGTATACTTGTCATAAGGAGCATATCCTAGTTCAGCAGTACACTCCAGGATTAATGTAGACGCGTATGGTCTACCCGCAGCAATGAAGTTATCCTTCTGAGCTTCGGCTATTTCTAGAGCTACAGAAGTTTCTTTGATCATAGCTCTCGCTATTTGCTCTACTTGGTAGTATTTGCCATTTCGTTCTTTAGCATCTTGCCTTGAGCGCTGCGACCCAAACCATCTTGAGAGTCGCTTGTTGCGTTTTAAGCCCTTAAGATCTTTGTAAACCGCCCTGAACTCGTCCTGAAACTTAGCAAAAAGTAAGGATATGTCCGCTGCTAATCATCAGTTGCTTACAAGTACCCATGGAAGGCTCAACTTACAGAACCCTAAAAGTCTCAGATGTCCCTCTTTTGCTTCTAAGAACTGTATAGCTGTTTCGTTGATCTCCAGAAGCGCCTTCATTGATGTCGACCTCGCAGCAGGGTCTTCCTCGCCTTTGTCAGTTTGACGATCTTGTGCTTCGTGTGGTTCCTTTTCCAGATACTTCAACTTTTTCTGAATTTTCGTTATACAATCTTTAAGTCGCATTGCCTCTTGTTGTACATGGTTTTGCATCGTACCATCAGAGATTTGTGATGAGAACGAACTCGTTGTTGAAGTAGAGCTGTACGAAGCGTGGGAATTGTGTGAACGTATTGAAGATCTAGATTGTGAGAAAATACTCTGGTGATGACGAAGCAGTTGGAATTGAGCTTCCGGCTGACCAGGTTTCGGAGAAGCTCGGTAAGATAGAAAGTTAAGATTACCTTCCTGACTAAACATACGCTTCAGATGAAGTTTGAATCGCTCATTTAGCATTGCTGCGGAGAGTGTTAGAGCATGCACATCTTCCATCGTACACATTTGCAGAAATGCAACAAGCTGCAGATCACAGAACTCCTCCCATGTTTGGTGTTCTCCAGCCGAAGGTCGAATGATAGAATTCTTGCAATCTTGAGCACGATACTCGTGGTGACTCGAAAACAGACCTCCCGGAGATATTTGACTACCTGAGTAGCTAACACTACTATTAGGCCGTTTCACGCCGTTGAATCTATTGTCCTTGTGTTCATCTGGGATACCACGAGCCGATTTTACGGACGAGGTATAGCTGTCGCAGCTGCTGTAACTGCGTATACTGGTTGAGCTATGGTTGGAGGTGAAATCATCTTTATAACACGCTCCTACTGATATACCCGCATAGAAATCATTAATAGAAAGTTGCTCAAGACCGTCCGACATAGTATGTTTGGACATTGGGTTTTTTGTAGACAATGACGAATGATTAGGTCTATTTTCTTTCGCAAAAGTGTACTCACACATAGCAATGCTTTCATGATTGACTGACTCTGAAGCCTTCTCAAGATTCTCAAGATTAGTTTCGAGATCTCTCAAATACTTTCTTTTGCGCTCTCTAAAGGAACGTTGCGCGGCACGATTTTGCGCCCTACGCCTCTATTATACGAATTAATAGCTGCTCAGAATGAGGTAACAAGAATGACCGATACTGACTGATTGAAGTTCTGAGTTCGTTAGTTCGCGTTTTGGCGTCTCTGATCCCTTTTCCTCACTCTCCCTTCGCTTCCCGCCACTTGTCTTGCCCGTATTCATCATCTGGATGCGACCGCTTCTCATGTGTATTGGCGTCTCGATCAGTAGAGATTTTTGGGAGACTTAGTACACCGGCTTGTGGAGACAGACTCCTGAGCATTATTCTCGCTATTGTGCAATGTCGTCTTTCACATGAAGTAAATTGAATTGAGGATAGCGGTACTTTGTAGAGATGGACTACCAATGTGGGAGACGGTAGAAGCCACTTCCACGAAAGAAACTCGATAAAATATTTCGGAAGCCGACGCGCTCATGTGAACACAGGAGCAGTTTCTTATCACCAGTATTTCGAAATCGCTATCTTCATTTCCATTATTGTGAAGCGAGGCAGCCCTGCTAATCAGTTGTCTGAAAGCGTTACTCCGCCACAGAATTGATCGAGGTCACGAGGAATCAAGCACACAGCCTCAACAGGCATGAGAACCCAATTCCTGATAACGCACCTGTGAACCAGTTTACCAGCGTCATGTCACCATTTATATAGGTTTATCGTCTTATTCCAAAGCGCTCTCACCTAAGTACAAGTGACATTGTGCTTTCCGTAGTTCGAAGCTGATACAGACATGGAAACTAGCAATACCACCCACTTGAAAGAGCATGAGACATTTGACGCTGAGCTCTTCCGTTATGTTCAAAAATCACTTGACCAGGAAGAGATCTTTCATGTTCTTGGATTTGAGTTCTTGCAGCGTTATAATCTGGTGCGGATACAGAATAACCTTTCGAAGATACGAGAAGGCATACATGCAGATCTCCGTCAGGACTGCGATGAAAAGGGCCTCAGCAATACATTGATCGAATACAGTATGTCATAGTCCAGAGAGAAATAAACATGAACAAATAAATTCAGCAACTGATCCATGATTCTTCTAAGGCCAAGCGATCAGGAATTACAATATGTTCCGTAGGCTGAAGCCTCTTGATGAAACAAGTACAGAAGAGCGAAAAGCGCTGTTAAAGATCTCTTTCCCATCCCTCATGAGTCAATGCCGGTGGACAAAACCATTCGAGTCTCATTACTACGCGCTGAACGACAACAAGGCGAAAGTTGATAATCTTCGCAAAGCCCTCCGCCATTCCCTGCCTCGCCATCTTACCTACTCCCGTGCCGAGCGTGGACGGCGGGCGCGAGAATTCGAGGAAGGTGAGCCACCCCATGAAATCAGTGCCGTTGTCGATAGACTGGCGCGGCTCATACTTGCCCTTGTGGGAGGGGGGTTTTTGATTGTTCCTATGATGATCATGGCCATCAATCCCAGCCAGACCAAGAGCCTGGTTACGGCTTCGGTGGGAACGCTCCTGTTCTCATGTGCTATCTCATTAGGCCTCAATTCGACCAACAGTGAAACCATGGTCTCGACAGCCACGTACGCAGCAGTTCTGGTGGTATTTGTAGGTATAACTACAACGAACTTGACCCAGAAGACATAGGGAAAATGGCATCCACGGCTGCCGAGGTCAATGAATGGTACTCGACTAACCGCAACAAACTACCTATGCCAAACCCTATTGCAATGGCTCATGAGAGTTACTCCCAGTCTTGGATTTAAGGGCATGACTGTAGACATAACCAGTAATAATAATCTGGGCTATCTGCGTCTAGACCTTCGGATCCAAATGTATTCAATCATAGGAGAAGGATATGACGGTTATATATAGATTTATTAACGAAGACTTGCTTTGTTGGTTAAATTTAATACGGGATGAACAACATCGAGAAGAGTGGCTGTAGGCTGAGAAGACAAGGAGGCCAGGACAAATGACAAGCGATCCCGGATCCCCTAGGTCTCTGAGTGTATCATCATTGACTAAATGACTGAAGTATTATAGTGGCCTGGTGGGGAGTTACAATGCTAAGGATTTTTCTGAAGGCTGTCACACAAGCCACTATTCTTCAGACAAACTTTTTATAATGTACTGTATTCTTGGCGGAATACATATTCTCCACATCAATTACTTAATTACACCAAAACGCGAAGGGGGGTATCCTCGCTCAAGTCAAGAAGTTAAAGTACATCATCTTTCCGTTTCTCCTCCATCACCCTGCCATAGCAGTTTTGGGTGTGTTATAAACGAGCGTATCCCATATAATACAAATTACTCCGACCCAACCACCCGATCAAAGGAAATAAAGACGACCAGGCGTGAGCCATTTCGTATTAACGCCTTCCATTTCATTTTCCATCTTTGCACCTTTTCAATCCTCCGCTATCACCTGAAGCTTTAGGGTTAAAGAACTAGAACCCTCGGAAGGGATCGTTCACCCCATCGTGTTGTTGATATTCTTCTTCTCCGGCAGTTTTATTCCCTCCATACCAGTCATCGCTTGGGCGCGACCGACCAGAGTAATAACTGTTTCGATTTCTGCTCCTGCTTCGCTGTCTTCTACGCTCCTTACTTCGTCGTCGATGCATACCAATGACATCTATCTCATCCTGTTCATCAGGATAATCACCAAATCCTGAGATTGCCATAGGGCTAATAAAAGCTTCCATTCTCATAGTACCAACGGCGTCGAAAAAATTGTTCACCACCGCTCCTGGTCGACCGGAGGCATCAGATGTCCGTATAGAGGACCTTCCACTAGCGCTGATTCCGGTATATCCAGCCACGGAGCTTGAGCCCTGTGAATGGTAGATGTCAGACGATCCTGCAGTTCCGACACTCATACCCGCCGTACTAGACGTAGGAGCATGGTATGAAGTGGTTGGGACAGGTCCTGAGAAACCACGGAATGACAGTGGTGGAGGGATGCGAGGGCCAGTGTTGCTGCGTTTTCGACTATGAGGGACTGGAGGGAAGCTTTTGTCAGAATAGCCTCGCTCTGTGAATCGTGGAACAGTAGGTGGATCTGCTGATTCCGGACTGACACGAGCGTTATAAAATGATTCAGCTCCACGCATACTATCGGTTCCCGACCGAGAATTAACACTTGTCGGGCCAGAGCGTGCAGCCGAAGTTTTTCCTTTCGCTACCCGAATTGAATCGCGGATTCCATTTCTGCGGAGCCTAGTAGTGCCTTGCCGTGGTACTTCAAAGTCGGGAATTGTTGGTTTAGGGATAGGCAGCGGTGCAGGAACAATTTCAGGAACTGCCTGTGAAGAATGGGCGAGGAACGACAACGCTGTAAGCCACACGTAATGCCGTTCTGCATTAATGGCTGTGAATTTCAATGCACGTGCTGGCGTGAGAATTAAAATAGAGCGAGAAAAGAGGGGCTGAACTCCTTTGGGGGATGGATTGTCATCTTTTACGTCTAGCACAGATTGAATTGTAACTTAAAAATGTCAGTATATCTCAATGAACCATGGTACAAGTTGACTTACGCTTTCTGCCACTTTTCCCCAAAAGTGCCGAACCAGAGGTAGGTTGTCTGCTGCTCCACATGACAGCTCTTTCATATGGTGCGAGCCAAACCCATCGTTTATGCCGAACACCATTTCCATTATCTCCCTCCACGCTAGGCTCGGAGACGCCAAAAGACTTCCGTCGTCTAACGTATTTGAACATCCATTCACCTACCATGGTTTGGGCAATAGCATCCACAACAGTAGTAGCTTGAGTAGAACTTCCTACAGAGTTGGAATTCGTGGCAGATGTGGTATTGGTATTTACAGTATTGGCCGTTGTGGAAGAAGGTTGTTGCCGGTGAGATCTGTATCTATTGTTGCCAGCATCCCTCATAAACCGTGGGCTGGTTAGATCATTGTTTGGCATGGGTGGTAATTGTGGACTCTCAGGTGCCTCTGTTGACGGCGACATTGGTGGAGGAGAACGGCTGCCATGTCGCCGATTACTACGGCCTGCTCTTGGAAGGGCAGCTGCAGATCTGACTTTACGAATGCTGCCTGCACGATAATGACCTCGTCCAGACCCACGACCCCAAGTCGGGCTTCTTGTCCCATCACTTGGTGCACTTGAGGTCATCAGAGGCATCCTCGAACTTGCTCTAGTAGGAATGGGAAATGGTGGTAGCTCCTTTGCAAGTTCAGGGACAGTAGGACTTCCTGCCTGGCCTTGGTGGGCGGCTACACCACTTTGTATCAAGGCTGCTCGACGCATTGTTCCAGGTTTCGTTGTGACTAGGGTCAGGGGTTTATCAAGCTGTCGTGTCGTTCTCATTGGAGTCCTTTGTGGTAAATTCTGCACTTCCGGTAACGTGTACTCAGCGCCTGCATCCTGTGGGCTGGTAGAGCTGGTTGAGTTCTTTGTTCCTGCTGCATGGCGCGTGGAGTCTGTTTTCTCTAAAAATTCAGGAACTGAAGTAGGCGCAGATGGTTTCCTATTCCTACCCGATGCAGCGTGCGGATTAGGAGCAGATAGTGCGGTTCTATAATCATTGTCACTCAAATCTCCTTCCGCAGAATCGTCTCCATCATCCGAGCTAATATTTTCGAAACCAGCAAACAAACTGCTGACTCGAAGTGGCCTTCTTATAGAGCCTTTGTCTTTGGCTAAAGGACCGTCATCATTATTGCCTGGGTAAGCATCTCTGGTCGTTGTGAGCACTGGTGGAGAGGATGGGATATCGTGCTCCAAGCTCGTACGGGGACTCGTGATGCGTCGAGGGTTTCGAGGTGGCAAGTTGCCTGGGACTGGGGAGAACCGATTTGATGCTTCCAAGCTAGGCGCCGGGGAAGGTGGTGATGACGAGATAGCAGACGGCTGGAGGTGTGGGGGAAGTAGATTTAGTCGCATGTCTACTCTAATTTCTTCTGTTTGCACAGACTTGGATCTCGTTGGAATGGGATCTCGGATATGAACTTGGCAGGCGGCATCTCTTGCATGCTGTGGTAAGAGAGGCTCCTTTGGAGTGGCCGGTGCGGAACTAGGAGGATGCAATTGGATTGATGGTATGGGAATCGGTGCCGGAGGCGCCGCCCTTTTAGGTGGCTGTATAGTGGAAGAATCTGTCTGTGTAGATATCGAAACTAACTCAACACGATCATTAATAGGAGGTGGTGGAGGAGCTCTTGTTGGTGATCGAGGTGACTTCGGAGCGCTAAGAGATTCTTCTACTGTCTGTGATGCTGCTGATACCATTGGGCGGGTGATTTTGGAGTCAATAGTTACATGAGGTATCGTATGAACCCGCTTTCTGCGTTGATTTGCTTCGACTTCCCATTCTCGAGCCGGTTGCCCAGACACAGATGGTTTTTCGGAGATATCAGATGCGTCTTCACTGACCATGACTGGTGTGGTAGAGGAGCACGGCTCTGCAATTACAGGTGTCGGCGAAGCTGGGGGAGAATATTGCACACCCGCATCCACATAATCGAATTTTGGATTCACGCTAGATTCGTCGTCTTCCAAGATCCCACCTTCTAGTCTATCTACTAGTGCTTGATTTGGGATCATTCGTCCCCGTGCAACGCTACTAGGGCGCATGAGGCTTTCGATGCTCATATTTCGCCGGTGATTCTTCGACCTGACACTCTCCCTGCTCTGATTACGCTGATGGCGAAGGGACAAGACACTTTCCCGCCCATCGTAATCGGTTTGGGACTCATAGTCATCCAGCTCGTCGGCAAGGCTCACCCCATTTGTTTTTGCCGCTCCACCTCCGTGCATACCATTCAAGGTGGAAAATCGAATGCTGTTGGTCATGCTCATGGTTCGAACACTAGCAGCATCACTACCGTGTCCATTTACTGGATCCCTGGATACTTCTTCCAAATCAGTGTCTTGTTGGCCACTTTGTTGACTAGCCTGGTACATAGCGACTTCTTCCAGGACAACCTTAAGGCGTCCCTCCACCACATGAATCCGACGCTCGTATTTTCTTTTGTCATCTTCCCAAGTGTCTTTGTCCCTCTGCCAAAGATCCTGAACACGATCTGCTTCATCTTCTTGGCTTCTGATTTTCTTCTGCGCAGTTTCCCATCGTCGCTTGATTTCAAAGGTTGCTTCCACAGCTTCATCACGCTCCCGAGCAAGTTCAGACAGGGCAGAAGAGGTTCCACCTTCTAGCAATGCCAGTTGCCGCTTCAGTGACCGGCTTTCTTTCGCGGTTGTCTGCAAAGTTTCCTCCAGTAGTTCATGCTCACCCCTTGTATTATGCAAGTCATTCTCTAGATTTTCAATGACCTTACTCTTCTCCTCTTGGTCCCTCCGTAGCGCCAGGATTTCCGAGACTAGATTGGCATGTAGTGTAGGAGTAAACCGTCGAGGATCCAGGATTGATATGCTAAGTTGAAGTTAGTTTGAACGATTGATCTTAGTTCCCCTCAATACTTGCCTTTCATCATTGGTCACGTCTTTGGAACCTCTGCGGTTGGAAAGCATTGGTGGAGGAGATGACGAGGGCGCTGGAGATCTCGATTTACGTCCAGATGATCGACGTGAGTTTCGCGAAGGAGTTCTGTAAGGGGTATCGTTTGGCGCTGGAAGTGATTTTTGAGCAGCTGAGGCATATTCATTATCTGTCTCCCACATGGTCATTCTTGTCTAGCTAAACCTGCTCCTCTACGATCAATAGAGGGCAATGGTGAGGCTCAAAGCCTGAGTAGATTCAACCCCTCTGTGCTTTTCGTCTCCATCAATTGATCCACGTTATTCAGTTATAAGGTATTATAAGTTGCGATATAATAGCTGGGGTCGTATTTAACATGTATGTCCTTTCGAGATGTTTGCAATTCGGATTGTCCTTAAATGACCTAGAAGAAGACTGCTTTAGATCAGAATAAAATGTACTTGGAAAGACAAAAGCTCCGATTCCAGAGGGATGGTTTTCAGGCAATTGGCACCGGTCAAACAGCTTGTCGTTAAACGTGGGCCAGATGGTCTTCTGTAAATTGCCTCCTTGTTCCGAGCCACCAATAGCTTGTATCGGTTACCACTTCAGCCGGAGTTCATTCTTAGTCGGCCGCTTCGTACAAAGATATTGACAACTTGAAATTCTATGTTTGCGTTGGAACCATTCGCTGTCACGTTCAGGCCTTGTCGTTGCTTTCGTTTCTTTCGTGAGCTGCAATTAACCCTAGAGCAATTAGCTATCGACTTCATCTTGAAGGTCTATAAGGCATTGGTCGTCCTCTAGTATAACCATATGCAGATGGAAGGTCTGGTAGAAGCAGTCCGAGCACGTACCCGTCGTCGAGTGAGAGACCAAAAAAGCAAAAGTTTGCGACCAGGTCCTCGTCTCATGCAACCTGTCTCACAACAACATGCCGTTGTGTACCGTGAATGACGAGAGGTAAAAGCAGTACCGGAGTCCGAAGCGCATGTGGAAGCACCAATGCAAGATGTAAGCAACGCAGCAGAACTGAAGACCGCGTAAACCCACAAGGACAACAAGAAGAAGATCTGAGAATAGAACAGAACAGAACGAAGTATGGAATGGATACAGAGGAAGGCAGTGGAGACTCCCCTTGGCTCGGGACTAGCCACTACAACGTAAGTACTCTCCTCCCAACCAGGACCTGGTTGACCACTAGGCCCAAAGAGACTACCCGTTTGGACGAGTGCCCGTTGCGTTCGGGGTCTTTGCACATGGGAAGCAGATCCCAGCAAGCTAAAATCCCGAAAGAGAAGTGGATGTGGTGGTGATTTGGCCCAAGTACATTACAGTACTGCAGTAAGTTCCTGCACCTGCAGCTGCAGCCTGCAGCCCACGCGGGACGGAATAACTTTGACGGATGTTGGGTCCTGAGTGGTTCCGAGTAATCTTGGAGCTGTGCCCTGAACAACCCCTTCATCCTCCTGCTCCTCGCCGTCGAGTGATCGCCTATGCAAGTGGAACACTCTCCTTACCGTACAGGAACGGACAGAACTGCATAGTTACAGCACAGGGCACCGGGTACGGGGCAGGGTCGGCGGCGGACGTTGGGCGATGGAGGCATACGAAGAATGAAATGAAATTGAAATGAAAAGAAATCAAATCATGAAGCGGGATTGGGGCTCGTTGTGCTCTGCTCTCAGACGTTGCATTAGCCCCCGGTTGGCCAAGGTGGCTTGGCGGCTCGCTTGTGTGGCTGCCACCAAAGCAACCAACCCTGTCCTGTCATGGTTTGCTGGTGCTGTTTGGTGGGGTTGGAATATGCGTTCCTGCTCGTCGTCTCTTTCTACTGCGCTGTACTACTATTGTACTACTACTGTACCATCATATCATCTTTCGTCCCATTCCTTCAGAAACCATCCGTTTATTCACCCGCGCATCTATTTCATCATTCATCAAATGCTATCCCTCGAGAGGCTTCGGGTCCACGCATCATTTACACATCCACGACTCAAAACCTGAGACCATCTGAGGACTTCGAGTCCCCCCCCCCCCCAGGAGATAGCCATCCCTTCCGCACCGCTCAGCCAGAGCAACAGCAACAGCGCCACCAACTGATTCCGTTTCTGCCTCTTTTTGCGTTTCAGAATGAGCAAGCTGATATTGCTGTCGATGTAGGCCGTGGCCAACCCCGTTCATTAATGGCACCAGCGGCTTGCTGATCTTGGTCCTTTTGAAAAATGCGTGCGGTCAGGAAAAGGGGCTGTTCCTTATCCATATTGCCCGCTACTTTACCGCCATCCAGTGATCACCGTGCAAGTTGTGTTTGTTGATATTCCACAGAGATAATCAATTGTGATGGCAGGTGCACTTGGGGATACAGTAGCATCAAATCCTTGAATTGGGCCGCAACCTTTCTCATTGCCGGCCCTTCGGCCGTCGCACTCATAGTGCTGAAGATTCATGTGGTGTGACCATGCATGCAAGCAACTATCAGTTAGTTTATCTTTGAAGAAAAAGGTTGAACGGCAAAACCAGCAAAGTCGTGCAAGACCTTCCCTACATGTCTTTGCAGGCTGGCTGAAAACTTTACCACAAATGGCCGTTATAGAATTAGCCTTTTGGGGGATTTACAGTCCAGGCGGCACAGATGTTTTACTAGCGATTAGACCCAATTCTAATTACTGGGACCAGCCATGATATCCATTTTGACCTTCGAGTCCCGCCCCAATTCCAGACACTCGGGACGTCTCTACGGCGCATTTCCATCACTTCTCACGATGCGACAAGAGTGGACAATGCAATGCAGGCGATCTATGGTCGATACCTGTTGCTAGTGCAGGCAGCTTCAAGTCATCATCAACGCCCAGCTTCATATCGCTCCAACCTCGCCGTTGTCTCGCGATGAGTTAATTAATCAGGAAGGAGTTCGTATGAAAAGTCGGAGACGAAAACCAACCTGGACGGCACCAACATGGCTTGCAGTTGACAGCTACATTTACGGTGGTTTGACCGGCTGGCCGGTGGCCGGGGAACTTCTACCCCCTTAGCCGGAATAGGGGGAGGGGGGAGGTCGAGGAAGTACCTATGTACCTACTCTGTTAAGGCTACAAGGAGCCGAAGAGAAAATGTGACTTGACGGTGCAAGTTGCATTTCATAATTCCATAAGTCCATAAATCCATAGTTCCATAGTTCCACAATTCCCCGGGAGCGCGGCGGGCGCCTTTCGACCGCCCATGGAAGATGTCATTATTTTCCTGGCCGCCGTCGTTTGACAATGCCCAACTACTATGTAATATATCATCTTCTAATCATGCTTTATGGTGACTTTGACTTTGGGGCGGTCGTTGCTTAACTTCATGCGAGCGGTACCCTGGCTTGCTGGCCTGGCTAAACGGGATCTTCGCGCATGCTGTACAGCACTGTGCGAGCGTCCCTGGTTGACATTCGAAATTAAATGCTTCGGTTGCTCGGAACCGTCGCAGCGAAGGGCTTGAACGTTCACAAGCAAGAAGCCTGGGGCCGACGAGAGCAATTAAAAAGAGTCGCAGGCCACATCCCATCCTAGAAACAAAACTTCCGCCTTTCTTATCAGCGGTAAGTGTTTCCCACACTGCCGCACCACCTACTGCCGGTGGCGGCGTCTAAATCAATCAATCGCAAAGTTTCCTTGCTCTTTTCCTAGCCACTTCACCATGTGCTTTGGCTGTGCGCGCTCCATTTTTATCCTCGTTTCAATACCGTCGTGACATATCCTCCCAGGACCACCATCAACTCCGTGCTTGATCATTAATGCTCCGATATATAGATCGGCCGACCGGTATTAATTGTAGAGTACAGTATATTCTTGATTTCAATACAGGCATCTCACAGACGAAGGTGGCTGGCTACATGAAGGGTTTTGACATTGTGACGCGTTTCTCAACCTCACATCTTCCCCCTGTTCGCCGTTATGGTGGCACCTCATCTCAATTAATCAGACAATCAACCCACGTCCTTAATTACGGGCACTATTAAATTTTGCAGCACAGGGCGCAAGCAGCCTCGACCAAGTACTCTCTAATTCAAAATCCTTGACACGTCGCTTATGGTTATCATATCAGTTGCGCACAAGGTGGTTTTTTGAGCCGGACTGTATCACTGTCGATTTCATGCAATGTTGTGCATAATGGACCGCCGGGCATAACCCCGTGGAGAGCTATAGCACGGCAACAGCTAAGGGCTATTTTCAAGGAAGAGCCATGCCTGGAGAGAACAATAGATCGCAGTTTCAATAACTAGCCATGGGATAATCTATCTGATTCGAAGTCTCGAGCTATGCATTACTCGCAGCCAAAACGCCTCGCTACTTCCATGAAGCCATTCTCGTCCTCCGTCACCCACATATCGACCCATGATCTGGCGTCCTGATAGTCTTCCTCGTCATGCCCCCAGTCCTCTTCCCGCTTTCTCTCAACATAGATGGTCTGAAACCCACATCCCCTCGCTGCTTTCAAGTCAACTAAATGAGCTGCAACCATGGCCACCTCGCCAGGATGGAGGCCCATGGCCTTCGCTGCACCCGTATACACATCTGGGTGTGGCTTGTAAGCTTTGAAGTCGGCGCTTGATTGCAGTTTCTTGAAGCCTAGATTCCCGTGCTTCTGCAAGTCATCTAGCAAGGATGGATTGCCATTTGACAAAGTAGAAGTAATAAACATGGAACTGAGCTGGTGAATCCCCTCAGATGAGTCCTTCCAAGGGTCAAGAAAATGCCAAACTAGGCTGATCTCTTTCACTTCTTCCTTGATGTAGATATTATCGAGCTTGCGTTTCTCAAGCAGTTCTAGTAGGCTTAGATAATGATGCGTATCAATGTCCCTCCACTCGGTCTTCCCAGGAACGAAATTCATCACAAAGGTTTTGTAACTGTTCCTCCATTCTTGAGCAAACTCAGCCCAATCCTGATGATCAAGTTTCAGAATTTGACTTCGATCATAAGAAGATAGCTCTATTGAAGAGTTAGCATAGGCTAGCTTAGAAGCTGCACTGCTGATAAGTTTGGTTGTGACTGTTGTTCTCCAGTCTACCACAGTTCCTACTAAAGTATCAGTGATTTCCTCAAACCAGAGAATATCAGAACACACCAAAAACATCAAAAGTAAGAGCTTTCGGAGGCGACTTTAGTATTCTATCGTCTTGTGGAGTCATATTGATGATAGCAAAGTATGATTACTGAAGCTTAGGATGCTGTGTAATCATCACTGTATACCCGAGGCGCCCGAGGCTTCTCCTCATCTCCAATCAGCCCCTGTCCCTGCAAGCAATTCCTCCCGAAGACAAGCTTTTGACTGACTACTTGGCATCCGACGTCCCGATACAATGTCACTCGTCATTGTTCCCAAAGTTGTCTCTAGAAAACAGAATTATCACTCCCCTACGTACTGATATCTTGACATTTATATACTTATATAATTATGAATATTTGAAGCATAAATATAGTCTTTACAATAGAGCGAACAACAGTCATGAGCGAGTCACGTCTTAAAGGCAGATGGCAAAATCAAGAAAAAGTCTCTGGACCTATCAAGTATCTCAACCCAACAACGAAACATTATCCTCTTCGTGCCAAGCTTCCAGAGTCAACTGCGAAGGTTGATAAAGTTGATGGCACAGAAGAGGGACAGCTACACCACACCAGTCTCGATAGCGAAACTCGAGGAGAGGCCCTGCAACAGAAATGGCGTTCTCGCGACAACAGGAAGGGTGAGTCGCGTCTACTTCACCCCTTCTCCAATTCGATCAGTTAACTTCCTCATCAGGTCGACACACTTTGAATGTTTTGCAAAAGGTAGACCACAGCGACAATTTCGTCGCCCCGCCAAAAACCAACACCCTGAACGCGACTATGAGAGGCGTACTACGCATGTTCACAACGTATCCATATTGGGACGTATCATATCTAGTGGCGGTGATATTTACCTGGGGCTCCGTGGTATGGTGCATCAACGCTTTTTTTGTTTGGCTTCCGCTTCAGGACCCCTCGACCGAGTTCGAGGGCGAGATAGCTAACGGGGGAGGCATATCTGCGTTCATTGGCGCGACGATCTTCGAGCTTGGGTCGGTCTTGTTGATGATAGAGGCTGTGAATGAGAACAGGACCGAATGCTTTGGGTGGGCCTTCGAAGAAGCCTTGGGGGAGAGGGGCGTAATAAGAGTCCGTCCGGGACACTGTACTCATCACCACGGAAACAAACACAACCTTGTTGGAAGTGGAGAAGACTTGACAGGTAAGGTAATTTTTAGGTTTTCCCAGATTGACCTTGGAATTCTTCTAGTGAAATTCTTTTCTTATCTAAAACTGCTTAATCCAAGCATGATATATCTCTTAAGATGACCGCGAAGTCTCGTGGCCTATTCGCACTCGATTGTACAGCAACACCTCGTGTGAGCTTGATACTCAGTGATCTTCAAGCTACAGATAAAGGATTATGATTGAAGTATATTTCCATATCTTCAGTAACTGAATGCTTTTCGAGAAATACATTGTATTCTAGTAATGTGGGTTTTCAGGTTTTAGAGCCGTCTGACCATAAATACTGTATTGCATATATCAAATGGGCCTATGTCATGCTCAATACATGGCTGAAATATTTAAAGTCTTGAATGCCAAATTCCACTGTTCATCCTTAGAGGATTAAACGGTTGGGATAACTACGCATGTATGTAGTTTTCGACCAAGAACTTGAAGTAAAGTGGCTTACTTTCGAGTTATCTTTTTTACGTAACGTTAGATTTAGAATTGCGATGTTGTTTATATGAGTTGCAGGCTAACATCATAACAGAAGATTCAGATACTATCACCGTTGAGAAATCGCAAGATAGATCAACTTTCTCATCCAAGCGTGCCTGGACATGGCTACCTAGCTGGCATGAACTGAGAACACACTACTTCAAGGAGATAGGGTTTCTCGCTTGTCTTTCTCAAATGGTTGGAGCAACAGTTTTCTGGATTTCTGGGTTTACTGCTCTTCCTGCCATCTACGACAGGCTTACAACTCCGGCGGCTCTGAACGGAGCATATTGGGCTCCACAAGTCATAGGCGGAACCGGTTTTATAATATCAGGCACTCTTTTCATGCTGGAAACGCAAAAGAAATGGTACATGCCTGCCTTTGGAGTTCTAGGATGGCATATAGGAGCGTGGAACTTAATAGGGGTAAATATATTGGAGTTCTAATCAGCCGAATAATTATTAACTGAGGATATAGGGTATCGGCTTCACACTTTGTGGTGCTCTTGGATTCGCGAGTGCTAATAGCGGCGCGGTATATCAGGGAAGCTTGGCCACATTTTGGGGTTCATGGTGCTTCCTGATCGGCAGTGTTATTCAATGGTATGAGAGTTTGGACAAGCATCCGGTGGAGGTTGAGGCTGTAAAGGAGACTTGATGATGACAAGAGGCTCCAGTGACATAAAGGATCAACGTGCCAAACCTGCTATTTGCTTCACACCCGTCCTCAGCATTGATGCGTCACCATTACCGCCATTATTTGGTATGGCTATAACGTCACCCACTTGTGCATATTACATCTACCCTTTCCATCTGTGGTATGTCAATTGCAAGTCAATCCGATGTGACTTGTCAATCCATTGTGTAACTCCGAGGTCAAGTGTCAAGTGCGTTGACATTCCACCGACCACCGGCTGCACCAAGGAAGACGATCCTGCTGCCATCGGCATCGAGCCTCACCTCCCTATTTAGCCTTTACTATTGTTGGTGGCTGTAGCTATGTATTACCCCGCAGGATCCTACCTGTCAGTCCAGAAATACATATGCACATGCAAGGTATTCGGCTCAAGCTATTCGTTAGGTGCGATCTATCTTCAGGTGTTATATCATTGGTAGCCAAAGCGAGCCGCGGACATTAAATTTTTTTTTAAAGAGAAAGGGATGATGTTGGTAACACAACTAATGTTAGGGAAGCCATAACACCAGACCCTATAGTTGCAGAACATTACTAACGGTCTTGCTTCGGTCAGCACGGCTTTTACGATTGCTACATTCCTATCAAGGGAAAAGGCATCCGCTAGTCCGCCCCAACCGCGAAATGGTTTTGGAACCCGGGGGTTTGGTTACAAAGAATCTGGGGTTTTTGCCTTATTCCCGGCGGCCCAAGAGCAGACAGATTCGTTCGCAGGATGAACTTGCCCTTCCGCGTGTTCTGGTTGAGGAGCAACCACGTGATTGAATAGCTCTGCAGGTATGCGGAGTAGCGGACAAGGTATTGGGAAATGGGGATTTATCTGCCCACCATTCACATGCTGCTTTGGGCAGAATCCCGCGCGCCTCCAAGCCGGGAAGCTCCATTGGTGTTTGGGAATGCGAGTGTTGGAAATGGGCAGGGGGGAAAAAGCTGTTTTGATGAAGAGATGGAAATTCTTCACATTGCATCATGCCGTTGCATCTTTTGCTGTTGCGATTGGTCGCAGAACAATTGTCAGAGGTTATAAATCCTTCCATACGGGGGTTTTAATATGACGGGTCCACGCTCATTGGCTCAAATGTAAAGATATATGTGATGGCTAGCAGCTACATATCGATGTTGTGTCTTCCATGACCTGCAAAACTCCTCTAGATGAACACCCAACAGCGCTTCTCCACAGCGGAGAAGGACTTTGTGCATAGTGAAGTGTAATGAAATTTTGTCATTTCGTTTTTTGGCAACGAAATTCAAGTGCTGATGGTTCGAAACTTGGTAAACTTATTTTTGTACATAGTGCAGGAATGTATCATCTGCATAACGTGCGTAGTGTATACAACATTTACGTTATATTAGCCACCTGCACGCCCAATCACATTATTGCATTTCTTCCTTTATTGACCTAAACGAGCTCGGCGACCTCTGAATCCCAAGGTCCGAAGTACATGTAAGGGTACATGTTGGAGTACTTGCCTATACATAGCCTAGAGCTGTTTTAGACGAATAGTGTGCACAACGATGACATCGTTGAGGAAGTAGACCAGAGCCTACCAGTCTGCTCCTTCGATCTCGTGGATATCATGGATTGATCTGGACTTAACCAACCACGGGAACTCCCCAAACCACGCTCTCTGTGATATGATAGATCCCGTGCCGTACTCCTATGGCTCGGCCGGGTTTCCTATGCAAATGCAAATGCAAATGCCATTGGTGCTATACTGCTTCCACCGTCCCCATTTCGGGCCGTTCCTGCTTACTTATTTATTCCTTCTGATGAAGTTGCTCCTGTTGTGTGACAACTTTTCCTCTCTGCTTCCCGCCCGGGGAAGACAATTGTCCTGCTCCGTCAGCACGTCAACATCTCTCCTCTGCCTACCCGTTTGTTGTTACAACCAACGACATACAAATGTACTACGCCCCCTAACGGGCTTTTTTCTTGGAGCGTCGATGTTCCCCCCCCCTCCACCGGTCACATCTTTACGGCTCCGCTCATTCCGCCGTACCAGTAGAAAAAGCAAAATATCACCTTGACCACGCCGTTGAGAGTTCAAAACAGGCAGACCGTAGGGGAATCGCATCTTTCCATGGCCGCAACGTGCACGCGCGCACGTATTCTTCACGCCGCTGCTTGCCGCTTAAAAATACTTTTACCTACTTGGCTTTTACGGGTGAGAGAAAAGTGAGAGCGAGCGAGAAGAGGACATGCACCCAACTTCCGAGCGGATTCACCTCATTTGCTGAAAAGAAAGGGCGGGCGAAGGATTTTGCAAGTGTGCACCGAAGTAGGTAAGAAAGCTGAGTGAATGGGAAGCTTGACGAGGAGGGCACTTCAATGTCACCCCGTTGGAAAAACGGAACGGGTAGGTAGTAATCCCGTTTTCCGCGTTCTAGTCTCACTTTCCCTTCTGTTCTCCCCCCGCTAGGACGGAGATTCACATGTCGGATTGCTGGAGCGACTTTGGGTGGTTTGAGTTCTGGGGACGGGTTTCGCTTCTACCTCATACGGTGCCATGCCCAAGGGATAAGCACAAGCAAAACGTACGTCATTGTCCAAGCTACAACGTTGTATGTAGTGTTAGAATACTTCGTAAGCAGTAAGCACAATTTACAAACACAGTCCAAACCGTCAAGCAGGTCTTCACAAAGAAAGCCCATATCGGCTTCACCGCCGTGGGGGTTCCACCTCCAGGTATTGTTATCCCCCCAATAGTCCACACATGGAAGGTCCCTACACAAACAAGACCACCAAGCCCCATCACCAACACCTATCTCGCCGGCTGGTCCTCTATACCTGGTTCCAAATACAAAAACAAAAAATGAAAGAAGGCGATTGTTATCTCCATCCCAAACCACCCTTCTGAGGGCCCCCCCCCCCCCGGACATATCCCACGTTTTTGCAGTTTCACCCAGGGCTATGTTTCCAGTTTCGCCGGGACATCAGCACCAGGAATGGAAACCTGGGTTGTTGGGACCGTGTTACTTACGACCCTACAGCCACCATGTGCGGATCCTACGAAACCAGCAGAGATACGTGAACACCAGATGCCATGCGGATTACACGTTTTGGGTGGGGTGAAGGGGAACACTGGGCTTGAGGGATCTGCCCTAGCTCGTCCCTGTGGGGGTTTATAATGGAAGTCTGTCTGGATCTTTGTATGTTTTGTGGGTGCCAGCTTGCAAGACTGTTGCATGTGTTACAGTAATTTGTACATTCTACCTTTAGATATCTTGAAAGCAATTCTGGAAGGGTTTTGTGACATAACGAGCTTCGTATAGAGCAGTAGTGACTTGAAAGAGACAGGCAAGAATAGAATCCCCAATGAGAGGAAGATTAGTAGATTGGAATGATTAGGAAGATGCGTTTCAAGCAAATATTTCGAATTCTAGCTCACGCGTTAGATTTGGTTCGAGCAAGACAAACTCGCTGTTCTTCGCTCCTCTCCTAAATCATCCCGACCACAATAATGCAAAATATATCTCCCTGCCATCTTTCGCTACAAAATATAGACCTGTAAAAAAGCGTGTGTTGGAAAGCTATTGGGAAAACTTCTGCCCCGAAAAATGCGCCAGAGACGCCAAATTCCATTTCGAGGGATTGCTTTCTCTCTCACCCTCACTCCATTTGGGTGTGGGGGAAAATTATTTCCAAATTCCAAGGTCCCATCAATTCATAAATGTACGCCATATGACCTTCTTTTAGTACTCCGTTCGCCAACTGTGAAGTGGAAAATGTCGAGAGCAGGGCCTGATAGAGAATCTGGTAGGATAGAGAACAGCAGCGTTAATTTTTGGTAAACCCTGCGTAAAAAAAACTCGAAGCAAGAATAAGGCTCATAAAATGGTGCAGCGTGTTTTTGATGGGCGATAGATTCGTCCGTCCGATCGACTGGGCCCTCCCTCTATTCCTCCTGTCTCCTTTCGTGTTCGTCCATTCCCAGTTGATGGTTTGGAGCTGCTCTGCATGCGTTGCCGTCTCAATTTTCGCACCACATCATAGAACGCCTTTTCCACGTTCACGCAGTTTTTCGCGGATGCTTCGACGAATTCGCAGCCTAGCTCTCTGGCCAGCGCGTGCCCCTCCTGTGTTGAGACCTCGCGTTCCGTAATCCGATCACTCTTATTTCCAACGAGCATTATTGGCACGGGGGCCGAAGGTGTTGCCGAGGATATAGGGGAACCAGGATATGAGGGTGATGATGAAGAAGATTCCTTGACCCGCTGGATTTGGTTGTGAAACCGTGTGATTCTCGTAAAAGATGACCTCGACGAGATGCTGTAAACGAGAACAAAGCCTTCTCCGTCGCGAATCCATTGGTCTCTCAAGGCTGTATATTCCTCCTGGCCTGCGGTATCGAGTACCTCTAGCATGCACGACTGGCCGTCTATGACAACCTGTTTTCGATACGAGTCCTCGATCGTTGGATCATACTATAAAGGGTAAGCACGTTTTCCCATGGCTTGAATCGCTTGCGAGAGGCAACGCGCGCGGTGGTGGACAACTTACTGTTTCCACAAAATGCTGCAAGGTCAATTGTATCGTCAGGGCCGTCTTCCCAACGCCTCCATCACCCAACACCACCAGCTTGTATAGCACCATTTTGCCCGTCATATTGAAAAAAGTATCGAGAGTGTATAGTGGTCGTTTGAGGATTCACAGGCAGTGACGAAGCTGGGCTGCCTATGATGAAAGGAAATCGTCGAGGGCCCAGATTGGAAGTCGTGAGTGCGAGAGGATGATCTGCTAGGGGAGTTTCCTCTTGAAGCTCGGACTGCCGTCTTGTTGTGGAGGTGGTGGGTGGGTTTATGGACGATAGCAGACGCGATAGGCAGGGCTGCCAGAACAGGTGATTCGGATGGGTAATGTTGCTTGGGGTTCAAAGCGGTCGTAGGAGCTGTACAGAGCAGCGTCTCTGTGGCGCGCACAACTTTCGAGATCTTTGGCTTCTGCTGGGCGATCAAAGCTCTCCAAGTTTTTTGGCGGCAAAAATCGGAGGAAAGGTAGGGAATTAGAGGGGAGAAATCCGCAGGAAGATACTGCGGCAGTAGTGGGGTGGGTTAGAGGTGGTGGGCACAGAAGTCTATTCCCACAAGCACAGCGCAGTCTTGGGCAGGAAATGCTTGGGCCAGTTCCGGGATGGTGTTTGAGAAGAATGGTAGCGTATCGCAACAAATAATTCCTGTGATGGCACGAAGGAATGCAATGCTCCAGCTCCCAGCGGGTCGAGGAAGCGTAGGGGCAGGATGGCGTCGTAAGGGATCGTGAGTGTTATGTAAGATGGACGGATGGTGGTCAGGTATCGTGTGTGTGTGTAAGTAAGTAGAATACGTAGAGCTAAGAAAGCTGGGTGAAGGGTGGGTGAGCTGAGCTGAGCTGAGTACAGACAGTACCTCTCCCTACAAGCCAACGACCGGACACCGTATTCTTGTCTTTCTGCTCGACTCGATTCCAAAGGGCTCTACTCTAACCTTGCCCTTACTCTGCCGTACAGATGAGGCGGCGTCCTCCAATCGCGACTACTGGGAAGCCTACTCTCGCCAAAGCAAAGCAAAGCAACGCTAGAGAGCAACAGTGCTTGGGGTTGTGATGCTAAAGCGACGCTGGAACAACCTCCATCCACCATCATCCATCCATACCACAACAGTCTTCCTGGTGCATAACAGTGGGGTGGGGAACACGATCCGGTGCACAGGAACTCCGGCCTGATAGGTCAGATGGACTTAATGGCCCAGAGAGGATGAGTGAGACAAGGAGCCGCTGTTCTGGCCTGGAGGGATCGCGTACGGACTGGGAGGGACGGTTTCAAAAGATGGAGCGGGAACATATATGACCGCTGGCAGGACACCCAAACGGATCTGACGACAGTCGAGAGCAGGAGCAAGAGGGAGTGCGAGATTGCATGAGAAAGGAATTGCTGCACCTTCATATCAGGGCTGCACGCGTTTTAATAGACATTAGGGTGCGACGTGATGATGTGTGCCTGGGAGGAATAGACTCATCAGGACGTTGCCCATCACGCACATATGCTATATGCTACCCAATCATATCAAATATATATAAAACAATTTGAATCGTTTCCTTCACTGGCAGCTTACTCGCCGACATGCCTCTGCGCTTAACCTTCCCTTGCGATGTTGTCGCTCCTCCAAGGCTTTGAAATTTCAAATTTGGATAATAACCATGGCATAACAACTCCGATACTTAGAGTAACGGCCCATTATCCCGCCATCAGGCACCATTCACCGGAACAGTGACACTGTTGGAACAAAACAATCATTAACACGTTGCCCATCGATCAATGGGCCGCTCCCAGCCTGGATCCCGAGTTGATGTCTCCTCTTCCGTTAAGCCATACCGGGGACCATGATTTGACAAGCAAAGTTTGAGTCAACGCTGGTGTGACACTAGCTAACAGTGCAAGCTGCCTGTGAAAGTATTCACGTGTAAATGTCACCGTAGGAAGTTGAAGCGTAGATCTAACAGGAGAAGCATATCATTAAAGACCGGAAGTGGATGAGATACGACAGCGTTATTAAAAACACAGGACACTGATGCCACTATCCAAAAAAAAAATCAAGATTGAGTCATCATCTAAAGTCAGCTACAAAACAAGTCGTAAAGAAAGCCTCCGTCCAATTGCCAACCTCCGGGAGTACCTGAGTCCCTAATTTCACCGTGCGCCAACCCCTAAAACTCAAAGAGATTTTGAAAACTTGCAAAGCCATATATTATAGCCTAGGCGAGTATGAACTCGTCTTCCGTCGAAAGACCTTTACCCATGATAAATACATGCATATATATATATATATATATATATATCAATCCCGCACTTCGTGCTCATCTCCAAAAGGGGTGTTACTTTTCTTCTGGGTTTTTTTTGTGGCTTCTTCAATGATAGCACTGAGACTACTACTGCTCGTATGAGTAGGAGTTGGATCCCGGAAAGGACCTTGTTCAAGATTTGGAGTATCATCGATGATCGTAATTGCATTTGAATCGCGGTCCAGTAGCTGGTCCGAAGGCGCAGCATCAAGCTCATACACGGCCTCTTGTGATTTCTGCTTTTTGGGACCTATTGCAACCTTGACAACTTGAGGTCTTGTTACTTGAGTAGCAGCAGTTGCACTATTTAAAAATGTAGACCCAACGCTGAAGGCAGGACTTGGTGGTCCATTGTTGTATTTGCTGTAATCAACTGAGGGAACAGGAGGAGTAAGCTCCCCTGAGCTACCACCTCCATTGGACCTCACACTAACAACTGCAGCTTTGCCACGTATGACGGTCTGTGCAGGGAGCGGAGAAACAACAGCATTTTTGCCATATATAGTTGAGGCAACACTATTCCTGGCGTATGAGGTTCGGTCAGACATACCAGAGTATGTCGAGTCCCTAAGATCTCCAGGCATGAAGAAATGTTCGTGTTCATATCTCGGAGAACTAGAGGCAGAAGATAACGCTATTGGGATCGGAGGTACAGGAGGTACAAGAAGACCTGGAGTCGAGGGTGCAGATCTGTTCGTAACTCCAGGGATATATGCGATTTGGATAATATTGGAGGCCCGAGTGAGTACAGTAGACGCAATAGATCCAACCGTGTGAGTTGATGCCCTCGCATCTCTTCGCATCGCGAAATCCTTTTCAGTAGGTAGTGATTCCACGGGGTCCTCGATCCATTCGTCTTGTTCATATTGCTGCCTCTTATTTTTAACACAGAACCTCCATACAAGATATGTGACCACAGCAATCAATACGACACCAGCAATGACTCCTCCTGCGATAGCTGGAACATTGGGGCCCCCCGAGCTCGATATAGAGGATGGTGTCGGCGATGGAGCAGACTGAGTGTTTTGAGAAACACATTCAGTCTTTTGACACTCGTTGCAGTTCCGAGGAATAAGAGCGCACACCTGGCCATTCGGACAAGCCGGACATAATGGTGTTTCGTTGGGACAACCTTGTACGCAACGCTTGAAGATAGAACCAAATGAGACTGTTCACAGCTTAGTCAGACAACAATGGAATAAGGAGAACTAAACGTACCAGCTTCGAACGATGCCATACTGTCCTCTGTATGGAGTAAATTGAGCGCGCTGTAGACAATTTGCGGCCTAAGATCCAAATGAATCAGGCTTACAACAGCGAGATACGTGGTCGACGAGTTTGTCTGTCAGAGTCGATGTAAGACGACGCGGACTACTCTGGGTCGATGGTGACGATAGAATTGTGTCTGACACTAGAATTCCGACACTAGGTTCCAATTACTTGGTACACGACTCTCAGCGTTGAAGAGAAGTGTTTGAGGTAATGCGGGTCGCCGTTGTGGTGGTAAGTGATAGGCTTCGGGCGCAATAATGAACAGTTTGGGTAACGAGTGTGGTAGAGAACAAAGCTCAGGGTGAGTGATCTTGCGACAAGATGCAGGTCGAATCGACTACATTGACATTGGTATTGGCACCGACGGTGAGGCTTGATAGACCGGGCGGTTGTTGAATCTGGAGACGATGATCGTTGAAGATGTTCGATAGGGAAGAGGGATGATCAGCAACACTCAGGTCGTTCCTGCGGGTCTTGGTATCAGCCAATTTCGGTTAAGGTTAAACCTTCGGTGTGATAGATACACGCATTACTCTGTCGTTTCTGCCATTTGCAACAAGACCCGATAGACTTGAGACGGAGAAAGAACACACAAGTATTCCAGATCGCTAGGCACGATCTTATCGTCACGGTTACTATTGCACTGATGGTTATGGTCCCGATATGTGACCCGTGACCTTCGCTTTCTTCCCATCAATATGGTATGATAGGGTAACCCAGCCGCCTCACTCCTCCACACTGCCGTGAGGAAGCACTTTATAGGCAGGCGGTGGACTACACTACTCATGAAACTGTTACAGTACTACTGTACTATCCGATGTTCATTATCCAAAATTCAGAACCTTTATGCTCCACCCACGAATCAGGTTTCTTCCCCGCGGTTTGGTTTGTTGGCACCACCATCGCCTCCCATGCTCCCAAAGAGATTTCGGGGTCCTCAAAAGTCTTGCTTTTTCACGCATTAAACAAGTTAAAATGAAGAAACCAATCAGCTTCTTCTTCTCCCATTGTTCTACCAAGGTTAGGTTTCCTCGGAAGATCTCAAGAGTTTCAGTGAGAGTGCCCGGCACTTTCTCAACACTGGTAGTCCACGAGTGCTGCGGTTGTTATAATAGAATCAGTCGTACAACTATAGTGTAATCAGTCATACAACTATAGTGTCGCAAGTCTCATTGGCAGAAAAACAAAAACGAAAAGTTTGGCAGTGGAGATTTCAGACGATAGAACTTGCTACTTCTGTTGACGAAAAGGCAATGCTTTTGATCCAGTGACACTGTCACTAGCCACAGGGGTTTCAAAGTGAAAACCGGAAAAGATGAGCCTAAAGTAACAGTGCCATTCCATTTCCCTTTTCTGAAAAGCTTCGGGATTTCTTCCATTTAAAAATCCTGTAGGAGCGGTATTGGCTGATCGGCAACTGCAGATTCTCTTGCAGTTTGTGTGCAGCCCAATTGGCCAGGGAGTAATAAATGAAGGGTTTTGCTTCGAGATCTAATCATCTACTAGATTCCTGACTGCTCATGTCTATCTGATACCCAACCTTTACCAGCAGCCTTTATTGTACTTGTTGTATTTATTGTTTTATTCCTAGACACTTTCGGGACTTTCACAGTCAGTCCTATCGGCTCAGCCGTAAGCTCAGGACGAGGAATGGTTCGTGTGTACATCATTGTGCGATTGATTTCTAGTGGGGATATAGACGTAGATTTAGCTCTGCTCTCCCAAGGACCTCGACCGTCCAGAGCTGAACTACCATAATTTTCCTACCCTATACGTGCTTCAAGACCAGTCTGCCGCGTAGTGAAGACGGCACACACACCCAAGCATAGTCCCCGCCGCAGCATAAAGCCTACCTTATCTACGTAGATATAAGATATGCACCACTTGCACGCGTTGAAGTCTCAACCAAAACTTCACTGGGACAGCAAGCAAGTGAGTTCTTGTTGGATTGGCGACGCTAACAAGCTGGAAGCCAGTAGTACATTTGCCGAGACGCAGATCTGAGAACGAAATCTGACAAAGAAAAGTGGACTGCCTCGTGGAATGGGGAATTTGAGCCCCATTGAAAACAGAGTTTGTTGCCGCAGTAAGTGTGTACCGTAACTTTAGTAAGGCTTCCCGGGTTTGCTATTTATAGGGCCGACGGTCGATGCGAAGGCTGGGGCCGCCTCTTAGGAGAGATTTTGACGACTCCCCATTCCAACACGCTTCCTTCAACACACAATATAACGAATGAGCCGCGCGGCAGCCATGTACGTCGTTTGCAGAACTGCCCCGGTACAGTACGCGGGACAGACTACTTTGTGTACTGGCATATATTCCCACTAGAATGGCAGAGCTGTTAGCCCAATCTTTTGTTCGATGCTCGGTTTCACAACACCACCGTGAAACTGAAACATGAAACTCTATTCTCAATAGCGGGCCTGCGGGTGGACGAACGAATAATAGCGCCCGGTAGCCAAGTTATGTTTCTGATAAATGTCTACTCCTTTCTGGTGCGTAGTCTTCTCCAGTTCTTTTCCATCGGCGTCTGTCATGCCCAGCAAAATCAAACATAAAGAGCTCGACCTCGCTCGTCCATTGGGGCGAAGTAAAGCGACCAGACGCTGTGATCCCTACTCACACCAGGACTTGCCTCAATCAGGGCGACGGGGTCGTGCTTACAGTAACAAGTAGTGATTAGTGAAGCCACACAAGGGCTTGCCTTTGCATACGGCTCGTACAAGAAGGCGAACCATGGCCAAGTGATGGGTTGTCGTTGTGGCGGACCCACAGTACCTTCCTAGTAGCCGTACAAGTATGAACCGCCGATTGATCCTCCAGTGTAAACCTCCTTACATTCTTTTCTTCCAACCAAAAACCCAAATCCCAAATCCTAATAGTTCCCGTTGTCATTAATATTCACCCTTCTGCAGCAACTCTTGGTTTTTGTTGCGTGGTGAAACCAGGGTACGCACGGCCTACGTCACAAATTATTCATCTGTACAATTGTATTGGCGAAACACCAAAACTTGCATTCCTGTTCTGTCCGATCAACAGCTCATCAGCATCACTGTACCCTCATAAACTTGGCCTACTTATCACAAATAGAGTTGATTCACTCTGCAGTCATTGGAACATCCCATCTCTCTAACTGATTGCCAATATGGCTTACTCTGGAAACAATGGAGGCTACAAGGAGCATCAGCTTCAAGATCTTCCCCCTGGAAACTCAGTATGTGGACATACCCCGACTTATTACCCCTTTACAACGAAGCCTTTCTAACACGATCATTTACTAGTATCACCTACCTCCTCACCACGGCGACGACGAAGAGACGAACCTACCCCTACTAAATCCAAATCAACCCCCTTATCAACAGTCAAACATATTCGACGATCCAAGCAGTCAACACGACGCTCCTCCCCGGCCTGTATCAGCTTACAGCCTCACAGAGTCATATATTCCGGGAGCGGCCCCTACAGCTTACAGCAGTGAGTATGGCGCAGGTTCTGCATATCAGGAGGACAATCCATATGCTGCACGAGTGGACTCCCCATATTCAAGAGCCGATACCGACTCTACTGAGGCGTGGCGGCAGCGACAGGTCCCTGGAGCTGGATTAAAACGTTATGCAACAAGGAAGGTCAAACTGTCACAAGGCAATGTTCTAAGCGTAGACCATCCTGTTCCAAGTGCGATCAAAAATGCCATACAGCTGAAGTATCGACAAGACGCTCAAGGCCATACCGAAGAATTTTCGCATCTACGGTACACGGCAGCAACTTGCGACCCTGACGAGTTCAATCTCAAGAATGGCTACAACCTGCGCCCGGTCATGTACAATAGGCATACGGAGCTTCTCATCGCTGTTACCTACTACAATGAAGACAAGCAGCTCACTGCCCGAACACTTCATGGTGTGATGCAAAATATCCGCGATATTGTGAATCTGAAAAAGTCTGATTTCTGGAATGTTGGTGGACCCGCTTGGCAGAAGATTGTCGTTTGCCTTGTCTTCGATGGTCTTGACGCTTGCGACAAAGCTACTCTGGATCTTCTAGCAACTATTGGAATTTATCAGGATGGTGTGATGAAAAAGGACGTGGATGGAAAGGAGACTGTTGCTCATATTTTTGAATACACTACCCAACTTTCGGTTACCGCAAACCAGCAGCTGATCCGACCCGATGATCGCGATGAGAAGGCCAACAACTTGCCCCCCGTGCAGATGATGTTCTGCTTGAAGCAAAAGAACAGCAAGAAGATCAATTCTCACCGCTGGCTTTTTAATGCCTTTGGTCGACTGTTGAATCCGGAGGTTTGTATTCTTCTAGATGCCGGAACTAAGCCAGGAACAAAATCTTTGTTGGCTTTATGGGAAGGATTTTACAACGACAAAGATCTTGGAGGTGCCTGCGGTGAGATACATGCAATGCTGGGAAAGGGCGGTCGCCAACTTTTGAATCCCTTAGTTGCAGCTCAGAACTTTGAGTACAAGATCAGTAACATTCTGGATAAACCTCTCGAAAGCTCTTTTGGGTATGTTAGCGTGTTGCCGGGAGCTTTCTCGGCTTATCGCTTCAGAGCTATTATGGGAAGGCCGCTGGAACAGTACTTCCACGGCGATCATACTCTTTCGGCTGTACTGGGAAAGAAAGGCATTGAAGGAATGAACATTTTCAAGAAGAACATGTTCTTGGCAGAAGACAGAATTCTCTGTTTTGAGCTGGTTGCTAAAGCTGGGTCAAAGTGGCATTTGACTTACATCAAGGCTGCCAAAGGAGAAACTGATGTTCCAGAAGGAGCACCAGAATTCATTGGACAACGTCGAAGATGGCTCAACGGTTCGTTCGCAGCAAGCATGTACTCCATCATGCATTTCAGCAGAATGTAAGTTTGGATTGAACAGGTTGTAATTTGTCAGATAACTAACATGTTAATAGGTATAAGAGCGGCCATAACATTGTTCGAATGTTCTTCCTCCACATACAACTTATCTACAACATGTTCACTGTGTTCTTGTCTTGGTTCATGCTGGCGTCCTTCTGGTTGACGACTACTGTTATCATGGATCTGGTTGGACTACCCGTTGCCGCTTCTTCCACGAACGCTGAACGGGATGCCTGGCCTTTTGGTAATGTCGCAACGCCAATTATCAACACTCTCCTAAAATACCTCTACATCGCATTTGTGCTAGTGCAGTTTATTCTTGCACTTGGTAACAGACCAAAAGGTTCGCGAATTACGTACATAATGTCGTTTGTGGTATTTGGCGTTATCAATGCATATATCATCGTCTTGTCCATGTATTTGGCAGTTAGGGGTATTGCGGGAGCTTCATTTAACACGGATGATCCAGCAAAATTCTTTGGTAGCTTCTTCAGCGGCTCAGGTGACTCTGGAGGCATTATCATTATTGCTATGTCCGCTACATTTGGTTTATACTTCGTGGCATCTTTCATGTACCTCGACCCGTGGCACATGTTTACCTCTTTCGGTCAATATCTCCTGCTCATGTCTTCCTACATCAACATTTTGATGGTTTATGCTTTCAGCAATTGGCATGATGTATCTTGGGGAACTAAAGGCTCTGACAAGGTTGACGCATTACCTTCTGCGAAAACCACAAAGACAGACGGCAAGGCAGCTGTTATCGAGGAAATTGACAAACCACAAGAGGATATTGACGATCAATTTGAGGCTACAGTCAAGCGTGCCCTGGAACCTTTCAAGCCACAGATTGAGGATGAGAAGAAGACATTGGAGGACTCTTATAAGTCTTTCAGAACAAAGCTTTTGATCTCATGGGTGTTCTCCAATTGCGCCTTGATTGTGGGTATTACAAGTGATAGTGTTGATAGTTTTGGATTCGGAGTAAGTCACTCGAATAATACTTGTATATGTTACTAACCACTCTTAGAAAAACAAAGCCTCGGATCGAACTGCGAAGTTCTTTGAAATTCTGCTATACGCAACAGCTGTGTTGTCCCTCATCCGATTTATAGGATGCATGTGGTTCTTGGGTCGCTCTGGCATTATGTGTTGCTTCTCCAGACGTTAGATTAGCAAGGGTTTAGCGCTAGGATGGACGAATTGACGACTTTCAATAGTGCGATGACGACGTTGTATCGATAGTTAGCCTGGCATTTGGTGGAAACTGCATTTCAATAAAAGGCGTTGAGATATTGAGAAGAGTATAGCTCTCTTGTGTAATTTTGAGTTGAAGAATCCAATACCCTTTTGAAATCTCACATATTTGTACGTTATCAACTCTAGTTGACATCACTTGCCTTTGGCAGGTTCTCTTCAGTTTACGCTTCTTTATATGTTACCTAAATGTCTCGTGACCGCGTCCTATTTTTAGCCGAGGCCGGTAGGGAGGACAAGGCTGTAATATGACTACCATAGTCACAAACTGAATTTAGTATATGTAAAGACACAAGAGTTAGATATTCACATCCAAATATATTGTACATCTTTCTCTACGCAGTGTCCCAGGTTTATCGAGCTCATCTCTGCAGACTTCTTCCTACCACTTGATGGTTTTGTCAGCCTCACCGTTCTCCAGGGATCTTCGCCTTCTAAAATCTTATCGGCTCACATCTTTGACTTTGCCCCATTGCTACTCATAGGTTCTTCTACAAGCCATACCAAAGCGGCCTCAAATCGGGCAAGATGTTGAAAATCTGGTCTTTGGTAAGTTCTTCCAATTCAACTCTTATTTTCCCAATAGTCTCCACTTCTGCCAACATTCTAATCAAAACTTAGAAACAAAAGGCGCAAGCAGAGGAGAATGCCAACGCTGCCACCGGAGCCAGAAAGAAGAAGGTTACAGCTGCTCAGCTGCGTGTTCAGAAAGGTATGCCCATCTGTCGTCAGTCTGTAAGCTCATATCCGGCATTAACTAATCTCAACCACCAGATCTTTCCGAACTCTCTCTGCCAAGCACCATGAAAACCGACTTCCCAGATCCTGACGACACTCTAAACTTCACACTTACGATCGAGCCAGATGAGGGCATGTACAAAGGCGGGCGTTTCTTCTTCACATTCAACATCGGCCAAGGCTTCCCGCATGATGTACCAAAGGTCAAGTGCACGCAGAAGATCTACCATCCCAATATCGATTTGGAGGGCAATGTCTGCTTGAACATTTTGCGCGAGGATTGGAAGCCCGTCTTGAATTTGCAAGCTATCGTTATAGGTCTGCAGGTATGTACATTCTCGAGCTTATCTATGCCCCACCTGTCAAAAACTGTTGTAGCAGTTATGAGACAACTCGCAATACGTCCACACTACGTTCGTTGTATGCACTTACTAACGTATTATTTCAAGTTCCTCTTCCTCGAACCAAATGCCTCCGATCCCCTCAATAAGGAAGCAGCGGAGGATCTAAGATCCAACCGCGAAGGCTTCAAGCGCAATGTTAGATCATCGATGGGTGGTGGAGCAGTCAAGGGCCAAAATTTCGACCGAGTTCTTCGGTCCTGAATCATGTTAAGGTCAGCATATAAATGTTTGTGCAGCTGAGCATATAATGTGGCGTTATGTTGGGAATCATGGGTTTATACAAGACTACTTCGCGACTTTATATGAAGTGTAGACAATTTCAAGTTATTATAACACCCTTCTTTCAGCCCTAAGACAAGGCTGGAGGGTAATAAAGAAAACCTCAAGGTAGCCTTCTTTCACGAAACAAATGAACTTTTGGCCCATACATTTTGGCACTTTTGTTGTTTGAAGACTACAGAGGCTTGGTTTTATTATCCAAACCTGTAGTGATGTAAACCAAATAAACTCATGCTTCTTTAGAACAAAGTCAAGTAAACAATACATGGACACACCATTAGACTTTAGTAATGCTTACATTCCTTGCAGACTATGGTATGTCTTCTGTGCACAATATTGTGCCAACTGATGTAGGCACGCTTCTTTTTGTACGTACTCAATGTCCCTAATTGTCCATGCGTATTATGATCGCTGGGATGAAATAGCTTTCTACAAAACTTTCTACAAAACACCTCCTGGACCTCTCACGAAAGCCCATCAACCAAATTATATATTGCAAATAAACTAGTTGCTATTGGTTTTTTGATGACGTTAAGTGCTAGGGTACACGGACTGGTAAACCTAAGCCTGGCTGATGCCAAGGATATTGGAGCGAGACCGGAACGGACCCTAGTCCCCCAGCGTTTTTCAATTTTTAGAGCTCTGGAGTCATAAGAGAACACTTCCCCAAACTCACTCACAAACATCCATCTCCACTCCAAAAACACTGAAAATGGCCTCAAGAACATTATCCAGAGCTATTCGCTCGCCATTGGTCAAGCAACTAAATGCCCCAGCCCGAAGAACCTTTGTTTCTGCCATAAACGCATCTGCCAGACCCACCGCTCGTGCTGCTGTCGCATCAGCTCAGCAAGTCCGTGGAGTCAAGACAATTGACTTTGCTGGTGTCAAGGAGGATGTCTACGGTATTATTTGCCCTCTAAAAATCGAGGGAAACGAACTAACAGTCTTTTAGAGAGAGCTGACTGGCCTGCCGCGAAGCTTCAGGTATTTATTCTCTGACTGTGACTCAAGAGTATTTATTGATTTGATAATAGGAGTACTTCAAGAATGACACAATGGCTATCATCGGTTATGGTTCCCAAGGTCATGCCCAGTCCTTGAACATGCGTGACAATGGATTGAACGTCGTTGTCGGTGTGCGAAAGAACGGGCAATCATGGAAGGATGCTCAACAAGATGGTTGGGTGCCAGGCAAGAACCTTTTCGAGGTTGATGAGGCCATCTCCAAGGGTACAATCATCATGAACTTGCTCAGTGATGCTGCTCAAAGCGAGACCTGGCCAGCAATTAAGCCCCAGATCACCAAGGGCAAGGCAAGTCCCCAAAACTAAATTACTACTACCATTTCTAATTCCGATCAGACCCTCTACTTCTCCCACGGTTTCTCCCCAGTCTTCAAGGACCAAACCAAGGTTGATGTCCCAACTGACGTTGATGTCATCCTCGTTGCACCCAAGGGATCTGGACGAACTGTCCGAACCCTGTTCCGCGAGGGACGTGGAATCAACTCCTCCATTGCCGTTTTCCAAGATATCACTGGCAAGGCAAAGGAGAAGGCAATTGCCCTTGGTGTCGGTGTTGGAAGCGGTTACCTATACGAGACCACATTCGAGAAGGAGGTCTACTCTGACTTGTATGGTGAGCGAGGTTGCTTGATGGGAGGTATCCACGGTATGTTCCTCGCACAATACGAGGTTCTCCGTGAGCAAGGACACAGCCCAAGTGAAGCTTTCAACGAGACTGTTGAGGAGGCCACCCAGAGCTTGTACCCACTCATTGGCGCAAACGGTATGGACTGGATGTACGAGGCATGCTCGACTACTGCACGTCGTGGTGCTATCGACTGGAGCGGAAAGTTCAAGGATGCATTGAAGCCAGTATTCAACGATCTTTATGACTCTGTCAAGACAGGAAAGGAGACCCAGCGATCACTCGACTTCAACTCTCAACCTGATTACCGTACCAAGTACGAGGCTGAGATGAAGGAGATCCGCGATTTGGAGATCTGGAGAGCAGGAAAGGCTGTCCGGTAAGCTTTACAGTCCCATACTTACTTGAAACGTGCTAATAATATTTCACAGATCCCTCCGTCCCGAGAACCAGTAGTGGAGATAGGAGCAGTGAGTGGGTGGTGGGGTTTATCTTTCATACTGGACATCTGGGGAACTGTAATATACCTTCTTCCGATAATCAAGGCTTGGAATCGCAAAAGTTTAACTCTACACGTTTCAATGTATTTCTACTCGCATCCCACTGTAAATGGACTCTGATGCACCGAAGTGACTCACGCCATCGGCCTTGGCGCTAACCATTTTAACGACATAACTAATAAATATTTAGAATAACTAACAACATATATTGAACGAAGAACGGAAAACCTCAATTCCTCACACAATCCAATCACTCTTGCAATGGCCGACGCAGCCAACTCTCCTCCATTGACCCGCTCGAGCGTCATCGCTGCACATGAATTGATCAAGGAATACATACATTACACCCCCGTCCTCACAAACACAACGCTCGACCAGCTAGCTTCAACGCCACAGTCCGCAGAGTCGCTTGAGGATGGGCCATGGAATGGTCATAAACCCGCACACCCAAAGATTCGACTCTACTTCAAATGCGAAAATCTACAAAGGGTGGGGGCGTTCAAAGCACGCGGGGCTTTCCATGCATTACTGCGGTTGATGGCAGAGGAGGGCTGGGAGGCCGGCGGTGGGAGGGAGAGAGGTGTTGTTACGCATAGTTCTGGTTTGTTGAATTCGAATTCCGTCAAAGGAGAACAACGTTTGCTAAGACACTTGTCTAGGTAACCACGCACAAGCTCTCGCGCTCGCAGCCAAAACACTAAACGTCCCCGCCACGATCGTGATGCCCACCATATCCACGCCAACCAAAATCGCTGCGACACAGGGATACGGCGCCAATGTGATATTCAGTGGAAGCACGAGTACGGAACGAGAAGCTGTTGTTGCCGAAGTCATGCAGAAAAATGGTGCAACCTTGGTTCCACCATATGATCACCCTGACATTATGTTAGGTCAGGGTACGATGGGACTGGAATTACAAGCTCAAGCCGTCGAAATGGGTGCGAAGAAAGGATTGAATACCATTATTACGCCGTGTGGCGGCGGAGGTATGCTTTCAGGCACGGCGTTGAGTTGTGAAGGGACTGGGATCTTCGTATTTGGTGCTGAACCAGAATTTGAGGGCGCGAATGATTGCCAGCGCGGATTCGCTGCGGGGAAAAGAATTGAGACTGTTAAAACTCTGACCATTGCTGATGGGCTTCGCACACCAGTAGGAAAGTATCCATGGTCCGTAATCTACGAAAGGAAACTAGTGAGGCAGATGTTTAGCGTGACAGAGGAGCAGATTAAGAGAGCGTTGAGGCTGGTCTTCGAAAGAATGAAGGTTGTGGTTGAACCAAGTGCGGTCGTTGGTTTGGCAACTGTGTTGTTCAATGAAGATTTTAGGACACTTGTGGAGGAGGAAGCAGGGGCGGAGGGATGGGACATAGGGGTTGTGTTCAGTGGTGGTAATGTGAGTATGGAAGCTTTAAGTGGATTCTTTCCAAAGACATCTTAAGGAGTAAATAGTTTCGGTGGAGGTATTCCACTCCTGCTCGGTGTAGGACTCTAAACATATATTGAACTCACCAGGATATGTAACACATTGTATAGATGAGAAGACCTAAATAATGATCTTGAATGCATTTTAAATATTTCCATGTCGGAAACCAACTTATCTGACTTCGAATGGTAAGTGTTATTTTACGATGTGCAAAGCTAAGCTGTGAAAGAAAGACACGTCCTGGCATTCTCCTGTAACTCATTGTAATAGTCACTTAGTGACTGCATAACTATCCAAAGGAGATTAAAGGGAGGTTCCACAGAACTAAGTACAATGGTTCTTTAAGCCCAATAAAGAGTTTTTCGTATCTTCATTATATCTTTCTCTTAGTAACAAAGACTTCCAGCTTGTTCATCTTCTATCTGACTCCTGAATGAACTATTCAAAAACATTTGAACACACGGCAACGTATAGTTTCCTACATATAAAATACGCCCCCCTGGATCCCTTCTTTACTACTAACTGGAACCTTCCGCTGCAACAAGCATAAACTTCTCAGTAAATAGCCAAGCATCGACACCAAAATGCCTTGCACACTCCATACCTTTCTCCACTCCCACTGCGGCTGCGCCTACCACCTCCGAGACAACACCCACAGCAATCCGAGCTGCAACACGCATCTCAACCACACCATTGAATACGTCGAGGAACGCTGCGACCCGCGCTGCACCCGAACCTGCCCGGAAGAGAAGCGCCACCTGTTCAAGCTCGCTGCGAAGGAGAACAGTGCGGCTGAGCTTGCAACAAGGGAACAACAGGAGTGGGTTTTGCAAGCGCTGGAGGAGTTGGAGCTGTGATAGATAAGTTTACAGGTGAGTCAAAAATTATGGAATTTAGGGAAAGTAAGTTGGTCTCACTTGGAGTTATGTTTACTATCTAAGAAACATTGCTATTTCTGGATTCGCATATCGTCAAAATTTGGATCTCTGAATTAGTTTAGCTGTTTGCTCTCTATTCTTATGGTGTACAAGCTACCAGCTCAAGGGAATATGGGGGGTCAGAGATGGATTTGAACATAAGTTACCGCTCATTTCATCTATTTTCATCTCAGTAGATCAGCAACGTGAAAGAAAGCTTTGTTATGTAATTTGTAGTAATGTAATTGTACGTCCAGATGGTCCTATGTACACTATAGTCTGTATGTTTTGAACGTGTTCGATATATGGTTTTCAAATCCTGAACCTGAAGCCCTTCTTTCCATCACTCGATGTTCCTCCGTTGATAGCGCCTTCAACATATATACCCTAGAAACCAGTTAGATGTAAGTTAGAATCTACTCGTTTAAGGCTACTGACCTGGTCCAATTTCTTATTGAGTCCAACAAGAATGAATCTCAAAACTGTGGCTGAAATGACAGCCATAGCTGCCATAGCACAGTTTACTGACATGGCAACTACAAATCTTGGTCCTTGATGAAAGTCAGTATATACGCTATGGATCTACGTGCTTTGCCTTACCGTCTTCTTTGCTGTACATGTAACTAGCGTAAATGGAACTTGTGTTTGAAATCGCGTTGACAAAGGCTAGGGCAGCAGCTCGTTTGGCTGGCGGTCTGGGAATCGAGTTGCTAATCCAGGCAAGACCGACCACGTATCCAGAGTAGACTCCTGGGACCATAAGCATCATCGCTAGATATCTTGGTCCAGTTTTCGTAGTAGCTGCTGCCAAGATGAAAGCAATCATGGCGACGCAAAGCGGAAGTACGATATGGAGGTAGCGCTCTCCAGTTCGATCTGTTTGAAGTCAGCTGAGCTCTCTCATCTCAAGCCTGATCATGAGCTCATACCAGCGTGCCAGGAATTCAAGAAGGTTGTGATTACTGCCAGGACGTAAGGAGGAGCAGTGAGAAGCAATGTGACAACACGACTGCGTCCCAAGGTTGCAACAACAGTGCTGTTAGTGGTCAGCTGTGGCTCTCCTCGATGTTCTGCACCCGACTTACGGGAAGAAGTTTGTAACTGTCCCAGATGCAACTATTCCAAAGACCATCACCATTAGAATATAAGTTTTCATATCCGAAAACGCAAGTTTCAGGCCAACTTTGAACGATTGGTGTTGACCGTCTACCCAGTCGTCCTCTCCAATATCTTCTTCCAGGCGCCAGATTGCGAGCAATCGTTCTTCTTCCGTGAGCCACGTTGTGGTACGAGGAAAATTGGGCAGAATGAAGAATGCTACAAGGGCGATGGCGATCGTCACAACTCCTTCAATGATGAACAGCCAGCGCCATGCTCGTAGCCCTTTGGTCCCATCCATATTGCCCGTGATGCCAGCGGCAATCAACCCGGAGAAGGCACCGCTAATCAGCGCACCCGAGTAGAATATAGCCTAAGGAGTGAATGTTAGTATCCCATCGATCTGGAATAGTGATCGATCAAAATATATGACCAAACGTACTGTTCGGAAACCAAGCTCCTTCCCTATTATCAGATTAGCAACAGCTCGACCTATGCATGGTGTGAAATAACATACGAGTATACCAGCAAGACAAGTAATACAAGCATCCTGGGAAGTACGCGGCTTCGACAAATCCAAGGAAAAATCGACAAGCAATCAATCCTGCATAATTGTGGCATGCAGCTGTGGCTGTGGATATGATCCCCCACACTATCATACATATCGGCAAGTATATGGCAGGCTTTCCAATTCTATTAAGAAACAGATTGGACGGGACTTGCATTAGTAGATATCCCACGAAAAGAATACTGACGGATGTCTATATGTATATTGTCAGTAAATTCGGAAACGTACGAATTTCTAGAATACTGACCTGGAATTGTCGGTCTCCCAAATCTAAGTCTTCATATATACCTCCCAATTTGGCTGCAGCAATATTATTCTATTTTCCATTAGCCCTTACTTTCGATGAACAATCGGAGGAAATACATACCCGATCTAGATAGTTCATTATGTACCTATTGGAGAATGTGATATCAGTAAGAGCGTCCTTGACTCATACGCACTATCGGGGCAAAGCTCATACATTATGACAATCATAGGCATAAGTCTCAGATCTATCTTCTTCCTCAAACTCGTCTCGACTGATAACCTTTCCTCGGGGCTCATATTACGAATGAATTCCGGCGCCTCAAACTTTTTCTTAGGAGGTATTGCTGCCACTGGATCGGATCCATCGACATGATGGCTCTGTACCTTATCTTCAGAGCTAGATTCAATACCTCTGATGCCGACCTCTTTCTCAATAGGGGAAGACATATTTTGATGTTCTACTGTTTTGTATTGGCACAATTTGTAGTCGCTCTCGTCTCCTTTCAAACATACAAGTGTGGTGGTTGATCAATGGCTTCAGATTTGTGAAATATGAATAGAGCAGAGATTGGTGAATCTTTAAAAGCAACCAATACAAGACATTACAAGCAGAAGAAAGTCCAGGAAGTTAAGCTCTTGACAAGGTTGGGCGTTATGCTTAAGCTATGCTTAGCTTCCTTTACCCCATCATTTAGCCAGCCACTTACGATGCTAAGTGCGGTACTAAACGACAGGATCTTGAAGCAAAAGGGCGGGGTAGAAGGGAAGAAGGGCCGGTGGGCTGGTCTTGGGGGATGACGAAACGACGCGAGGCGGGGATAGAAGAGATGGGGTTAGAGATGTGGTTGGGGTTGGGGAAAGGTTGGAGACGGGATAGTTGATGATGGTGATGGATGGGACGGAACAATTCGTGCGGAGTCTGTTCACAGCCTGTTGAAGCTTCATTACCGTGAGACATGGGTCAATCCTCCTATCTTGCCCAATCGTTAGAAAGAAATGAGGAGCAGCATAGAAATAGTGCATCAGGAATAGATTTCACCGATATCGTCATGTGTGGTAGTATTGAGGATGCCATGACTCGAATAGGAGTAGGACGGTCACTGCGATCTCAGGTGATCAGAGTAATACAGCTAACGGGCTCTGACGGGGTGAGCATTTTAGACTTAATTGCTGGGCATAAGCCTTTGGTCTATATTCATGGAGATCGAAAACTGTGGACGACTTGGATAGTGTCCTCCTTGATGGTGGTGAACAAGGTGGACCGAAATAAGAGTTCGGATGTATTTACAGCGCAAATAGCAAAAAAGAGATGGCACGGTTCTAGGGAATAGAATCTGTGATGTACAAAACAAGAAAAAGGACCAGAAACAATGATGAGATAAGATTAGATATTTGAATTCAAGTATTAGAGTTTAGGGGTTTCCTTCACCAAGAGCATCTGGAATCCAAGCTTGAGATCGCCGTTCATACCGGCGGCGGCAGGGCGACCGGAATCTCTGTCCACAAAAACATGAACTATCTCACCGACGGACTTGACTTCCTCTACCCCTTTCTCGAATAGTGCCACTTCATAAGTGACACTGCTCTTCCCTAGCTTGTTAACCCTCAGCGCCAACTCAGCAACTGCAGGGAAAGCTATGCTCCCAAAGAAGTCACTATGAGAATGGACCACGAGTCCATACTGTGAGGAGGTGGGTGGGTGTAGCCCACATTTCTCGATGAGATACGTATTAACCACAGAATCGTATCTAGTATACCTTTAGCATTGGATAGAACAAGGAGGCATCTGCAATCCAACTTACAAGAAGTTGTAGATACTGTTATTCATATGGTCATACATATCGTTATCTGACCTAAGAAGGCATGTTTAGCTACCATAATATTGTATAATACATATAACATAATATAACATAATATAATGTGAAGCGACTCACCATCTTGTCCGGTATTCCAAGATATATCCATAATCCTGCCTCTTCCGAAGCCTCAGGCTCGCAGAGACCATTATTGGCTTTATTGAGTTCTGCAACGATCAATCACTCACTCAATTCTTAGCAAATCACTGGCGCGGGCTGTAAGGTGAGAGAGAGAGCTTTGTCTCAGTCACAACCATTTGGCAATGGGTGAACACCGTAATATCCTAGTTCAAGACATTAATCTCTTTGCGAACCGAGGCAATCGCGAAATAGCTTCGCGGGCTTCGCGGGATAGCTCTTATCCCACTGTAGCTTTTCTGCCATCAGTTGTCGACACACCGCCTAATTTATTTGAGCCTTCAATCCTATCGTTAAAGTCTACTACAGTATTAGGAAGTTGAGAACAAGGCTAAACAGTTCCGCCTCGACCTTTCATGATCCTAACCTCTAAAATTGTTTCTTTCACAATAAACCCGCTGGCTAGATCTCCCAAGTTCCTTGAGCTTCTCGCTCGACGAGCTCTGAATATAAATCCGACTATGGCTGTTGATTTTCCAAAAAGTACTGCCTACCCGGCGTTGGAGGAAAAGAAGCCATTCCAGGAGCCTCCCCCCGTCATAGTCACACCCTGTGATCCATGGCCGCGGCCATATTATCTTGAACATGGGCTACGCCGAGTTGCGCCATACCATTTTACCTACAATACATACTGCAAAGAGAGATGGAGAGGTCGCGAATTATTAGATATTTTTTCAAGTGAATTTAGAGATAGGCCTATGGAGTACTATGTGAGTAGGGATTTTCTGAAACTTTGCATACTTCTAACAGATTTAGAAAGATGCGATTGAAAAAGGAGCAGTGGTTGTGAACGGTAAAGCAGTTGCTACCACAGCTCATATTGTTAAAAACGGCGATGTAATTTCTCACACTTTACATCGACACGAACCTCCTGTTACAGCGTTACCCATATCAGTTCTATTCGAGGATAATGATATGATAGTTATCAATAAACCCTCAGGCGTGCCAGTTCATCCTGCTGGTCGCTACAACTATAATTCTGTGGTGGAAATAATGCGCGCGGAGAGAGGACATCAATTCAACCCGTTACCTTGCAACAGGCTCGATAGATTGACCAGTGGGGTCATGTTTGTTGCCAAAAACCCAAAAGCTGCGGAAAAGCTGAGTTTGCAAATTTCTGGGCGAACTGTAAGAAAGGAATATGTTGCGAGAGTCAGGGGAGAATTCCCGGCAGAAACTGTTGTTTGTGATCAGCCAATACTACAAGTATCTCCAAAACTTGGTCTTAATCGAGTGCGCGCCAGTGGAAAGACAGCCCGAACCGTTTTCAAAAGACTAGAGTACTATCCTCCAACCTTGGACGAAGAGGTGCAGAATATGTCACTAGAAGAATCTAAATTGGCTGAGGTCAGGCCTTGGCTCAAAAAGGGTGGCTATTCTATAGTAAGATGCCTCCCAGTCACAGGCCGGACGCATCAACTGAGAGTACATCTACAATTCCTAGGGCATCCTATTGGGAACGACCCGATATATTGCAACCAGCGGGTATGGGGAGATACTCTAGGAGCAAACGATGCTGATGCTTCGAAAGATACTGATGAAGATATCATAACCCGTCTATCAAGAATGGGGAAGTCAGAGGTTGCAGATGCTGTTGCATACCATGACGAGATGGTAGATGACTATAACAAAAAGAAGGCGGAGAAAATGTCTGGTGAGTTATGTGAAGTCTGCGAAACACCTCTGTATACCGATCCTGGTGAACAAGAATTGTCTTTGTGGCTTCACAGTCTACGCTATGAGGATGCCGGTGGTACTTGGAGCTATGTCAGTCCTCTACCAGCCTGGGCTCTTCCCCCAACAGGCATGACCGGTGCGACAGACGTTGGTGGTCTCGATGAGCTTGTTGAGGCGGTGAAAGATGAAAATCCTGAGATAGTTGGATAGTTTACGACGATACACTGCATACCTTCGTACAAATGGTGCGCCACATTCAGAACAATAGAACTGATCAAGAGGCGCAGCTAAATGTTGTTTGCATATATAAAGATATCAGCCAATTAGACATCATATGAAATAAAGTATGAGCCATCAGACTGAGGATTATGTTAGTGATTGAAAATATTGTCTGAGAATATTCAGCTTAATTTTGATGATTCTTCTCAATTCGGCTTTTTGAGAATTCATTTCAGTCAAGAAAGGTAACCTAGGGCTTCCTTGTCACTAGTATGTGGTATGAAAGTGATTAGTATAATCTCAACATTCTACGACTTGGAATGAGTATTTTGAGTTTGATTCCAAAATAAAGTAAAATGATCACGTGTTGACGTGACGCCAACGACACGTCGAGCGCGAATAATTGCTTAATGACCCCTCATCAATATTGGCCATCATGGCATACGCACAGTCAAATATTAGCAATGACAATGATGGTAGCGATGATATGGAGGGTCAAAGTGATGATCTTGTTGCTAAGTATGGGCAGGGTCGGGCCCTGACAACGACTGATGAATACATTGATAGTTTGTATCCCACGTTAATTCACAAACCAATATTGACTTTCTCGTAGAGGTTGTCGACCATTCGCCGAGCAGTAATACCGATTCAGAAGTTGAAATTACAGAGGTGAGGTCTAGAAGTGAGGATGATTTAAAGAGAAAACGGCACAACAGTATCTCTAGTGATGAGGAGAATGGTGGCAAAGAAGCTTATGAAGTTTGGAAGAATCGAAAGAAGAATCAGCGAAAGAAAATTGCGGAAAGCAAGAAAAAACTTGCAGCAAAAGCCAAAGCATCCGTCGATCGAAGAAAGAAGGCAAAAGAGAATGGGGAAGAGAAGCCGGAGGGAATATGGGGCCCAGAGTCGGATTTTGAGGGTGATGATACCATTCCCGAATATATTACCCAGCGACGGAAAACTTTCGATCGTAACCAGCAAATCCTACATGAAGCCGGACTGAGACTTCCACCTAGCTATGATGAAATTGACTTCTCGGATAATGAGAGACTTGCAGAGCTTGAAGAACGACCAGTTCTTCCTTCTACAATTGATACCTCTCGGCCATATAAAGATATCTCGCTACCACACTCAGCTGGTATTATCCCTGCATCCATTGCTCGGTATCTACGGGACTATCAAGTTGAAGGAACAGCTTTTCTCCACGAGTTGTTTGTTTACCAGAGAGGGGGAATTCTCGGTGATGATATGGGCCTCGGAAAGACAGTACAAACAGCAGCCTTCCTCGCAGCTGCTTATGGGAAGACAGGCGATCAGAGAGACTATAAGCGCATGCGTAAAATGCGTAGAAGCAGACCTAAAGACTGGTATCCTCGAGTACTAATAATATGTCCAAGTTCCCTCATGGAGAATTGGCAAAATGAGTTAAATCGCTGGGGCTTTTGGCACGTTGACATATATCATGGTAATAGTAAGGAAGCAATTTTACAAGCTGCTCAATCCGGTCGTTTGGAGGTGATGGTTACAACATATGGGACCTACAGGCTGGCAAAAGATGATATAAATACCGTGGCGTGGGATTGTGTAATTGCTGACGAATGCCATATAATCAAAGAACGGAGCTCAGCAATCACCCAAGCCATGAACGAGATAAACGCACTCTGTCGGATAGGACTTACTGGGACTGCTATTCAGAACAAGTACGAAGAACTGTGGACTTTACTCAACTGGACAAATCCAGGTCGCTTCGGTCCCATATCTACGTGGGTATCAAGCATCTGTAACCCATTGAGGAAAGGACAATCGTAAGTTTCTTCTCCTACTGCCAGAGCATTGCTAAATATATCAGCCATGATGCAACAGTATATCAGCTCAAACAAGCAAGATTAACTGCAAAGAAACTGGTACAAAATCTCCTACCTCAATTTTTCCTTCGCAGAATGAAAAGCTTGATTGCACATCAGTTGCCGAAAAAGACCGACAGAGTGGTATTTTGTCAGCTTACAGAAGCTCAAAGAGCTGCCTATGAAAGGTTCTTAGCGAGTGACTGGGTTGAGACTGTCAGGACTGCCTATGAGCGATGCGATTGTAAATCCGGGAAGTCGCGTGGGATCTGTTGCTACAACAAATCGGAAGATGGGACTAAATGGCAGGTAAGCTCTCTTTATATGACCCCTTGGACATTAAGTAAATCACTCGTAGGCACTGGTGTTTCCCCTTATGACCACACTGCAGAAGTTATCAAACCACTTAGCATTGCTCATACCAAACGCTTTGGATCAGTCGGAAAAACAGGAGCGAGCTTTGGATTTCCTTCAGCAAATGATACCGGACCGTTGGAAAGAGCTGTATGGCAATCGAGATTCGTTACTAAACCTGGCAAATCCAGAATTCTGCGGGAAGGTTCGTTGCCAAAAAAAATATATTAGTGGTTGGGTACTAACTTCGAACTCAGTGGGTGATACTAAAAAAGCTCCTTAAACACTGGTATGGCAATGGAGACAAAGTACTTGTATTTTCGCACAGCGTGAGACTTCTACGAATGCTTGAGATGTTATTCAAAAACACCAGCTACAATGTAAGTTTCCTTAGCGGAGACATGCAACCCCATGATCGGCAAAAGACAGTTGATGCATTCAACAGCGACCCAAAACAGTTCGTATTCCTTATATCAACCAAAGCCGGGGGTGTTGGACTCAATATCACCAGTGCCAACAAAGTTGTCATTTTTGATCCGAATTGGAATCCCAGCTATGATCTGCAAGCCCAAGATCGTGCTTATCGTATTGGGCAGGATCGAGACGTAGAAGTTTTCAGACTCGTGTCCGCCGGAACTATCGAAGAAGTGGTTTATGCTCGCCAGATATATAAGCAGCAACAAGCTAATATCGGATATAATGCATCCACCGAGCGCAGGTACTTCAAGGGTGTCCAAAAGGATAGCAACCAGAAAGGGGAAATTTTCGGTTTAGATAATCTCTTAACATTCCACAGAGACAATATTCTTCTGCGGGATATTGTAAACAAGACTAATATCGCAGAAGCTAAGCGAGGCATCTGCATTATGGATATGGATATAGAAGAGGCATTAAATGACGATGACAACCCCCTGAAGAATGAAGAGGACAGCGACGAAGACGGTGCAATGTCACAGCTCGCCGCCCTCATAACAGAAGGCGACACTGTCACAAAGAAGAAGAAAACCAAACCCAAAATCAAATCTGACCCCATCCTCGCCATTCTTGCATCCGCCGGCGTCGAATACACACACGAAAATTCCGAAGTCGTAGGGTCGTCACGAGTAGAAGCCCATCTCAGTCGTCAAGCCGAAGAGACAGGCAACGATGTCGAGATGGGTGAAGCTCGGCTCTTCGGAGAAAGTCAGTCGACGGGTGCACCAGGAGAAGTGGCATACCAGTTTCACCCCCCTGACGATGTTATGAAGAGGCAGTTTTGTACAATGGCCAGAACTTTTGGGTTTTCAAATGCAACGGAGTTCGCTCTAGTCGTGGAGGGATGGACGCAAAAGCAGAGAACGGACTGTTTGGAACGTTTTTATTTGAGACGGAAGGAGAGGATGGCAGAACTGGAAATGGAGGCAAGTGGCCAAGTGAAGGCAGAAACCCCTTCTCTGAAGTTAGGACTGGACAACGATGTAATAAACGTGGACTCGGATGATGATGGTGATGAACTGTAAGATTTAACTAAGTGTGGGAATATGAGCTAGATATATGATACCCTGGGAAGTCATGAGCGGATATGGAGTTTATCTTTTGGGTATAAATAGAGACTCGTCTTTCAGAGCCTTCTAGTATTTATTTAATTCTCCCAGTTTCGCTATAGTACTGGTGATATCACAATGCCTATCTATCTAACAATCCCCTACTCACTACCAGTTCCCTCATCCTCATCACTCCTGGCCTTCTGATCCCGCACCTCCCGTCCTTTACCTTTACCTCCGCCCAGCTTACCCTTACCCTTGGCACCCTTTCCCCGAAGCCCGACTGGCACCTCCTTCCTGACCTCCCCATTCTCATATAACACACCAATATCAGCCCGTCTCGCCACGGCTTTCTTCCAGTACTTCCTGCTCAAAACTCCTTCTTTATCACCAGCTGTCACCACGGCCCCAGACTCTGTCCGCGCCCAGGCCATGGATGGCTCGGCCTCCATCACTGCACGAATATCGATGTAGATGGATACATCGGCATCGCTTGCCTTATCGGTTCTCACCTCCGACCCATCTTCGGCAACCTGGATGCTACCGAACTGGAGATAGGCCTGTCCACCAGCACGACGGATCCCGCCGTGGGCCAGGATCAGTGGGTAGTTGGGATACGAGGTCTCATACACAATCAAGTGGGGAAGGTCCTCAGTGGTGATGCTTAAGGGTGTGAATTTTGCGTTGGTGGAAGTAGCAGCTGGTGGAGCTGCGGTTGTGGCATTAGCCTTGATAAGAAAGTCGGATGCGGTAGTTGAAGAAACGGATGCAGATGGGATGGATTTGAGTGTGAAACGTGACTTGGAGGATGGGGCTGCAACGACGTCTTGGAGTTCTGAGAGGGTCACATCGAGAGCTGCAAGGTTGGGGTGGTCAAGCTTCGAAGAAATGTATTAGATATTGATTTTCGGAGATATAAAGATGGAGGAAGATAGGGGTTAAATTGAAATATCTTACAACGTCCTCACAGTCAACCCAGCCATCGTTTGCTACGAGCTTGTCCTCACCCTCTACCTCTTCACCCTCTTCAACGGTTCTCTTCAAAACCCAGCTAAGGGCTTTAGAAACGACAACGTCTCGCTCATCCACAACGCTGTACCCGCGTCCACGGCCTTTCTTGACCACGCTTGATCTTCTTCCGTGTCTGGAAGAGCCCTGTCCAACTGGGGAGGGGGGCATGATGCCTCCATCAAGCGAAAGTCCTTTCATAGCGGGCATAACTGCAGTAGCCATTGTGATAGTATTTGCTACAAGAAATAAAGTCTGAGAAAGAAGTAGATGTGGTAGAACCGGGTATATTGAGAAAAAGCTGAGAAGATGGTATTGAGAAGAAGGATAGAAAGGGATGTGCAGGACGATTCTTGGAGGGGTAGAAAGATATATGTACAGTTCTTACATAGAGTGGGTTGGGATCGCCTAGGAAACGACAAGACACGTCTTTCCTAACATTAGGCATGGAAGCATTTCTCTAGAGTAGTGTACCGCCCCTGCCGGCCACTTGAGGGCCATACGCAATATACGCATTCTCTTGCCTGCATGATATGCACCAAATAATGGCTGGTGTCGTGCTGCATGTGCTCCCAATAGCGGGGTGGTTCCTGCGATGGACATCGAGGTGCAGCAAGATCTTGTCTCAGAGCTCGAGAGAGCGCACGAGGGCACTGGCGGTGTGGAGTTTTCCAAGTTGACAACAAAGATCCTCCCTCTCAGTCAAGCAGCCAGAACAGCGGCTCGCCCCGCAGTAGATTCGTGCAACATTCTTATCCGTTCATTGATGGTCTGGCGGGGCGCCTGTCAGGATGTTTGTAGCGAATCGTCGTGGTTGAGAAGAGCGGTGTAAGGAGCGGTTAGTTGATGGGAACTCGATGCGGAAACGAGGGAAATGGAACTGACAACAGGCACGCGTGGTACTGTGTTTCAGCCCTCGACGGTACTGTATAGTACAGTATTCGAGGTGTTTGCCAAATGGAGATAAGATGCCTTTTACCACTCATATCAACGGAGCTGAGAGCGGTTAGAGAGAGAAGGTGTTTTAAAACTCAAAAAGATCAGACTTTGTAGCAGAACTGCACGACTTGATGCAGGAACCAATGCATGCTGACTAGGGACTCCATTGGACCATATTCCCCGCTCACGTGGAAATTGAAACAGGTGGTAGTCCTCGGATTCTTTCAAAGAGCTGGTCCATATCTAAAGACTTTAATTGAGGAACAATAAGAAATCATGGGCAGATTACTGAATCAGCCCAGGTTCAGTTCACAGCCTCGTCAAAGGCTGACGACCGAAAAGAATGGCCTTCGTACGAAGCCACCATTATCATTGCTGCCCCAAAGCACTAGTTGAACAAGTGAGAAGTACAACAGAGATGCCCCTATATGCAAGATTGGAAAAGGAGGAATCTGGCTGAATCACCTGCCCAGTATAATGTTTTTGTTCGGATATGCTTGCCAATTGCGCCTTAAGCCATCAGGCTCCGACACTACCAAGATTCAGTTCACGTCTTTAAACTGCGATGGCTATAAAATCAGAAAATCAAATATAACTCAAAGGAAGAGAAGAGAGGGGGGATAAATTTTGCTTGAGAACATCCATGTCGATAATTAGTGACGTCTAATGAAGAGCTGTAGGCATTGAAGTGTCATACTTTCTCCTATCCCACTCAGAACTGGCTGAGCATTATAAGATCAATTGACGCACACGTCGCATCTATATCGAGCGAGGTTCAGGCTCTGACTGAGACTTCAATTTCGCGACAACTTGACTCTTTCCCGTGGCCTGCAACATAATCATCATCTTCGTTACGAGGCATAAGAAAAGCGCATAATCAATCGTTCAACGTCTCAAGCCTAAAGCTTTAAAAGCCACCTGAGTCAGTTTCGTCTAGAGATATTTGAAGAGGCACTGCTGAATACTAAGAAGCACTCACCCAAGAAGCCTGTTACTTCGTAATATCAGCCGTGAACTTGTGAAGGCTGTGCACGGGAACCGGGAATCCCGTCATCTCGCTGAGCTCTTTAGGTGGGGTTCATCTTCTTCTTTCTCTTTACCAACCATCGTCTCACGCATTGCGACGATAGAAAAGCGACCTCATCCTGTTTGATAGAAAACGCTAGGATTGAAGGGAAGACATTCATCATAATTGTTAGCGATCACATGCCGATACCCAAAGCGCCTCAAAGTGGCGATTACGTGAGCATCAACGACAGTGACAGTGACACTGGAAAAGATACAGAGGACGATGATCGTGTTATAGATCATACGGCAAACCGCGAGACGGGTCTTGAGCGCCAAAATGAGGGTTTTGCACGGTCTATTCGAGACCTGTCGTTGGACCAGCGCCAACGTCGGCGGTCGCTAATGGAAGAAGATGGTGATGCATTGACTTTGGATGTTCCTCCTATTGAGGAACAAGGCGAGAAGGAGAAACCTATCACTTGGATGAGTTTGGTAAGATTTTCCTCCAGTACACAGATTTCTTTTCTTAAACTCCCTTTCTTATTATGACGAGTGAGAATCATGGTTTGGGGGGACACTTTAAAACTGTCAAGCCACTGAAAATATATCAAAAAGTTACTAATAAGCCGAAAAGCCGCACAAGAGGCAGCTAGTTATCCTAGTTTTGGCAAGGTTATCAGAGCCTTTGGTACAGAGCTCATTAAGGGTATGTAATCCTACAGTGCTCGAAATGGAACACCCGCTAATTGTGAGAAGTCCTATCTCTTCTACCAGCTGAAGTCGTTTGACCAAAATCTCCCGGATTCGGTTATTGCAAGCCAAGCTGGAATTATGCAAGGTGCTTTTGCTGCTGCTCAGCTCTGCACAGCGATGCTTTGGGGGCGATGGTCTGACCATGGAGGCCGAAAGCGGGTGCTAATGGTGGGCCTCTTTGGTACTATGATATCCTGTATTGGATTTGGATTCTCCAAGAAGTTTTATCAAGCTCTAATCTTCCGCATGATGGCTGGTGCCTTGAATGGGAATGGTAAGTTGGTATCCCTCTCACATCTCAGATGGGACCGGCGAATTATCTTTCGTCTTTTTCTGACATGAATAGTTGGTGTGATGAGAACTATGATCAGCGAAATTGTTCGAGAAAAGAAGTAAGCAAGCTCATAAGAAATATATCATCGGTACTGATTCAATGCTAGATATCAGTCCAGAGCATTTCTCTTACTTCCTATGTGTGGAAACGTAGGAGTAATTATTGGACCATTGCTTGGTGGCATAATGTCCGATCCAGCAGGTACTTACCCAAGCATTTTGGGAGGTATTAAGTGGCTGGAAATGTTCCCGTACTCTCCCCCAAACCTGCTGAGCGCCATTTTCTTGATGTCAGCAGTCCTTACCGTATTTCTCGGATTAGAAGAGGTAAGTGTTATTCTAGCTAGTGCAATTAGCACCAGACTTACGCATCATACAGACACATGATTCTTTTAGCCATAAAGACGATATTGGGATTCGATTTGGCAGGAGAATATCCTCGTACTTTCGAAGGATTGTCCAGAAGCGAAGCAAACCATCACTGCAAGGCTATCAGGAAATCGATGGTGATGAACACGAGGATATATCTTCACCTATAGAACAAGTCTACACACCCGTCTATAAACCGCAGAAACGGGTTCCAGTGCGATATAAGAATCGACTACCGTTTCGTCGAATTTTCACCTTCAATGTCATCAGTACCTTAGTTTCGCACGGACTTTTGGCGGGTTGTATGGGTACTTTCCAGTCGATTTGGTACTCTTTCCTGTCGACACCGGTCTACAACCCTGAAAAGCCATACCCACCAGGGTATCAGCCCCATCTGCCTTTCATCTTCAATGGCGGTATCGGCTTGCCTCCGCGATCCGTTGGGTTTGCTATGGCTATATTGGGAACAATTGGAATAACTCTTCAGCTTTTCTTGTACCCGATCATCAACGCAAGATTTGGTACAGTGCGGAGTTGGCGCATTTTCTTGTATTGCTTCCCTATGGTCTACTTCCTGGTCCCTTTCCTCTCGCTCATGCCATCGAGCACTCCGCCTCCGAGTCAAAAGACAGGGTTTCCTATGTGGGCGATGTTGACCGCATTGCTGTTCATCCAAACCATCGGGCGCACATTTGCCTCACCAGCATCTGCAATTCTCATAAACAACTGTTCGCCGCATCCCACGGTTCTCGGCACGATCCACGGCATTGGGCAGAGCGCTAGCTCGTTGGCCAGAACAGTTGGGCCAGCTCTAGGAGGCTTGTTGTATGGGTTGGGACTGGAAAAGGGTTGTGTTGGAGCAGCTTTCTGGGTGTTAGCTCTGATGGCCACAGGTGTTTGCGTTGCGAGTACGTTTGTGAAAGAAGGAGATGGCCATGAGATTCGCCTGGACGGAGACGGTGAAGCAGAGGAAGAGGCGGAAGAAGCAAACAAGCGACTCATATAGATCGGGGAAACATAGAAGGTACAACTTGCACATATCCTGTAATATAGCATCAAGGATGATAGAGATAAATTCTTCACCCAGTTGTTAACATACACAACTTGTGCATGCTTGACTATTGTAGTAAACACTCAGGCCTGCATCCATACTGGTTTCCTCGCCTTTTCCTTCTTGAGCAAAGACATACTCACACCGAGAGTGTAGGCGCTCGTCCACTTGTCCACATGCTTGACCAGTATATATACATCTAACAAGCACTCAGCTACGTTACGGTCCTGTATTGCTTTCCCCACACTTTCCCAAGCTCCCGAAAACCAAAAATATCACCTTGCTTACCTGAAACATCGTCAAGATGGGAGTTTAATCCCGCAACCCAATCAGAGAATGTCCATCCAAACCCTCACTCGTAAGAACCCAATGGGGAGCAGGCATAGTCATCATTGGGATCCGTTATTTACTGTAAGCAGGCGCCGGCCTCCACTGTAACCTTAATGCTGATGATCTTAAAGCTTGAAAATCAGTTGATGCTACACCCTGGTCCGGCCTGGCTTGGTGCCTGACGTGAACCTACTACCGCCGCACACGAGCTGAACCTCGCTCGTATTGTTTGTTTTACATGCTCACTGGATCTTGCAGATGTGTGAATCGATCTCGTTCCTCTTCTTCATGTCCATACGCCGCATACAAAATCATCCGTGTTTACGTCAAATTGTAAAAACGCCATGCTTCTAATGCGCGTACCCGTCCTGGCGACACTAGGTATGTTTATGTGGTGGAGATGCCCAGCAACCAGTGCAAATGATACTGACCACCCTGTGTACCAGCCCTGTTGTTCGCGACCTCATGCGCGGTTTCTACTACATCAGCGGCAGGCTTTGTCTCCAAAGACAAGAGCGTTAGTTTTGCGCTGAATATACCCCGGACCGATGAGGACAATGATCTCTACTTTACCCTTTCCGGGCCAAGCTCCAGCTCGTGGATCGTACGTACTTTGCGCATACAAGACCTGGGACAATATCGTGCTAACAAGATGGTAGGCGGTCGGAATGGGGAGTACCCAGATGAAGAAGAGCATGATATTTATGATGTATGCCGATTCGACAGGCACGAAGGTCACCCTGAGCCCGCGGATTGGAAGTGGAAATTACGAGCCGGCGCATACAAAGGAGTTCGTCGTGGAACTGATGCCAGGTAGCGGCATCGCACGCGGCATAATGACGGCAAATGTGCGGTGCCAGGACTGTCAAGTCTGGAGCGGTGGAAAGATTGACTCGTCCAACACAAAAGCACCTTTCATATATGCAAGAGGGCCAGACGGGACCTTTCGATCGAATTCTGTGGAGGCCAGTGTTAAAAGACACGCTGTCTACGGATCCTTCACGTTGGACCTGACCAAGGCGATGGGTAGCAAGGCAGTTCCAATTGTTGACTTTTCGGATAAATCTGGCACCGTACAACTGTCGCAGAAGGGTGATCGTGATCTTGCCCCTCCTTTCCATGCGGTCTTTATGCTCTTCGCCTTTGTAGGACTTCTGCCGGCTGGGGTTATGATTCTACGGATCCTCAACAAACCCAAATGGCATGGCATCAATCAAGCTATATCCGTAGTTCTTGCTGTGATAGGTGTTGCATTAGGCTTTCACATCGGAAATCTGTACCAACGAGTATATATATTCTTCCCTCTTTTGCAATGGAACATTTCTGATCAGTATCTAGACACGAAGCTTCACATCGGCTCATCAAATCTTCGGCATCATAATCATAGCAATTTTGATCGGCCAATTCGTCCTGGGTGTCCAACATCATCGTATTTGGAGGCATACCGGGGCACCGACCATATTTTCCAAAATCCATGTCTGGCTCGGCCGCCTTGTGATTCCATGCGGCATTGCCAACGGCTTTCTGTAAGCTCTCCATCAACCATTACGCCCACATGTACATCATACTAACCCAACATCAAGGGGATTTCCACTAGCGTTGAACACGCGCTACAACTGGGCGCTTCTCGCCCTTATCATATTCATCCTCCTCATAATTGGTCCATTCGCCTTCTGGCGCTACAAACGCAATGTGCAAAACCGGCGTACTGCCCGTGGGGTAGACCATATGGAGGATACTGGATACCAGTCCCAACCGTGGACGACCAGCGGGCCTTCGGCTTATACCAATCTAAGCGATCCGCAGAGTTATCCATTACAGAGCCAGAAGCCGCAGGAGGATCGACAATTTGTTTAAATTTCTGACCCGAGGCTTGTAGTGCTCGTTCAATTTCTCCCAGACCCAGGGAGGACTGTGGAATTTTTCGGGTGTAAATAATGATTCTAAATAATGGTCCAGAGGCGTTATACATAGGAATATAGGTACTGATCTAAAGGGAGGGCTCAATTTCTGTACATGTATGGGTAGTTGGATGTGCGACTGCGGTGTATATTCTTCAGACCTAGTGTCTACTTGCGTGGTCGTTGACGGTTGGACACCACTCCTGCCGATTGATCCCATTCCTGGTGAAATATCTCTGGCAGAACTTTCACCTCGCGTATTGAAGGACGGCACCCGTCGGGTAAATCTAGCGAAATTGGACATATCAAAGCAGTTCCTGTCTGCACGTTAAAGCATCGTACACTCCAGGCGTGACTTCTACTTGAGACCACGCAGTATCTTCCCTATGCATTTCCTTCCTGTGTTTCTTGTTGCATCTTCTTTCCCTCCCTTCTTCTCTCCCATTTGAGAGGACTAGTTAGTTTCAATACCAGTTCCCGCCAGGTTTGATCGTCAGATGGCTTGTTCTTGGGAAGGTAGGGTTGCACTGCAGCAACGTCAAGTATTCTTCGGGAGAGAAATTATTCAGAGACGCTCAGCTAAGTGATCCGCTAAGCTCTGCCGTTATTTGTTTTGCATTCTCAAGACACAACCCGCTGATGCGTGGAAAAGATGCTAATTGGCAGTTAGTTCAAACGCCTTGTGATACCTGCGTAGATCAAGGAGACCCCCGAAGAGGAGAATTGACGTGTGACTGCGCCTTTCTGGAATAGCAAACAGCCGAGAGAACACCTTCGGTTAGTTTGAATCAACGAGCATGTATATAAATAAATATATATATATATATATATACTTCTAGAGGATGAGATTTCCATTTTATTCAACCAACGCCTGTTCTACGCTCTCGGAATTTTCTAGACCACTAAAAGAAAAAAAAAGAGACACTCTACATGGCTAGGTTGGTCTACTAATTAACGAGCAATGCCGTTGCTGTTGTAGAGCACCCACAATATCAAACTCGGTAGAATCAAATCTCATCTCTGCACATGTCCCTCCAATTACCAGGCGAGACTGGGACCTGGCCCACGGTCTTTTTTCTGCCTCGTGAGAAAGTCTTAATTGGTAAGGTGATAGAGCAGAACAGAATAGTATATTGCTAAATGCCTTGAATGTGGCATTATTCGGGGTATCGAGTTTTGTCCCAAGCTAGCTATGTTTCTTCCTCAAAAGGGGGCTGTCTCGCTTAAACCGATCACGTGTTGTGAGTAGCAACATGTCTACCATTCTTGCCTATGATATTATGTAGTGTCAGTGACTTGGATAAGGTAGCTGTACAAAGCTACGGTATATTAGCTCTTGCCAATAATCTCATTCCACTCCTAAGGATGCTAAAATCACAGGATAACCACATGAGAAGGGGAACTGCAAGTAAAACGGGCATCAATTTTGCACATAACCAGAAATCACTCTGCGGAATATTTTTATTTTAATAAGATCCCTTCATTCTCTGAAAGATATCAACGAGATCAACCTGAGCTCCACATGCATATTTATATATCAAGTATCCGGGTTTGCGAAAGCTCGATTGATCGCCATACACAATGCCGTGACATGACTATCCTTGAAATCATCAATCTCTACAATGTTCGGATACCTATCACTACTTAACGCTGGCCACAGATGTGCGTATAGAGTCTTTCTTGCCCTCTTAGCAAGGTTCAAGATCGAATGTTCTGTCCTCCCAACGTTAATAACCATAGCTCCTTGCTGAGTTAACGTCCATACCGCTTGGAACATATCGTGACGAGTCCATTCAGCTAGTTTCTGTAGTTGGTCTTTGATTAAGAATAGAGTATTGCGAGTCTCGGACCAACTGCCCTGTATCCACCAGTGGTGATCAAATACATAAGCAAAAGGGGTGGTTGTGGAGATATAATCGGCAGGATTACCCCCACGGCGGAGGAGGACAGTTGAATGGGAACCAGGCTGAATAAAGGAGGAGATAAGCAAGTCTGAAGGATCGTACTCTGTATGGAGATATTGTGTTGGCTTGAAAAGATTGGTGATTTGACTTATCTGGTCGTAAAACTTTTGCCACTCGTTTGGTCTGAAACCATTGTAGTTGTTACTCGCATTCATATCGTGGCTGATGTTAAGAATTATCAACTCGCCGGGATATTCAGCGTTGAAGTGATTGATGTCGTTGATGATCTCTTGAATGGTTCGACCGTAGCCGCCTACTGCTGTACGTCTCTGACAAGGTTCTTTTCGTCTAGGGTGGCAGGTGGTGTGAAGATGGGCGGTAACAAATTCACCGTTTCGGAGGACGGGACGAATGTCAAAAACTCGTGCTCCGGCTCTAAGCTGACTGTAGATCGGACGGCTTTGGGTGACTGTATTGTAAGGAACACCACCCTTTCTTTTACTCAGTGTATCAATTCCAGAATCGTGACTTGCCGGGATAGCGATATCACGAAGTCTTAGGTGACCAATGGTGTCTAGGGTTGCTTGCACTGCAATGTTTTAGCATGGGACAATATCTCAGGATTCAGGTGCTTATACTTACTCCACGCGATGGGCGGGTTTGAAGATACGAACGGAACGTTCTTGCTATCTCCAGCAAGAATGAATATGATCCCTCCATCTTTCTCAAATCCCAGGCTGTAGTTGGAGCCGATCGGATTGTTAAGAGAGGATAGCCTTTCGTGATATTCAACTTTAATATCATTAGGCTTGGGTCTAGCTATAAGGGAAAACGACATTGGGGTAGGAGCATCTTTAATGATGAAAGTTGCTTCAGCTGCATCATCTTCATTTCCCCTATGGCGAAACTCGATTTTTCCTTCCCAAGAGGTGCCTTGGCCACCGATTAGCAAGTGCAATACGTTGAAATACCCAGATCATACCTGCAGGAACAACTTCAGGAAACCACCCTACGATTCTTATTAGCTTTTCTCCCATTGAAATCTTTGCGTGGTCATTTATTTGACCCTTTACTCACAGTACATCTGATACGAGTGCATGTTTCTAAGAACCCAGTCATATGGTGTCCCATTGATGAGATTGATCATCGTCTTTGGATTCCGTGTTTTACCTCTCGCCTCAAGCACATGAGCTACCTCGGCAGCCAATACACGTTCATTGCAGACGCAAAACCCCATAAGAAGGATCAGTGATAGAGAGAATAGCATGTTGTGAGAAGTCGCTATGGTGGTCGGTTGCAATTACATTCTTTGTCTTTTTCTTTAAGAAAAGGAAAAGAGTACATAGTGAAATACGTTGGTGAGCTTTCTGAACATAGCACACTGTGCTAATTCATTAGTCGTGCCAGACTTTGAAAGGGTAGCTTTACCAGTGCCGGAATCGTTCATCCACCAGTTATGCGCCAACTGTGCCTAAGATTGGAAATAGGAGACAGCCCGTCGACTAAAAACTTGGGAGGTAATGCTACAAACCGTGGACACATAAGCATGCGATCATCTGAAACGTAAGAGATATGAATTGCTAATCCCGTAAGAAATGAAAATCTATTAACTCATCAATCTAAATATCATAAATAGCGAGATATTCACCAATTTTATTGGTATAGATGCAATGAAGGTGGATGGATATACTCCACCAGACAGTTTGATAGCCCCCAAGCTTTGCAAAGCGCTTCTAGATTGCCAAGTACTTCCATTTATTCGTAATGCATGACAGTTTTGCGACTTGCGACAAAAGGATACCTAAAAAGCTTTCAACCAATAAAAGTCTGGCACGATCGTAGAACGATGGTAATCGCTAGTGGGGTTGTGCTTCACGCGGCTCCAAGATGAACACATCACGAAGCAAGTAGCAGTGTTCTAGTGGATTAATTAGCATTCGTTTGTTGTGAGATTATAGGCAGTCACCACTGCTAGTTGGTAACTCCATGTCTATATTGTAAATACCCGCTCAAATAACCTCTAATTATAGTTACACGACCTTCTTCAAACGCCTCATTATACCTGTGCTCTGTACATCCAACTCTAATTTTTATATCCCATGATGTTTAATCCAAATCTATACAGCCTCGCCCGATGACTTCTTCCGCCCGAACATGCCAAGTTTCTTTCGTGGAGCCACCTTCTTCTCATTGATAGCTCCAGAGTCAGCGCCATAGCCGGCTTTGCTACCCTTCTTCCTTCCGGTCTTGACATCACGTCTGCTAGCACAGCAGCATGCCAATCCTAAATGAATGACAAATCCAAAGATACTGAATGTAGCACCGACCCACATGAATGCAAACATCTGTGTGCCAACAGCCGCACCAATGTTAAGGCCAGCCTGACTCGTAATAACATTTCTGAAGATGATGAACATGACCGTAGCGATGACAGCTCCGAGTGCAGTCAAAAGGGCACCGATAAATGTCCAGATTATGATGGGGAAACTCCACCACCTGGAATAGACAGCCAGAGGTGCGATGAAGATTGAAATAAAGTTCATACAGACGCCAGTCAAGAAAGATCCGAACATGACATTGCTTGCGATGCGGATCAACCTGAGGATATTGTTGATGTCTGATGGCAACGCAACGGTGGCTCCAGCGAGGAGTTCGTCGAGGATGATGGCGACCGGGTTGAACCAGTAGAGGGTTTTGGGACTGGAGCACTTTGTAATGCCTTCATCATTGTAGCCTTCGCAGAAGCTCCAGAGCCCTACTTGGTAGAAGTCGTGAAGGCCGAGCGATCGTGCGAGGGAATTCATGAGGGTGATCCCATCCACAGACGCGGGGATGATGTTAGTCAGGTCCAGTTTGAAGAACCAAGTGTCTCGAATGACGGGCATTTTATTTACATTGCCAATGAGGGTCTGGATTGCATGAGTAAATGGTTATGTAGTGCTCATCGAGGTCAACATACAAGTATTAGAAATACAACAGAGATGAAAAAGAAGAAGCTGGCCAGTAGTATGGCATGTTTGCGTGTTTTTGTCGCTTTCTTGATGTCGACCGAAGGATGATATACTGCAGCGGGGGATGGTGTTACCGCTGTCCGTTCTGAGCTGTTGGTCGTATCATTATCAGCAACGGTATTGACCGTGCTCTGCCTCCTGGCTTGCTTCCTGCTCGATCTGAATTTGGGGAGAGCCACCATATTGTAGGTTGTTAGGGAGAGTGGTTGCGTAGGTATCGAGCTGTCCTGTCCCACCCGTTCTTCCTGGAAACTTGGCTTTCTATGGGAAGAGAGTTTCGGTTTTTGTTTGGCGGCACAAGTTGAAGACTATCGCAGCATGCCGGCAGCAGATCAGTCGATTCGAAGGCGGTTACGTTTGTGCAACGGTCCCAAGTAAAGCTATAGACGCAATTGTATGTGTTTGGATGCGAGCCCAACACAGCAAGACGGAGTATGTGCCGGCTGGGGTGGTGGTGGTGGTGGTGTTCGTGGTCGTCGTCATCCAAGGAAAAAAGACTTTTGTCTGACGGGGCTACCCTGTAGACCTCCCTGTAGTGCATAAGCCAACACCCTGAAGCTCCAGGGAGAGCTGAGCCTGGATCCAATGATATTTGGGTCCCCGTACAGTACAGTACCGTACAGCACAGTAGCTTGACCGGGAACGTATCGACGACGGGCGGGAGTCTGGTTATCCTGGCTACGATCACTTCGTATCGAAGCTATAGCATCCTATACTATCCCTATAACAGTCCATAGTACATGATAGTACGCTCTAGTACACCACTATACAGGTAACATTCACTGACCGTGGTGAAGGGGGACGCGTGGATGATGGTCGTGATGCTTACTACTCTCCTGACCAGTATTGTCTATTATACGAGTAGTCTCTTGAATTGAACACCAGCAGTCGAAATAACACTTGCAACTGTTACTGTAGCGTCTTCTCCTAGCTTAGTATCGTGTTGATGCTATTTACATAACTACACCGGGTCCCAATCTCCCGGCTTTCAAAAATCTCTTCGCGCCGGTTTTCTGCCCGCGCCAAGTCATCGCCCAGACGTCATTCGACGTCGATGACCCTTCCAACCGGCGCCCAAAACCAAATTAAATAATTACATCCATCATCAACCACTTGGGCACCTTACAGTACAGTACAGTACAGCCTAGCCTCTCTCCAATCTCTTCTATGATTAGCACCAGGTGCTGCCAAAGACTACTGTACCGTCCATCTGGGTTGTAGTTTTGCGTCTAGGGGACCACCTCTAATTACCCTGGCTCTACCCAGCTCTACATCTTTTCTCTCCGGTCCAGGTCGGAAAAACCAAACCGAACCAGAGAGCGAGGCATTGCTCAACACAGAATCCAGCTATGCTCTACTCACGCATATTGCCTTATGGCTGCCTCTTCTTCATGGCAGCAGATGCTCAACAGTCCTCCAGTTCCGGTTCCAGCGATACCCTACCGGTCACTAACTCGGAATTGCGAACACCAACCGGCAAATATATCTCATATGCCTCTACCCTCACGCTCACCACAGCCTCATCTGCTATATCCACGCGAGCCCTTGTTTCCACGATATCTAGCGGATCTACCACTAGAACGACTACATTGGGCTCGACTACACTATATGGATATATGACGGTGAGACTCGGAAGTAACTCGACAGCGTCAACTTCTTCAACGCCCACTCAAACTTTCCTTCAGGGCTCATCTCGTCCTACCACAGCTGGAAATGGAACTGCAAGTTCAACGTCCGCAGTTGCTCAGCCTACAGTAAGTAGCCTCCAATTTGCCAATTGTTGGTCTGTTGATCTCCATATGAGCTATTACTTTGGTACGTCACAATTTTACTGACTTTTATGCTTCTTAGAACACCAGGCCCTGCAATAATTATGCTGAGTTCTGCAGTCGCAAATATGGAAACATCACAGAAGTCTCGGCACACAATTCCCCATTTGTCAAGAAAGGCAGTGTTGCTGCAAACCAGGCTCTAGACGTAACCACTCAGCTCAATGATGGAATTCGTATGCTTCAAGGGCAAATGCATATGCTAAACGGAGTGCCGCACTTCTGCCATACTTCTTGTGATGTGTTGGACTCGGGCCCAATAACTACGTTTTTGGGACAAGTCCGAAACTGGGTAGCATCGCATCCGTACGACGTGGTGACACTTCTGATCGGAAACGGCAACTACTCTCCAATTGCAGATTTCGCCTCCTATATTGAAGAGACTGGCATCGTACAATTTGCCTATGAGCCACCCAAGATCCCCATGGGAATTAATGACTGGCCTACCCTGGAAAGCATGATCCTCTCTGGAAAACGTGTGGTCATATTCTTAGACTACGAGGCGAGACAAGAAACCATTCCTTGGCTCCTTGACGAGTTTTCGCATATATGGGAGACCCCTTTCGATCCAGTTGACCGTACCTTCCCATGCGATGTTCAACGGCCACCTGATTTGTCTACAGAAGATGCCAAGAACCGCATGTATCTCACGAATCACAATCTGAACTACGATATCAATATCTTAGGAAACAGTCTCTTGGTTCCTAATCTCCCATTATTGAATGTCACCAACAACGTTACCGGATATGGTTCTCTAGGCGTAAGCACAGATGCCTGCGTTGCGAAGTGGGACCATCCACCCAAATTTCTAAACGTCGATTACTACAATGAAGGAGATGGTTCTGTATTTGAGGTTGCGGCGAAACACAATAATGTCACTTACAACCGTAAGTGTTGTGGTCGTGCAGCTGCAAGTGTTGGTGCTCGGAGTCTGGAGGTGGCAGGTCGGGGAGCAATTGCTACTGCATCTGCTGTGGTGTTTATAATGTGGATGACCTTATGATGAGTGTTAGATTTTACTATATGCTGTACAAATTAAACGGTGACAAGGGAGGAGTAGAGGTTGGTGCATCAGTATGGCGTTAGGACTGTAATTAGAATAGAAGTGCATATGCACGTACCAAACTTAGAAGATAATGCAAATTTCTGTAATGAACATACTTGTTCTATTTTCAGCCATAGTGAACTACTTTGCCCCTAGTGACTACCGTCTTTCACGTGTTTGTACTCATTTAGCCCAATAAGGAAATGGCTCGCTTAAAAAAAGGGGAATGTGCCAAAAGAGGTATAGCGTCTGCTGACGCTCACGACAATGTATACCAATCTAGAGAGACGCAAATACTACAAAGGATAGTAATAGACTGTGATAGCTTTCTCTACTGCACTAATTCTTTTCAGTGAAGTAAAATAGATTCCTCAACTTTGGCCTGCATGGCTCTGTTTTCAACGTAGCCCACATCTTGTTTCTAAACATTGCTTCTCTTGCTGTAGCTACTGTATCTTCATCTATGCTTGTTGAAAGGTGTTCCAGGCTAATTTTCGCTTATAACACAATACCCTTTTCGGCAGGAGGGAAATTATATTCAAGTTGTTTCTCGGCCAACGATTCACTTTTTAGTCGGCGTTAAGATATATTCCTTGCCATCTATAACTTCAAGACTGCTTAAAAGAACCTTCGCTTTTCAATGTCAAAACAAAGATAGCAGGTTGTGCAAACTGAGATTCTCGTGACGCGTCTGCAATGAAACCCCGAAAACTCTTTGTCATGTCAGGCCGAAGAGACCGCGAGCTCGCTGCAACAAACATGGAAGATTCTACCTTGACAACAAATCCCATGGCAAAGCCGAAGATCAGCACCTCCAAGACAACAACTGAAGACAAGCACTTCGCAAAACTCCCCATGCAAAACAATTTGACATTCTACCAACACCCCCTTCCTAATGCTGCTGAACCTCGATATGAGCGAGCTCTAGCTGCGAAAGACGCGCAACTTGCCGAGCAAAAGACACAGTTGGACTTGCTTCAAGCAACAAAAGCCAATCTTCGGGAGAACTTGGCACGCCAGGCAAAGCAGCTCGAGGATGCGCAAAAGGGCTGGCAGCTCTGGAAGCAACTCGGCGAGCTGCAGCAAGAACAAATCAAGCGGCTCCACGAGGAAGACGCACGCTACGCAGCCGACCATCACCACCAGCAGGCCATGATCGAGCGGCTCCACGCCGAGGTAGTTTTAACACGGGAGCGATTCCAGGTGTCGGAAGCCATGCGCGGCGAACAAGTCACGAGGATCAACCGGCACCGGGCACAGATCAAGACGCACGAGAGGACGATTGTGAAGCACCGGATGGAGATCGAGGACCTGCACGAGGAGATCGACCAGCTGCATGAGATCTTCGACATCGAGGAGCAGGTGCAGAAGAAAAAGATCAAGGAGCTCCGCGCGGACATCCAGGCGCAGCAGCTGAAGATCAACTCGGCCGCCAAAGATGCCGGCGCCGTGGCCATCGCCATGCTGCAGGTCAAGTACTACCGAAAGGCGCTGGCCGAGTGCCGGGCCGAGTTGAAGATCAAGGATGCCGAGATGTACATGCAGGCCGAGCGGGCTGACAGTGCGGAGGATCGTCTGCGTCGCGCGCAGAGCAACAGCCGCAAGCACCGTCTCCAAATCCAGCACCTGCAAGCAAAGATCAAGGCTGTTGCCGATGCGTCTGAAGCCGACAAGCCTGCACGTCTCACGGAAGCACGTTCCTTGCCTCGAAACCCGCAGATCACTTCTTCGCAGCAGCCGGGCGGAAGTGCAGCAGCTGGAAAGAAGAGACCTGCGGATCACGACTCGGATGCTACGCAGCGAAGAAAGCGCTACCAAACACAACCGCGTGCAGCTGGCGATGGCAACATCGACGATAAAGGTGCCTGAGACCTTCAACCATAGCTAGCGGTTGCCATTGGTGGGTGATGGTATTCCTTGTGGGATACGCATGATATTATCGGGAAATTGCCGTTGAGGCACGCATCGTGCGAATTGTACACTGTGAGCGTCTCGCGATTGGAGGCTGGGATTGAGTGTTTCTACTAGTCTACCGGATTTCTTGATTGGTCATGATGTGGCAGCTATCCGCAAAAGCGTCAGATGTCTGGAGGGTTGCGCACTTTGTTTTCTTTCTTGAGATGTAATTAAGAAGTAATGATTCGACGGATAGCAAGACGTCGCAATAATCACCAAGCAATAGACAACTTTCCTTCATTATAGGCTATGATAAGGGGCTTTCTTGATGCCCTTCGAGTATGATATGAGGTCTTGGTATTGCGTTACAGCGTTCTTGGCTTGTTAGGATGAAACGCTCTAATATGAGACCACAGATCATGGCTACAAAGATTTGTTATCTGTTTCTCTAGAAGATGATAAAGCTTGACACATGATTTATCTGGACAATAGCATGACCCGTGAACTCGGATTTCCAGCATACGATACACAGTACTACGAAATGGCTTTCTGCCTTGTCCCATTCATCTTTCCACCTCAACATACCAATATCAAACTGGGTATTAAACATTGATATACAATATGATGTGCGAATTACAATCCAGTCAGCTTATAATAAGACCAAGACTTCAACAAAATATGTACTTTGATCATCCAATATAAACATGCCATATGTGCTCCAGTCTTTGAGATTGTTTAGCCCCAAGTCTTAATCTTTTTCATGCTTCCCTCTTGATCCAGAGCCTTATGCATATCGAAGCTGTTCCACAATAGATGAGGCTCGTGTCCCCATCCTCGTTTCATACAGTAAGATTCGGCTTTGTTGAAGTAGTCGGTCAAAATTGGCTTGTAATCTGGATGAGCGCATTTCTCGATGATGACCTTAGCTCTCTCCTTTGGACTGAGTCCTCTAACATCTGCCAGTCCTTGCTCCGTGACAACTACGTCAAGATCGTGTTCTGTCTGATCAATATGTGTGCACATAGGAACAATACAGCTGACTCCGTGAGGATCAATCTTGGAGGGTCTAGTGGATGGGGTGTGCATGATACTGTATTTGGAGGAGCGGAGGAAGTCGGCTGATCCGCCGAGACCGTTTAGCATTCGGGATCCCATAACGCAAGTGCTGTTGGCATGAGCGTAGATATCAACTTCAACTGGAGTGTTCATGCCAATGACTCCTAATCTTCTAATGATCTCAGGAGAATTCGAAACCTGCTGAGATCGAAGGAGGAGCTTATTGTAGTATTGCTCCCATCCATCATAAAACCGCTTAAATCCTTCCGGAGAGAAACGGATCGAAGTTGCGGTTGCGAAATCCAGGCGTCCGGAGTCGAAAAGATCGAGGAAAGTATCTTGCAAAACTTCCGTCCAGACCTTTAGGTGCTCGAATTTTGATTCTGCGAGTCCACCAATAACAGCATTTGCAATGTTTCCAATACCTGACTGGATAGGAAGTAGATTTTTAGGCAAGCGGTCATGTGCAACTTCGTGCTCTAGGAACTCGATCAAATGATTGGCAATTGCTTGAGATGACTCATCAGCAGGTGAATTGGCGACAGTTTGATCTTGGTAATCAGATTCGACGATAGCAACGATCTTCTCGGTATCAACAGGGATGTAGGTTGTGCCGATACGGTCCTCAGGAGACATAATTAAGTATGGCTTTCGGTGAGGTGGAAGAGATGTCATGGTGATATCGTGCAGGCCTTCAAAGGATGGCATAGAGGTATTGACTTCAATGATGATCTACATTGAAATCAGCATTGGCACCTAACGTATGCAGGTTTTCTTACCTTATCCGCCATTTGAATCAATTCTGGAGAAGCTCCAACAGATGCTCCTGGGATAATTCCACCATCTTCAGTGATAGCTGTCGCCTCAACAATTACAACATCCAGCTTCTTGTTTGGCCGGTCTTTGGTGTAAAATCCCTATATAAATCGTCAGCTTCTATATCGACCAGAGTTACTTTGCTCGTCCTTTGGCTTTACATCCGCGTGCTCCTAATATATCCTGCCCCTCACTTTGCCAATCAAGTTGAGACTTACATAAACCAAATCGACCGGAAACATGGATAAATGTTTGTCAAAAAATTTAATATCTCCGTTGTTGATTCCCTTCGCGATAGCCTTTCCGACCTGATGGGGGCTTCGCCTCTCAATCATGTTCAATTCTGCCCATCTATTTTCCGTCTCTGCTCCAGACGACGCACCTACGAACAAAGAGTACTTCAATTGGCCTTGTAAGCTGTTCTTTTCTACATGATCTGCCAGCATAGTCGGAATCTTCCTATAAATTTATTAGCTTTTGGTAATTGAAATTTTGACACTCTTAGTTGTCACACTCGAGTGAGGTAACACAAATCCAGAATCAGGAATAGAAAAGCTTTCGTACTTTGGATAACCAACACCGGTGAACCCGGACCACCCAATATACGCGCCATTGGGAAAGTGATGAAGTAGATCTTCAGGACGGGAAAGCTTGTTGAGAAGAGATGGTCTTCGGATTCGAGACTTGAGAGCTGCTGAAGCTGTCAAAGCTGCAGAAGATGCCATAGCCGAGCCAGATCAATTAAGTCTGCAAGAAAGGAGAAGAGAATAAGGGAAGTTAGGATTGGAGGCTCAATTGGTATTGGTATTGGTATTGGTATTGTAATGTATGATATGAGACGCGGTACGAAGAACACTCAGCAAGATGCAGAGCTACAAGCAATTGAGTGGAGAGTTCTAGCTTAGCGTAGGGGTCAATTCATGATGTGCAATGCCCCACGTTCGGCTGACATCGGCTACTCAAAGCCGTTTCCGGACTTTCGGCTATCCATTTCGAGTGTAAAACACGGGCAAGCGGAAGTGCCCCAAGCACAAATAGGTGAAAACGAAAAATGGAGTGCTATTGGGAGATGAGCACCGGAAACCTGTGTCACTTGTACTAGTCCGAGAATGCCCTACAATATAGTTTTAAGGTTGCATTCCTATTTATGGAAATTTATGGTACCCATGTCTCTCTATCTCAGCGCATAGCCTCACTAAGATTCGTTTCGATTTATTAGATAGTACTAATGTATATTTTTGTTTTGGCATTATTCTCTCACAGATTCTATCTATCTTACAATCTTTTCCATCTGCGGCTTTGCAGGTGTAGCCGCTTCCCTTGCCATCCTCATTTCGCTCTGGCTTAACCTCAAGTCTTCGCTATAGTCTCCGAAAGACGTGATCAGTTGTTCAAGACCACTCCGCAATGCGTTCAACACTTCATCCACCTCAGGAGTCTCTTTCTTTCTTACAATATCTGTCCAGTGAAAGTCTAGCCTTGCCTTGAAATCCTCCAGCTTCATGATCGTGTTCGTAAAAGTCTGGATAATAAGCTTCACATCTCTCTGAACATTGCCATATTGGTCCTCCACCAGACTGAACACAGCGAATTTAGTTAAAGAATCCACAGCATCGACAATAATCCCAACATCACCATATGGTGACCCAAGCACGATAGCGGCAATTCTGCGCCTGTAATCTTGCCTGAAAGGCACACCTATACTCGTTTTTAAGAATTTGGTGGCCCACTCTCTAAAAAGCGAACCAACTCCTTCTTCTTTTTGCTGCGCAGTAAGAACAATATCTTCTGCTTGTTCGAGTAGCTTTCTTGGCCGCGGTACGGCCGATGATTGACCGTGGGTTTTGACGAACGATCCAACTGCCTCAGTAATACCGACACCCTTGGAAGATGTACGAGGCGGTGTGTCGAAAATATCACCAGGGCTGTTAAAACCATCTTTCAAAGGTCTGCCTAGCCGAGGTAGCGAGGGTATAGATTCCTCCACAGCAACCTTATTCACAGAAACTGCTGGATTATTGAATTCCTCAATCCTCGCATCAACTCCCGTGATTACGTTCAAACAAGCCCCGAGAATTTGAGACCACGTAGTTCCCCCTTTCCGATCAATATCCTCAAAGATGTTTTTGCGGCGGCCCTGAAAATCTTGCGCGATATACACAAGTTCCCAAAACGCAAAAGCCTTTTGTTGTTAGCTAACGGTTTCTCTTCTATTTACAGAATCTTACTCTTGTTTGTAGCTTTATCCCTTTCAATCCAGTTAACAGGCTTCCGTTTGGATCCTTCGACTCATACGTTATCGGTCTCTCATTCTTCAATGGCTCCTGAGCAACATAAGCTGAAAATAGAGCATTGGACACCTCCCATAGCATAACCAGAAGAATGCCGGAACTGAACGTCCTAGTTAACACACTCCAGTGGAATGGTCCAATAGCAGGTAGTGCGCCGGATTTAGGCAAACTCCAAAAAACTCTTGCAAAAAATCGTGTAAAGCTCCAGGCAAAACTTCTGACCGTGAAGGAATAGATTATCGGAGATACAAGGGTCATTACACCTGCACGAATGACACTTTGGGCTAGTAATCTGGGAAGCTTAGACTGCATCTGAATAGAAGGAGGCACAATGTTTTGTGCTTGCTGTCCTACGGAAGTAGACTTGGTCTTTTTGGATGGCATATCAATGCGATCATAGTCACCATAGAGGTGCACAACAGACTGGACCAACGCAAGGAAGAATAGGAAGCAGGTTAAATAGATGGGTCGTTCGTTGAGTACTGGTATGTCTCTTTTCGGAGAGATCTTGATTCTATTCATATCTGCCCCCTTGGATTGAGACCATATATAGATCTCGCTGTAGAGATAAGCTGAGAGTAAGTACCATCCAGTTGTCTGAATTGTCTCGAATCGAGCTGCGTATGTTGTGAAAGTCTGCCATGAGGAATACGAGGTTCGAATACCCACATGTAGCTGAGCTACACGAAGGATGAAAATCATGAAAGCTGGAATGAATAGCAATCCAGTTCGTATGGCAGCTCTACCAAATGGAAACCAGGACCAGAAGACTACAATTCACGTTAGCAAACATTACGCTTGAAGCTTTATCTGAGGAACGAACAAGAATTCCATTCCCCAATTATCACCGCCTCCACGTAGCAAAGTCCAACCAAACTAATGGTTCCCATCGCAAATCTCCTATGCAAGGCTGGTGTTAAAAAGTCCTTGTAGGGACGGATTCGAGGTGGGGGAGGCATTTCGAAGAGCTCCTAAGCGCATAGACCTCTTGTTCAGTTGGGGTAGAGAGATAATCCAGAGAGAAGATCTAAGCCAAAGTTATCATCGTTTCGTAAGAGAGCGGCGTTGGTATGTTGCGAGGATATTTTTGTTGTTGAACTTGTTGATGTTTATCACCAAGCAAAATAAAGCTCAGCCTGTGGACCCACTTTAACCTCAACTCGCAGTACCAAGACATCCGAGCCGTACGTCAGGACGCAACCTCTCACGCAGGCACCAAGATCAAACTGGCAAAGTATAGTAAATACAGCCATCACCTTATACTCGATTAACACCTACTCCAGATACCGTCACCATGTCTTTCGACCAGTTGTCTTCGCTGGAGTCTCAGCCAACTACGATGCGTCGGCAAGAAGATCCCCACTTCAGTGATGACCCCGAATTCCAGAAACTATCCCAAGAGCTTATGGACAAGTTATTCACACTTTCCGGGAATATCTCCAGACTTTCAAACGAGGTTGCCTTGCTAGGTACCAAGAGAGATACAGAGAGAGTCCGAGAAAGAGTACATGAACTATTAGAAGAGTCTAAGGATGGCTTCAAAGAGGTCGGCGAAGGCGTGAAAACAATACAAAGCTGGGAGGATGTTAATGTGAGTAATCTCAAACTGGAAAAGACTACGAGCAACTAACATGATGGCAGCCATCTCAAAAATATACCCAGCAAAAACTGGCTAAGGAGTTCCAAGCCAGCCTGCAAAGCTTCCAGGGTGTACAGCAACGAGCACTCGAAAAACAACGAACATCTGCTTACGCAGCTAGAACGGCGATAGAGGATCAGCAAGGAGGCGATGAAGATGGGAGCAACCAGTTTGGCCAGCAACAGTCTCAAGAACAGCTACGGCTTGCCTCGCAGGATGAAGTTGATTTCCAGGATTCGCTGATTGTTGAGCGCGAAGCAGAAATCCGCAATATAGAACAAGGCGTTACAGAATTAAATGAGTTATTCCGTGACGTGGCTCATATTGTCAACGAGCAGGGTGAGACGCTAGATGTCATCGCTGGACATGTTGAGCAGACAAGGGACGATACGCGGGGAGCGAATATTGAATTGACAAGTGCTTCACGATACCAGAAACAAGCTCGGTCGAAAGCTTGCTGTCTGTTATTGATTCTGGCAGTCATTCTCACTATAATAGTTCTAGCGGCTGTGCTTGGATGAGCGTTACGATTGTAGTATATTTTATGTTTGAGGAGTTGGGGAGTTCTTACTTCGGCCGGCTCTACGGTTGTGACTGGCCTTTAAATACCTTAATCTGCTCAATGGATTCCATTGTCTTACGGATATGCTGAGCAATCCTTCAATGTTGTTATCCCCATCATAAAACTCGAAATTATGGACGCATAGTTCTTGTATTACTTTTCCCATATTAAACATCCTTCATAACTACCTCCCAGTTCTCTATGATTACATTACTAGATCAAAGCGCTGGGAGCTAGAGCCACCATTACCTGTATTGTAACCTGTTGATAAAACCGCTTATGTTTAGACATTGTGATATACTCAAATGTTATGTCTTTCCCAGCCAAAGTTGATATCTAAGGAAAATACAACACTTGAATGTAATGCACAGCTAGACTTGTATTTACCCAATAAAAAAATCTGATTTTAGCCTGTGCTAGCATATCGAGCTCCTGTGCCGGGAGTCTACGGAAACTAGAGTTGTTGCTATCAGGTCGCCACGCTAGAAGTACTACGTTATGTGTACTGTTCAATATCTGCTAAAGTACACTCAATCACAACCATAAAATCAAAATACAATCAAGAGCGCATAGTTCACCACATATTAGGCCGGGATAATGTGTGAAAGCAGTCCAAGAAGTGTGACAACAACGTCATCGTAGATACCTGAGCCTGTTGCGGATGAAAGTGATACTTTTTAGGAAGTGTGGCTCAACCTCGTAAACTACAATCTACTATCGGAACACGAACATCTTCCTGGCAGCTCATCTAAAATTACACAGTAAAGATTGAGCTGCTTTAGTCCACTTGATAGCCCCTGAGAAAGCTCGGCTAAATTACAATCAGTAAAAGCAATAGTAAGAAAATTGTGAGAAACTGAACTCAGGTTGGTTTCAATGATAAATTGATTTTCGGCCTGGACAAAACAGTACTATTGCTTTTAAATTTTGTAAGTTTTGTAAGCTGTCCAAAGCTGGCTGTTTTGGTGATTTTGCGCGATGCCTGACATCATCACGAGGCTCAGTTTCTAACGATGAGGCGCGTCAAGGCATCGCGTTTGCTAAGACTGGTTGAACATTACATATCACAAATCTTAGAAGTGCACCACCAACGTCCCGATCTGAGTATGGCGGCAGAACTTGATCTAAAAAGCCTTGAGCAGGCATTTCAAGGTCGTGCTGATTTACAGGGCGCTATTAAAAGTGCAGCGAGTACGTATAGCTACCTTTAGACTATTACCTCCTACAATTCCAGCGCTGCAAAAACGATATTGTCCTCTTAAACTGATTCGTCGCTGTAGGTTACGCCCCTGCATATAATGAATTGTTCAATCAAATATCTTTACATATCAACAGCCTCACAGCTAATTCTACCACGGAACCTGCAACCAAAAAACGCCGCCTAGATGAAGGAGTTCCTTCGAGACCTGCCACAAATGGTACAGGTGGGAATGCACTCGTAAAGGGGAGCTCTGCGCCGGCGAGTAGTAGCGATCGAGTTCTACTCGAGATCAAAGAGATTTCCGTTGTGATCCCTCAGCGTAAGAAGTATACGCTCTGCTTTACATCCACACACCTCTATGCCAGACTGCCCGATTCCACGGAGCCATCTTCCGGGATGAGTTTTGCTTGGAAAGATATCGGTATGTAGTATTTAACAAATAAGTATCAACCAACTAACAAAATAGAACACATCTTCTGTCTTCCAGTCCCCGAAAAATCCCAAAAGCAAGTCAACTACATCCTCTTTCCAACCTCAAATACCATACCCCTCAGCAAACCTCTCGCAGATAGTCCTCCAATCCCCGAACCCCTGGTCTTCACAATCCCCGAGACAGCACCCAAATCCGGCACCATTAGTGGTTCTGACGCATCTTCTGCATCTGCCGTCTCAGATGACTACAAAACGCTCTTCAATTGGGCTTTACAAACTAGACTAAAAGCTGCTGGAAAGAATATCGCGATAGTGAAAGCGGATGAGAAGCTTTTCCATTCTGTGCAACGACAAGCACATCGTCCCAACGAAAAGGCATTGCATGTCAAAGCGTTTAGAGGCTCTAAAGATGGCTATTTGTTCTTTTTACCAATTGGCATCTTGTGGGGGTTCAAAAAACCTCTGATGTTTATACCACATTCACGGATCACAGCCGTTTCATATGTAAACGTTCTGCAGAGAACGTTCAATCTGAGTGTGGATGTAGATCTCAGTGATGGCGAACAAGAAAGAGTAGAAGAAATTGAGTTTTCCATGTTAGATCAGGAAGACTTTGCAGGAATAGATGGGTTTGTGAAGAGACATGGATTGCAGGATAAGAGTATGGCAGAGCAAAGAAAAGCAAAGAGAGAAAACGTCAATGTGGTGAAAGATGAAGACGGAAACGTGGTTGGAACAGCTGAAGCTGGAGACTTAGAGGCGGCAGCACAGCAAGCAGAAGATGAGGAAGACGAGGAGGAGGAGGACTATGATCCGGGTAGCGAAGGTGATAGTGAAGGGTCCGGTTCGAGTGATGAGGAAAGTGATGATGATGATGATGACGGTGCTGGGGAGGCATCAGCCAATGATGATGATGATGATGATGGTGAAGGTGATGAAGAATAGATATGAAGGTTTCGGAGAGATCTATTGTCTATGAAACACTTTATTTTTATCTGCCTCGATAAAGGACCTATGTAGTGCGATGCCGTAGATATCATACAGCCCATGATGAATCACATGCACACATTTTCTGGCCATCCTCCAAGCTCTTCCACTAAACCGATCTATAGCTTCTCTATCATGTTCTCTCGTTTTGGTCCAGTGCTGCATTGAAGTCAATAGAGTTCTACTCTAAGAATTTTGGCTGAATGCTTACCCAATATACTGAATCTTGACACCAACAAAACTCTCAATAAATTCAAGATACTCCATTGCTTCTCTGGGGAGGTCCTCATATTTAGTTACTCCCATGATTGATTTCTCCCACTAGAAAGCTCATTAGTAAAGGATTCAACGCTCAAAGTCTGTGTTGGAAGTACATACACCTTTGAATTCTTTGTATTCCACGCGCACGTTTGCAAGAGTATCTAAATCAGCAGGGAAGCTCTATAATCAATACGTCAGCAGGGCTTCCTTTCGTATTAATGGAAATGTGCCTGCTATTCCTTACCTGCAGTTTTTCTCCAGTGGTTCCATCATAGTAAGCAGTTGCAACCTAGATTTTTGAGTCAGCTAAAACCTGAAGATGTGTGGAATTTGCCCGATCGGTGCATGTTTCAATTGCAAAGTTGACTTGGAAGCTCACCTTGATTATGGGAAAGGTATCGAGCTAGAGAAGTTGTCAGTGTTAAATCTCCAAAAGTCTGACGAAAAAAGGAACTTAGGAGCATCCTCGAAACAGTAAACTAAAAGCTCCTGCTAGAAGGTTGATCCTAAGCGCATAGGTCCGCCCAGAGTGGAAGAGGTGGTATAAAATCTTGCTGACAATATCTCTGTCAAAAAATTAGCCATGGTCCTACGCTGTTTGAGATTGAGTGTTCTTTACAGTTTTGTGATGTTGAGGCTAGTATAGTAGTTGATAGCTACGCAAATTAGCATTGTAAGCGACTGATTCTCAAAACAGTCGACAGGTGTTCGAAGGTTATGATGAGATAAGAAGCAGAGAGCTCTAAACAAAGGATCTAAACAAACTTACCAGTGGAATACTTGACTACTACCAAGTCTAACCAACCGCATCGACGTCTCCGACCTGTTGTCACACCCCATTCTCTGCCAATCTCCTGGAGTTTTGTTCCAGCCTCTTCTAAATCTTCTGTTGCGAAAGGACCGCCACCGACTCTTGTTGTGTATGCCTTCACAACTCCCTAGACACATAATGTCAGTAAATGATGTCCGCAGCCTGTCCTATAATTAGGGCAACGCGATGTTATAACATTGGTTCGAGGTTGAAGCAAATTCTACTCACGATGATGTTTGTGACCTTCTTGGGGTTGAGTGCAAGTCCCGTAAAAACACTAAGAATTTGTCAGCAAATGAAAGTAAGTACTTCAACTACAAGTTCGAAGCCGTAAGGCTATCTGGAAAGCTGGCTGAGGTCAATTTGTAGGTGGCCTAACAATAAGCCTCCAGAAATGCTCTTAGTGCTCCGATTTTCTCTGAAGAGAAGATCTGATGTGGGGCTCTAATTACCCTCCAATTCCAGTACTACTTGATGTAACTACCCGGAGAATTAGCACTTTAGGTGACGGAAATTTACGAATGCCAAAAGCTTAGTCTTAGAGTCCACCGTCTCGGAGGACACCAGCTAGATCTTGGCTTATTCGGAAATAGAAATCCAAGTGCAAGGATTCATACCGAAAGGATAAGTTCCATACTACGGCACAGTGAGGTTAGTGGTTGCTCTGGAGGTATAGCGGACGTAAACGTGATCCATGAGCTTTCCGTTTGAATGTGAAGTGTCTCATAGGGTTCAATCTTAACCTTAACCTTAAGATAGAGTGGCCTCGGTCAAAGGAATGCTCATGTAACAGTACGGATGAAAGACTTTCTCGGGGATAGCATACGTCAATATCAAGCATTAGAGCATTTGCACCTTCCACAAGAATGGGTGTAGAAGATTCCTGAGCACTGGCTATGAGAGGACTAAATTTGCGTTAGCATAGTAGATGGTGTGCAAGTTAGAGGGCGCTATTTCGGGAGCTCGATATCTTGCTCGAACGATTTTTAAAAGTTACTCCCTCATAAATTGACCCAAGCCTAGGGAGGAGAAGTAGGGAGAAGGGCTTGAAACCTACATAGCATCTATAACATGGGTCGCTATCCAAGTTAGCTTGCCTGTTGAGTTAGGCTTTGGCATTTGAATTTACTAACCCAAATCTTTTCGATACGTCTGTGAAATTAGCCCAGCCCCTGATGTCGAATATTTTGACTCACCTTGAATCTAGTGATTTCTTCCTCGACATCATATTTCAACAGATCCCCGTATCTCTTCTGGAACCCCCGAGCCAATTCCCTCAACTTCTTCTCAAATTTCTCCTCGTTGAATATTTCTGAAATACGAATGCCACTTCGGGACCCTTTTGTCGAGTAGGTTGGTCCGACTGAAGCGAGAGTTGTCAGGATTTGAATTTTTCAAGAAACAGATCTTTTGAAGTATGTCACTCTCTAACAAGACTTACTGCCCTTTCTTGTTGTACCAATAGCACCCTCTCCCAACTCCACTTCCTCAAGACCATCAACCAATTGGTGCAGATCAAAGACGATATGTGCACGATCGCTTATATAGATTCGGCTTCGAACGTTTTCCAGTCCCTTGGCCTCCAGATCGTTTAGCTCCTTGAAGAAGGCTGGGACGTGAACGACCACGCCAGATCCAATGAGGTTGACACAGTCCTTATTCTACCCGGTGTATTAGCAACAATTCTTGGGTTGACACTGCTCAAGATATCAGACGCGTACCATAAGTCCAGAGGGTAGAAGATGGAAATCATAGGTGACCTGCGGTGTTATTTAGCATTACCGCTCCCAAATATTCGACAGGATTTCGTACACCGTTGGCAACGATGGTATGTCTAGGCACGATTAGTTCTGTAGACCAATTGATATTAATACTACCCACCCTGCATTGTTTCCACCACAACTTCTTGCACACAACTACTGCCGCATTAGCCAGTGCCTACCGCGTTTCCTGAGGTTGGTAATATATACTTTGACCTTCTGGCATAAGATGTCGGTCAATTTTCCTTTTCCCTCATCTCCCCATTGGGCGCCGAGAATGATAGTCGCCATAATGTCTTCGTGCTACTCGATTGATCAGTATTGTCAATTACTTGCGCAGCCAATGCTAACAACTCACCTTAGAAGTTCGAAGAGAGAATGGTGGGGTGGGATTTTGACTTTATGTATAACTTTGTGCACGTGCATGGCGGGGTTCTCCGACCCTTGTGAGTGGGGCTCCGTCTATAGGAGCAAGAGTGCAAAGAGTCGTATATTTGGGAAGCTTTCAAAACAAAATGCTTTTTGGCTGTATAAATTTTTGCAATACTAGTAAAATGTGGTTATACTCTTCACATATTCGAAACCCATATTTTATTGTCACAGATTTCATCATGTACATAGTCCATGTCATCTTTGCCTTCCACCATGCCACGAAGACTTGCTCAAATAATTTCTCAGCTGTTAAGTCAGCACGTCAAATTTGCAGGCTCACAACCACAGCACTCACTGAGAGTACCCTATATGCGAAGTCTATAATTCATAGAACTCATTAGACTAGTATATAGAGGATTGTGCATCAAAGGCAAAAGGGTATATTCAATCATTATCTAACGTCTCGTAATTCATAACTTTAATCTCCTCTATCATCCCAAGTCAAATCAACGTCCCACCGCATATCTCCTCTGAGTACTTTTCCACCATTATTACACTTGGCGACCACTGCTCTCAAATCCTCCCCCATGCCTGCTGGCCCACTGGCTACTACCCTTGTCCGATACTCGGTCTGCGCTCTCTGCTCCATGAATGTAGCGACAATCTCGTGAAGAGATGGATGTGCTGAATTAAGGTAAGTTATATCGAAGTTCGCTGTTGAAGATTCTGCTTTCTCGGAGGATGACGAAGAAGGTAAGGAGACCGGTCTAATATCGATCTCCGCGGTTGCTTTCTCGTCTACCACATTCGTGTGGGGTAAGGATGTTTTTGAAGCTGAGGCATCCTCTTCTTGCGTGACAAATATATGTATTTTTAGGTTGGCGTTGCCCAGTGCTGATCTTGACTTGAGTTCTTGGAGCTCGGCGGAAATCCATCGAGTGTTTACGGTACGTCGAACAATCCAGACAAAATCCACAGCTACCTTTTCAAAAGCAGAACACGAGCTCGCAGCGAGAACAAGCGGCAGTGTAAGTGAGACACCCGTTCCGCCAGCAATAGCGAGGATATTTGTAGTTTCTGGTGTGCTCTTTATTGGGATAAGAGCATTACCATATGGTCCACAAAGAATAACGGGAGTTGTAATGGTTCCACTGGAGTTAGCCTCTTTTGGAGCTGGTTTGATGTCTTGAGCTTGACCTAGTGCTAAGCTCTTGAGGCGACTAGTTTCTCCTTTGCGGCAACGGACAATGTATGTATGATGAAGCTCTTCTGAACTTGTTGGCATAGAAGCGACCGTCAAAGGATGAGACTGCCAAATCGTGAGAGCTGGAAAATTCAGGAAGAAATGTTGTCCCACAGCCCAAGAGTCATGCTTGTGGTCGAACTCGAGACGGACTACTCCTCCATCTTCATCGTCAAAGTATTCAACTGATGATTGGGCGGGGTGGAATCCTCGACCTGATATATTATTAGTCTTTCAAGTAGTTGAGTAGCTGGGATACGAGAAGCTTACCTGTTGACCCATCTGCGTAGCCATAGTGTATCAATATTGTTCTTAAGAACCTGATAGCCCTGTCAATTCCCCATAGAGCCAAAGAAGCGATCATCCAGCACGCGAGTTGGCTCCAGTGACCCCAGCATGCACCAATATAGAGCATAGCCACTACATAATGTGACTTTCTGAAAAATTCGTATCCTGTCAACCTGATCACACTTCTCAAGCTGAACACGTAAAGGAATGTAATGAATACAAGAGCAACAACTCCCCAGATCATATATAATTGTTTGATGAATTTCTTCCATACAGTAGGTTGTGGGACGTATAGCCGAGCTTCGATCAAACACCATCCAAAAGTGTGAAGAACACCTTGGAAGAAAATGATACGGCCGGTCCATCGATGGAGGAAGTTGAAAGACTGATAAGGTATTCCAGTCGCCAGTGACAAGATCGATTCACGACTACCCAACACAACAGTGAGCGGAGTCAATGCGTAAGCAAGTGCTCCGACTCTATCGGCGAATCCTCCTAGACCCGTTCGGGTGTTGTGAAGTGTCGCACTGCCTTTGACAGGAGTAATCCAAGTTTTGTATACAATGCCTACTAAGCTATAATACTGATTAGCAAGAGTTTGGCGATTTGAGAAGCTCGCGGTGAGTTGCAGCGCCGAGATCTGATATTTGTAACTTACGAAAATATGATAAGATACGCCGATAACACGAAAAGTACCAGTAACTGCAATTTCGTGACATGTCCAAAAAACTTAACAAAACCTTCAGGTAGGAGCCACTTTCTTGTAGATGCTTGTAGGCCCCTCCATAGCCTATAAGATGTACTTGATAAAGATTCATCCTTTTGTCCTTCGATACCTGGTACGCTCACTCGTTTTGCTGATGGCTTCACTAGTCGAAGCCCAATCGCACTTAAAAACAAAAACCCAATCACAGCCCACATGATGAAGGTATAGAGCATGGAAATGTCATGCATCCAATAGACGCCATCAAGATATTCACAAGTCCCATGGTCGTTGGTGCAGGGTATTATTCGATTGGCGTAGCCCCAGTGAGGTTCGAGTTTTGATTCTGCATCCGCATGTTGAATGTGCTGTCTTTTCAAGAGAGAATCCATAGCGGCGGAAAGATAAATTAGAGATCCCATTATCCAGAGATCTGGGACCGGTCTTTAATATAGGAGCCGGCTCGACGGTTCCAAGAGTTCTGTTGTAGCCGACCATCTTGCAGTTGGTCCACAGTGAGCATGTTTCCAGTAGTGTTTGGGTGTATAGCACTATATCACCTTAGCGTGGGAATAGCGGAACATCTTCAATTGTGTTTTCATGTTCTAGAAACCAATTAACGTTTCGGGATATCAGTGCGATTGATAAATGCCAAGTGGTTTCCTCCACCTTTATACCCTGTAACGTGCTCAATTGCTCTCGCTCTCGTCTTTGTAGACTTGGCTGCAGTAACACTCGCGTAATATTCTTGAATTGCCATATTGGCCGAGAGATGCATGTATTTGCAGAATGGCTGTTACTAGGTTAATTGCCAGTGCACACATTAGCCTGGCTTTTCAGCAAGATCATAACAAACCGGGGCGGATAATTTTAAGAGAGCATTTGTCCGCCCACTCTTCTTTAGTGAGAAGTGTGTGGAGTCCGGCGGTGACGGTGTGTTATATATTCTATCTACCACAACAGGATTAGCTGGGCTTCAAAATGGCTGCGAAGTCACGTGAAATCGACGTTTCAAACCACGATGAAACCTTTTCCTTAATTTTCTAGAGTTTACAACAGAAACTAATCTTGTTTTCAGGCGTCTATTGATCTCTGTTTACGTACCCAGCCGCGGGAAAGATGCGCTACTCAATGTTTCCAACGTAGTGCATCTTCATGTGTAGCTTAGCTATACAATAAAACAAAGTCGTGAGAGACCTAGCTCACTCTCTATGAAGCCCACATTGCTTCAAATGTACAGTTACGGGTACGGACCGCAAACCATTTTTCGTTTTCCAAACGTAGCTTCTATTCTCCTGAATTCGTACGTAAGTCTGTAGAATTGAAAGCTTTTTGTGGTACCTCAGCTTCTTGAATTTTTTGAAACATTCCAATGCTCATCACGAATAGTTCCATTCTACAGCATGTTTCATCACAACTTTCCTTTCGTAACACTACTTCAACATCTACGCAGTATGTAGTATCTGCATGTTGTTGGTGACTTTTATGGTATCTGAGAAACATCTTCTTAGAAACCTGTTCATGAGCAATGGTGTCTCAGATGCTTAGTGTGAAAGCGACCTGTAGCAATAGAAAGTAAAACATATTTATCGTTTTATGAACCAGCGTAGATTTGGGAACCAAAGCCCTTGGAATTTAAGAGAAAGTTATTTTTAAAAAAAATTGGGCTGATCCGCAAGAATATTTTGTATGTTGGGCAAGTTTATCTTCGTTTCGGCTTCTTCATTGTTCACTGATGGAATTTCCTTATAGAAAGATCATGTAGCAGGTAGACAGGGAACATCGCCACAGAACTGTAGCAAATATCAGACCTATCTCTATTAAAGCTTGTCAAGCCACTTCTCATCAAAATCTAGTGACTTTTCCCTCCATTTTCAATATTGCATGATACATAGTATGACCATATTATGAAAGCATCAATACAGAAGGTCAGTGTGAATACAACTAGTGGGAGTTCCCTGTCCGTTTGGATTTCATGGCCTAAACACTGTCTACAAGTTTTATCTATCTAAAGCAAACATCCCTTTTGACCGCTTTGTCTCTCGGCACATACCAACTTTACTTTAGCACTAGAACATATCCTGGTCTAACACATACTTATCATGACGCCTTGCCATCCTTTGTTCGCTTTGGCATCTATGATCCCACAGATACGATGAAACACCCACAATTTACAACTTAGGATGAATATTTGCGTGTATTTGAACGGATTCAATCAAGCTGAGCCACATAAAACAACATCACGTCCCATCCCTTTTACGATTTCCTATCGTCAAAATAGCAACATCCATATTTAAACCCATAGCTAAGTAGATTTTAGCATGGAAGTTGATTATGCTCTCACAGAACTAATGAAACTCTTCAAGAAAGCTGTAAAACTACCTTTCCTTTGAAGGTTCTCTCAAAGCATCTATTTGATCAAGTATGAGTCAAATGGAATTTTCATGGAACCAATTGCTAGTCAATTTCCACAAATCCACAACCCGCAAACCAAACATCCACACTAACAGGAGTGAGCTGGCAATGCTGCTTGTATCATGCTAATGTGTGTATGATTTAGCATCACGTGCATATAGCAAACGCAGCTTTCCGCTAGAACGGCCACCCTTTTAGCAAACGAGGAGCGTTTAACTATGAATGGGATCTAACGAGATATGTTAAATGTAGCCACAAAGTATGCCCAATCTGATTAGTCTCACTTCTTCGATTTTCCCACACCAATCGCTCGTTTTATTTCCACGAATACTATTGAGGTTGAGAGGCGTTTCGAGACTGTAGAAAGATCCGTTTGCAAGTGCTAATTCGGATTCAGGTTATTATTTTGGCGGTGTGAACCATTTGTTTGAATGGCCAGCATGTCTACTACTGGAATGGCTACGGCCACTGAAGTTCAAACGTCAACTACCAAAGACACTCCTTCTTCTCAAGGTATAGATATTGGCGCAACAGCTGATCTTATTTCGATGGATAGCTTGACACCGGAGTCTAAAGACTTTTTAATCTCTCTTACAGAAATGAATTACCAGCGGTGTTCATCAAATGACATGAGAGACCGTTCGTCAGGTCTCCAAGCTCTTCATTCCCAAACTTATCAACCACCTTACTCAGGCTCTCCAAGCCCAACGTCAGTACGGCAAGCACTCACCTCGTCATATAAACAAAGTAATGGACCAGGAACTGAAATGCCGGGTGGGGAAGTCCCGCTATCAAGTATCAAGCCAGGATTAGTATATCCTACCGAGGCTCAGTGGAAAGTTGCAAGAACATATGGAGTTCGCCGTGAGAATGGCACATATGTACCTTTAATACCTGCGGATGAGCTATCGAGTCTCGATCAAACAAATCTTTTCTGGGAATCAGGCCCAGAGAACATGATTATTTTACCACCGCTTCGACTTCCTCGCGCGGATAATCGCGAGTCGTTAAGAGGAAATGAGCATATAGTTCCTCCAGCCGTAAGTACTCGTTGACAAGTTTGCAGGCCATAAAAACCTAAATGTATTTTTAGGCTGTTAACTCTCTGCCATTGATTGATGTCAATCGTCATAATGGCGTTCACATTGATAGACTTAACACAGACGACACCCAGGTGAGGCAATTTAAGTAACTAAAGCATGCCGATTGCTGACATATCGCAGACGCAAATCGACTCTATAGTTGCAGCAAGTAGTAATCCAGCCCCAACATCACTGCGTAGACAAAAGGTGTATTGTGATAAGTGGATTCACGACGGTACCTGTGCTTTTACTCAGCTTGGCTGCAAGTATAAGCATGAAATGCCGCTGGACAAGGCGACTCAAATGTCTCTCGGACTAAATCATGGAACTCCAAAGTGGTACAAGCTCAAGCATCAGGACATCTTTCGACGTCGTGATTCTCTGTCATCCGGTTCGACCTTAACCAACTCTCCCATTCCTACAACACCACGCAAACAAGCTTCCTGGCGCCATGGTGATCCAATGACTCCGATCCAACCTACCAAAGCTACTAGTGGTCCGAATCTTGGTGAGTTTCTAAAACAAAGTGGTTGGAATTGTTGACTAAAGTGAGGTATTCAGCTCATGCTGCTCATGGCCCTTCGACTTTTGGCCCGATAGCACCACCTATTACAGGTCAGTATAGTCTTTCTACCACAAAATCGGTCACTTTGGTTAGTCGGCTAATAGGCCAACTCTCAAGATAGGCTCCTCTCATTCTCGCCACAATCCCTTCTTATGGAACAATCCCTTTGATGCCTTGAGTAGCATAGAATACGAATCAGAGGAAGAGGGTGAAATGCCTATTCACGCACGTCACTGATTAAATAACTCCGATTTCATCCCTACTTTCGGCACTTCCAACATGCCCATCACTGGCTCTGAGCTTAATCTTTTGCTATCTAAGCAACTTTATTCAGCAGGCAATTATCAAGGTTTATTTGATTCTTTTCGTTTGATATCATTGCTATCTTCCAATCTTTGGTTTTCTAGAGACTGTGGTTGCTATTGGTGGACGACCAAATCCTACAACAATTTCCAACTTATCACTTGCAAATCAAATATCTGCGTGAGGAAATTACCAGATATGGAAGGCCTAGTGTGATATTCAGAAGCTGAGTTGGTGGCGTGGTATGGCATTGCTGGCACGTTTTTTAGAACTATTTCATATAAACAAAGCAGCGAAATTTTAGCGACGAAACGTTATTATAGATTTTATCTAATAGAATTCTACTTTTTCCACTGAACACTCCAAGTGCTTTGAGACTTTCGGAAGGGGATAACCTCGATGCCGTTACCCAGGAAAGACTCCTGTACAACCTCGGATCCCTTGGAGAGAATAATTGTCTCTTTACTCTCCGCAATACCGTAAAACTTTCGCCCGAACCCACCGAGAAAACCAACCAACAGGTCTTTGGTGACCTCTTCCTCGGTGATTACTTTGCGCTCAATGGCTTGTTCAAAGGCACCCATGACGAGCTGGGTAACATAGGGCTGGGTAAAGACCTAGTATATATGTTAAGAGTATTTTATTAATCAAGCACAGGTCGCACTCACCCCAGCTGCAGTTTTTCCTGTTCCCCGTTTCTTTTCTATATCATGAGGTGCGGAATCTGAGCCTAGGAAAAATTTCCCGGTAGATGTTATCGCTGCTCTGACTATAACAGTAGTCAGTAGTAGAACTAAATGTGGCGAAGCTCAACTAGCAATGATCTGGAATTAAAATTGTCTAGCAACTTACTAAGAGCTTCACGGTCTGATGGAAGCTTGGCAACAGGTTCTAGTGGGCAGGCAGTTAGTTATATCATAAAATGGAAATGGGAAAATGGGAAAAGAGATCGAAAGGGAAATGACATGAAGTCTTCGTGATTACTTACTGCAGTACGAGAAAGGATCATCAGCCCAATCGTCAATTGTAAGGAACAAATGATGAGCCTGTCACACAGGTTAGGGCTTGTACGGAATTGTCACAGCTGGGAACGAACAGTGATTGTGCCCACCACATTAGGACCGCACTCCTTGACGGCGGCAACCGCAGCTGCAGTCGTGCAGTGCTCAAGAACAATTTTAAGCTAGCCTTCCGTCAGCATTGTACTCGATGACCCGGTGTACTTAAAAACCTTTGGGAATTTGGCATGCAAATCTTTTAATGTGGGGAGAAAGCGACTCTCTCCATTGAGAATCGTAACATCTTTTGAGTGATCCGATGGACATTCGCCTGGTAGATTAATTATCAGCTTTTCTTTCGCACAATATACTAATTACATCAATCTCTGGTAAAAGCATTGAACTGCTCAAGAAATTATACCTCCTAAAGTCGAAATGTTCGGTGTAACAAGTTAAATTCTGCAGTGAGATCACTAACCGTGAAGATTAAGCACGAGACCCTCCTCTTCCATCTTTCGAAACACGGGATAGAATGTTTCGTATGAGATAACACCCGATGAGGAGTTGGTAGTGACGCCCTATTTTGTCTCAAAAACAAAGACTTCATTCATGATCAAAAGTGCTTACAGCTGGGTATGACTTAATACCGACAATACCTTGTGCTTTAGCTCCCTTGATAGCATCTGGGATAATATTCTCATGTAGATAAAGAGTCATGAGATAGTTGATGCTGCTATCTTGGGCTTGAAGGCGTTGTTTATACGCTAATGCATCTGAGGTTGAAGTGATGGGGGGAACGAGGTTGGGCATAACATAAGCAGTGCTGACTTTACATTAGCTCTATATCTTAACAAAGAAATGCGGTTTTGGATTTTCTTACTCAACGCCTCCCCGTCGAATCGTGGGAACAACAGCTTCCATCATGGCCCCATCGCGAAGATGAACGTGGCTAGAGCATTGTCAGTCATACCCATCAATGTAGTCGGAATCCAGAACTAAGTTTGACTTAATTCCCCCTCTGTTCTATGGGTGGCAACCCAAGTCCGCATCACTGAACATCCGCATTGGAGGCGAAATCACCAAGTCTTTCCATAGGGGCGTGGAAATCTAGTACACCAGAAATACAAATCACTTACAAATCTGCGGAAGCTGGAAGTTCCAATCCATCAAACTTTGCGGATAAAGACATGGCTACTAAAATGACGTTAGATATGATTCTCGGGTGGTTGCAGCCAGTATTCACAAAACAGAGAGGTAGGACGTCGGTCTGATGCAGCAAGCAGGGAAACGGAGATTCGGTTCATGAAACTTCCCACTTAGTAAAGGTTGATATGAATTTGAACTTGCTAGGAAACAGTCTGTTGTAGACAAATTGCTCGCTTAGAACTTTACAGACAAGTGTTGCTGAAGTTTTTCTGGCCTTCTCGGTAACTTCAAAGTGGGATTAATACTTTCTACTAAACGCATGCTGGGAAGTCCAAATCACTTGAGATTATAGTCCTATACGAAGAATTCAAGAACACTCCAAAGAGCTTCACGTACCTTTTAAACTTTGCCCGGGAATGCAAAGCGCGTGTATATTCAAAGTACTCCTACCTTCTGAAGTCAATAATTTCCAAACTTTGAATTTTAGCTTAGTCAGCAGAATATGATTGGCTCAGAATCTCACTTTAATAGGAATAAAATACGTAAAGATATTTTCAACTAATAGGTGTCCAGCTCACATTTACATATATCTATACACGTAACAGTCTGTGGTATTTGAAAAGACAAGGCGATTTACCTCCGCATGCCATCTAGTACGCCACCAACGATGCAAATGTCCCACTCCGACGCCCCATCCTACTCCTAAACCAGGAGTTTTGTACCCTACTGGAGCATGAAGAAACATTCATAATAACACATAATAAACTCTCAGCCTATCACCTCTTCTTACCTTTTGCCTTGCTCTTCGATGAAGTGGGTGCGGCAGGGCTTGAAGATGCAACGCTCGAAGCACGAGAAGGAGATGCGGATGCAGCCTTGCTTCCGGCAGTTTTGACATTGTCAAGTGCTTTATTCTAATGATATAGTCAGCAAAATGTTTAACACAGATAAAGGGGCAATTTACCTTAACAGAGTTCTTGGACTTTTTCTTAGCTGGCGCCATACCGAGGACACTATCCTCATCATTTTCGTCGTCGTCCGGCTCTCGCTTGCTTTTCCCATTTGCAGTTCCGTTTGACTTTGGAGCACCCGCGTCTTCAAATTCTCTAGCCACAGTGGTTAGAAGGGTTGTACAACGTCTGCTAATCTCAACGGGCGTTCGGCTCAAGAAGAACCAGTCAAAGCGGAAAAGTGGGCTCTCGCGGATGTCATCACGAATACGTTCGAATATTCCATCGCTATCAACCCCATATTTGTCTAATAGAACAAGCAAGAAGCGGTCTTCCTCCTCAGTGTACACCTTCTTGTTGGTCGTCGAAACGGAGTAATTGATTTTCAACTGTTGAAGTGGGACACGGTATTGAGCCATTTTTTTCTTCAACATCTTGCGCTGATGCTCTAGCTTTCTTGTCTTTTCCTCACCTGCCTCAATCAGGCCAATGTACTTCTGGTAGTCGGCTATTTCGGTGTAACGAGCCCAGAAAATTTTAGCATATGTCTTGATCTCATCAGCATCTTTGCTATCAACTTCATCAGCGATAGATGCATAATCCTTGCGACCATATTTGGCGGAGCCGTTTACAAATTGTTGAAAATCTCTACGATTCCAATCAGCAAACCCTTGCAGTGATAGTCTTTGTTTCTCTTCCTGCTCTTCTTCCGTAAGTGGTGTTGCTTCGTCAATTTCTTGCTGGTCTAGAGCGCGTTCTGCCTCACGTTCGGAAAGATCTTCCTCTGGGCCATCTGCTAATGGAACTTTATATCCAATCTCTTTCCGATGGAAAGCAGTCTCGCGATCTTGGAGATCACGGAGAGTACCGGGGAAAAACTGATAATCGTGGACAGTAACTTGCTTGGGTGCACGCGGTGCCTTGGGTTTAGCATCTGCTGTACGGCCGCCCGTTGATAAGGCATTCTTGTAGTACTTGTCCATAGAATAAGACTGCTCCTTACGCTCCCGCTTTGCAGGATTAATCCAATTGATACCAATCTCCTTCTTCTTGTTGGTAAAATCCTGGCCATTCCATTCGTATGCAGATTCGGATGTAAACTTTTGCAAATCGTCAATTCCAAGCTTTTCGTATCTTGCATTCAGTTCAGCAGTTCGCTTTTCACCATGCTTCAGAATCTCGTCAATATCATCATCGTTGAGTTCCTTGTCAGTTTTAGCAAGGGCACCAGTTGCCCCATTGCTTTGGAAGACCTTCTCAGCACCGTGTTGAATCATATTGAGCAGCTCATCCTTATTCGCGGCAGCCTTTGCAGCAATCTGAGCGCGACCTTGTTGAATGACAAGCTGATCAAGGCGAAGCTTTTGCGCAGCACGTTCTAAAACCTTCTCTTCAATAGCATTTTCGGTGACAAATCTGTAAACGACAACTTGCTTGGTTTGACCAATTCGATGGGCTCGATCCATAGCCTGCAGATCGGCTTGTGGGTTCCAATCGGAGTCGTAAAGAACAACTATGTCAGCACTCGTTAAATTGATACCTAAACCACCTGCACGAGTGGTCAAGAGAAATACAAATTTCTCCGAATCCGGCTTGTTGTAATCATCAATAGCCGAGATACGATCTTCGTGGGCGGTTCCACCATCAATTCTGCAGTATTTGAAGTCTCTGAAAACGCAATAATCTTCGAGAATATCTAGTAGCCTGCTCATCTGGGAGAAAATGAGGACTCGGCTTCCCTGCTTCTTAAGACGGACTAGTAATCTGTCCAACATGACCATCTTTCCAGCATTGACCACCAAGTGCTCATCTGTAGTGTACGGAGGTCCAGGCTCGGCCCCCTCGAATAAATATGGGTGGTTGCAGCACTTCCGAAGCTGCATAACGATATTAAGAAGTCGAGTCTTAGATTCGCGCTTTCCGCCAGCTCCGTTGACAGCATCGATATCCTTCTCCAATATCTTCTTGTACCATTTCACTTGCATGTCCGACATTCCTATGTACAAATTGATCTCCTTCTTTGGTAACAAACTCTTCTCAACGTCGCTCTTTACGCGTCTCAGTAAGAATGGTCTCAGAACACGATGCAATTGTTGGACAACCGTATCTTGATCTTCGCCTTGGCCCGAGAACCATTGATCAAAGGCCTCTGCATCGCCAAAAACATCGGGTAGTAAGAAATTAAGAAGTGCCCACAACTCGTGCAGATTATTTTGAAGAGGTGTTCCGGTGATCAGCAGCCGATTCCGTGAGTTGAAAAGACGAATGACTTGAGCTAGCGAGGATTCTTCATTCTTGATACGATGGGCCTCATCGATGATGATATACTCCCACGCAAATTTCTTTAAGTGAGACTTTTCTCGCAAGATCATCTCGTAACTGGTGATGCAACAGTCAAACTTCTCATCAATAAGCCGTTCGTTAATCAAAGTGTTGCGCTCATCTTTAGCTCCTTGGAGAACCAAGACGTTTACCTCCGGAGTCCATTTGGCAAATTCCCGCTTCCAATTATCAAGAGTGGATTTCGGTACAACAATTAGATGTGGTCCAGTAATTCCCATGATATGTCTCAAGTATCCAAGGAAAGAGATGGTTTGCAGTGTCTTGCCCAGGCCCATCTCATCTGCCAAAATGCCAGAGATACCGTTCTCGTGGAGAGAGATAAGCCAATTGAGACCTGCGACTTGATAATCACGCATCTCACCACCCTTGATAAACCCTGGCGACTCCCTAAAGACAGTCTCGGCAGAGCCTCCGACTTTTTCGTCCTTCAGCAGCTCTGCGTCCTCCTCAGCCTCGGTTCGTCGTGCCTTACCACTGGCAGCACCACCCTTTCTGTTTTTTGCATTCTTTGCCTTTTCTTCTGCTTCTGCGTTCTGACGGTCGATTTCGTGCATAATCTCTCGAATTCGTGGATTTTGGTTAGTTTTGATGAAATGCCGGAAGAGGTCTGTCAAGCCAAGAAGGTACCGAAATCGCCGGATAGAATCATCTTCCTTAAAGTTGAAAGAATTAGTCTCTGCTATTGTGCCAATCACTGATATCCAACGGAAGACAAATTGTGAACACATACCTTTGATTCGCCAAGACGATCATGTTTCTTGCCAAACACACTTCGTCGTAACTGTGTAGCCTCTGACCTGCGTTTGCGGCCGTCGGCAGTGAGAGCCTCACCAGCTACACTGCTTGCTGTAGTATTGGGATTTGTATCAGAGTCTTCCGTGTAGTCTGGGGTTTCATCAACATCCTATAGCAAAGGGTTGGTTAGCATCATTGCCCAAGGCTTAATCAATATAATTAAAGTGATGTTAGGGGGAGCTTCATTGGATTAAAGCTTACCATTGGGTCTACAGGAAGAGGCTTAAAAGAATCAGAGGCATCCACCATGGACGTATCCGTGTCATGGCCACTGGTACGTGAGGAGCGAGTGGGTGCCATATTGAGATGCCCTCACCCTGACGCGGGTTGGATGGAAGTAAATGGGTCTAGTGAATTCGTACAAAACGTAGAAACAATCACAAAAGGTTCGGAATCGCGTTGGTGATGACGGGGCCTCCCTTCAATAGAGTGGTTGATGAGGGTCGCGAGAATTCAAGGAAGAGGAATCGCGTCCAGGAATACACCAGCTTGTAGATAAAATCATCCTAGCGCGATATTGAGGCTGCGGATTACAAGTTCTTCCGTTCCGGCTCCAATCCCATGTTAATCTTGGCAGTAATCCATTCCCTTTCTGTGAAATAGAAATTCATCCAGTCACCCCACAGTAGGCCACAGAAACCAACCCTAGGAGGAACAGAACCAGAAACGCTTCACCTCAAGTAGGGACGAGTCAGAGACTTGTTTTCTACAACGACAACACAAAAATTTCACACATTTACTTTTGTGAGCCTACCTTGGGTAGAAATACATGTTCTCCCAATACCATTAAAGCCGAGCCAGTCGCCTATATCCTCAACATCTTGTGACCTTGTCATCTATTGTTTACAACTACCACCACAACTACAACACACATACCACCAAATCGACATGGACTCGATGAGAAGCCTCAACACATCTCTGCCGGGTACATCTCCTCCAAAAATGGGGGAGCCGCCGGAGCAACTTCTCAGCGCTTTCAAAGCCGCCGCTTTATCGGTCACTCAACTTTACAAGACAGCTACAGCAGATCAAGGGAAGGCACGGGCGGAAGGCTACGAAGATGCCCTATATGAGCTGCTAGATTTTATGGACAAGGAAGATATTGGATTGGGGGATGGAGAGGGATGGAGAATTAGAAGGTGGGCAACCGAGAGAATGGACAGCCGAGATTCGGCTCAAGGGGAAAGTGATGACGAGGCTGGAGGAAAACATGAGCGAGGACAGGACCGAGGGTCTTCGCCAGAGATAAACAGATCCCAGAGTGCACCAAGATTATCTTCGACAAATAGGACATCCAGAATGACGTCTCCTGCAAGGGCAAGTTCTCCTCAACCAACACCACCTGTGACGGCGATACCTACCACCACGGAGCAAACTCATACTGTTCCACCCGCCTTCACTTTTCGGGCTGGCGATTCTCTTCCTCGAGAGTCAGATTTTAATCTCGCAGATACAGACATGTCTGACAGCACGCGAACTCTTCATGACGGTACGATGTCACATACATCGAATCCACCGATAACAATTACTCGTCCCTCACGGACAGGGTCTCGACACAGTAGTCACCCAGGGCGATCCATTGTTAGAAGTGGAAACTCAATACCTCGAGGCTCGGTACAGAAAAGGAAGACTACCCATGATTACGGGGAATTTTTTGATATTCTGAGTTCTGGCTGCAAGGATGGTACAGGAGGAGGTGGAAAGCGCGGAAGATTCGCATGAGACACGATTTCATTCTTATTGATACCCAAGGCCATATCATTACTTGAGAACAACATTTAAGTCATCTGGTTGTAATATCCACAGTTGGCGAGGAGCATTAGCGTGGTTGAGTAGGTAACGCATTCATGACCAACTCACGACGCATACAGGGAGCATGTTTTAGGAGCATAGAATGTGGGAACGAGAACCGACAGAAGTCGTGCATTATAAAGGCGTTGATATAATGAGATTGTGTACTCATGAAGAGTCTTTGACCTGTCTAGTTAATTCTAAAGAAATTTAAAGCCTCACTTGGACACGGCCAGACCATCTTTCTCTGTGATGACTGTGCAAGATAATATTCCCGAATGACTAAACATACAAAGCATTCGTCCTTAAAAAGTAGAATACTTGCTTGGGTTTTCTCCAACAATTGAGCGTAGAACATCATCTGGAGTATGTTGGACGACTATTTCTCATATAACGTATCAGTATATCGAATCAAAAGCCTTAGCACGACTTACTGTCAAGAATGATTGTTACTATCTTCAAAAAGAAGGTAGCCACTACACTATCACCAACTAACACTTCACAAATTCCCGATCTTGTCATTAATAATGCATGTCAAAACTTGACAGAGGCAATCATCAAGCTTGTCCAAGATCATACATCCTATACTTCTTCTGACTTTTTTTTAGTATACCTCTACTATGGTACTAGAAATTAGAAATTTACACCAATAGAGAGACTATCTGTGAACTTTAAGGCCCGATAATTCATGCGTATCAAATTAAATGCAGACATTATCCGAGGTTTATGTATGCGTCCATTTTTTGATGTGAATTTTGATATAGTACTTGTGCTCAAGGCATGGACAACTGTAATCTTGTCTATCCAACTTCAAAATTCTTGAGCCAAGTCATACGGTTATCTTCATATGTAGCTTCCCAAGTCTAACTATCGTTGCGTCTAGCTGTTAGTGTTGGTCTCCATGGTCACTAGCAGATATCTGTTTTTTAAGGGGCTATGATCTACAACTCTGCAGTGTTTTACTAATTCAGCTATGATTATTATTATTAGGAGGCAATAGATGCAGGTATTTATATTACATAAGAAATGTTAGGAAAAAGTTTTGGTCTCCTCTTTGGTAACATAATCTACCTATTTATCGCGATTTTACCCAACACAATCAGTCATTACTTGTTTGACTCTTATCACGACCAGCCTTTTGACATTGTGGCTAGAATTAGAAGGCGTGCCTTGCAAATTCAATTTTCTGTTTCTTTTTGTTTCAGCTTCACTCTACTTAAATGTTACTTCATGGTTAAATGATCCAATCAAGTAGACTAACAGCATCTTCACCGACATTAAGTTTGATCCTGGATAGTTTGATTCTATGCGCAAAGTATCAACCGTCATTTTTGTGGATTAATCATTTAAACTATTTCAATACTTGCTGATGAGTTCAGAAAATTGACTTTCTTATGAGTTCTGGCCTTGATTTACAATCACTGACACATTCAAATTATACATGTTAGCACTACGACTAGCTTTACAAATGATTAGGTACCCAATTAAACTCATACACTTTGAAGTTACTCATCACGCCTGGAAATTTAAGAGTTCAAACATCAGATAGGTGTATCCCTTCCACGACAACAGAACTTTGAGAGATCCATCGTTGTTCAGAATTGTTTGAAGTTGCTTGATAGCTTTAGTAAAATTGAAAGTAAGTTTGTTGTACTAAGCCACTTGAATCAAGGAAAAAGTAATAACAGGCTTTTTTAAGGGGTTTTGAAGCAATTTCCTCGTCAGAGCTTGCTTAGTGAGGAATTGCTGAGTGAGGCTCAGCCGACTCAGCAGGAAAGTATTTATATCGCAGGATTTACGATGTGCAACAAATATCTGGAACCATTCACATGGCCGCATCAGAAATCCGTTAGAGCACTTAGATAGTATGCGCTATGGCCTTTTAATTCTGTGCGTACCAAACGTGCTTAACAAATGAAGCCCCTTAAACCGAAGCCGGATCAGGAAACAACGCTTAAATTTAGCGAGAGACCCCACTCTATGTACGTTCAAAACCGGAGTATTTTGTACCTCTTTCGACTGTCAACCACAACTAAGTGCAGAGCGAAGTTTCATATTCCCTTATGAAGTATTTCGCATCTATCAAACACTTTACTTGTTTGTCTGCTCCTGCGTTTTGTGTCAAGCCTTTGCCGAGATCGTCAAGAAGAGCCTTTGTAATGTCAGCGTCATTGAAAGCACCGAGACAATTTGCGCCGTTAAAGGAGGGAGTTGTAGATACCAAGGATGTTCCAAAGTTGAAGGGAATTGTGTTTGATGTCGATGGAACATTGTGGTAAGTTTTGCATATTTCTCAATGTTGTATATCAAAGTTTGCATTTAAACTCACACGGAACATGTCACAATAACGGTATTTCCAATATGTTTGCGCACTTTTTTTCAGGTGTTTAGGCCAATTGATATATACCACTATGTCTTAGTAAGCATATATGGGCTTTTTATGGGTTACGAAGTCTAATAAATCTTGACGTATATTATAATCTCAAACATTTGGGTATTTCGCATGGATAAATGGACCTTGCGTTTTCACAAAACCCTCTTCTCAAAAATCAAATTCACTATATCAGCCGTGTTTCAAAATCTGTTACCGGCTGGCTGGTTCGATTGTACCACGACCTCGCTAATATATGTTGTGACGAGGTGGATTTCAGCTAAAGTCGAGATTGTCATAATTATGCGTCACTTCTACGTTGCGAAATGCAACAAAATAAAAATGAAGCGTCTGACTACCAGACCACATAGAAGACCTTTCCAAACTACAGCCAATTTGTTGCAAGTCGCAGAAAACTGGTGACGCAAATTGGGGATACTATATGCAGCCGAGAAAAAGAAATTGACTCTTCTTCAGAGTGTCTCAGCAGTTTGTGATGAAGTCTTAGTGGGACCGAATCTGATACTCTGATAATTTGATAGTTTTGTGTTCTCTTGTTCTCTTCTTATTGAAAGCATGCCGAATGGTCATGGTTTCTTCGATTTTGAGTCTTGATCTGCGAAAAATAATCATTGAATTCATCATTTGAGATCAATTCAAATATCGATAGACCGACTTGCTCCCAAACATGCTAACCAGCTCCTCAGTCTCCCACAGAACTACATGTTCGGCGAAATGCGCAGCGCACTCTCCATCGAAAAGCCAACTGATATCCTTGACCACATCTACACCCTTTCACCCGCCGAGCAAGAAACAGCATTCCAAAAAATTCGGGATATTGAATCCGCGGCTTGCTCCTCGCAAGCTCCCCAACCAGGTCTCTTACCTCTGATGCAATACCTCGAATCCAAATCTCTGCAAAAGGGAATCTGTACAAGAAACTTCGACGCGCCCGTGAATCATTTGTTGGGAAAGTTTCTAAAAGGACTGCTCTTCGCACCAATAGTCACTCGGGATTTCAGACCACCGAAGCCGGACCCTGCTGGCATCCTACACATCGCAAAGACCTGGGGCCTGGTCAATGACGATGGCACAGGTGATGGCAGTCAACTAATCATGGTCGGGTAATTACCACTTTCCCATCTCTTGCCTGTTGTCAAGCCCCCCCAAGAGTCTACCATGGTTCGAGACAAAAGCTGACCTGTGATTCCTACTTCTAGAGACTCCATAGATGACATGACAGCAGGCTTCCGAGCCGGCGCAGCCACGGTCCTACTAGTAAATGAAGTCAACGCCCACCTGGCTACGCACGAACACACTGATCTCTGCATTTCACGCCTTGATGAGCTGATTGGGATTTTGGAAAAGGGTTTTCTGAGCCGGAGTTCGGGTGAGGAAGTGGAGAGTGATACAAAGGGACGAGCCGAGACGGTTTTGAAGAGTGGAATTGGAGAGATTTAAAGCGCTTTGGGGAGAAAGGTTTGCAGGGCTGCAAAAATAATGCGAATAAAGGTGCTCGCACGGCGTGATAAAGTAGGTGACTATGCGAATGTGCTTTAGGTGTAATATATCGGATATTGCTAAAGGTTACGATTGAGTAGAGTTTCAAGTACTACAGTGATTCAAGGTAAGGAGAGTTGGATTCTAGGCGTGCATTTATTTCCTAGGGCACGGAAGTGATAGTTTGTTCACAATAGCCATTGAAAGGCTCGATTTGGCAACCATTTTGTATGGAAGTGTGTCCCATTTACATGTGATCATGACTGAAGCACATTACATACATTTAAGAGAGTTATTTGCAAAAGAGAAGATCGCTACGAGAGAGAATTGGAAAATCAGCCTCTCGAAACCTCTCATGTGTCTATGGACATATCTGGATAACGCCTTCATTGATTCATCTAACTAAATTGGATATTCGCTTCCTTCATTCAGCGCATGATATGGTGGTGCCTAGAGTTTCGGAAGAAGAGAAGAAATGTGAATTTGATTCGATTGCGCCTATAGATGCTTGCCTGCTTGCTCGCGTTTCCAAAAGTGTAAATAATAAGACTTGCTGTAAAAACAACGGTGATGTGTTTTGAGGGTTGCCTCTAATGACCAGCATTTTGGTATCCGGATCCATACATGCCATTCCCAAAGGTAGCTTGGCGTCGACTCTCCTTTTTGATATCTTGATCTCCATTTTCCTTTCTTGGGACGGGAGGAGGTGGCAGAGGGCCAGCTGGGGGCGCGGGGCGCATGGGAAGGTTGAAACTCGAGGAGCCGGCGCTCGAAGAGCCACTGGGTGCTGGGTGCTCGGGTGCGTTGAGGGTAGTGAGTTTCGGTACGGAGCTCGTAGTTGAAACTCTCGCGATGCCTGGGTGGCGTGATGACTCTTGGCCCGTGGCACGGCTAAGACTCTGGGAGCCATTTTTGACTGTTGATCGAGGAGTATAGTCAGGAGATGTCATTGCCGAACGGACATCACCACCACCAATGGGGATGTCACCTGAAGTTGGCGTCGGTAATGAGTAATCTTGCGAATTTGATGGACCAAGAGGAGAGTCCTCTGACCGGAGAAGTGATCTAGTGGCTGGTGATAATTGAGGAGCAAGATGAGATTTGCGATTGTCTCTTTCTAACAGACCTATAGACCATTCTCTTAAATCAACTGGGGTGCGTTTCGCAGCTTGTACGAATGGCTCCCGTTCCTACATACTATCAGTATTGTCAATATTCATAATCTAGTTCAGAATTACTCACGTAAAGTTCTTGTGGTGTTGGTCGATCCTCAGGGCCTTTTGCCATGCACTTCTGAATCATGTCCTCCAGAATTGGGGGAAAAGCCTCGCTCTTAGGTAACCTTGGTGCGGGCTCGTATACAATCTGTTGCAGGAGATCTAGAATTCCAGCAGGCGCTCCATCACCGTCTGACAGCTGCTCACTTGCATCGAACGGAAACTTCCCGATTGCCAATTCCATGATAGATAAACCAAAACTCCATACATCAGATTTCACGGTGTATTTGTGTCCTTGGATTCGTTCTGGTGCCATATATGTTGAGGTTCCAACAAAGGTGTCGGCCACGGAATTGACCAGCTCTCCCGAAACTCCAAAATCACAGAGTTTTATATCTCCCTTGGAATTTACCAATATGTTGGAGGGTTTGATGTCTCGGTGCATGATATGGTGCTTGGTATATAGATATGTCAAGCCACCTAAGGTAGCTTCCGCTATTTTACCCAGAACATCCACTCGTACAGGCCCGAAATGTTTTGAAATTCTGTCTAGTGAACTAAATCCAGCTGTTAGTACAGGTCGTCCAGAACCAGCATGCCTCTCTTACCCAACATCCATGTACTCCATGCACATAATAACATCATTGGTGTCGCTCAAGAAAGCACCATAGAAGTTGACGATGTATTCAGAGTTGCAGTCGTACATGATCTGAAGCTCTCGAACAATACGACGTCGCATTTCTTTCTTAGCTTCGACGTGAATTATCTGTTGAACATATAAGATAGCCATCTAGCATGATCGATAGGGACAGTTCTTACCTTTCTTGCCATGATAGTGCCTGTGGCCATATGGCGCACCTTGCTGACAGTTCCTCCATTGCCTGCTCCAAGATCTCTCAGAACCTCCAAGTCTTCTCTCTTCAAATCTAACTTGTATTCGATTCCAATTTCAAGCTGCGCCGTTTGTCGTTGGCTCTCGGAACCCACATTCCCTCCTGGCATTTGTAGATCGGCATCGGAGGGCCCCTCGACCTTCCTAGGAGCCGGCGCATTTAATGCCAACCCCTTTACATTTTTCCTTTTCAAGCTTCTGGCACCAAAACCTTCCGACATGCTGAATTTTGCTGGGCGGTTGCCCCGCGGTGACTGCGAATGGTGATGGGGACTCTTTCTGCGGTTGGCCTGAGTGCGTAGACCGCTTTGACCTGGATCTGCGGAGAAAGCAAAGTACGAAGTTTAGCAGACTCTTTGTCTATGCCCGGGATATTTTTCCTTCAACAGTTGGAGAAGTCTCGGTGGAGGAGCTGCAGTGTAAATATTGGACCAACAGGATAGGCGCTAAGGTTGTCCACATGGAGAGGCGGGGTTAAATAAGCTCACTCAGTGTGCACCCACAGGTCGGAGGGAGGATTGATGGGTGGATAGATATAGATAGAAGAACGAAGAGAAACCGAGATATATGATATATGATATAGAGAACGGGGGCTAGATAAATTGGATGTGGTGGGTAAGGCGACGTCAGGCCAGTCACGATGTTTACAACAGGTGTCTCATAGCTGTTAGTGAAAAGGAGCAATGAAGCCCGGATGCTGTTAAGTGGTGCTCAAGCAGTTAATCCCAGCGACTGGTGTTTCCACCAAGTCCAAGTCCAAGTCCACGCACAGGAGAATGCCCCTCCTATTCACCCCTGAATCTGGGATGGCACGGCATGGCATCGCATCAAACAGAAACTACGCTGGTGCGTTCGTATATATGGACGCGTCGGTAAGCGCTGCCCATGCGACAAGCAGACGCAGCTTGAAGTGACTAACAGAGAGGGCAGATGAATGTATAGTGTACGAGGTGTGGTACGCTCCTTTACGGGTGGATCTGTCCAATGAGTGTAGCATATAACTAACCTCAATAACATTCTTCAGGAATTGCTTAGGACTTGCACACAGCTATGGTACCGGAACCTTACGTTGCACACACTCTACGCCCAACTCTTCTACCGCTGTGGCGTGCTAATAGTGGCTGATATGTAAATTGGGGCCTTGTCCATCAGGCTTCAAATGTAGCTTTCACGCTAGCCTTATCCCCCCTGCAACAATGAATTCGCGACCAGGTACGGTACATTTTGTCCATCGCGCAACCAAAGAGCCTCATTTTGCTCACTTTGACAACCTCACTTCTCCCGGCCTCACTGTACAGTCGCAGCCTGAGCCATCCCCTTTTTTTGCGTAGTCCGATCTTCTTGCTGTCGAGAGTACTTAATCCCCTTCATTTCTCCCCTCACTCCTCCAACCACTTCCCTTCTTTAATCAAACTTGCCCCAAGCTACGAAGATGAGCATGCGAGATTTGATCAATGGGGAGGCCGAGCTGGACGACGAGGAGAATGATGAATCTTTCGATGAAGATACCGGCGAGCCGCGGCCACACAAATCCCGTGATAATGGAGATTTGGATGATTCCAGTGAGGAAGAGGATGATGATGATGAGGAGGCTGCCCGTCAGGTGCGGACAAGAACTCACGTTCAACCATGCGCCTAGACTGACATGATGTGTAGATTCGTGAGGGTTTCATTATAGACGACGACGAGGATGAGCCTGAAGAACGCGAGCGTCGTCGGAAGAAGGACAGGAAGCGACGACGAGCTGAACGAGAAGAGGAAGAAGCTGTCTTGGACGAAGAAGATCTCGATCTTATTGGGGAGGCTAACCCGGAATGGGAGCGTAAAGCAGCATCACAGGTAGGGGTAAATGGATAGGTTAGGCAATCATGTTACTAACGAACCCGTAGCCAAAGTTGAAGCGACTAAAGCGTGGCCACCGAGAAGATGGGGATCAACAACGGGAACGGGGTCTTGATGACATTTTTGACGATGACGATGATGTCGATGTAGCGCATGAATTGGACCGACAATTTGCACGACCAGATCACCATCGGGCGGATGAGTTCGCCGATTTCATTGAAGAAGATGATCTTGAGGACGATGTAGAAAGACAAAAGAACCAGGAAGACTTGGAGGTCGCTCGTCCGCGAGAGCGTGGGTATGCCCTTAACACAGAAGCATCCGGTCTTGATAAGGATGCCATTGAGGATATGGAAGCTATTTTTGGAAACGGTGAGGATTACGATTGGGCTCTGGCATTGGAGGATGAGCAAGAAGCTAGAGAGACTGGTGATCATAACCTGGAATTGAAGGACGTCTTCGAGCCTTCTCAACTCGCTGAAAAGCTTCTTACAGATGTCGACAACGAGATCCGCTGGGCTGATGAGCCGGAGAGGTTTCAACTTGATCGGGCACCATACAAACACCTTCTGCTCACTGATGATCAATTCAAAGAAGAAGCACGCTGGATCACAAGTTTGATATGGCCCAAGAAAGCCTTGCATCCTGAACTTCAAGCCCCTTTCACCAGAGCTATTGGTAAAGTCCTGGAATTCTTTGTGGTGGATGAAGTTGAGGTTCCATACGTTTTCCAGCATCGAAAAGATTATCTGATTCATGCCAAGAAGACAAGAGTTCGAAGTGACAACCCTGACGACGAGCAAGTAAGAGTAGATGCCGAAAAGCTATTGAACCAGGATGATCTTTGGCGTGTCTTGGAGCTCGACCTGAAGTTCCGGGCACTCATTGACAAGCGGAACATTCTCAATAAGACGTACGACAACCTCCAGACCGCGGCTGGCATTGCCGACGAGATGTTTGATGATATGATACCGATTGCTGTGACCATGGAGGAATTGCAGGATATTCAAGACTATCTATACTTCCAGTATTCAGCTGAAATCAAGGATCTGGCCGCCACCAATGGTGACTTGAAAGAACAGCGTCGTGCGGGAGGAAAGTCCAGCCTTTTCGATCGAGTTCGAAAAGGACGAGCTTATAATCTGGTAAGAGCATATGGTATAACAGCTGACCAAGTCGCCCAAAATGCGTTGAAAGAAGGAAGAAAGCAATACACCGAAGATCATTCCCAAACTCCGATCGATTTAGCCGATTCTTTAATTTACGAGTCGGAGTTCAGCACGGGAGAACAACTCTTGTTAGCCGCTCGTCAAATGTACGCAGAAGAACTTTTCATGAATCCACGGATGCGACAGCACTTTCGAAAAAACTTTTATATGGCCGGCGAAGTGAGCTGTCGGAGAACCGAGAAAGGTCTGCGAAAAATTGATGAGCAACATCAATATTATGAGCTCAAGTATCTAAAAAATCAGACTTTCCAGGACATTGCTAGCAAACCGGAAATGTTCTTGAAGATGCTAAAGGCAGAAGAGGAAGGCCTCCTCGAGGTGCGGGTTACATTAGCCAATGAACGCAAATTTCGTGAACAGCTTTTCCAGGAGCTTGCCTCAGACAACTTCAGTGAGCTGGCTGATGCTTGGAACGATGAAAGGCGGAAAGCGCTTGACCTTGCCTATACCAAGTTAGAGCGAGTCATCACGAAGGGTGTGAAGGAAAGCATGAGAACCGAATGCCAGGATTCCGTTCTGAAAATAATACGAGAGGAATACTCTCGTAGGCTCGACCAAGCCCCTTACAAGCCCAAAGGTATGGTTCTGGGCACGATCCCGCGGGTCCTTGCTTTGTCTGGAGGCAGCGGTGATCGTGAGCCAGTCTGCTGGGCGTGGGTGGAAGAGGATGGACGAGTCTTAGAGCATGGAAAATTCACCAACTTGTTAAGAGATGAACGCACTAGAGAAGACTTCGTTGAACTAGTACAACGGAGGAAACCCGACGTGCTTGGGATTGGTGGATTTTCTGTCGACACTCATAAACTCATCACCAGTATTCGTGACCTGGTCAATGAAAAGGGGCTGAAAGGTGCCGAATTTGAAGACGGGGACACTGGAGAAGAAAGGAGTGAAGCTCTAGACGTCGTCATGGTCAACGATGAAGTAGCCAGGCTCTACAAAGATAGTCCCCGCGCCGCCCTCGACCATCCAACTTTCCCATCACTAACACGCTATTGCGTGGCATTGGCCAAATATCTACAGAACCCTATGAAAGAATATGCTGCTCTAGGCAAAGATATCAGTTCCTTGGCATTCCATCCGTGTCAGCAATTCTTGCCCGAGGACAAATTGCGTAGACAACTTGAAACCGCGATGGTGGACATGGTCAACCTATGTGGCGTAGACATTAACGAAGCGATTGGTGATCCTTATACCGCAACGCTGCTGCCATTCATCTGTGGCCTCGGACCTCGGAAAGCCACCTCTGTTCTTAACACCATTAACAAAAATGGAGGTTTGGTGAACACTCGAGATGAATTGGTAGGTGACCCTGATAGTGGCAAGCTTCCCGTTGTTGGGCCTAGGGTATGGAACAATTGCGCAAGTTTCCTCTCAATTGAATACGATAGCTCAACTCCAAATTCCGACTACCTTGACAATACTCGAGTTCACCCAGAAGACTACGAATTAGGTCGCAAAATGGCTGCCGATGCTCTTGAGCTGGATGAAGAAGATGTGAAGGCTGAAGTTGACGAAGGTGGACCTGGAGCCATTGTTCGCAAGCTCATCAAGGATGATGAGCAAGAAAAAGTCAACGACTTGATTCTTGAGGAATATGCGGAGCAGCTTGAAAAGAACTACAATCAACGCAAACGAGCTACCTTGGAGACTATTCGTGCTGAGCTGCAACAGCCTTATGAAGAACTACGTCGAAACTTCACACTACTATCGGAAGATGAAATATTCACGATGCTTACCGGAGAAACACCAGAGTCTCTGTGCGAAGGCATGATCGTGTCGGTAAACATTCGGGTTGCAAAGGAAGACTTCGCTATTGCGAAATTGGACTCGGGAATTGAGGGTCGTATAGAAATCCACGAGGGGTCAGAGAATGAAACGCCTCTCAATCGGCTGTTTTCTGTTGGACAGACCGCACAGGCGAAGCTGCTTGAGCTCGACAGAAAAAACTTTTCCGCAAAGCTTTCCCTTCGTGAGAACCTGCTTCGATATCCGTACAAGAGACGATTCGATCGCGATGAACACTTTTGGGATATTGACCAAGAACTCAAAGATAAGGATTCTCTTCAGATCAAGGATAAGGCGACTGGTAGAGTCCAGCGTGTTGTCAAGCATCCACTCTTCAAACCATTCAATTCTACACAGGCTGAGCAATGGCTGGGTTCGCAATCACAAGGTGATGCTGTCATTCGCCCATCATCTAAAGGTAACGATCACTTGGCTGTTACCTGGAAAGTTGCGGATGGTGTGTACCAGCATATTGATGTTCTTGAGCTTCAAAAAGAGAACGAATTCTCCATTGGGAAGCAACTTGTCATAGGGAATAAGTACAAGTACACTGATCTGGATGAATTGATCGTAGATCATGTCAAGTCTATGGCCAAAAAGGTGGACGAAATGATGCAACATGAGAAGTGGCAGAAAGGAACCAAGCTTCAAACTGGTAAGTTTGTTCATTCTAACACTATATCAGACCACGCGCTAATAACAAAAATAGAGGAATGGCTAAACACATACACCATCGCTAATCCAACGCGATCAGTATACGCCTTCTGTATCGACACCAAACATCCGGGTTACTTCCACCTCTGCTTCAAAGCTGGAGAAAAGGCAGATGTTAACTCATGGCCAGTCCGTGTCGTTCCGAATGCATTTGAGCTGATGAAGAGTCCCTACCCGGACATGAAGGCACTATGCAATGGATTTAAATTGCGACATGCCAGTGAGATAAATCGAAGGCGGTAGACTTTAAGACTTACTCGGCTCTAAGGTCGAGTTTCGAATGGATGATTAAAAGAAGTTATGGCGCCGGAACGCAAGGAGTTCATAGACTGGTTTCTTCCATGTTTGTATCAAAAAAGGTGCACGCTCGCACGCACAGGAATTCATGAGCATTTGAGAAAGGCTTAGCAAAAACCAAAAATGTATATAAATCTTTCTTTCGCTGGATGAAAGGTGCTCCCATCTTAAAAATTAATCGGCGAGCTAAATCATAAAATTTCCAAATTCATTCTTAATTACTAGTTTCCTCTTAATGTATGCACATATTACGCTGTTGACTAAGACAAGACCCTGCAACTAGTACAGCTTTGTGGTGCAGGATTACGTATTTGGGCGTAAAATGTCATGGATCCAATAATTAGTAGTGATGTTAATTCAACGAATCCCGCAATGACTTTTTCCCTAAATACTTTTACAAGTTGTTTTGGCCCGTCACCTTACCTCTTCACAGAACACGAACATCCTTACATCTTAACCCCTTAAAAACATCTTAGATCAATCCCAGGTAAGGTTTTGTTCCTAGATAATACAGTAAAGTCATTTGAGCAGGTATCATCAAGGCTGTTCATTGGTCGTTGTTGTAATTGATACGTTAGCAGACAGTGTTCTTCAAGCTGAGGCGGTTTCAGAACATCACATAGCTGTGCTTCTAAGAGATTACCCTCATGAAGACTTACCAATCCTCAAGTGATGTTCAAGAGTACGAGTGAACATTCCGGGGCCTGGTGATTTATATCAGTCATATTATACAGGTATGGGTTCAAAGTTCTTGTAGATGATTATCATCGCGAATAGAGGAAAACATCTTCGATCATTGCATTCATTTCGCTCACGTCTAATATGCTACATTATATATACAAATTTCATACAGATTATTATGAAGTGAATAATACAAAATATACACTCCTCCACCCGCTTTGTACCCTAACGAGTGTGTGGCCAGTCGTTTTCCACCCGTACGCGAGTTTGACTCACTTAAGTCTTTCCTCATTTCCTTGCTCAAGCATTGTTGCTGAATTTAGAGTAGGTCTTCTCTCCTCATCTACTACCCGACGCCACAAAATGGGCCCATTCTCAGCCTCCTTCTGAGGTATCGCCACAGATTTCATCAAGGAAAACGTTTCGCGGAAATCATGTGCGCCAATTGTCTCGTTCCAAAGCGTACTCCAGTTCACAATCTTGTCTCCTTGTTCTTCTTCGGACATCGGAGCTGCCAAAACTGTCCTGTAGGGAACATGGGAACCATCCAGGGCCGAATCCGGAATAAGTGGTTGAATACCTGCAGCTTCGCGCGCAGCGCTAGATTCCCTAAACACATTTTCCCAATACCTGCGTTTCTGCCATGAGCCTCGTTCCATGTCTTGGATAGCTTCTCCAATGAGCTGTATTCGCTTAGTGACCAGCTCTTCTGTTCTGGTCTCATCCATTTCCGCGGATTTATTTTCTATTTTCATAGCTTTATCATCCTCGTCTGATACACGGTCTACCTTATGCTTAGCCTCCCTTGCTTCCATGATCGCATATAGAGTTCTAGTGTCTCTTATCTTGTTTAGTGCGTGCACTCCCACAGGATGGTCTTTCACACCGAGCTTGGTCAGCTGGTCGACAGCTTCCAGGGTGCCTGGAATGTCTTGAACCCAAGAATAACCAGTTGCAAGTGTTCCCCAAGTTACTGTGGTTGGCTCGATGCCTCTTTCTTGCATGATTTCGAGGACTCTCCGACCAGCGTTCATTTGACCACGAGACGCGTAGACTTGAAGGAGGATGTTCCATGTATAGATAGTAGGGACCAAGTTGAGATAAAAATCCTCATTCTCATGTCGTGAAATTAAAGCCAGTTTGGTTTTGGAAGATGTGAGCATATCTTCGACTACTTTTGGACATTTATCTACTGTTTCAGGAAGCTTCCCAAACTTCATCAGAAAGCAGTCATAGATGTGGCTTTGGTGAAGCCGTGCGACGAGATCCGGTTCCCCATGCGATAGTAGGCTTCGGAAGTAGGAATATGCCTCAATAACTTGACTGGCTTCTGTAAACCCGTAGAGAAGCCCCATGAACATGACAGTCAAGGCTTGTTTTGGGGGTTCCATCAGCTTCGTCGTTTCTGGTGGCGGCTGGCTGAGTTCTGGATATTGTTCTGCAAGTGGGCCAATGCTCATCGCTAGTGGTCGAGGATCAAAATACCTGCAGTAAACAGGGAGCATCTGTTCAAAGGCTTTAGGTGGACCTTTTGGCGACAGGTTCTCGCCATAAGAATCTAACTCGTAGTCTTGTCGATAGAATAGGAAAATGGAATGCAAATGATCAGTTGCAATGAAGGGGTTCATTTGCAGGTTCATCGCCTTAGCTAAAGCAAGCGTCCGGTGAACAGACGCTTTGTCCATTAGCGATTTGGAATATGTCAACAAGGTTGAATGTGTGAAATGGTCCGGGCTAACACCGTCCTCGAGCATAGCGTTATAAATGGCCCAACAAGTATTGGACTCTCCGCGCAAGAAACTGTTCTGAATGAGAATGTTATAATGCTGAGCTATGGGTTTAAGCCCACGAGAGGTCATATGATCCCACATCATTGCATCGGAGTAACTGTTGGCGTTATCTCTATTGTCAAACCGAAGTAAAGTAGAGAAGAGCATGTGCATCTGCTGAGAGTCAAAATTTACTCCTGGATGCGCTTCCAACCTCCCCAAAACTTCAAGAACCAGAGCAGATTTCTTTGCTTTCGCAAATCGGTCTGCGATCGTGAACAGATGGTCTACACTCCAGTATTTGGGTATATTTCTATAGATGCTCTCTAGGTGATCTATATTCAGCGTCCTTACTAAAAGATATTGTGATCCTCGATTTATCTGTACATCCCTGGGTCCATTTTGCGAGAGAAAAACGACTGCTGCAGCCAAGTTTGAAAGTACAAGTGGGTTCGGACTCTCTGCCAATGGCTGACGAGGAAGAGGTGATCTCTTCTCATACGCGGCCCAGTTTATTGGCGCGTGAATTTCCAAATAAGACTGTTTGGTGGAGTCCTTGGACTTTGACTCTGTCTTCACGAATGGAGTAAGATAGTAAGAGATGATGTAGTCAAGGCAATTTCCGACGGCATATCCAGCAGGGAATGGTGTTATGTAAGTTGCAACCAAAAGTTTTAAGCCTGATTTCGGATGTCGTTGCAAGGTAAAGCACATAATGTCATGCCAATATTTGACTCTTATTTGTTCTGGAACTTGCTCCCAAAAAGCCCGCAGCTGCCGTGATGATTTGAGATGGGCCATATATCCTTTGAATCTCATTGGGAGTGAGTTTTTGTAGATTGGGAACTTCTGGGTTTTGCGAGGTGAACCTATCCAGGCCTTCATGAATCCTGTATGATTTGATTGAAGGAGAGAAAAACGCCTATGCCAGGCTTGTCGCCAGCTAGTGACATGAGGCTTGTATAGCGGCCGTCGACTGCGAAAATTCTGTAGTCGTTTCAGTTCCTTTCTCCTAGCTTCAAGAGCATTTTTAACACTCGTTTGGGCAACATGACGCCTCATTTTCCGAGGAAGAAGCACCCCAAAATTCTTTCTTTCTACACTTCTAGGCTGCTCTTCTTGCCCGCTTGCCTTTAACGGTTCCTGCACCTGAGGCTTCTTTCTTCTACGCTTTTTTCCTTTGCGAGATTTACCGCTCAGAGACAGGTCATGAATTTGTGATCTTAAAATTTTAGGCCAATCGAAGCTTTCTACCTTTCGAGGCTTCATCTTTGAGGAATGTGTATGGCGTATGCCTCTTCCTTGTGCAGAGTTTGAGATGTCACGCCCAATTAGTTTCCTCTTAGAGATGGATTTCTTCATCTTGGCTATGAGGTTTGATCTTCTTCGCCTGCTCTTCGATATTGTTCTCTTTGTGAGCTGATCGGCAAAGTAAGTATTGAACATAATTCTAGATTTATGATCTGTAGCGAACTTCTTCTTTATGACTGGCCTAGGCGTTGTAGGGACTGTTCTTATATAGAGTCTGGTTTTCAAGAACGATGGTAGTGCTATGGGTAGTTTTAGCTCCTCTTTCACAGAAGACAAGTATGGCCGAATGAGCCTTTGTGGTGTCTCTGGTTTCTTCTGAGGAATAATAGGTCTCTTGTTTCCTTCTTTAATGGAAGCTGAGCATTTTTGACCAGTTCTCCGCGACCTCTTTGGCTCTTTTTGAAGAACAGGATACTCTAGTTCTTTCATAGAAGCCATAAATCTCTGAACGAGTCCCCGCGGTCTGATTGACTTTCGAAAAGTATTAGTAGTTAAAAGGTCAGTACTTTTGACCGGGTTACTCAAGTTCATATACTTTTTGGTCTTTTTCCGGGAAACAGAGCGCTTTGGACTTGGGTGCAGAGCAATGCCTCGATTAGACAGAACTTTGCGCACAGGCGGTCTATGTTGACGCAGATATCGACCTCGAACAGAGGGTCTTTGCAAGGTCAGACTCTCTACTCCCTGCACGTAATTGCTCCCTAGCAAACTTGTACCAAGCCTCATGGCTCTTATGTTTTGTTCCTCATTATTGACCTTCTCTAAATAGGGCGCAGACACCCGCTTCTTCTGCAGCCATTTTTTGATAGCAGCCTCCTTCCTTTCTAGTCGATGAGCAATAACTCCAGCGATGTCCGGCCTTTGAACAGTGTGAAAGCGAGAATTGACTCTCTGTTGGGTGTACCTGGATGGCCACGGCGCAAAGACTCGAGGTGCTAGGAATGGCAAAATCGGGAGCTCTAATGTTTGCCAGCGTTTCATAAGCGCATCCGGACGTAGAGGCATCAGCTGCGAGTGGTGGCTATGTAGTCATGATGGGATGGGTAGAATGTATTGTCTGTTGAATTTTAGGTCGGGACGTGCTCAGTAATTTTCTAAGGTAAGGCTGTAGGGCTTCAAAGAGCCGAGCCGATATTCAAGACTTGGCAGAAATTTGAAATAGATCTACTCTCTATATAGGAGTATCTCTGTACTTGGGTAGTGACCTAACAAACAACTTAACAGAACCTTTAAATCAATACGATGTCTACACACGCTACTCTAGGTGCTGCGGCAGATGAGCGGAAAGCACGCCTGGCAAAGCTCAAATCATTAAAGCGCAAACAACCAGACGACGAGACTATTACTCCAGATTATACACGCTCACCCTCCCCACCGGCTTCTCCAGATGTCGCAAAGATACATCTTTCAGGCCGGAACTATGACCCAGAATCGAAGGGGCCAAAACTTGGATTTGAGGCACCACCTACACTGGCGCTTCAAAAACCAACATTAGAGCAGCAGGCCGAGAAGGTCGCAGAGGAGATCAGGAAAAAGGCCGCCGAGGAAGAAGCAGATGACAAAGGCGTTGATCTATTCAAACTCCAGCCAAAGAAGCCGAATTGGGATCTTAAGCGGGACCTGGATAAGAAATTGGAGGTACTGAATGTGAGGACGGATAACGCGATTGCCAGGTTAGTGAGGCAGAGGATTGAAGGAGCACAGAAGGCTGCAAAAAATAAGGCTGGGAATGAAGTTACAACAGCAAGTGAAGGTGGAGAGGAGATGGGAATTGAAGGAGTGGCCTTGGTAGAAGGCGTTAAATTGAGGGAAAAGGAGGAGGAAGAAGAGGAACGGAAAGAGAATGAGGACGAGGAAATGCAATGAGGTCTCGAATTGTAAGCACGGTTTATGGGGTATTGCATTTTTGGAGCATTGGCATGGGGGACCGGCGTTCTGTGAAAAGTGCTATTATGGCTACCAGCGAGTCTATTAGATTACTCGTCGATATGGCCATCGCTTGCCTGGGGTGACGCGCCTGTCGCCAAATCGAATAATTCAACTAACAATATATCGTAAACTACGCTGAGGAGAACTTTTCAGTAAAAGCTGGTGATGCCGAAAGTATGAACCATTCTGGAGGAAGGTTTTAATTTGTGCATATTGCCCACGATATATTCCAGACAAGTTTTCTCAATTCTAGCCGAACGGTCTATGGTAGGTAACCTTGCTCAGATGGCTACAACTACCAAAACTGGATTGCGTCCAGTTTCGTGAGAGATTGAGACGATTGAGGTGCTATCGCCAAGAATGGTTGTACTCCTTCTCACGTTCCAGTTGTATCAGGCTATTTCAGCACAATTCGTCTTGGGTATATATGTTTCCATCCTTTGTTTGTAATCACCTTTCCATATTCATAGCTTTTGTCAAAGCTAGTCTTCTGCTAAAGGGGCTCAGGCTTCGCTCTCGTGGGGGTCCGTTTCTGTTATCAGATCGTGATTCAACCCCTTTATTAGCAGGTTTCCGATTGAGTGAAGGCTCACGTCTTGTTTGAGGAGAGCTATGGCTCTCCGATCTTCGCCCCCTCGTTTGGGGGCTATGCTCTTTAAACCGTCTTCTAGTGCTTCGACTGTTCGATCTATCCTTGAGACCACGTCTGTGGTCATCGGCAACTTCAGAAGTGTAAGAAGCGCTAGATGAAACCGAATCTCTACGTCTCTTCCTCTCTGATTCAGCTCCATTATTTGAGCGGACTTTAGCTCTGGGAGACGGTAGTCGCGTACTCTCTTTCAATCTAGAGTCACCAGGCTGTTTAAGTAGTGCTGGAGGAGATCGTGACCTAGACATGTTTGTAGAGATTGTGGAGACAGATGAAGAGGATCGTCTGCGTTTAGCACTATCCCCTTCTATGTCTTCACTATCTCGCTCCCGCTTTCTACCTCTTTCCAGCTCCATCTTAGCCAATTGTTCATCCGCCACGCCTTTCCTAGAGTGCTAAGTTAGTAAGTGTACTTTCTCATGTTGTTTCTGCTGTCGTGGGTCTAGCTCGAGATCTAGCTTGCGATAATCAGACAAGTCTGCGATAGGACTGGTCCATGATTACAGGAGGTATAAGGTTTAACGTACTTTCTTAAGAGGTCCTGTGGCACATCGCTTGTTAATTTAGGAACCAGCTTTGGATTCATCAATTGCTGTGTTCTTGACGGTCGTGAAACATATGGTCGTTCCTGAACAACAGCTTTGCATTCGTAGCTATAGTGCCGTAATACATGGTCAGCTTTTGGGTTTGCGCTGGGCACATCACATATCTTTCTTTAGGCATTTCTGGCAGGTGGTAGAAGCAGTAGCTCTCGAGGGACCAGCATTTGGACCCCGTGAATACATGTTTGGGGGCTGATGTTGGGGATAGCCCAAATCGGTTTAAAACAGAGAAATGATAGGCAGTGTAGGCGTAGTCTGTCGTATCCCCGGTTGCAGAATATTCTTTGTACTTTATTTAAAGACTGTTCGATCTTCAGCCAGTAGTCATGGTGTTGTGAGAATACCTCTACGACAGGGGTTGTGTTGTTAGCGCTAAAATCGGCCGCTCCCCAGAACCTGATAATAATTTCTACAGTAGTTAGGTTCAGATCCGAACTCTTACTACTCCAGCAGCGGAGCGAGGAAGATGAGCTGACTCTGACCTGTTTATTCAACCACCACGCAAATACCGTGTTACCTCTTACTTGGTACTATTGTTTGGAAGAACTCTATTGTAGTATCTGCTAGAGTTGTGATTGAACAAAGAATAAATCGGCGATCCAAAGCAATTCATTTCGAATTCAACTCAAACGGAACCTCACCTCAACCTACTTCAGAGCCTCACCTCTCCTGCCTCAACCCAACCCCAGCCTACAACATACAACCAAACCTGCATATAACTACGACCTGTTAACCAGGACAATGCACACATGCTTCGTCTATTCATCAGGCGCTCCTGTTAATTTTCTCCCTTAATTACTTTCAACACAAGCTTTGTTCTGCAGGCATCTTCGCCTGGCAGCGAAATCAATTTCGTTATCACATACTGCACACATACGTACGCTCTTTTCAATCACAGACGTGAGAAGGCGCCTCGGCAAACACGTCATTCAGGATGGCTACTGCTCCGATATCTGCGGACCCTATAAGAATGCCCTGGGCAAAGGTTCGTTACGCTCTTACCAATCTCCAAATTATATATCGAAGTCCCTAGTATCTTGCTAACACTGATTTCGATATAGGTTGCGGCCTCGGCAGGGAAAGAGAATGTAGCTCTGACTTCTTTCGCAGCAGCTGCCACACCCTCATCCGTAAGAGCCCTAAATAAAGAGAACAGTCCTCAGATTGTTGTAAAGGAAGAGCCAGCAAGGAAAATGGATAGACGCTTTGGATCGAATCCACACAACTCCATGGAGTCAGAGGGAAATCTTGAGATGTCTGCTGGCCCATCATTGAGCTCTGTTGGAGAGGTTCCTTCACTACAAGTAACATCTCTAGAAGGCATCGAGAACAGTCTTATATTAGGCATGGGGTCTCTCAAGTGTCATGAACCGACCCCAAGTCTTGTTGTGAATGGCTCCGGCACAGTAAATGCCATTAGCAAATCCGAATCGCTAGATAGTTTCTCGGAGGATCACTTCGCAAGAGCAGATTCAGAATCCGAATCGGGTACCAAACCACCCAGTCTTGATGGGAAGAGCATCACCTCGGGAACAACTTTTGCTTTGGATGAAAAAGAGTCTTTGCGACCAGATGACAGTGCCAGCGTAAAAGCTGCTGAAGATGATGATACTTTTTCCGGGCGTGGCTCTGTTGTTGCAGGCTCAAGGATCGGATCTGAGGCTGCAGCTCGATCTTATCGTACCTACGACTCTGCTGAAAGACGCAACATCCAGCCAATGCAGGAGCGCCAGACTCCAGGAGTGGTTACCCCCCAAAGTGGTTCTTCAGGCCACCAGATTACAGACGAAGCAAAGCCAAAACCACTTGTAGGTGCGGCTGGAACGCCTGATGCTTTCAATCTTTTCTATCGCCAAACGCCAGATGAAAAACTTTTAGAAGCATTAGAATCTCCAAAAGATCGTATGTTCTTGCTGCGGCTTGAACAAGATGTGATCGAGTTTGTGAAGGATTCAAAGTAAGTCTTCTATATCCTTGTATTTTCGGAGATCTTGACAGATACCCAACCACAAGCAAGCAGAGACCAAAGCTAATTCTCATTTAGAGAACCATTCATCGATCTACCACCTTGTAATTCCTTCTGCAGAATGCTCACACATAAGCTTGCAGATTATTATCACATGACACACCAAGTTGATACCGTCGCTGGAAGTGTCCGCATATTTCGAACTCCTTTCTGTCGCCTCCCTCCATCTTTGACAAGTATCTCAAACCCACCCACTACTGGCAATACCCCACCCCCAACATTGCCAGCGATGAAAATCATGCGTAGAGGTGGTGATGGTGACACTGGTCCTAGCCCTTCAAAGACAACGTCTGAGACGGGTAGCGACGGCAAGGATAAAGCTCTGTCTGCCAAAGAGAAGTAAGTAGAGACTATCTTCAGTTACAATGCCGATGCTAACTAAATGGACTTAGACTTTCCCGAGAAGAGAGAGAAGCAGCTTATATCAAGGCTAGGGAACGCATCTTTGGACAAAAGGATGAGAAATCTGGGGATGCTACTCCTGGTAAGGCAATCATTCCCTTTTTTGTTTTCATCGCCCACTAGAGATGCTAACGAGCCCAACAGAAACTGAAGAAGGAACTGAAATGTCACGTTCTAGCTCAGTCTCAAATAAAGATAAATCAAGTCAAGGAAAGAGAGGCAAACCAAAGCAACGTCGTGATGATTCGGATAGCTTTGATTCACGCTCCCAATACACCCCATGGTTTCCTCCACAACAGACTCCCACCTGGGTGTCTGCACCTCAGTATCCCCAGATGGCTCCTCCTCAGCAGTTCGGTGGAGTACAAAATGTTTACCAGGCCCCAGCTCCTCAGCAATTTCCGTCTCCAAATATGCAGTATAATCCTGCTATGATGAGCAATGGCAGCATGCCAAACTTTAGTGCTATTCCACAGGTAAGCAGTTATTTTATTACCCTCTGGATTCAATGTTTACTCAATTTAGCAATTTCCTCAGCAAATCCAAAGCCGAGTACAGCCATATAGTGCACCAATCACTGCATATGGTTCGCCAGTTCCGTCACCACCTGTTGTACAACAACAATGGCCACCAAATAGTGGCTATCCACCAACCTACCACCAGCAGTCTCCACAGCCGCAGCTACCACAACTACAACAACACCGTGTTGCTTCTTTGACCGGAACCTCCCCTAATTCTATCCCATACCAATATGGACAGTTGCCAAATACCAATGATCCTGCGGATCCAAAGAGTCAACACCCAATTCCGGGAAGCTTCAATCGCCACGCTTTCAACCCTAAGACGCAGTCTTTTGTACCGGGTAGTACTGGTCTACCAGTTCCGCAAACCATGTCTCACCATGGCTCGCCGCATTTATCCTACAACTCATATACCCCTCCTCAACAACAGCAACAGTTCAATAGCGGAGCAGGATATAGTATGGCGCGGCAAGGCTCGAATAACTCAGCTCCATCATATCACGCATCTCCTCACATGGCTCACCGAACTATGATGCCCCAAGGTATGCCCCAGGGGCTTTCTCACGGCCATGGCATTTCTCCTGGCATGGGACTACCCCATGGTATGTCTCAACATCTTCCTCCTGGTATGGTTCAAGGACCTCCTCAGGGCATACAGGGTATGCAAGGAATGGCACACAACAGTCAAAGTGTAAGCCATTTGCCAAATTATGGAAACCCATCTTCGTTGCCACCAAAACCTCCAACTGGCGTTTAGGCTTTTGAGAACTTGTAACGTATTAAAACAACAAAGGCGTATGGTAAATAGCATTGGAGGCGTCAGCGGGGTAAATTGGGCATTAAAAACGAACGAACTCTAGTACCAGGTTTTATGACATCGAGCTATTAGAAACGAATGCAAAAACAAAATTCACAGTATCGATTACAAGCATGTATGAAATCTTGTGACTGATGGTATTCTATGTGAAATGGGTCTGTACCCCCGTAAACGCCATACTTTTCCATCCTATACAATGCAATTGCTGCATAGCTAAAATGTGTAAAGCTTTGATTATTCTTTGTCACATCATCTACTCATTTGATTCTCTGGGTTCTCGCTGTTGTCCACCGCCACGTCCACCTCGTCCACCACCACGTCCGCCACGTTTGCCACCTCTATCACCCCCTCCTTCCCTCTTATCTCCACCTTCACCTGCTGCTGCAAGAACATCTGATCCACCCATGGTCAATGTTGATGTAGCCAGCCGCTGGGAAAGCTCTACCTGCGTGCGAATAGTGTTTGCAAGATATGATATAACAAGCACATCTTGGATATGATTGTTGAAGTCCCGCTCAATATCCGCAGCATCAACCTTCGGTGCCAACGACAATGCATTCATCAGGAACTGACCAAGGGCATTGGAGGGTTCTCTCTCTTCGTCTAGAACCATATTAACGTATTCGGACACCCGTTCCAATAGGTCCACCGTCTGGTCAACAGCTCTTTCCAATCCTTCGATATCTGAAATTATTGGTGCTGCACGATCTTCGCTATCTTTTGCGCCGGAAATCAGCTCCAGGCCACTCTTGTCTGCCTCTCCGTAGCGGATTTCGTAAGGCACTGCAATGAATAAACAGCTTTCAGCTGCTCGCTCTGCGTTTACACCCACTGGTGCGCTAATGTATGCCTTTGCCTCAATATCTTTACCCGACTCGGTAGAAACTGTGATGTGAACAGCTGGGTGAGGAAACGTGCCGGTTTCTGGACTAGCGAAGAAATTCTGGATGAGACCGCTGAAGTTGTTGAGCTCCAAACTTGTCGTGTACCATCCTAATAATACTTCGCGAGGATTGGCTTTGAGTTGCAGCGCAAGCATCGTTTTCTGATATTCAACGTCTACTTCAACTTGGTCTTCATTTTCGGTGTGTGGGATCGCGAAACAGTTTCGTACTTCAACTTCCATGCCATCCTCCGATCGAACACCTAGAAGTGCGCCAATGACCCTCGTTGCAGGGTTATCTCTTCGAATCGCATGGTCGAGAATGGAGAATACAGCCTTTCTAAATTAGTCAAGCTTGCTTAGCCGTTCGAGAAGATGCTTACTTGTGGTTGAATTATGACGTTCAGAGGGGACGTGGTGGGTTGTATTTGAGTTGACTGAGGCGCGAGAGGGCGCGAAAGATGTAGAAAAGACTCAGTACCGACCGCCATATTGGGTGGTTGTATCTGGGTCAATCTGGGGATTTTCGAACGTCGTGGGACACGGGAGGTCAAGAATGAAGTCGTCTGGTTGTTGTGTTAGCCACTCCGCAATTTTCATGTTTGTGTGCAACGCCTGGCCGCTAGACGAGATGGAGGGGCTTCAAAATTCTTTCTGGCATTGCTCTTCACCACTCTTTACTCACAAAATTTTGAGGTCAATAGTTCATCACAAAATAGTATCTTCTATAACTTCTAGGATTTGTCTCAGGTGAATCCAGATGTTTGTGAGAAGAGCGCTCAGTATCTGCAGCTTTCAAAGACAATCACGTGATCGATCTTGATAAGATAACAACCCGTGCCCCTGTCACTTTTTTTTATAGAAAAAAAAAATCGAAAATAAGTCGTTGAGTTTACCATTTTGACCTGTGCGATACGGGAAGTTTCTAGTGACACGAAAACCAGTGAAATGGCTTTTCACGGAACTAGAGGTGGCTCTCGTGGTAGAGGGGGCAGGGGAGATTCACGAGGAGGTGCAGCAGGAGCTCGAGGTAGGGGAAGAGGTCGAGGAGGGTTCAGAGGTGGGAGGGGGAGGCCGGTGTTTGATAGTGCTCGATTGGCCCAAAAAGAGGCGTATGTTTTGGACCACATTCTTATGGCTCTTTGCAAAACTAACTTGTTGTAGAGAGGAAAGTGAACGAATGGAGTCTGAGAACTCCTCATCTGAAGAAGAAGATATTGTAACAGGAGAGTCGTCTAGCGATGAAGATGAAGAAGAACCTCAGAACAAGAGCTCTTATGCTACTCTCCTGGAAAGTCTTACGTCTAAATCGGGTCCTAATGTCAAAAGAAGGAAGATCGACCACGTTCAAGACGAACTACCTGTGGTTGAAGCAACTCCAGATTATTCAGTAATTCCATCCTCCGTTACTAAGGAAGATGAAGAGCCTACTGAAGACGAGATTGAAGACTCTTCTGATCCCTTTGAAGCTCACTTTGCGGATCCGGATGATAATGTTTTATCAAAAAGACTTGACTCGTTGCATCAGAACCAGTGGTTGACACAGAAGATCGTGCTGCCAAATTCTAGAACAGCGATTCTCGGTGTTCCTGGCACCAACGATTCGAAAGAAAATCCAGTGGTAGTCAAAGTAAAGGGGCCATCCGATCTGAAACTTCACAAAAAGTTAGCCAGCATAATTACGAAACAGCGGCCGTCATTTGATGAATTAGAAAGCTCTATAGCTCCCCTCATGTTCACCTATCAGGACTTGTTGTTTTATGAGCGAACTGTATCGAATGCAGAGCGTTTACGACGGCTAGTCTGTCTGCATGCAGTTAATCACATCTTCAAAACTCGAGAACGTGTTATGAAGAATAAAGTTCGGATTGATAAAGAACAAGATCCTGCACCAGACCAAGGATATACTCGCCCGAAGGTGCTTATGCTCCTGTATTCGAAAGAGTCGTGTGTCAAGATGGTCAATATGATCACATCATTATGTGAACCAGATCAACAAGAAAAGCGCAACGTCTTCAATGACCGATATGTCGAAAAGGAAGAAACACTCCCCTCAGATAAACCCGCCGATTTTAAAGATTTATTTGAAGGCAAGGAAGATAACGAGGAGCCTTTATTTGGGCTGAAGTGGACCAAGAAGACGATAAAGTTCTTCTCGGGCTTCTACAACTCTGACATCATTTTTGCTAGCCCGTTGGGTTTACGAAGAGTGGTGGAAGGAAAAGGTGGCAAGAAACCACAAAAGGGAGATTATGATTTTCTCAGTTCGATCGAAATCGTCATAGTTGACCAAGCAGAGGCTCACCTCATGCAGAGTTGGGAACATATGGAGTTTATATTCCAACATTTAAATCTTCAACCGAAAGATCTCCGTGACTGCGATATTAGTCGAATTCGACCATGGTATCTAGATCTCAACTCAAAGCACTTCCGCCAGACCATTGCTCTTTCTGCGTTTAATACCCCCGAGATCAACAGTCTCTTCTATAACCAATCCAAGAACTGGGCCGGAAAGATCAAGGTTATGCCAAGTTACTCTGGTGAGATTGAAGGGTTTGCACTGAAGGTCAAACAAACATTTTCGAGGTTCGAATCGCCGTCATTCACCAATGATCCAGATGCGCGCTTTACCTATTTCACAACCGCAATCATTCCTTCCCTTGTCCGACGAGCCAAGGATACAACAGGGACTCTAATATTCATCCCATCCTCTTTCGACTTTGACCGACTTAGAAACTACTTTTCAGCTTCCACCTCCTTGTCGTTCGGCAGTATCTCAGAATATACCCCTGTTCCAGATCGTTCAAGAGCGCAGTCTCACTTCTTTAATGGTCGGCATAGCGTTCTATTGTACACTGAACGAGCTCACCATTTCTTCAGATTTCGTCTAAGAGGTGTGAAAAAAGTTATTATGTATGGATTGCCGGAAAACCCAATTTTTTATAAGGAGATGGCGAGCGGATTTTTGGCACGAAGTGTCAATGAGGGACAGTCAGAACATGGTCAGGGAACCGTCAGAGTGATGTTTTCCAAGTGGGACCGCCTCAAGTTTGAGCGGGTTGTCGGAACTGAAAGGACAAACAGAATGATTGCAGATAAAGGTGATACTTTCGACTTCGTGTAGGAAAGCCCCTAATTGAGAACACAACTCTTGGTAAATGTACAATTAATTTATTTTACATATCTATCGTAATTGCAAAACGTGCTTCAAATTTTCCCTCCCCATCTCCTTTCTTGACTATCCGAATTATCTCTGTTTCCAACCTTAAGTTTTCCAAGCTTCGAAACCATCTCTTCCAATTCTTCCTCCCCTTCTTCCCGATATCTAATGACCTTCTCCATATTCTTCTTCGTCATCTCATTCATCTCCTCGCCTCGTTCCCTTTGTCTTGCAATGGTCCTCGCCGTCATCGCAAAACGTATATCCTTAGGCCCATCCACTAACTCCAGAATTGCAGACGGTGCTTGATCGTCCTTCAAAGGCTCGATCCTCAGCACTCTTGTGTAGCCACCTTCTCTAACCGCATATCGTTCTCTTAGAGGTCCAAAGAGCTTGGGCAGCAGTTTCTCAGGCGTCTAAAAGCTTGTTAGCATCAAACATTCTACTTTATCACAGCACCAGAACGGACAAAAAATATTTGAGTAGCCCTCCGCCTACTAGCTATCGTGTTCTTCTTTCCTAGTGTGATGACCTTCTCGGCTAAACGCTGAGCTTCCTTAGCTTTGGGCCATGTTGTAGCTATCGATTCGTGCTCAATGAGCGATGTGACGAGATTTCGAAGCAGGGCTTGTCTATGTGAAGATGATCGACCAAGATGGCGATACTTTAGGCGCGCCCCTGTCATTGTAAAAGTTTTACTTATGAAAGATTGGCCAGTACTAATATCAATCTATAAAGCAGGAAAGGAGTTGGGAGTGTGGCGAGCAGAATAAGATAATGGTCCAGCTTCGTGCTGTCGTAAGGATTCCGGCACGAGCTTCGCTCGCGATTTATTTTTCTTGGCGGTTTAGATAGAGGCTTAATCCTGTCAACCAACGTCACTTGAAGAATATTCCCTTCTAACAATCTTTCCATGACTTAAGCCTCACCAATTGGGTATCACTAAATCATCAAAGATTCCCAGATTGCTGCGCAGACGGCGCACTGAAAAGACGACATGGGGTTCACTACAGGTTTCGTAAGTTTTTACACATTACCGAATGAATATGATAATGCTCATGCCACCAATTCTTTCAAAAAATTGTACCGTTGAGCAATGCTAATGGAATTTAGACAGGTGGAGTAACCCTTACTCTCGGCGTCGCCTATCTCACTGTCCTTGCCCACGAGCGCAATCGACAAGCTCAAGCACAGCAACTTCGCTCCCAATCCCGCGTCTTGACCAGTCTTCTTGAGCCAACACCGATACCACCACCCCAAACTCGTGCAGAACTAGCACGTGAAGAGCGAGGTACATTAATTGAGACCGCAAAAGATCGGTGGAATGGGGAAGTGGAAAGCGCCGTGCGGTGGGTGCAGCGAACAGATTGGAATGATGTTAGAGAGAACTTAGAAGGGGCTGTGTCAAGGTTACTCAGTAGTCAGAAGGGTCAACAGGCAGTGGAGGAAGTGAGCACTATTGCCAGTGCTGCGAAAGCTAAGACTCAAGAGGCAGCGGCTTCAACAAGGCAGGGCACAAGTAGGATTGGCGAAGCTGCGAAAGCTAAATCGGAAGAAGCGACCACCTTGGCAAAGGAAAAGATAAATTCAACAGAAACAAAGGCTGCTGAATTACGAGATGCTGCCAAGTCTAAAGCTACCCGAGTTGGGGCCGATACAAGTTCAGGAGCTCACGAAGTAGCGGAATCAATACGGAATAGTGGAGGTACTGTTGATGCAGCACGCGGTGCAGTAAGAGATGCAGTGAGTAAAGGGATTGAAAAGGGTAGAGAGGTATTCGGTATGTATACACTCTCCAGAATACAAGTGAAATTTAATTCTGAATTTCTTTAGGTAAGGCACAGGCTGCAGTTGGAGTAATGGAGGAGAAGGTGGAATCAAGTATCCAGTCAGCCACTGGATCATCAGCTGTTGAAAAAGCACTGCAGGAACGGTTTGAGAAATCCAATGACCTTAATAAGACTGTGGAGCAGACTCTTGCAGAAAGATACACGCCTGTCGACTCTAGAAACAACAGTCATCTACGAGGTGTATAATAGGTATTTATCACATATGTATAATGAGTTCTCCGTTGTATGCATATTTTTGGCCAGAATCTTGATGGGTACTTTTTCAAATAATAGAAGCTTTTGACCATCTTAACTGCACTTATACAAGCCCTTCCGTAATCAACGTTACCTTTTCTTACTCTGCCTTGCTCAACCGACGTTAGTATGTGAATACCTATCACCAGATCAAAGACTATCCTAAGATACGCATCCCAATTTGTCTCTGTCTTTTTTATTTGCCTTATTCCCGTTTCCAGACAATTCTGATTGCCTTTCCAAATTGCCATCTGTACTCTCAGTTTGATAATGCTGCTCCAGTATTACGAATCCCGCCCTGCATGTCTTGATATCCTTGTCTTCACGCAGGCTACCAGTAACGTCAGAGGACTTCCTATATGTATCAGCACGCTCGCCACTGGGATTGTCAAATGCAACCTGGTCGCCTACCTTTGCACCAGGGATATCGCTACCGTATACTTCTGTTTTGCAATGGAGAAGCTCAGTCTTCAAAGGCTGTGATGAAGCTGACCATAACACTTTTCTTCTTGAACTTAGCCCTACTTGTTAGGATTTCGTCATCCATATATGATCTGTTCATGTATGTTTTGATTACCAAGTGCGAATTGCATATGTGGACTCGAGGCTAACCATCTTTTCTATTAAGTGGCGTTCTTGTTTCGGGCTTTCTGCATAGGGTGAGTTGCTTTCTCTTTCAATTCCTCACTTCCAGTATCCCGAAGCGCTTTAAATCTGTCTTCAACGATCGGGGCAATGGTCTCGCCAGACTGCAGGATTGATCAGGCGGCCATTTGTGCGCAGATAGTGGTCATTGCAATTGCGTCTTGCATGATTCCAAGATAGTAGTGGAGATGGTGAAAGGGCGGCATTACTGTAGCTCATCCTATTCGTCGTCTTTTAAGTTTGCAAGTCTATAGGCCAATATAGAAAGCTATGTCAAACATAAGTCTGGCTGATAGGATAGGGTCACATTTTACACGTAGTGCTCAAACCTTGACCCTCATGTGGTAGCAAGTTCAAGAACACGTTTCGTAAGTTGCACCAAAGACTATGGGACTTATTGATGCTTTGCTTGTTATACGACACTCTTACTGATACTTGACGGAGACTGAGATTTGTCAGGGGTTAGGTGAGAAGATAACGAATATGAGAATTATCTCATCTCACCTATTGTTACTGTCACGCAAAGAATTCAGGAAAATTATGTCTTCTCGACACACCCTTCTCACAAGAATTTCCAATGGCGAGTTCCACATCCCTCTCTTGATCTTAGTCTTGGATCATTTACATTACTCGCCGCATATTCGGACCCTACTTTTCATGTAGCAGAGGTAGCTACTGCGGCATCCTTACGACAAAGTAAACGGGTACTGCTTGTTAGCGTGATACGGAAAGAGGAAGAGGATGCCTGGGAAAGTTCTAAAGCTGGGGAATCCCAGGAGCCTTAAGATACTTCAGTATCCTGGCTACTTCTTTGGCCGAGGTATCTTGATGCTCAACGTTTTCTGTTTGAAGGTAGGTGTAATGAGATCCATGGATTTTCAAGCACCATCTCCATTATTATCTTGCACCTACAGTACAGTAACATCAATTTATTATTTATTAGTCTAGTCGTTATAATCAATAACATATTATATCTGGAAATAGCCACTTTCAATTCACATGCGGGACACGATGTTCTTGATTCAATAAGATCATCTAGGATTAGCTGTTTTTGTACGCGGGTACTTTCAACACTCTCAAAGGATATAATTGATGATTTGACGATTTGATGATTTATTGTGCCGCTATTTTGAATGATAACAGGCTTTCTCGTCCCATATAATACACTAGGGTGCTATTGGACAGGATACTTTGCGATGAACTGATAACAAGCAGATGGACATCTAGATCCATGGCTTTCCTACATATGTGGAAGCAATACTCGGAGCTACTGCATAGCCCAGGTGCGTTAGACAGCCAGGCTTCATGTGCTTCACAAGTTACCACAACTTCTAGGTAACATCACACTCATCTGTCAAACCACAGTTTTAAAAGCAGCCTCCATTCAGACTGGGCGGTCTTAGAAACTATCTTATTTCCGTGAAGCACCCTATCCACAATCATACGACCGGTCTCCAGCTTTTATAGCCATTCGGTAAAGCTTAATTGAATATTTCTGTTAGGTCTATTAGGTGGTTCATGAGTAGATCACACAGGGTGTGTGAGTCGATTGGAATAACCCCCAAGATTCCACTTCCCAAGCACAGTGGAAACCTTCAAGATATGTTCGGACATAGCCAAATACGTCCAAACTAGAGGATAGCCATCACTCACTCGGGCTATCGCTCGGGCGAAGCCCGAATATAGATTCCCAAATGATGTTTCCTACTGTACATACATGGCACAGAGCATGCAGCGGGGATTTCCGCGGTGGGGGTTTTCTGATCAGCGTTATCAGTCAGTCATGTATCCTTACTCTACACAGTATATTGATGTCATGCTGGGACGATTTTGTTCAAAGCGGGGAGAGGAGAAAGGAATACCACCTGCACGTCCTCGCAATAAGTGGTCCGGATTGGGCACGTGCAGCACATCTCTGGAGCCTCGATGTATTTCGTTACCCATATTGAATTTAGTGAAGCCTTTTCTACGCTCTAGCCTCCTCGGGTCTAGCAACCACTCAAGAACAACATTGCTAGTGTATTATCGAAATGATCTTTTCTTCAAAGGCTTCCTGGCTCAGTTCGGCCCGCTCTTTTCGCCTACGCGCGCACGACAAGTTGACGGCCAAGCAGATATAGGCGACCGGAAGGGGGGTTTCGCCCAATCCAGAAAACCTAGCAAACTCAAAAGACCCTTCAGAGTATCCTTACATTTCCCACGAAACGTGCGACAAACTCAAAGCTGTGGATTATTTAGTGATGCTAACAACGCCTGATCCACCCACCTAGTCTTGACGTTGGTGTAACAGGAAAGGGTGATCTTCGGAATGGGGCTTGCATGGCAAGAGCTCCAACTGACTGCCGTACTGGAGCTTGTAAGGAGATAATTTAGATCTCCCGTTATGGTGCCTGGCTAGCATTGCTATTCGATTCAGTGCTAAGTGACCTACGTAATAGGATTCTTGGCGGAAAGTTAAAGGTAAAGATGCATGGCGCTGGCTACAACAGCTTCGTAAGGCAATTTAAATCTATTCAGCTATTTTTGCCGATCCCTCTATGTACTCGAGTAAGATAGGTCCGTGGTGCTACGAGTATTACTGGCGGCCAAGTGTCTAAAATACAGATGGTGTCAAGCGGATGCAGCGGCATTGCTCACAATAGGGAGGGCCTTTGAAAAAAAAACCCAAAGAGAGGATAGGGTTCATCTTGAACGGCAAGGGTTTGATAATACTGTGCTAAACTCGTGTCATTTACCCCGTGTAAGCCGAGTTGTTGGAAATGGCATATGAATGAAGTTTTGCCAACGAATTTGCAAGCTCAGACGAATGGAAGCTCAAATGAATGGAAGCTGAATAAAATACAGACTGTATGAGAGCTGGTTGTTATGTAGAGTAACAATGTAAGAGTGTCAGTAGCATGTTCTATTTCAACATGAGTATGCTTGAATAGATAGTGTCAATGGGTACGGCTCCGTCACGTTAAAACAAAATTCACGGCCGACTTACTGCTAATAGTTTCAATCGTTGCCATCATGCCTACTTATATCTTTCTTGCCTAACTTGCTTCTACTCTAGCTATTCGACTTTTTATCTAGTTTCATATCGTTTTGGCTGATGAGAATACGTTTTTGAGAAGTGCATTGTGTCCATCCTCTGTAGTTTTCACCCAACCTTCCTCCTACTCTAACTCTAACCGTATTCAACACCATTCGACACCATTTGTAGTCTCTCCTGCTCCTGTTTCTCCTCCCTCTTTGTAAAAAACCTACTTGGTGCGCCTGGATTGCCGCACAAGAATGTCAGCCTCCGAGGATTTCTTCTTTGTGCAGCAAGTGACCATACACGTACTTCTCTCTCCACATTCGGAGTTTGTGGTACACCTCTTCAGCTTGCTTCAAACAATATCAGCAAGGCAGTACCTAACTCTATCGGCGAACTGATGACAAGGGCACTTTCAGTCAGCCGAACAGGCTGTATTTTTCCAACATGAGAGTAGGCTGGAACATGTTAAGACAATTGGAGAGATGGGAAGTGGCTCTACGTTCCGGGTAGACGGAACACGGAGAGTACTAGAGGTCGCGGGTACAGTTATGCTGATGGTAGTTGCAACTGGTTCGGAGCTGGTGGTAATTGTGAGTGAATCTGCTTAGACTAGTTGAGTTGCTGGAACTGAAAGAGCTGGAATAGTTGGATGGACTGGAGTGATCAGAAGAGATGAAACTATTGGGAATTGTGAATCATCGGTTGGTATTGGATCATGAATCGTTGGAAATCGTAATGAGTTCCAGGAGTTGGTGGGTGAAGAAGTCAGACTTGTTGGTGGTCCTGCAATATCCGAAAGAATGCTAAAAGCAATTCCACCCTCTTCTAAATGACCTGGCTGTTCTTGGTGTTCATGCCGGTGGCGTATCTCCCACCGGCCATTGCCCCGCGCAAAAGTCAAAGCTGACGAAAGAAGTAAAACTTTCAAGATCTTATTGTGGGGAGAAACTAAGTTTGAAAGTGATTACATCGGTGGTATTGTGAGTTAAACTCATACTAACACCATTCTGGGTCTTTAGCCTGGCTACGTATGGACTGACTGGACATCATGGCAATACATGGATCTTGACTGCTATACTTGAGGAACTGGGAGTGTGCGAAAAGTATTGGGTAGATCCATATGTTCCAATCAATACATTCCATACTTCCAACTCAACCGAACAACCACACCGCAGAAACAAACTTGAAAACTTGGCCAGGAACTCTAAACGCTTTGAACCTAAATCAAGGAAGTTTGACAGCTACGTTATATCTCCTACCAAGAACTCTAATTGTAACAGGTATCTTTACACTCATGTCATGCAATTGACACTGTTCTGATCCGCAAAAATGTCATAGCGGGATTGGATAACTACGCTCCTTTGGCCTGTAAATGCAGATGTGTGTGCTAGGCTGCCTTCGGAGCAGTTCTCAACAGTAGTGTCCTTTATAGTTGATAAATCTGCTTGAACAATACTAAGAAGTGGTGTGTGGCTGCCCTGCTTCCAAAAGCAGATCTGGCAGTCCTAGGTGCCACAGAAACAAAACTCCTGCACACTCTCCACACAACCCACAAATTCACTTGAAAGGAGAATACATACTACAGAATTACCCTGTTCTGCTACTTGTAATGCTCCAAGACTATGAATCACGTGCAACGGCCTCTATTTACTTTTATAGCTTCTACAACTCGAAGACTTTCTAGATTAGTGTAGCCGGAGGGTTTCCTCCGGGGCCTCCAGGAGTGAGACTCTAGCTACAGAGTAACACTGCGCTATGTGACTAACGAACTGCTGGTACTAATGCATGATGCAGCAAATGTGCTTGCTTTGCGACTTAGGAGAAGCTCCCAAGTGATTGATGGCCAACACCCCTTTCGAGACTAGAACCACCTAACTCGCCCTCGACGTTTCGGCCGCTTCGGCACGATACCATTTCCCACGTTCTCTCGTGGCTAGAGAAAACCTAATAGTCGAATAGTTAGCTGCAACCTGTCACCGCCGTCGGCTCTTACTAGGGACTAGGAATAAAGCACCATCTGCTGACTCGCGACGGCAGCTAGAAATGTTCTATGGAAGACGTGAAGAAGAAAAGCCGGCTATAATTCTTGCAAATGCTTCATAATATAAGGGGACACTGATGAGGCGTCCAACGCTAGAAGCTCCGGTGAACTCAAATAAACGAATATAGCGTCTCCACACGTGGCACAGTGACTACAGTATCCTCAATCTTAATGCTGAAACTAGAAGTAGTTGACTGAGGTGCCTCAACATACGTGATCAACACAGCAGGGACGTCACCTGTTTGCATGCAAGAGATGTGCAGCGATACACCACTGGTACATAAGCGCCCTTAGCTGTACTTATCAGAACATGAATCACCCATTCATGCCCGTTGGCGCTATAGCGGAGAGGGCGCCATCACATGTGAGTCGTTTTCCGCATCTTCACTTGCCGCAGAAGTTTGTTTGACTTTGGAGCAAGCAGCAATTGCTTGGACCCCGCCTCCGATGAGAAGTGGCGAGATATCAATCATGAAAGGAAACAGAAGACTTGGGGGTACTAGTGCGAGTGGTATCGTACATGAAGCCCCACATGTAGGAGCCAAGGTGGCATAGCAGCGCATGGCTTCCTACTTATTAATAACTTAGTTTATTACCCGGAACATTTTATTATCGGGACTACGGTATAGTGGAGTATTGTTGTCACTGCTCAAATGTATGTAGGCTCTGCCCGAACAAACTCTATTAGTTCCCAGCTCTTCAAATACCCCATATCTGGTTTCCTAGTATGGCTAGCATCGACCCAAATCCACTTAGTTTGGAACTCGTGGTCTTCTGGCACGATATCTCGCAAAGCTAGTCATCTCAATCGGACAGCTAAGAGACCAAGTGTAGAAGATTAGCCAAGGTGTGGAATAGTCCTATAGTCTCTGTATCGCTATAGAGATTATAGACCCACTGTCTTTGAGCGCTCAAGCAGCAAAGGTGTCCCTGTGAGCGAACTAGTAACCGTGTCTGAGACGGGCACCAGGTTCACTTTGAAACCAACAGAAAGCCTCTAATTCCATAGCCCAATCAAGAATTTGAAAACCTGTGCAGTTTCCAATCAAATAGAGCCCTATCATTAGGTCATAGTAATTTCCTTTTGGTTCCCTTATATATAATCATTCCGTGGAGTTCCAGCTCCAGTTTCGTTTGCCTCTTTATAATCAGTTTGTCAACATTACATTGCATTGGTTGACTCATATACACCTTGTCAACATCGCCTCTCTCTCATTGACCGCTTTGGAATTTCCCTGCGATGTTTATTATTAAAGATAGAGACCTTCCCCTTTCGACCCAGTTCCTTTATTCAGTCGAATCGATACAGACATCGACCCTAGCCACTACCAATTCAGCCTTAATCTTATCTGCCATGAGCCCGTCAAGTACTAATGACAATGGGGTTGCAAGACAACTTCCTGCACCTTCCAACGTCACCGTTGCTGAAGCTCTCGAATACGCCCGAGACAGTGAAGAGGGCGCCCGAGATCCAACTGTCAGGAATGTGCTAGAAACCGCAGTGCAAGGCATCTGGGCCATGATACAAGCCGAGCCGTCAACATACGTGCTATCGAGAGAGGAATTCGCAGTCTTCAACTACTTCCAAGACCAGTATCAAGATCAATTAGCCGTCGCTGCTAAAAAGAGGTACTGGGACCAGGCTCGCCAAAATTAACGCCAATTGATACGGAGCAAGGATCGACAGATCAGTCGCCAGCGATATCTACTCGAGAGCCAATTGTGCATATACATTGTAGAATTGGATGCTGCGATATTCATTTCTACAGAATGATCTTACCTCTAGTCGACAAGCTAAACACTACGATGTCTTCCAAAATCTTGTACGCCATGAGCCTGCTGTGGGCTGTTGGGAATGGGCTCCCTCAAGCACCACCTACCCCCTCAATAGTAGTCAACAATCCTAAGTTTGAGCTCATCAAAGTAAGTGATTTACAACAAAATCATATGTTTTGTCCTTCCATATCGGAACAACACGAAATATACTCTTTTTGTTATGTAGTTGACTAATTGGTTTCCAGAACCAAGCGGCGCCATCTCCTTCACCAACCGCAACAGCTACACCAATTCAAAATCAACAATTCTTTCAAGTCTATCCACCAGTCACAAAGCCGAACGACGCTAAGTGCGAAGTACTATTGATGGAACATCAATTTGCCTTTAGTTATGGACAACCATTTGTTGGTGAGTTGTTTTTCTCTACGTCTCACACTTACAATTGGACTGCACTAACCCGTCCAGGCACCTACACACCACCAAACTGCAAATTTAATCGAGTGGTCATGAATTTTACTGTAAAGTCGAAAGGAAGACAGTTTGATAGACTTGCCCTAATGTATTTTGGGGATACTGAAGTTTGGAGAACATCTACTGCAGAACCCACTAGTAATGGTATCATCTTCAGCTATGTAAAAGATATGTCAGAATATATTTATTTCTGGAACTCTCCTCAGAAGATCATCTTCGATCTTGGAAATCTTGTGGATGACACCTATACTGGAATATGGAACACAACATTGACAGCCACATTCTTCACTGCTCAAAGTATCCTCACTCCAGCAACACAGATTATACCAGTCTCTGCCAGGAAGGGATCAACCAGTGAAGCCAGCGTGTTTATGATACCTTCGCAAAATGCTACAAATAGCATTATATTGCCTCAAAATGTGAATCGTGCGGTTTTTTCTATCTCTGCCTGTGGACAGGCTAGTGAGGAGTTTTGGTGGGCGAATGTTCTACAATCAGATATCAATAGCTTCGTTCCAGTTGCCGGGACTTTATATGGCTATTCACCATTCCGCGAGGTACAGGTTTATATTGATGGACAACTTGCTGGTGTACAGTGGCCATTCCCGGTTATCTTCACTGGCGGGATTACACCAGGACTTTGGAGACCTATAGTAGGTATCGATGCATTCGATCTGCAGGAGCATGAAATCGATATCACACCTTGGCTGCCAGTACTATGTGATAGCAAGGAGCACACGTTTGAGATTAAAGTGGCTGGTATTCTGGAGGATGGGAAGGGGAGTGGAACATTGACCAAATCAGTCGGAGATTCCTGGTATGTTACGGGGAAAATATTTATCTGGCTCGATGAAGACTCCAAGTCAATTACCACGGGTAGGAAGCCAACGCTCTTACTTCCTGCACCGGTAATCACCACTTCGCATAAACTCACGCAAAACTCCACCGGTGCGAACGAGACTTTAGAATACACCACGAATGTGAAACGGCAAATTTCTATATCATCTCTTGTCACATCCCAAGCAGGTACACAGCTAGCAACATGGACCCAGTAAGTAATAGAGAGCAACTCGTCTTCTTTTCGCACAGTTACCCTTTGGAGCATTAGCCAATGATCATATGCTAACGTGTCCTACGTCCAGACTTCTCTCGGTCAAGAACTACGGTCTTTACACACAGTATGGCGCCGTTCAGCAGAACAACCAGACTACCAGCGGTGTCGATGCGTCTACCGGCCGCCATTTCTACAAAGCGAATTACGAATATCCTCTGTACGCACTCTCTACGTATCTTGCTAAGCCCGACGGCTTCTTCACTCTTGATGGCGATATAATATACGGTAAAAAACTCACCGCTACCGGGAACTCCGTATTCCCAACTGGCCTACTATCTTTCGCTAGCATTCCTGGCACGGCACCGCTCGTAGCAGACTTCTCAGGTACCTCATTATCTACCACACTCACTGGTAAGGGTCACTACATAAGCGGTCCTGGTGGTAGTTCTGGATTTGGTAGCACGGCTCAGCAACTCACCTTTAAGGGATTAACTTCAGCTGGGGGCGTAACTGATACGGAGCTATACTACCGAGATGTAGCGGCAGTTAATCTGACTATTGTGAAAGATGTAGAAAAGCTAGTTGGCAAGGAGACGGCGAATTACGGATTCTTAGGTGTTGTGCCGAAGGTACAAAGTGTGCTAGGAAATACCACCCCGAAAGAAGCTATTGGAAGAGGTCCTGGAGCCCCGAAGGTACAGCTTGTACAAATTGGAGAATGACCTTGTTAGGGTACCGTTCGTTTCTGTCTTTACAGAATTATCAGATTGATAAACAAAGTCAATCTCAGTAAACAGAAAATTAGTTTACTTCTGCCATGAGATGTTGCGTATATAATTACTCAGCATATAATTTCATGATATCAAAGCAGATCTATTCCAACATTACCGTCCTGCTTGAGTTGTTGCCGCGAACCCGTGCAAGTAACAGCGTATCTATCCATCATTATAATGACTGTGAAATTCATAACGGGATGGCTAGGAAATGCATTATGTATCAGTTTGTAAGATTATGAGACATTATGCATTGTGTCTTTCCTAAAGGTTCACACGTCTGTCATATCTCTACTATACTTGCTATCCATAGTATCTATTCTTGAATTCTATATTCAATGCTTAGAAAGTAAATCCAAAGGTAGAAGGACTATATTCCTGAAGTTTTATCTGCAATAATACGTTATAAATATCCTTCCTTTATATCACAAAGTTTGCTCACAATAGGAAAGCAGAAATAGGATGTGTAAGTCTTTGAAACAACTGGTTTGATGCACGGGCTCAGGGCAATTGGCTTCTGTCGCAATGTGGGATATGGGATATGGGATTGCTAGGGGATAAACTCTTCCAAGAGGGCTCAAGTTGAGCTGAATAATCACAGAAGCTCTGCTCGATACACTGGAATTTTCCACGCCTCTAATTTCCGAAAATTGTCACGACAATACAATTTCGAGCGTGGGTAGGTGTCAGGTGATCAGTGGTTGATTTTCAGATCGTATTGATCATAGTCTAGCCTTTGATACAAAAAGAGCCAGGCATGCAAATGTAACACCAGTTCCCAACCCATCCATGAACCAGATCTTCGAGTCGTTTACGATCTAGGCTTCTCCTTCTTCTCCTTCCACAGCGCAGACAAACCAACACCGGATACCTTGACGACCTTGAATCGAACACCGGGAATATCTCCCTTCGCCTTTCCCTTACGACCGAAACCGGAGAGTAGGACCTCGTCGTTCTCGTCTACGAAGTTAAGACAACCATCGTTGGGGACTGTATCAATCGTTAGCCTCCTGTCCTTAAAATTCTATCCTTCGCCATTATTTCCTTTCAAGTATTCACTTCTCGTCACCCAGCAGGTGTGAATTAAACGTACCGAAAGCGGTGACCTTCTTTCCGTTCTTGATGAGCTGTACACGAACACACTTCCGAATGGCAGAGTTAGGTTGTTTGGCCTCGACTCCGACCTTCTCGAGAACTATGCCCTTGGCGTGAGAGGAGCCTCCGAATGGTGAAGATTTGAATGCGGTTCCGAGAGCGCGCTTCTTATAAGAGAGATCGGCCCATTTCTGCTCGCGGCGGTGGTTGTGTAGCTTTCTAGCGGCGTTGAGACCACGGGGCTTTCCTTTACCCATGATTGCTATTCAAAATAAGTTAGATTCGCATTTCGGAGTCAAATTGGGAGTCCTCAGGGTTGCATACCGGATTATGGCGATATGGGGTGATTGAAGTTGGTCGTTGGTCGTTTCGTGAGTCGGGATGTCGAAATTTTTGGGAAATGCATTCTTGGTGTGGGCTTAGGCGAGACTACTCGTTCTAAGGCACCAACTTTGTCTTGGCGGCGGCATGACGCTTCTGCTCCCTCGAAATTCTTGAGTGGTACTGTAGTACCCAAACTATGAAAAAAAGCGTCGAATCGCTGGAAAAGAGACAGTGGTGTGATTCAATTCTGGATTGATTTATCCTTGTATCACGGCGCTTGAATCCACCAAAGACCAGATTAAACCTTCGCCAGGTATTATAAGTCTGAGTACCTCCGGTAGGTTCAATGCACTGAGCATTGATGATTCCCACAACTACAACAATGTCACAATCACCCAAAACGAAAACCAAAACATCTCGCGATCCTCCACCCTCTCTATTCCTTGGTCCACCATCCCAAAATGCCTCTCATGTCTCCATCCCTAGTATTGCGCCTGTCGCCCCTACCAATCCATCCAGCTTAAGCTCACGAGCTCCCATTAACCGCCAAAGATCTTACCGTGGTGGTAATTCTGAGAGCATAGTGGATCCGCTGGAACAAGTTCTTGGAAGACCAGTCCCTCGTCAGGGTAGACAGAGCTCGGAAGTCAAAAAGCAGGCTGATCGGACGGATGCCATGTGGGCCGAGATGCAGAGTACATTAGAGGAGGTGGAGCTGAGCGCAGTAAACGGCACACATGTCTTTGGGCCAGAACACAGTAAAGCATTGGAAGAGCTAAGAGCTGCGCAAATCGAACTGGCACAAGCTTGGGCTCGGAGTGAAGCAGATGATCAAGTTGGAAATGCAGAGAAAGAAAGTAAAGGCCTTGGATCCAAAACTGGGGGCTTGTTAGGCAGCGAAGGAAGAAGTGCTTTAGACACAGCTGGAACTGATGGAAAGGGAAGCACAGTTGCAAGTGGAAGCCAAAGGCCTGGTAGCAGTGGAAATCCTGCAGCAGAAAGAGCGGCAAGTAAATTGGAGCAGGAAACAGAGAGCGACATCATATTAGCAAGGAAAAGACGAGAGGCCAATGACCGGTATTTCCAGAGAGTAAATAGTGGGGTTTTGGATGTGGTTGCGAAATTAGAAGAGGTAGCTGGAGCTATGAGGGCTGTTGAGCAGGAGAGTAGGGACATATGGAGTGAAAGTGAGAGTCCTGACGCAAGTATTAGTGGTTGACTTGAGATGTCATAATGGCGCATCATTGAGTATTAGCGAAGGCGTTTTTAAGGTCCTGGATAAATAGACAGCTTGGGAACAATATCACATCCAAAATATGCTAAGTATAATTTGTCCTCGAAAGGGTGACGCATTCCATCAGTAATCCTCATATCATAGTGAGCGATATCCTACATCTCGCGGAGAATAACCTCATTGCATCTCTCTATATTACTTCTTGACGCAACAAGCTGCTCCTAGAGCTTAGGTATATCTCGCGATTTGCTTGCCCTGTAGACCACCATCAACTCTGATGCACTTCGCAACGCCATTTTATTTCTAGTCTCACTGTGATTATCATCACTTTCCAATGAACAATTTGACCTAGAATATTAGTTCCAAATGTACAAATTAGCTCTGTAGCACACTTACAGCCATTCCAATGCAACACAAGCTGATATACGGACTCAGCCTCTCACCAACTCTGGCAGCCTTCCAAAAGAATCCTGTCGCCGTTCTGCAGAATCATAAGTCAGTTCGGTATGACATATGTTTATTTATAGACTCACCCATTCTTGTTCCTATCCATCCATCCTGGAAAAATTTGGTGCACGTAGCTGCATGTGCAGATCAAAAGTAAGAGGCACAAGAGCGCAGACTCAAAGTTCAGAAGGGCTGTCTATTGATGGTAAGTTCTCCAGTAGTCTGGCTTGTGGAAGGAATGTCGGTTACCATATTTAGTTTGCTGTGGTTCAACAATCAATGCATATGAAGGTGTGTGGGAGATAGAATTGAGAACCAATGTCTCTAAGCATAAAGGACAGAGGCTGTTAAAAGCAGAGCCTCGTCTTTGGCCAAGGTATTTGCGCACAGGCTCACATCATGTGACACTATGTGAGCCAAGAGCGGGATTCACCCCACCATTATTGTAAGGATGACACTCGACAGACAGGCCACTGTTGTTAGGTAAGAAGGAAGAACTTTTATCCGAACAAGGGTGTTATAATGGTAGAGACAACCAAAGCCGCCTCTGCTACAGGTGGAGGTGGTGCTTCACACGACCCTGTTAACAACCAAATTGACAACAACTTATTAGCTGCTGGTATGTATTGAACTGCCCCTTCTTTCAAAGAGTTGAATTAGAATTGAGTCGTTGAAGGTCCGCCAATTGTCCGTATTTCTTCCACCCGCCGTGCAGCATACAACGCGCTGTTTGCCAACGCAGATCCTGAGAAGTTACAGATCGGATATCTTAAATTGCTTCGGCTTTTGGAGGAATTTGAAGCAATAGTCGATGAGAAGGTTCCCTCAGGTATACTTATCTCAGAGGAAGCCAAGGCCCAAGGTCGACTTCCGGCATCAGAGATAAACGAGATACTCAATAATTCAAAATGGAGCCCAGAGCTCGAATCGGACGAAATCGAGGACAGCAGTCTTTCTCAGATCAGGAACGTAAGTGATCTGCACAGCTTGCAATTACGCATTCTGTACTAATCTGCCCGCAGTGCAGCACTTCCTATTCGGCCACGGAGATACTCCGCTCGCGCTCGATGCGACCAGAAGAGTTCTCGATGAACTGGCAACAGACTTCATTACCGAGCTCTGTTTCGAAGCACACCGAGCAGCGCAAGTCGCCGGTCGTCAAAAAGTCAAGCTAGAAGATGTCAAATTTGCGTGTCGAAAAAGTCCGATCTATCTCGGAAAAATTGAAGAGATCTTTGGACGTAAAGAAATCATAGACAAGGCGAAGAAACTAGTTGACATGAATGATGACAAGATTACGAAGTCGAATGTGATGGGCTTGGAAGAGGAACCTTTAGGCGCCGCAGATGACGATGCGGATGTTGGGTCTGTGTCGGGAGTTTCTCAGCCGGGGGTTTCTCAAAAGTCCAAGAAATCTAAAACTTCTGTTCATCACCGAGAATCTAATTCTAAAATGGATAATGGTTTCGACTAGCTTGCGATTGAAGATATAAATGCGCCAACTTGACTAAGAAAGGCATTCTGGACGAGGAGCGCCAATCCATGATGTCTCTTTCTTTCTTTCTTTATTTCTTTTCTTAATTTGTCTTTGGTAAAAAAATATTTCGAAAACTGCTAGATTCAGCTGTCTGTCCAGACAAGGTCAGGTTCTGATGTTTCTGTGAAGGAAACCCAGCATGGTACGTCACCGACACCCCCTCTGACACGATCACTTCTGACGTATTCGAACCCAACTTGCTAACATGTTGTGCCCCAGACTTTCTCAAAAGGAACTGCACATGTTATCTGGAGGGATCTCATTTTATTCAGCGAGGTACAATGGTATCAAGGAGTCTGTTTGTGGATCTGCACAGTGATACCCGGGCTAAGGCCTCTGCATAAGGCGTTCTCTGTGGACCATCTAATGAGCTTAATGATACGTACGATGCATGACAATGACTATTGCGTGGTTATAAATCTTATTTGTTTTTGGGATTCATTGAGTGTTTACGAAGAATATCGACTCCGCCCATTTGAATTCTCATTATTCCATCAGCAAGCTCGTGAAGTATCGACTCATACAGCCTAAAAATTTAGGCTTGTCATTTTCTTACTGTTACTATCGATTTATCGTGAGCACACGTTTTTCTACCTTTATATTTCTACTAATTCCATTCTGTTTGATGACATCTTGTGTTTTCTCATTTCGGGTCGGCATCTCGGAATGGAGCGGCGTGGATGTCACCTTCCGCGTTTGACACAGAAGTTTAAAGTTCCCCATCATCAGCAAAAACGTTACTGCTTGGCCCAAGAAAGCTATCATCATGGCTACAAAAATCACTGTTAGTGAAGCCACAGAATCAGACCTTCCGCACATGGTAGCTGTCTGCTGTGATGGTATGGAAGTAGATATCCTCACTCGTTTCTTGTACAGTCATCAACGAACCGAAGCTGTTCAGAAGCAGACTGAGTCTCTTATGGCATCGCTAGGCAGAAGATTTACGCATCCAACCAACAGGTGTTATATCTTCAAGGCAGAAGACACAGAGACGAGGAAATTGGTCGGCTGGATTCTCGTGAGGTGGGAAACCGCCCCGGTGGCGCCACCAGATGGCGGCCCGGACAAACCAGATTTTATTACGCATTACCAGCGGGACATAAAGAGAAATTGGGTCAAGATTTTGGCTGGAAAATCGCATGTCGGTAAGAGTCAAGCTCTTTGTTATTGTTCGCACCATTGAAGGATACATATTCTAGTGCTCGGCGCCCTATACGTAAGACCCGATCAGCAAGGGCAAGGTATAGGTAGACATCTAGTTGAATACATTTATTCAAAGTATGAATTGGACAAAGAGCTGGTTATTGTACAGACTAGAGGCATGTCAGAAGGCTTCTATCTTAGGCTAGGATGGATAACAGTTGACAGCACAGATATCGATCTCAGTGAATGGGTAGCTAAAGGAAGAGGCTTCGGCCTCCATAGATCTCCGCAGATGTTACGATATCCCAAATCTTGAGAATATCATAGAACTGATATCTTGGTTTATTTCATGCAATAAAGTCTCGTTGGGGCTTAGGCCCAATGGTACACATTAGCATCGAAGAACGTGAGGCATTTCCTCGGCTTGCAAGGTTGGGAAACTTCCTCGCCTATCACCGATCCATTCTGCTCCCCATTCTTATGAACTGGATGACTTCTTCCGTACATGTTCACATTAGTAGTGTATATCAAAAATAATCAGTCGGTTAAGTAGCCGGGCCGCCCTCTAGGAGCTGGGTTGGTTTCTGGGGTAGATTCCACTCTTGGAGTAGACGAGTATCCACATGGTGGCGATGGCTATAGTGTGATAGACACAATACTTATTTACTAGTATGATATAACCCTGTTCGTTTGCTTACCCCACCAGATTGTACCTAGGCCCCCTCTATTGGATTATATGTCATAGTTCCATCACTAGATTTCCTATCTCTTTCTTCGTTAGGTTTTGGAATATTGTGTTGTTCATTGTGCCTCCAAGCCTTTATTTTACCTCTGTCTCGTCAAGTCAACCTCTTTTTCTTAGTTGCATGTTGACAAATTTTGTAGACGATAACGTTTTATTTATATGCTATAGACTTTGGATGTAATACATCAATAGTGCGATGGATCAGAGTGCTGCTAATAATGCCACAATACGCGCCCTTTCCCAGGTCCAATACAAGAAAACCTAGCTCCGAAAACGATCAAGATCTCCTGGATTCTTTACAGAACATTCCAAGTAACTTCGACCTTGCTCTGAATGGCCCAAACCGCAAGTATCTCTCGCCCGTGCCTCCCACGATCAAAGAAAATGGATCGTTGTCTGATCCGGAAGCTTTCAGACGATCGTCTATAAGTACAATATCCTCGGTCGGGCCGCAGTCAAGAGGTGTTTCGCCATTTCCAGATACGAGAGAGCTTAGACCGAAGACATGGAAGGTGGCAATGAAATATTTCTGGCAGCGAAACCATGGATTATTTCTTGTTGCTGCATCGCAACTGTTTGGGTCTTTGATGAATGTCACTACGAGATTCCTGGAGTTGGAAGGAGATGGCATGCATCCTTTTCAAGTGCTTTTCGCAAGAATGTCGATTACCTTCTTCTGCTGTTGTCTCTATATGTGGTGGAGAAAGGTGCCTGACTTTCCGCTTGGGGTCAAGGAAGTTCGTGGGCTATTGGTTGCGAGAGGACTCACTGGATTCTTTGGTATCTTTGGCATGTACTATTCTTTGCAATACCTGGCGGTTGCTGATGCTATCGTTATTACTTTCCTCGCACCCTCTGTGGCCAGCTATGGCTGTTATCTGTTTTTGAAGGAACCGTTTCCACGTTCTGCTCAATATGCTTCCCTCATTTCGCTACTAGGGGTTGTTTTTATAGCTCGGCCAACCAGTCTCTTCTCCTCAGAAATAGCTGGGGACTTATCTACATCCAACACATCCAATACTACCAGTACGAATCCTGGATCTGAGTTTCCAATTCCGACCTCGTCGCAACGCCTCTCAGCTGTTGCAGTCGCTATGCTAGGCGTGTTTGGCTCGGCAGGTAAGCAAATAACACTGGCAAATACTCAATCCTTTGCCATATACGGTACTCGTTGAGGAGTAGAACAGTTATCTGAGGAGCAAATTGTCATAATTTTGACAAAACACGCAAAATCTGAGACAACTCACTCCCTCCTTACATGCTACTTAAATTTACCCTAACTATCAAAACTTCATTATATTAATACGTTGTGGTCAGGAGCCTACACTTCCATCCGCTGGATCGGTAATCGAGCGCACCCTCTTATCAGCGTCAACTATTTCGCCGCTTGGTGTACGCTCGTCTCTACGCTCGCCCTCTCTTTCTCCAGCTCCCTCCACATCTCTTCAGATCTTCATTTCTCACTTCCCTCGGGATTACGCCAGTGGAGCATGCTGATCTTTCTCGGTGTTTGTGGCTTCGTTGCACAATATTTACTCACCACAGGATTGGCAGCAGGCGGTAGAGGCAATGGTGCTGCAACGCAAATGATATACACGCAAATGCTTTTCGCATTGGCTTTGGATAAATGGGTTTTTGGACAGAGCCCTGGATGGTGGAGTTTAGGGGGCAGCGGTCTGATTCTGGGAAGTGCGATATTTGTTGCAATTCAGCAGCAGCAATTCCTCGGAAAGGAAATGGATGAGGAGATGGGTGGGAGCTCCGAGGAGGAAATGGGTATGCTGCGTGGAGTGGATGGAGGTGATGAAGAGGAATAAAGGAGTTGCTCAAGCGATATTCGGAATTGATGGTTGTGTACCACAAGATGACTTTATGTGTACAGTGAATGAAAGCAAGGGAGTCTAGTCAATTTTAAACACATATGAGAAGCATGACACTGGAGTTTATATACAATATCTGTTGATAAGATGGACAGGGACAAGTTTAATATATGAAATCATCTTTGGGGGTTTTTATTCTGGTCTTGGTTGGCCGTATGGTTAGGGACCTCAGAACTGTCAAGAATTTAAGTGAAACTTCCCATTGCGCGATGTCCGCACATATAGTTTCCCTTAATCTATTTTGCATGGTCTTCTCGTGTTTGTATCTCGTTGTACCAAATGCAGGGTCACATACCGTACTGGGCATGTTGGAAAGCTGAAAAACGTGCTCACCTCAAAAGCTCTATAGCAAACTCATCCCAATGAGTCAAATCAATTTCATGTTTCTTGCTTGCGATCCCCAAAGACTGCCAAAAGATGTGCTCACTTTTGATGTCTATCAAATACCATTTGCCAAGATGGACTCTCCGCCCCCACCAGTCTCGACCACGAACTACCTCCACATCGCAAGCACCTACCAAACCCACCCATAACCACATGTCCCCGCTGCGATATTTACGAAGCAGCCCAAAAAGATTCTCAAGCATACCGTCTGCCTTCAAAGCACGTTTCGCACATACAATGGCACCCAGTACGTTCAAATCTGCTCCTTAAGCTTTGCAAAGCTTCCCAAAGCTGCTTCCCTATGCGCCCCCTCCCCTAAAATTCTATGAAACTCCCCCGCAAGACGTTCAACGACTAATAATGCATAGCACACCCTCCCTCCACGCTCCCCGTTGTAATCTCAGGCCCCTCTGGTGTAGGCAAAGGTACACTGTACAAAAAGCTTCTCGAGGAGTTCCCTGGCGTCTTTGCGACTACCGTTTCACACACCACGCGTTCGCCCCGTCCAGGAGAAACCCGAGATGTGGATTACTACTATATCTCGATGGGCGAATTTGAAAGCATGATCGACGAGAAGAAATTTGTAGAGCATGCTAAGTTTGGAGGAAATAGATATGGGACGTCAAAGAAGACTATCGAGGACCTGACAAAGGGCGGAAAGACCGTGGTGCTAGATATTGAGATGGAAGGCGTGAAGCAGATCAAGCAGAGTCCGATCGAGGCACGATACGTGTTTATTAGTCCTCCTGGCGGGTCTATGGAGGTGTTGGAGAGTAGACTGAGAGGTAGAGGAACAGAGGATGATAAGAGTATTGAAAAAAGATTGGCGCAAGCGAAAAATGAATTGGACTATGCGAAGACTGAAGGAGTTCATGATCTCATTATTTACAATGATGAGTTGGAGAAGGCATATGAGGAGCTGAAGACATTTATTTTTAAGGAAAAGGCACAGCAGTAGGGCGTGGTATTGATGATTGTGGGAAGATTGCATGGTGTTGGGGTGTTGACTCACCTGAATGAAGCAAAAGTTCAGGTTGCCTTATAGATGGTTCGCTTGGTGAGGAGTATGGTGGAGCGAGCACATATCATAGATGTAATTGATAGATGTCGTTAGATGGGGGATACCACTGCTATCATAAAAACTGTCGGGCAAGTATAAAAGCATTTTGTAGTTATTCTTCGCAACTAGACTTTAACGTATGATTATCGTTATATTGGAATGTATTTTTCCTTCTAATACGTAGTACTCAAGATGTGTTGGGATGATGGCCTTAGATGCAATATATCTCAGGACCTGCATTCCTGTAGCAACCATGTGCTTGTGTCACAATAGTTGCAACAGATGAGAAGGAAGATATTTGATTATGCTGCCACTTAGGCTTTGGAGATTGGTACTTGTTTGAAGATATCTTAATATACAAAAGGCAATATGTAAGCTAAGTGTGGCTACTTCTACAGAACTGACAAACCATGTTGCTCTCCTTCAGAGATGAATCACGTTTATAGATAGATGTCACTAAATTTATAAGCCTTAACCCATGAACCATTGTCATGAAGATTCTTGAAAGCTCAACATTAAATACATATCTCTCCTGAGTGTTTCGCAGTTCGCGTTCGGAGAAGCAGCCTAGCGCAAATACATACGGACTGATTATCATGTTGTCGAAATTCAATCCACAAGGTAATCCACCTCAAGCCGACAATTGTTCTATTCTTGGAACAACTACCTTGAAGGTAGGCTGTCATCGTTACTTGTCGAATCCCTGCGACGGCAACCCTCACTTGTATTGCATGTGGTGTGGCCACACATCTCAGTTGTCCAAGATTGTCTTGTATCTCTGGGCGTTTGTTACGGTTACATGAGTCTCTACTCTCGCTCACTCTTGCATTAATAGAAGGAATTTAGATATCTAATGAATGTTTGACCCTACGCCGCCGGGGCTCTGCCATAAGTCAGACCTCACGAGCACTTCGATTTTGCAGCTAAAGTTTGGCTTCCTTGCTTCCTCAGACGATGTTGAAAACATTGAAGGGGTTTAGAATGGCGACGGGCAGGGCTATTGCAAACGGTAGAACGTAAAAGCCCAACACAATATCTGAACAATGGTACACCTTTAAAGAGAAATCGGACGAGAATGGTAGTTCCAAGCTCTTAGAGATTTAGTGGCTACAACAATAAGGTTTGGCCCTCGTGAATACTGAAAGTTTTTCTCAATCTTCTACATATGACACCCCTGCCAAAGGAGCCGGCCCAGAAGTTTCAACAATCGCGAGTTATACTTGTCGCATATAATGGTCAACCCGTGGAAACCCGTACTCATATCCCGCCTCACAAATCACTAACCACAGATGGCCATAAATCCGCCCCTTAAGTGTGCCAACGGATTCACTATGGACCTCTTTAGAGACTTTGAACTTGAATCAATCCGCACTGAAATGAAGTCCAGGTTTTGATAAGGGACTTAGCTTGATCTACTTATATTGAGGAGCAACCAAATTTGTCACGATATGAAAATTAATATTGAATAATAGTTGCAGACATAACGGTGCTGTTGACCACCCCAACACCTGGATAAGCCAGCAGGTTTTGAACCAGTTCACTGACGCCAATAGTTTTTGCTTTGGATCAAAGTGAGCAGCATCATGTTGCGGTAACATAATTCGGCTCATGAGGCCACTTCCAATCGCATAATTAGATATGTTTGCCCTGCATTTATGGCCAATTACCAAAGAATTAAACATCGGTACCTATATTTGTGTTGCAGGCTTCCTCCACGTTCTCTATAATGCCAAAATTTATACGTCCAATGAAATACCCTCCCGACAACTACTCCAAGTGGTTGAGTGTAATGAGTCAAGATCGTCATTCAAGAATAATTAGGCTACACCTAAAGTCTGCGTCTCGAAATTAAGATAGTGGTAAGGCTTGGGAGAATGAAAAACGGAGAATTTCAGGTGTAACCTAGTCATTCTTAAGAAAAGATACTCCCTAAATCCAGTAGCTTTGGTAGGGCGGTAACATATGTAACCTAGTTCGATATGGTTGGACAAGTTGGCTGAAGGACAACTTATCGCCCTACGCTTGTTTTAATATCAATTCTCAAGAACCTAAGAACTCTGTACGCCTGCAACCGTTGTGTGCTCGCATATCCCGTCCCCTCAAGCAACTTGAAGCTCTGGATTCGATATGAGAATCTATCTCGGCTCGCGACTTCCATGCATACCCTTACCAGCAAACGAGATGGAAACACGAAACATTACAGGCGTCGGTGTAAGGATGGACCATTCATTTTTGCTACCAGGCCGCCAAGCGAGAAAAGTAAAGGGCCTTTGGTTTTGGAAGATTACCAGGAGGTCTTCTCGGAAACGAGTCGAAGTCGACGCTTAGATAATTGAAGCCATAGCGAATGGTATTTTTAGTAACACGATGCTTACATTTGCTTATTGAAATTTGGTTCCTGACAAAATTATGGTTTACTATACTCAGATGTGTGTGAAAAGGAAAACAACAGGGAAAAGCAACAAACAATGTTTGAGGCTGGAGATGGCAAGGCCAATTGAGAAGGCTTTGACTCAAAACAAAGGTACTGACATGGTAGAAAGATGGAGCAGCGCCTTACTTTCCAGTCGACTAGCCGACACAAATTCACGGCAAGTGCAAAACATTAGTGCTACGCCAATATAGGCGGCTCACTTGAGCTAGGTATGTAGCAATCAAGTTGGTTCAATAATAGAATCAGTAACAATTAACAGATTGTCGCGCTAACATGGTCAAGGTAAATTCCAACGCTTTATTTGCTTCATTTGTCAATTCCAACGTCTTGGCAAACATTACCTCTGGCACAATTTGAGACTCGAAATTAGCAAGACCTGAATGTACGAATTTGGCAACCAAATAGTAGACTCTGTTTTCGAAACGAATGTGATCACCCACCGAAGACATCCGACTGTAGGTTTGAAGGCAATTTTAAACAAAAGCAGAAGCGCAGTTGTATGTGCTGCACTGCATAGCCAGCGGACCTACGTAGGGGCTAGATGTTAGATACCGCTGCTCGAGGACGCACGGCACAACTGAACTGTAAGAAAGAAGTATGTGGCCGCATATTCTGTAATATCTCGGAAATGCCGTATTTGGTTGAAACCCCTAGCAACCATCGCACCTTGCCTGCTCTCATAAATGACATAAGGTGTGTTGAATATGCGAGGGATCTGACTCTAAACGGGAGATCCGAGTCTCATCCCACCTCACGCCAGTCTCCCACGTCGTAACGCCAACCAGATGCAAACCACCTTCTTGATCCTTCGAAAAAACACCTCGCTGTTTATCATGGTGTGATACGGCACGGATTCCTCTGTGGCATAGGTAACGCCCGGCTACACAGTCGAAAATCCCACTGCTCCCGCGGTGCTATCAAGAAAGGGTAATTGCAGCGACTGTTTGCATGGAGCACTTCTGACCTCTTTACGGAAGTGATCGTAGTAGGGCTGTGGATAGGGAAGAGAGTTCAAGATTGTCAAGAATGGGTCGAAGTCCCTGGGACAGCTGCACGTTCTTATGCTCAAGGTTGAGGGGTTTAGAGGAGCCTCATATCGCTTGAATGGTTGCGAGCCAAACATGCCTTTTTAACTTCACCGGATGAGGATGTGTATGTAGGAATGCAGCTTCGGGAAAACACAATAATACCTGCAGGGGGGCCGTGGACGGTACCGATTGTTGCCATCCTTGAAACAGCCCTGAGGTTGACCAGTTCCAGTAACGGAGCCCCGTTCCAATTCTGATTACCAGTCGGGATATGCACGCCCTCAAGCCCTCGAGTCTTCAATAACCCCCATCCACGCCAGCTCCGGGGGCAAATCTATGTTGCGAAAGGCAGGGAGAGTCATGATTATAGCATCGCACAGTATCTTACAGCCGACGTATCGTAATTCTTCTACGCACCCAGAACTAAGTCCGTAGCTGCATGCTTCCCTACATGAAGGTCATCTTATCCTCTCACTCTAGTTTCGTCACTTTTATGCACCCCCGATGGTAAACCCTGGGCATAACGCCCTCCCGATATTCGGCGTGGCATCTTTCTCCTGCTTTCTAGAATTCAAGCAGGTGAGCTGACTGTATCGAATGAAGTGGAAGCCGCCTGAATGTCGGAACTGCACACAAGAGAAATGGCAAAAATCTGTTGAATTGCCATCGGGTGCTCATCTCGTGTCGCTTTCGTGGGGGCGAAGTGGTTGGACTATTTAATCAAGCCTCCCTTACGGATCCCGCCAATTTGGAGCCGGAAGCGGCTCAAGATCTCAGTCTCGAATTTCTGTCAGATATCGTCTCTTCCCTTAAGCTCGATCACCAGGGTCGAAATTGATACCACCGACCAGACTGTACTAGTAGTACACTTGCTTTCCCGCATTCGAGTTTACCGAGCACGTCCATCTTGTATTTGTGTAAACATCTACGTCGTCGGATCCGCTATTTATCTACCATAGCAACAGACCACGTTGCATTGCCCATTTGCTTTAACAAGGGGCATTGCTTGCCCTGACGGAAAAGAGAGGAAATTTGGGTCTCTGCGCTGCTACTCTCTCCCTGATCCTGTCTTTCCATTCCTTGGACTGCTGGGATCTGCCGGGCGTTGTGCATTGCATGCCATCCAAACTCTCTTTTGACCCTCGTAGCAATTAGAATTTCTGTCCACCTTCACCATAATCATCTTCTTTGGGCGGCTCCTTCCTTTGTCTTTCCAACACTCGTTCATTCCGTTTCGACCCAGAGCAACTTTCAACGTTAGGCGACGTGCAATTCGACCTACTCGCTCCTTCATATCGTTGTGTTACTTCTTCTGTACGAATTTGGCGTAAAAAATAGACAAGATATCGGCATTAATACCAGTTATTTACAGCCTTGAGTCGTACAAGTTAAGGTATGTCTTGTTACGCGTGCCCGCCTTGAAAGCTGCAAACATACACCGCACTCCCTCTTTCATGGTCGCTAGCCGTCAGACCCTCGAACCATTTCTCGTGCTCGAATCATGGTTGTAGTACGACGCGCCTTTCCGTCGTCCCGGACAGCACGAGATCAATAGAAACGAGCACAGAGCTACATTTGTTGTTATTGCAAAGTAATATATGTACCCTCCACTAACATGAATTTCAAGGCTTCAAGAGGATCCACTCCCTACTGGCTCAGCACGACGCGACAAATAAGTCGTTACATTCCGAGTCTGAGGGATATTGATTCCGTCCGGATCACCAAACGCAAAAGGAGTTAATCCACAGCTGGACTGGGAAAATAACAACTATCATAATGTCAGAGACCCGGAGAGATCGTACGAACAGTACTGCGGCAGAAAATCGTCTTCAGCCCCCCTCAAGCAATGATGATGCATCAATAGCAACTCCGGTAGTAGACGAAAACGGCCAAAGCTGTGGGGACGAAAGTCTCAGTGTTCAGGGAAATTTCGGGCTGACGACAAGCCGAAGTTCATCTCCACCGAGAACTTATAATTCATCTACACCAGACAAGATATCAACAATCTCAGATCGCCCGGCAGTTGAACCTCCAGTAAACAAGAAAACATTGAGCGAGCTTGATGTCAATAAAATTGTACATAATCCAAAGCTACGCCACGATATAAATTTTGACCCAGACCTTCACTTCAGACCGAACCTAGATGGCGAGAAAGGAAGGAGGAAGACGGAGAGACAGGATGGCTTCTACGAAACAATGCGAATACAACTTGGAAACTTCCTCACAGATCGAGAGGAGTTTGAGAGGCAACTAGGACCAGACCTCGAAGATTGGTGCCTACCTGCGACTCTAAATGCCATTCGAGGCATACTAGAGACTTTGGTTCCGCAGCGAGACCGCTCATCCGTAGAAGAGAGCTTCAATGTCGAATTGCTCATGCAACAATTCCGAAAAGGGGTGGCAGATTTACCAAAACTAGCTCAGTGGCTTTCTCAACTATTGAAATGTCATTGTGCCCCGATGAGAGACCCGTGGGTTGATGAAATGGTAATGCAGATTAGCAAGGGCGATCAAGAGCGTGACGTGGCAATGCTAGTTCTGGGCATGCGGAATCTATTGGGGGTACTCGAAGCCATGAAGCTGGTCCGTAGTGTAGTGATCTCCTTTCCTAGCTCCATCTAACGTATTTCACAGGATGTTGCCAATCACCAAATCCGGTGCTTACGTCCACTTCTTATTGAAGATACTGTACACTTTGAGCAAAAGTTTTTCTTGAAAAAGATTGCTACACGCCGGGTCGATATTGATGGTGCACGTGCATGGTTTGAAAGAGCACAGGTTCTTCCAGATGTTGGACTATTGCCTCAGCCTCAGTGGAACTTCTGGAATTTTATGAAAGCACTTGTCAATCTAACGCTCCAGTCAAAGTCGCATGAGACGGTACCCCATACTTTCTTGTTTGATGAGGAACGTCTAATCAAGCTACGAGCCGATACCGAGGACTTAATCAAGCTTGAGATATGTATGCATATGTTCCGTGATCTAGAAAGAGATTGCAAACTACAGGCTGCACGTTTTTTTGCCCTCGACGACACTCCCAAAACATCAGCGATAGGCTCTCCTTACTCGAGGCCTGGCTCTCCAGCAGATAGCCCTTCTGGCCAACAGCAATGGATCCCAAGCATTGAAAATGATGCCATGTCTGGTTCGGCATACCGAAGCCCACGATCATCGCCATCATCTACATCATCGACTCCAGATGCACGCCCGTCCACTCCACTATACCTCAATTTCTCCTCGATTGATACTTCATCCCAAGTCTGTACCTCTCTCCGGGCTATTCTCGCATCATCCAACGCCACCGATAGATGGGCACAGCTTGCACCGGCTTTAGCGCTCGAGATCCTTCGCTCAACAACCGCGTCCCTCTCACGCCTTCCAAACTTCGAAATTTATTTAGCGTTCCATCTTTCCAATACTAATTCCAGCTTCTATCAGGCTGCAGAAGACAAGATCCTCAAACAACTTTTCCCCACACTTCGCAAATTAGTTGATACATACACACCTTTCACAAGTCAGCAAATCTTCGAAGCAGCAACAGCACCGAGGCCTGTAAACAGTGGATCGACCGTTCGGACGAAAGAACAAGTAGACGATGTAGCAACTAGAATAGCACATATTGGAGTTTTGCACTGGCGTGTATGGGCTCCGCTGGCGTACCTTGTCGATTCAACTTTAGAACAGGAGGAGCAATCCTTTAAGAGAGCTAAAAGCATGCCATGAACTAACTGCTGCTCATGGCAAGCCTAAAAGTTTGCTGTACATAATAGAGTCTTAACTACTCGAATTTCCTTTGTTCGCACTGCATCTAACGGCGTTGCATAAACTGGCAGCATTGATACCCATGGAAACATGTAATATAGAAAAGGCCAGGGCCATTATCTGGGTTGGCGTTTGGGGTTCTACTTAATTTTGAAGGGCTAGGGGTTCATTCTCAGCAGAATGGTCAGTTAGCTTGCGAGCGGGTCATGCATACAATTTGTTGATTACCATTACCAAACCTATAGGCACTAAGAGAGCTCTACTGGTTTTAGAAATTAGAACATAACATATTAATTTACTCTCTTCTCGCTTTTGTAACATTGCATTTCCAACTTACCAAGAAGTTCTTGGTCGGTACTATTCTGCCGTGCCTTAGGGTAAGACCCTAGAATAACCTAAACACCTGACCCACCAAAATACTGTAAGCGAGATCCCCTTTTTGAGTAATCAAACACAGAGAACACATGGTCCAGCCTAGGGTAGACAAGGCAAAACAATGGCACCTTGATGCTTGCCAGCGAGCGGAAATCTCAAAAGATCGTTATGAGTTCTACTCTAAAATCAAGGATCTAGGCACTTTACTTGTTGAGAAGCATCTCATTCGAACGACACTCATCACGGAGATTTTCCAGGATTCAATGCACAAATGGATGATTAAGGTTTTTCTCGGCTTACTTACTTAAGTCGCTTGTCAACTGCAGCTCTGGGGTTTCAGTTAGGCTTTGCATTTAAAATACGATATCTGATTTCTGATTATGGGAAGATGTGGAGCTGTGGGTCTTCGTTAGGTGATGGCTATATTAGATTATTGCAAAGGCAGCTGGGGATGAAGGATATTATGGGAGCATGAATATGTTACAGAAATTAAGACAATATAACAATCCTATCAAATATGATAGAACGTTACCGGCTGTGGGATGAGCTGCTGGTCATATATACCCAAGACGATACAGTGAGGTCCGTTCTTTAGGCATTTTTCTTCTGATTGGTACCTGATATATGTTGTGTTACTTTTACTATTCATATTCCTTTCTGTGATCTATCTCTATATTCTGAAGTTTGGCAAAATAAATTATAAATCAAAAAGATTGTAGCATTGTTGGGCCAATATTACCAGTTCCCTTATAATTAGAAACTTTCGGAATCGCAAGGTCGGGGAAAAAACGACTTCGACACATAGTTATCTAATAATAATAGTAATTATAATGATAATGATAGTAGTAGTAATAGGAGGAAGGAAATTTAGGCCTTTATTTAGACAGGACTGCACTTATGGCATACTGTACGTACTTGATAGTTACCAAGAGCTATAAAATTCAACTCCCAACCCTCCGATGACAACAGTTTAATCTCCCAGTGAACCATACTCGCCTACCATAGCAAGCATACCATCTTGACATTTTTTCGATAACTTTACGCTTATCTGAAGAGAAATCTTCTAGTTATCTTTACTATTAAGGTTTCGTGAGGAAGGCTGTCACGAATGAGAGCTGGAACACTAAGTACATAAACATTTGAGGTCTTTTTAATTAGGTAGTCAATAGGGCTTAAGCTGTCAGTAACAGATTCACTATTCCTTGAAGTGATTCAAGTTTTGTTTTCGGACATTGATTTCCACATCCAAGAGAAGGACATTCCCCAAATCGCGAAGACAACTCATATGTCTTACGGGAAGATACTATATAAGTTAGCTTCAAATGCTGAATCTCTACTCTAGATCTTCGGCGTTTTCAGCACGGTAGAGCATCGAATGACGCCTTTCTTGCTGCCTGTATTTCGGAATTATTAGAAAACTTTGAGTGTTTTACAGAGTTTCTCCAGCGATCGATGAGCTCTACAATATTTTAACTGACGTTTGACTGTAACATGAAGAGAGGAAGGGGAGCAAACTCTCAGATATACACGAATTGGAAAGAGATATAATCCTAATCCGACAATATATCTGCACTTGTACGAAAACAAGCATAAAATTTAGAATTCATCTTCACAAATCACAAGAAGTACCAATATTTCGAAATCAATGGATGTTGCGCTCTTGAAGTGATAACTCTATCCACAAGGATATCTACCGAGTCGACGCAAGAGTTTGAAAGTAGAGAACTGTATGCATAAAGCTAATGACTATGATATACTTACTTAATTACACTATTGAAATCAAAAGATCGAGAAAAGACTTGCTAATCGTGGAGAGCCTGAAGTCGTCATATTACTTCATGAAAACCAGTACTTGATTCAAGTCTTGGCTTCAAAGTTCGTTCACTTCATTCCATCAAGAAAGTTAGAAATGATCGTCACTACATTTAGGATATCTTAATAACCTCTTAATATGCCAGGTTATAGCAACGCGAAGGTCCATCTTCTACCGACCAAATTCCTGATGCAAACAATGCATCTCGAGCCTCAATTCATGATCACTTATTCTATATGAAGTGAAAGAAAAAGAGGAGGCTAGTCGATCAGTGTCTCCTGTTACCAACCTCCTGGCTTTTGACAATGCTAAGGTTGATGTTAAGCGAATCCCCTTTAGTATTATTGTCCCTATCCCATAATGCCAAGGTGGGCACGGGAACAGCACTTAGTCGTATGCGATATCTCTACGTATTCTCTAGATTATAACTACAATCTGTCTACTTCAATCGGACCCGCTTTTTTCTCTAGAGGCTTGAAAATCATCTCCCAATTTGTGGTATAATGGATAACTGCTATGCACCCATCGGGGAACTCTTTTACCAAGAATGGAGGCCCTGACAAGAAGAGAGTCAGCTACATATATGATGAGAACGTGCCACAGTTTTCGTATGGCTTCACTCATTCAACGAAGGCCCAGAGGATTGGATTGGCCCACGGCCTAAATTTATAGTTACAGTCTCTACAAGAAGATGGAAATCGTTTCAAGTTCTCTCCTATTCTTGAAGTCATTCTCTCAGCGCTTCGAGGATAAAATCAATTTTTTGTTGTTTAGAAATTACTATTTTATATGTACTAAGAACTATTGATAGCGACCCATCCCAGCTTCGAAATTGGAAATGCCACAATTCCATATGAATAGCTTCCTCGACTTCCTGAGCATGGTCACTCCGGAGAACCAGGCTAATTTTTTCCGTGGGAAATGAACCATTACGAGATGGGTACAACTGACATTCCTATATTTGATGGAATGTATGACCTTTCACGCATCAATTCTGGTGGTAGTATAGAAGGTGCCACTCGGCCCATTCGAGGAAGAGCTGACATTGCTATCAAATGAGCTAGTGAGCTGCACCACGCCAAGAAGAAAATGTCAAGTGGGTTCTGCTATGTCAATGGTACCATCATACTCAGTTTAAAACAATACTTTGAAACATCCCTAACTGTATTTCTCGTAGACATTGTCTTAGGTATTTTAGAGCTCTTACGAATTCACCAGAGGGTTTTACACATCGACATTGATGTACACCATGGCGACGGTGTCGAGGAAGCATTCTATCACACATATCGTGTCATGACTGCTTATTTCCAGAAGTTCGGAGAGTTCTTCCTTTGTACTGGTGACCGTACCGATTGTGATGTAGAAAAGGCAAAAACTACCCAGTGAAGTTTGCCTCTCAAAAATGGAACCACTGGCGATGCGCGTACAAGTCAATCTTCGAGCAAGTCATTGGTAAGAACATGAAGCGATATCGGCCAGGCGCAATTGTATTCCAATGTGGCACCGATTCCCTCTCAGGTGATGCTCTCGGATGCTTCAATCTTAACATGCATGGCCACGCCAACTGCGTCAAGTTTGTCAAGAGCTTCGATATTCCAACCCTTATTCTTGGAGGTGGTGGCTAAACTATCAGTTTTTGCAAGAACATGGGCTTTTGAAACTGGAGTGCTTCTCGACACGCAAATGGATGAAGTTCTCCCCGTTGATAGATACTATTAGTATTACCGCCCAGAATACATGCTCGATGTCAGATCGAATTCTATGATGGATATCAATAGCAGAAAGTATCTATAGAAGGTAACGACGCACCTGATGGAGCAATTGCTGATGGAGCAATTGAGGGATATCCCACTTGTACCATCGGTTCAGATGAGTGACGCCTCATGTAACTCACTGGTTATGAACGAAGAGTTTGAAGAAATTCAGAAGGATGAAGATGAGAATGAGAACTATGACCTTCATTACACTCGGTATCAGCTTGAGAAGATTGTGGAGCGAGATGATGAGCTGGTCTCAGAAAGTAGCGATGTAGATCATGGTAGTCTTTAGCGCTTCTGAGACGTCAAGGCCTAAGGATATAAGGTGCTTTGCTTGGTTTGTAAGTGGTACTGATATTCCATTGTATAGTTCTAGATTTTGATATATTATTTGCTTCTGCGCTTCTAGAAGCTATCCCTCATGGCTAACCCTTAACTCTGGTATATGAACCAACATTAGAAAAGTCAATTGGGGGTATTGGATGCTGTTCTTTGTTTCTTCGCATTGTTCACATTGAGATCCATGTTGACTATGAACGAGGCAAGTTTTTGGATGCTTCTTCAATTGAGCGGATTACGCAGGGGTAATGGAAGGGTAAATATAGATAGAATGAGTATCTGATCGGTTTTATGGAAAAAGAACATCTTCTGGTAAAGGCGCGTAGTTGGAACTATTGTTGGAAAGATGAAGCTTAAAGGGAATTCGAACAGGGAGGGAGATAATCTGTGTTATGATACTGTTGAGTGATGGGCTATTTGGTGGATCGGTGGACTCCTTGTAGTGAATAGTGGCAAGCGCAGCATATGTTATAAACATAGACCTGGAACTAATATACTTAGATGGGGATGCCATGCTACTTTTCCTGTGCATTATTGTCTATGGTACAGAAGTAAAATAATGCCTCCGTAAGACCCACGGCTCGATTTATAGTTTAAGTTGATGCCCCAGATTCAAGCATCACATAAAGCGGTGACACATTGATGGATAAGAGGCACAGAAGAAGAAGCCATCTTAGAAGAGCCATAGTATTGGGTATCATTGATGCAGCTCTTCAAAATTGAAATTACCGCACATCATTGGGGCGATAACCCAACTCTTTAAGTCATCTCAAAGAGCCAACTATATGTGCAACAGTTCAACTCCCTTTGATGCCTTGGCTAGCACGATATATCTCATCCATTGTAACAAGTCTCCTTGAAAGACTGAGATCATTAAAAAACGCCGAAAATGCTACATCGCTTATAAGACGGTTAAATGAACAAGAATTAGGATCTATTCGGATTGGTAGAAAGGCGTATAACCAAGAAGCACGGGACGTTATGACCGAGTTCCTGACGGTGCAGATAAGATCAAACGTGCGGAGTGCTACTCGCAATAATCAGGCTCCTAAGTTTGCTACATCAACTACTTGGCAGTAGGAGCTTGTTGCTTAAGTATCTGGTCTTGTGATAGCAGGTTGGATATGCTGAAACTATGTGAACTTCGTGTGGATGATATCTGGGTTTTCATGCCAATCATCAATACTAACCCACATCTAATTCTGGAATTAGCAAGAATTAACAGTTCAACTCATGGCTCAGATGCTTACCTTTCTGAAAGTGCTTAATCCAGCGAGAATGCTTCCTCCAATCCAGGTTGAGTACTTTCTTTCGGGAGGTGCAAAGATTTTGATTCTCATGTCTTTTACAGCTAGCCGTTGAACCTCATGAAGTAACCTGTCGCCAAACCCTTTGGTCAACGTGCTACCTCCTGACAAGACGATGTTGCCAAATAGGGATTTTCGAAGGTCAAGGTCGGTACGGTTGATGGCGTCAACGACAATTTGATGAATACCCGGATATTCCAGTCCGATAATCTCAGGATCAAAAAGTATCTCGGGAGCTCGGAATCTTTCAGCACCAATCTAGGACTTGTTACCTGAATGCTCTGCACCTATGAAAATGTCTTACCTTGATTCTATTGCCATCTGGTAGCACGTATTCCGCAACTTTTCCATCCCCAATCTTAGCCTGCGCCCAGTCTTTCTCCTCTTGCTTAGGATTTCCTGCTACATAGCTCACTTTCTCCTTAATCATCCGTACAACCTCCTTCTCAGCAGATGTGTGAAAAACGTATCCTGATTTCCGTAACAGCAATTGCATATATTCCGTAACATCTCGTCCTGCAACATCTATCCTCCGTATCGAACTAGGCATTGCAAATCCCTCATAAACTGGCACAGCATGCGATACTCCATCACCAGCGTCCAATACTATCCCTGTCGTTCGTCCCGAAGCATATAGTGAAAGAACAGCTTGTATGGAAGTGTATAATGCGGGTACATTAAAGGTCTCGAAAAGGATCTGAGCGGCAGTATCTCGATTACTCCTAGGATTGAGGGGTGGTTCGGTCAATAACACAGGGTGCTAGAGTCACCAAGTTAGTTATCCGTATTGGTTATCTATAGCGCCCTTACCTCTTCACTCAATGTTTTCAAACCTTCTCCATACACCCACTCCCATATCCTCTCCATATCATCCCAATCCGTAACAATGCCATGCTCTAGCGGGTATTTGATCTTTAGCAGCCCTCTCAAGTCTTGTGCTTTCTGGCCAATAAACACATCTCCTTCCAATGCGCCTGCAAGCACTCGCGTATGTTTCGGTCTTCCTACGAATGAAGGGAAGAAGCATTTGGGAAGGTCATCTCCAGCGAATCCGGCTCGTATTGTTCCGGATCCATTGTCTATAACAATAGGAGCATTGTGGAGAGAGTCTGCCATTCTGCTAAAGTTGGGGGAGAATAGAGCAGTTTGAGAATATTGAATCTGGGTCGCAGTTACAATATTACCTAGTTTCCACTGAAGACTCTGATCGACATAAAGGGTCGCAGAAATGAAGGAATGGGTGGTGTTCGGCTGGTCGGTTTAGTCTTTCTCCTGAATTGAGAGAAATCGCGTACAAGGGAGCTTCACGCGACAATGGAGCTTCTACCGTGGACGGCTTGGCACTTTTCGAGTCACTTCTATATATACATCACAACGTTCACACCAAATCCCTTAAAATCACAGGAAAGTTGGCAAACTACAAATCACTTCTACGCCATTAGAGAGACAATTTTACAACGTCGCATGAATGCGCCTCAAGTCTTTTGGAGATTGCCCCAAACTAAAGCACCTCGCTTTTAATAATGTACTCAATCGTGCCCTCTACGGACTTGTTTCCCAAGGTAAAGAGAAGGTTCCTACCCATTCCTCGACCTCCGCCCGCAGTTGCACAATCTCTCTCTCGCCATTACCGTCGCCTAGATACTCTAGGAACGCTTTCACACTTGCTGGGTTTTTCCTCCCGTTTGACTCGGCTGCCTCCTTTGCAGTCTTGTCTAGTCTCTGGGTAATTGTCACGGCTCTGTTGACGACATCAGCCACTCTAACGAAGTCATCTTCTTGAAAGCCTCGAGTAGTCATAGCTGGTGTGCCCATTCTTAATCCGCCTGGTTTTAGCGCAGACTTATCACCTGGTACTGTATTTTTGTTGCTTGCAATGCCGACTAGCTCTAAGACTCTTTCAACTCTAGCGCCATCTACACCTTGAGGCTTCAGATCTAGAAGAACCAAGTGGTTGTCTGTGCCGCCAGAGACAATAGTGTAACCTAGACCTCCTTTGTCCTTTGATTCGCCCAGTCGCTTAGCAAAGGCTTTAGCATTCAAAAGAACCTGCTCCTGATAGGATCGAAACTCAGGACTCTGTGCTTGTTTAAGCGCAACTGCCAATGCAGTGATTGTATGATTATGAGGTCCTCCTTGGTGGCCAGGGAATACAGAGGAGTTGATAGGCTCTTCGAGATTCCAAAGCTCCTCTTGCTTAGTCTTGGGGTTGACTCTTCTAACTCCCTTACGGAAAAATATCATCGCACCTCTCGGGCCTCGAAGTGATTTGTGAGTAGTGGTAGTAACAACATCAGCATATTCAAACGGCGATGGAATAACTCTGGCTGCAACAAGACCTGAAATATGTGCCATATCAGCCAATAGGTATGCTCCAACTTTGTCAGCAGTTTCTCTCATGCTTTTATAATCGATAAGTCGACTATATGCAGATGTGCCAGCAATAATAAGTTTTGGCCGATATATAGCAGCAAGTTCTTCGAGTTTGACATAATCGATTAGACCTGTAGATTCATCCAGCCGGTACGGTACTGTCTCAAAATATTTTGAAATGGCGGATATTTTCTTTGTTGGTGTTTGGTATCCATGCGAAAGATGTCCTCCGTGTGGTAAATCAAGTCCCATTATTCGATCATGTACATTCAGGAGGGCGGAATATGCCATAAGATTCGCAGGCGATCCGGATAGAGCTGCCCCAGTTAGCATCTGTCAAACGCATTCTCAGGTACTATAGTCGTACGCTGTACATTAACGCCCCATTCTGTATCCTTCAGTCCAAAAGTCTCGAGAGCACGAGATTGGCATAATCTCTCCGACTCATCAATAAACTCGTTCCCACCATAGTATCTTGCCCCAGGATATCCTTCCGAGTATTTATCTATGGAACGTTAACTATAGCTTTAGTCGCCCCTAAGCTTGACCTACTTTGCATGACACTTCCCAACGCGTCCAGAACAGCTTGGGAAGTAAAGTTTTCCGAAGGAATGAGATTAATGAAATGCTTCTGTCTTCTTTTCTCCTGCGACCCATAGTGTAAGTATACGAGTCGTAGCTTCAAGCTTGAGAGTGAGAGAGTGAGGTGTGCAAACATTTTGGAGGATTTGGTAGACGGTAGGGTCTCCATGCTCAAGATGCACAGACAATAGCTGAACTTGTTAGCATTGACAGAGTCTAAAATTTACTTCAGATCTAATATACCTTATGTTGACTCTCTGAAGAAGCTATAGAAGATGCAGCTCGCCAAATCATATATGGTGGCAGGGCTCTAGAACGAGTTACTCTAATGGCCACCCGAGAGGCTCCTTTCAAGAGAGACATCTCTAAGCTAGAATCAGGATGTTACCCCCAGTAGTTCACAGGAAAATATTGTTAGTGAATACTTGTGAATGGTATCACGAAGTGAAGATGAACATGATCCAGTTCTGAGCTTCAAGTTCCCCCGCCACTAGTGTACGATACAGAATGAGATGTACCTTGGCTTGCAGGGGTATACAAAGTAATTCACCGACGACGACCACCGGAGGTTTTAAGTTTTGTCCTTTAGCTTTTCTGGTCTACCTAGATAAATTCGTGAGCATACCATTGATATAAGATACGTGTGCTAGGAGAAGTGCTCATTCATCATTGGCCTTTACTTTTTTCCTGAATGCAATAGGGGAGATGTAATTCCAAACCACAGCGATGCGGGATATTGATGTATTTGACAAAATAGAAGCACCACTTATCAGATAACTCCTTAGACTCCTTGGAATCAGGTATGTGATGCTGCTAATTATAAGTCTTAATGATATCTTATCACCACCAGATATTTAAGCAAATAATTAGTTTTGAGCCACAAAAGAAATTTCGGAAGTAGGTAAGTACACATGTGAGATAAGATTCGCCGGTACACATAAGTATAGTGCACATGAGTATGCTTCTTACATTAGTGAATTGATTACGTCTTAAGATATGACGTTGCCGTTTTGCGATTCTATATCGGCAAGTTATTGAAGAGACCTGCCAGACCCTTACATTTTGCATCTATAAACATCTTTGAGAGCTTTTCGGACGCAAGATAAGTAGCAAATAAGATTGTTATGCGAAGGCTATAAGACTGTATCTTGAAATTGTTACTGGGGTTGGAGAAGTCCAGAGCAAGCATTTGCTCTGCAGACTAGGAGTTGCAGTCATGTTGATATACGCTTCCTGGTGTAGAACTTGTGAATTTTGAGAAATATGGACCACCACTACTGAACGCCACGTGTGCATCACCAGTCCCAAGAAGTCAATTGTAGATCATGATACTATTTGCCCGCGCAAGGAATGCAAGCCCACTAATATCAAAGCAACCGGCTTTCCTTTATCGAAGCCCTTTCATGAAGACCCAAGCCTGATGCACTCCGTATGCTACCAAATCAAAAGCTCAGAATCTACTTGGTCTCAGTCGCCTCCTCTTCTCCGAATTCAGCAGCCTTCTTAGCATCCGCCTTCTCCATCTTCCGCGCACGTGCAGCCTTGGTCTTTGCACGCTTAGCGTCCATCTCCTCCTTGATCACTCTCTCACGAGCCTTCTCGGCCTTAGCCTTGTGAATCTATTGTAATTGTTAGTTCTATTAACAACCTGCAATTTCATATCAACCTACGTGTTCGACCAATGCTCTCTTGTGCTTGAAAGTGTTACCCTTGCTCAGGTGGTAGAGCTCGTGGTAGAGGTGTTTGTCAATCTTGCCGCTGGCACGGTACTTTACAAGGAGACGGCGGAGAACTCTGAGACGGCGCATCCAGATAACTTGGCTAAATTCCAGATCAAAATTGTGACTTTCAACAACTATATAGTGGGGAATCATACCTGGGCATACGAGCATCCGCTGTACCCTTCCGCTTACCGAAACCACGGTGTCTACCAATTCTTCGAGCAGCAGTGAGGTCCCGGGCGCGAGATCGAGAGTGCATAGTGACAGGCTTTCGGATGATGAGTCCATCTGCAACGAGCTTGCGGATGGTTTGGCGGGAGTTGGCATTGGAAATTTCGCTGACTTCATTAGGGTCGAGCCAGATCTTGCGCTTTCCGCATCCAACGACAGATGCCGCGAGACGTTTTTGGGTGGTGAGGTTGACCCTATCGTGAAAGGAAGGTTAGCTATAATTCTCGTTGAAACCAAAATCAATGACGCATCACAATCATAATCATATCGCAGGAGTCAGAGAGCTGAGGGCATCCATTCCGAAGTAACATGTCAAAGGGGATGTAGAGATGTAGACTTGCATTTTTGCCTGCTGGTGGTCGGTGGTTGTCGATTCGAAGTTGAGCGATCCTAACTTGAAGAGCGAGGGGATGGAGGTTTGACAATTTTTAGCGCGCACAATCAATTTCGACAAAATTGGCCTGGTTCCTGGGGCAAACATCTGTAATCAATCACGTGATTCTGGCACGTGACTACCTAGCTTATACTGGTCTCTTTTTTGTACGCTCATAATACTTTATATATTTTATTATTTCTATTTTTCAGTTTTGAAGCTCAATCGTTTGAAAATGGAAACCTACAATACAGACTTATAATCAAACTCAAGATTTTGCATTGTGTTGTTTTCTTATAGGTTTTTTGGATTCTTTTCCAAACTGAAGGTCTCCTCTAATGTGACTTCATCTGGTGCTCAATCTCATACATCCCAATATGATGAGAGCTTGTTAAGCTTAGTAGAGTTTTAGATTTCATCTCCTAATGTTCTAGACAGTACATTGTCATTTACTTTGTATGCATATTATTTTGTACGCTAAATGCCAACTTTTATCGCTATTGCGTTTATGCGTATGGCACGTTTTACTCAAATGTTCACTCGTCAAAGGCACCCTCCCCAAGATCAACCTTACCAACACTCCAGATTTCTCGCTCGTCATCCACTTCATCCATAGACAATCCTAAGCCTCCCTGTCCTCCTTCAGCCTCTTTCCTCTCTCTTGCGGTATTCCCCAGCCTCAGAGCAACGCGTTTGAAATAATCCTGCATACTTCTCTTCTGGTTTGCAGGTAGATCTTGATTGGTAATATACTTGTCGAAAATCTTACTCTCGTCATCCACAACATTGAACAATGCTATGAATGCTGCTTCAGCGGCCAGCTTGACAGGAATGACAGGATCTCGTACGCTTGCGAATACTGGAACTGCTAGTAGGGAAAGGTGTGGTCGGGCTAGATCCATATGGTGGCGGCAAGTAGTTCGAATGACAACTAGTGCTAGGCGACGAGTGTCAACTGGATTACCTGGTGCAATGAGTCTAGCTAAGGTCTCGAAGATCGATTTGATATTTTCAAAGTCTGTGCTGCGCGTGTCTGTAAGAAGGTACTTGCCAGCAGCCAAAACGCAGTTATCCGTAATGAAAGTCTGCATGGAATATCAGAATTATCCAGAACGAGAGAGGTTGATACTTACGCTTTTGCTTGCCATACCTTGGCAAATGACTCCTGGTAGGTCATAAGCGAAGGCACTCTCAGTCAGTGATGAAGGCGATTCCAGGAGCACAGCATTGAGGGCCAATACAGACGCTTGACTGAAGTGTGTTGTCGTTACCCGATTCTTGATTAAGCTAGTGGCACTCTCTGCCGGTATATTCTTAATGAGCGCTCCTAATAGCTTGGCATTGGTTATAGCCATAGATATATCATTATCCTCGGGGTCAGTATCAATCAGGCTGAGTACAGCAGTACGAGAGGCCTCGCTCATATTGGCACCGGCTTTACTGATAACCTCGAATAGTGCTTTCAGCATAGCATTTCTTACACCAGAATCCGACGTCCTTGACCCAGTTACTAACTCGGCAATCAATGGGTCAATTCGAGGAGTCAATGTGATCAAAGTCCCCAAAGCTTTTGCGGCTCGAGTACGCAGCACTTCGCTTGATGGATCGGCTAACGACTTGGCGAATGTTCGCTGAAGTTGAGGAAGGAATGGCTTAAGGAATGTTGGAATCTTCTCAAGGAGATTATTCAGAGTTAGTAGAATAGCAGCCTTGACTTCTACCGAGCGCTCGGAGACCACTCTTATAAGAGGTCCCGTAATTTGAGTGACGAACGGTTTCAGAGAGTCTGCGCTGGTACGATCAACGATATCTGAGATCGCCAAAGCAGACTGAGTTCTCTGCTCTGAAGTGCCATTCATGAGACCCTGCAGGAAGATCGGCAAAATAGCATTAATGCCCTTGGGAAGAGCAAAACCAGGTAGATTCGATCCAGCAACACCCACGTGTTGTAATATCTGGCGAGTTGAGTACACAAGAGCCTCCATTTCCTCTTTCTTCAAGTGTTTAGTAAACTCACTCAAAGCAGTCCAAGCGGCTCTAACAACTTCTGGATCTCGATCATCGAAGGAGATGAGAAGAGCACGAATGATGTCTTGGTTGTAACGGGAATAATCAACGTTTGCGGAGGCAAAAAACTTGGCAAAATGGTAGCCGGTAACAGCTCTCCTATTGTGATCATCATGCTTCACAAGCGCGAGAAGAACGCTCATGGCTGTGTTTAGCCCATCGAATTCATCAATAGAAAGTATAACAGTATCAAATGAGGCTTCAAGATCTGCTCGAAGATCATCATTCTTGCAAACAATTATATTGTCCATAAGAGAATTCAAAATATTTGGCAAGCGTCTGGTCATGGCAGATCCAGCAACAGTTGACAGAGAAGCAAGTGCTTTCGCATTGAAGGATGATATTGGTGATGTTGTGAGCGTAGGTATCAAGTTGGGAAGGATGATGTTCGACCGTGTAGTTTCCGTTAGCAGGGTCAAAAGTGCTGATAATGCATTATCCGCCTCTCCCTCTATGCGTAAGAGGCTGAGAAGATGTGGCAGGACTTGATCGACAGCCTTCTTGCCAAGAATTTGTTGCAATGAGTCAAAGGCATCAGCAGCGGCTTCTCGGACGTCCTCGTCGGAATCAATAAGTGCAGTGCGCACGACGGAGACTAGAGTCTTTTCATGGTCTTCCAGAGCATCGGGTGATGCAGAAGATATTAACTCCTTCAATGCGATGCATATTCCTTGCTTAGCATCTGTGTCGGTCGACGTCTGTAGACCCTCTTCGAGAGTTGGCAAAAGGGTTGAAAGGACCCCATCCCCAGCTTTCCGAATCAGCTCACCAAGAGCGTTACCAGCAATAACTTTCTGTTCCATATTTGAACTACCAAGGCGCCTTATAATGAGTTGAGTGAGAGTTGGAATCAATTCCTTCAGTATTTTTGGACTGGCCACCAAAGCCTTCCACACGTTGACCGCTGCAGTTCGTACCAGACCGGATGTATCGCAACGGCAAATGTACAAGGAGGACAACACCTTGTTTCGTTTCTCCTCTCCAAGGACCTCAAGTAGTGATGCGCCTGCTTCTTGAGCACCTTCCTCAACCTCATCTTGTTCGGTAGTGGCACTGATCCCCGTAAGGTTGAAGAGTAGATCACCCACCAACTCGACGGAACTCAGACGTATTCTATAACTATCATCTGCAAGACCACGTTCAAGCTCTGGAAGCAGTAGGTCAATGGATTTTGTTGCAAAATTCTTGACTAGGAGTCGACCAGCACGAAGGGACGTGTCACGAATAGACTCAACTTCGTCCGCAAGACCAGAAAGAATGGGCGGAATGATTTTGCTTAGATAGTTGGCAAAACCATTACCAAAACAGACAGGTAAGAATATAAACAATGACATGAAGCCTTCGCGAACAGAGGCTTTAGATGATGCAACGTTCTGTAGAATAGTCGGCAGTGTCTCTTCTAGTCGGCCAGTACCCAGACCGGCGAGAACTTCACTAAGGGCTTGAGCAGATCCAAGCCGGTCTCCAGCTCCTGTGTCTGACTTCAAAGTCTGCATTAGGCCTGGAATGAGGTCTGGTAGCGCATCCTCACCAAGCTTCTCAATAAGAGAGCCTAGGGCTTTTGATGCTGTAGCACGAGTTGTTGGAACTGGATCAACAACGGCAACCTTAAGGCCGGCAACCAATATAGGTAGGTGTGCAACAAGGTCTTTTCGCTCTGTCAAGTGAGCAAGACTGCCAATTACTTGTGCAGATTTCCTCTTAGTTGCTGACCTATCTCCCAGCCCACGCTCGAGAATTCTGGCTACAAGTGCCAAAGAAGGTGCATCCAAGTAATGCACAAATTGCACCTTAATAAGAGAATCTAGGGCATTGTCTGTATATTTAGTAGGGTCACTCAATGCCTTAAGCAAAACATCGACAAGTCCCTTGATTTCAGGGTTGCTGATGACTTCACCAAAGCGCTTCAAACTTCGATTTGCACCAAGGCGAACCTCTTTGTGGCTGTCATTGAGAACTCCAGTCAAAGGTGGAATGATCTCCGGCAAGCTTTGTGCAAGCTGTTGTGGGTCAAGGTACGCCATGGCACCTAAAAGGTCACACGCTCCCTTCTTACTTCGCCATTGTTGATCATCGAGACCATCTAGCAGAGTAGGTAATATTCTCTTGACACCATATGAACTAAGACTCGCGAAACAAGCCTTCGCAGCTGCCAGACAACCTTCACGTACATCTGCGCTGGCATCACCAAAACTAGCCAGCAATTGAGGAACAATCTGGATTACATATGGCTCAAACACACGTCCGAGAATCGTGGATAGAAGTTCATATGCAAGCAAGGCTCCTTCGCGGTGGTTGACATCCTTCTTATTCTCTATTGCGCTTTTTAAAGTTGTCATGATTCGAAATTCCCTCAATGCCAATATACCTCTGCCGTGAACAACACCTGCCAACCCATAGGCTGCACCACGTCTGGCAGCATATTTCTTCGAGTTTAGTAGCTTTTGAAGGATACGTTCAACATAGTCTGAGGTCATGTCGCTTGATGCGCGGACGAGGGGTGGCAGGCATTCAGCAACAGCGTACTGTACAGTTTCTGAAGGCGTGCTCAGGGTTTCGAGCAATCTGTCCACAACTAATGGTACTCGTGAATCTCCTGCCTCCAGATGGCGAGCTAGTGCACCATACATAATGATGACTGCTTCATTGACTCGATCAGCAAATTCTGAACCCTTATCAGGTGCCTCGAGCGTCTGCTCAAAAGTCTTCATCAATTCTTCTACCTTATTCTTCCCATGAAGTGCAATGATTGAGGTAGCAGCATCGACCATCTCCTGGCGGACATTCGTATTGCGATCACCTAGAGGACCCTGCTCAATAAGAAATTGTAAAAACTCATCCAGGTAGGTTTCCTTGAAGAATGGAGCGAGTTCTTTGAATGAAAGGGCAATGCCATTCCTAGCTTCCCATGGGTCTGACAGATCCATTTTTCTCGGCATACCATACTCATCAAGTTGTGGTATTCGTGGCTTAGCCAATTCTTGATAGGATGAACGTAAACGCTCTAGAACGTCAGGGAAGGTAGAAGGTAAGATCTTAACAGACTCAGCCAAAGATCTAGCAGCTGCCCGTCGAAGCTGTTTGTCTACACTTTCAAGGTACGGCAAAATTTTGAAAGGCGCGTCAGTAGATATTTTAAATCCGCTTTCCTCCCAAATCTCGCGACCGAGTTCGATATTTTCATCCACATCATCATGACAAGCTAACCATACATCGTCAGAGAACTCGAGCTCGCTCATATCGACCTCGGCACTAATAGATTGCAAGACCGACGTGCGAACTGATATTTGTGGGACGATAGCACCCTTCGCTAAGGTCGCAATTTCTTCATTGGTAATATTTGGCGCAATACATCGACAAAGATCTGCTAAACAGTCCTTGATAAGCTTGTAATGTTGGTTGTATTTCTGCATTGATGAAATCAATACCTCTAGAACTTCTTGTCGAGGAACTAAAATATCTGAGCAAGCATCCGTGTGAACGGAGAGGAACTCTAAAGCAAGAACCAACTGAGCCTCTGCGTCATCAGTTTCACCAAACCCACCTTCCCGGAGTACCAGAAATACAAGAGGTAGGATATAAGTCAAGGATACGGTATCGAATGGACGTTGTTCTCCTGAAAACCTCAGGCGGTACAGTACTCGTGTAATGAGAGCACCCAAGGGCTCTTGTAGTAACTCTTCAGGAAGTTGTGGAACACTGAGAGCTCTCAATGTTGCAACGCCGATGAACCGGCGAAGAGGCCCGATACGCGAAGCTAGCCTCTCTGCACATAAAATGTATGCGTTAGGACCAACATTTCCGGTTAGAAGCCCTGCACCTGCACCAATAATATCCACCAATGCTTTGACAGCTGGGCTCATCCAAAGACTTGCATCAGTTGGGGGGCCGGTTGCTAGACTTTCTATGATACCTATGCCACGCATGAGTTTTACAACAACGTGTTGAATATTCTGGCGAACGCCAGATTCCTTCTTAATCTGGGTTTTGACTTTGGCAGATTCTTCGGGGGTGAGTTTCTTTTGCTGTCCTTTCTTTTGTGCCAGCTGTGCTCTCAGGTCCTCTTCCCACTTCAAAGTATCATAATCTTTGATATTTTTATCAGGTACATAATTTTGGGACTTCGAAGCAAGAACATCGACAAATGCAGTGCCTTCTGGAGTCCTGAAGATGGCAGCTTCGGTTGGGCCTATATCAGTAAGGAGTTGTGGATCTAGATCTTGCTGGATAAGTTCTACTATACGAGACGTCATAACATCAGGCGCTACAAATGCAAGCTCTGCCGCAGCATTGAAAGCAGCCCTTTGTACGATATCAGATTGAGGTGAAGAAGCCTAACAATTTGAATTAGTACCCAGAGTTCAATTTTAGGGAAACAACATTTACCATTTCTTGAAAATCCGTCAATCCAAGAATCTGCTGGATCAAAAGGTCTCCAGATATCCTTGCAAGCTCACCGGGGTCTATTTGCACCTTTAAGCATAGGTTTATCCAGCTCACTCGTGGCAAAAGCTCCGGTCGTGAAAGAACGAACAAGGATATCATTTGTTCTTTGCGTAATGTTTCACTGACATTCCCTCCAAATTTAGATATATCTACAGAAGACAAGCATATTGACTGCACAACTAGATGAAGATGCTGATTTCCGGTCTTCGCTGCAGCTGATGCGCTGTCTTTCTCGCCTGCCTCAACGGAGTTCCGCCAGCGCCAAAGTCCTGATATAATGATTTGAGATATTTTTGCAGGATTATGAACATAGAGCTTGGATAAAGCCAGTGAAGCTTCTGTGCGAAGTAGGGGTGGAATCGCAGAACAGGAAATGCAGAATATGAACGCTTGTGACCAAGCAATAGCGATAGCTGAGTCTGGAGCCCCAGATTTTGCAACATCTCCAGCGATAGTAGTTAGGGCTCGAATAAACCACCGAAACTCATCATCGCTAGTGATTTTACCATAGAGCCTTTGGTTAAGCAGAAACGATGGTTTTGGATCCACGGCTAATACTTGCTGCGCTATCTGAGCCTTTTCAAGCTGGGTTTGTATCTTTGAACTTCCCATAGTAGGCAGCCTTGAATATGACAGTGCCATGAAAACATAAGCGGCTGTGATGAGTCCCGATTGCGCCATAGCTATCGAGTTTGTTGTAGCTTCCCTCCATAGGTCAAGTAGCGGAATCATAACAGCTTCCGCTATAGATGAGAGCTTGGATTTAAGAGTATCAGGCTCGAGTGTAAACCAAATCAGTTCTCCGAGGCGCAGGATCCAAGTTCGTTTAGTGTTGACTTTTTTATCAGAGACACCCTTGACGAATGCATCAATAACTGCTTTGTCTATGCTCAAATTGTTTTCAATAGCCCACTGCAGATAATGAAGAAGCGCAGAAGTTTCGGCGTTCAGTGCTGCCTCGTTCGCTTCCTTTCCTGCAACAGCAGCTAGTGCTATGGATGATACAGTTGCCGTAGCTTCAGATACAGGAAGCATACCAAGCATTTCTGCATACGATGCTCTTTGATCTGCTGAAGTGAGCTTGCCAGACTTTAATGGTATTAGAATATCCTCAGTCAATTTGGAAATAGTGTCTGTGTCATAACATTTGAGCACTACGGCCTTGAATGCTGTAAGTGCACCTTGTCGAATTGTAGCGTTCGTAGATTTGATATTAGCAAACAAGGGCTTCGAAAGCTTATCTCGAAGAGCTGTAGAAAGATCTATTGAAGCAGGCAACGAGCTGAAAAGAGGCGTAAGGAGGTCATCAAGGACAACTTCTGGGGCTCGGAGGAGAGCCCTTTCCAATGATGGTACGAGTTCCTTCTCTACATCTTCTTTGGTAGCGAAACTCGCAAAGAAACCCTCCAGGGCGTTAGCAATATGTGGATCAATATGTATTCGAGATCCAATGATTTCCCTATTATAGAAAGCATAAATCTCTGTTTGTTTGCTGGATACTGTCTTCTTTGTCTCTGGTTCTTTTGCACAAACTCCAGCGATGGCACCAATCATAACAGCATTGCTAGCAGATGGCTGACCGCTTTTTGAGGTAAGAATCTCTATAGCCTCTTCGACCAATCCATTACGAGCAGTAAATATCTTCCTTAGTGCTTGTTTTGTGACGAATAATGCAGAGCTGCGCACATTCGTACGCGATGACAGGCTGAGACACAATTCTAGAGCTTGAGAGTTGCTCTTCAGAATCTTGAGCCCCCATTCTTCCCAATGACTTGTCACAGCCAAAGCTGAAAGTAATAAGCTACACCATCTCACTAGCACGTATGCGTTGCTCGGCGCAAGACCAGTTTTCGAGGTTTCTGCATGAACAGATTTCAGAAACTCTGACCACGCTTGTGGTGGGGTGCCTGCCTCAAATATCACCTCAATGCAACTCTCAACTGCTAGCCGTGAAGCTTTGTCGTAGTAGTACGGATATGTGCTGAAGAATATTCGAAGGATAGATGGAAGGAACTTAGGCAGTATTTCTAGAAGAGAGATGTTAGCCCGATTGAAGTTTTGCCTGATCGAGCTGCTTCATTACCCCTTTTTGCTAGTCTTTCTCGCAGGATATGTAGGTGTGCAATCCGCTGACTTGTAGAGGACGAAGCTAGAATAGCCTTGGTTGAAGAGAAATCCAGCTCCCCGCTGCTGGTACCATTGACCTCCACCTCAGTCATAATGTAGTATCGAGACGATTGTCATGACCTAGAGTACTTTAATTTACAACGGCGCCTCGTGCTTTTCGTCAGCAAATTGGTTGTCCTAGAAGTCTATACACAGATGCGTGGTGGTTCTTATTTACATGTAGCCTTCTCGCTAGTGACTTGTTGGTTCAAACCCTTTTTTAAAATTTATGCCGCCCAGCCTCATTGTGCCAGAAAGTGTGACGCATTCGCCGGCCTGAACTCGATAAGTAGATATAAAACTAAAGCCAATCCAAAATATTGTCCGAAGCATAGGTTACTAGGATTATTTGGCTCTCGAAGGCTCTGGAAAATATATTTGGATTGACTTTAATTTTGACACAATGTGCTCTTAAAAACATTTGTACCCCTGGTAGTAAACCTCCCAGATCGTCATCAGCACACAAAGTCCTGGCCAGACGTCTTATACTACTGCTACCAAGCCAAACTACCAGAGAACCCCCAATCCCAAAACAGCATATGTTTTGTGCTCTCTTCAACCTACCGGTCAATCTTTAATAGCACTTTTCAGTAATGCAGAAGCACTAGGGTGATTCAAACTCCTAGTATCACCCCGCCTTGCCAACCCCACCAACATTATCTAGAGGACTGTAGTCTACCACCACTACCCTCTACCAATATGGCAGGTGGGAAAAAGAAGAAGAAGCCAGCTGCAAATCCAGCGAGAGGCTTTGCCACTACCTCTGTCGCCTCGAAAAAGCCAGAAGCTCTCGAGCCCGAAATTGAACTTTCTACGCCCATCAAACAGTCTTCTGAGAGCCAAGAATCAGGTTCTGCTACAATAGCTGAACCCAAGAATACTATTTCAGCTTCTGCTTCGAAAACATTAACGCCAGAAGAGTTTGAGAAACAACTGGAAACATCTGAGCTTCAAGTTCTTGTCGAGAAACATGCTTCGAAGTCCAAGAGAGATGCTCAACGACAAAAGACTAGATTAGAGACGGATCGCAGGGTTTTGAGAGGCCAGGCCGAAAGCTTGAATACGAGAAAATGGCTACCTCCTGAGCTGATGGATGAGATTCTAGATTTGGTAAAGGAGGAGGGGAGATATTCTGGACAAAATGCAGACGGCTCCAATTTATTGAAGCAGTCCTCAGAAGAGGAACTCACAATTCGGCTATGGACATTGCAACAAGCACTAGTTGGCGCGGGTTTCTTGGAAGATAAAGTGGTGTTGGCTTTGAAACACGTTCTGGATATATCAGATAAAATTAGTTCTGGAAATAAAGATTCCATATGGGGGATGGATGAGTCTCTCGAGTGGCTAGCACGAGAGTGCAGAAGAGAGGAGCTCCCGGACTATGAAAACTTGCAACGAAAACCTACTTCTGCTCTGAAGACCCAAACTGGTAAGCGAACACCCTTTTTCAGCCAAAATGTAGGCTGTAGCATAGTCTCAGGAAATGGCGGCCATAAGGAACGCTCATTATTTACGGATTTTGATTATTCTGCCACTCAACAACAACCCTACTATACGTTACAGTCTAGGTCAATACCCTTTTCTCAGAGCTGATATCTTCCAACAGAAACTCCTAGTGATACTCCCTTGCCTTCTGGCACGAATACTCCACGCTTCGACTTTGATTTGGCACATCCTGGACTCGGTTCAGCTTCGAATGGATCAAAGGGTGACAAAAACCGTTTGCTCCCAATCAAGATCAATTCTTCAGATTATGAAAGCGACATCGATGCAGATGAACTCCTTCCGGTTTACTTAGAAAGTAAGGCAAAGCTTTTCCAGTTGCAGTCAACTTTGTCTCGGACCAAAAGAACCTCATCAAACCAAAATGGGAAAGGGTACACCAAGAAATCAGGTATTTTGATTTCTATGTCAGATCCCGTCTCGACTAAACTGCTTCGAAAAATTCAGAAAATTGAGGAAGATGTGCTATTCGACCGGTATATCGCGGAGAAGGAATGGGAGATTCGTCGAATCCAGTTGGAAAAGGATGCGGCAGCCACGGCCCGCAGAAATGCAGCTGAAGCTGACAATAACGTGTCTCAAGAATCCGAACCCATCTTTGATTCAGATGATGAGGTTAGTAGAGAAGCGAATGAAATTGGAGCTGCTCTGCTAGAAGAAGTCGAAAACGAAAGTGATGACGATGCCACACTCGCCAATTTATTTGCCAGCCTGCCTGTTGATGAAATAGATCCGATAACTGGGAAGAGTAGTACTGTCACTACGGGTAGCAACGGAGTAAAGATCACCATCCGAGACTTTGGAAAATGGACAGGGGTCAATCCAACGAGAGTGCTAGAAGAAGCATGCCGAGCAAGGTTAGTTTTCACATACTGGACGCTAATCTCTATGTCAGGAACCAGCTAACAATAGATCAGGGACTCGTCCGTGAAAATTGCCTACACGCTGATATCCGATTCCAGCTTCTCAAATCGCCATGCACTTCGAATCACCTGGTCTAAAGCTCAAGATTCTGCGATTATATCTCCTCCGCCAGATATTGACTATTTGTCATCACCAAAAGTACAATCATTTGCTATGATTACAGTTTCTGCTCCAGACTCGAAACAATCTGAAGCATACATCTCAACAGTTGCGTTGTTTCTCATATTCGGCTCGTCTTCAAAAGAGGATAAAGTCTTCCTGCGGCTACCGGCCACATGGCGTGACCTGTGGACAGAATTGGCGGAGTCAAGAAAAGAACAGGCCGATGAGATAGACCGGGAGACCATTCGTATCTTTCGGGATATGGTACGTGAAAAGAGGGACCAGGAACTAGAAGATGGCGTCCTTATTCAAGGAGCATTTCGAAATCGGGGATCTACTCGTGCAGCAGACACCAGCGACGAGTCAGGGCCAGATAAGTCAAGCAAGTCAAACATTGCTTCGGATGCATATCGGAAAATCTGGTTGGAAAAATCCAATTCACCAAGTTATCTAGCAATGCTGGTAAAATTTCCATTTTCCATAGACGTTGAGCATCATTAATTTTTCAATAGCGATCTCGTATGCAGTTGCCTATGTGGGCATTCAAGAGCGAAGTTCTTCAAGCGATCGATAATAATCAGGTAGTAATTGTATGTGGAGAGACTGGGTGGTAAGTATCTCCAAGCACTTTATCCACAATGTCTAATATGCTGGTAGTGGTAAAAGTACTCAAGTGCCTTCTTTCATATTAGAGCACCAGCTTTCGCAAGGCAAGCCATGCAAAATCTACTGCACAGAACCCCGTCGGATTTCGGCTATCTCGCTTGCTAGACGTGTAAGTGAAGAGCTTGGAGAACGCAAAAACGATCTTGGCAGCTCGCGATCGTTAGTAGGTTATGCGATCAGACTTGAATCAAACACTTCAAAGGAAACTCGCTTAGTGTTTGCGACCACCGGTATTGTTATGCGTATGCTTGAAGCTTCGAACGACTTAAAAGACATTACTCACATCGTTTTGGATGAGGTTCATGAGAGGACAATAGATAGCGACTTTCTACTCATCGTGCTCCGGAAACTTATGGTACGACGGCCTGATCTAAAGGTAGTACTGATGTCTGCCACAGTTGATGCGGCACGGTTTTCCAAATATCTTGAAGGAGCACCTGTGTTGAACGTTCCAGGTCGGACTTTTCCGGTTACCGTCAAGTATCTTGAAGACGCCATTGAGTTGACAGGATTCTCGGCATTTGATACTGGTGGCCATGAGAAGTTCACTGACCTTGATGATGATGACGCTGAAATTGCAGAAGGCGAACTCAGCGAAACAGCCAAAGCAGAGTATACAAAGCAGCTTCGAGGCTATAGCAGCAAGACTAGAAACACTGTCTCTCAGATAGACGAATATAGGATTGAGTTCGAGCTGGTAGCTCAACTGATAGCAAAGATTGCCACCGATGATAACCTAGTTGCATATAGCAAGGCAATCTTAGTATTCCTACCAGGAATTGGGGAAATCCGGCAACTGAATGACATGCTTTGCGGTCACCCCCTCTTCTCGTCAAATTGGTATATTTATCCTTTACATTCAACAATTGCAAGCGAGGATCAGGAGGCTGCCTTCTTAGTACCTCCACCTGGTACCAGAAAGATCGTTCTAGCCACTAACATCGCTGAAACTGGTATTACGATCCCCGATGTGACATGCGTTATAGATTCAGGGAAACATCGTGAGATGAGATTCGACGAGAGGAGACAGTTGTCGCGACTTCTAGAGACATTCATCAGTAAAGCAAATGCCAAGCAGAGACGTGGACGAGCTGGTAGAGTACAAGAGGGGCTATGTTTTCATTTGTTCACAAAGTACCGACATGATGAGCTAGTAAGATTTCTCCAACCTTCAAAACATATACGAGATTGCAAAATACACCAGCTAATTTTAAATCAAGATGGCGGACCAGCAGACACCTGAGCTTCTTCGTCTGTCTCTACAGGACCTTGCTATTCGCGTTAAGATTTGTAAACTAGGAGGCATCGAAGAGACATTAGGCCAGGCTCTAGATCCGCCTTCTGCTAAGAACATCAGACGAGCAATTGATGCTCTGATAGATGTTAGAGCCTTGACCGCTGGAGAAGACCTTACCCCTCTTGGCCTGCAGCTCGCAAAGCTTCCTCTGGATGTGTTTCTAGGGAAGCTTATTCTCCTTGGTAGCATATTCAAGTGTTTGGATGCAGTGATTACTATAGCTGCTATTCTCTCATCTAAATCTCCTTTTTCCGCACCATTTGGAGCTCGAGCACAAGCGGACACCATCAGACTTGCATTTCGTAGAGGTGATTCCGATCTCTTGACGGTTTATAATGCATACTTAGCCTGGAGACGCGTTTGTATTACGGGAGGGTCCGAATACCAGTTCTGTAGGAAAAACTTTCTCAGCCAGCAAACATTGTCAAATATCGAGGATCTAAAAGGTCAGCTGGTGGTTAGTTTAGTCGACTCGGGGTTTCTTCCACTTACTGAAGCTGAGCGTGCAAGTCTCAATAGGTTAGTCAATAGTGGTTGTCGTTGTAAGGTTCATGACCTAGCAACCATGCGACAAAAAGGTTCTTGAGGACTAGAATAACTAATTGTTCATAGGACACGATTTTCGAGCAGGCGTCGACAATTTTTTGATATCCCCCAGAGAGCAAACGTTAATAGTGATAACGACATCATTACGACATCTGTTATTGCCTGGAGCTTCTATCCAAAGCTTCTGATCCGAGACGGAAAAGGGTTCCGGAACGTAGCTAATAATCAGTCTATAAGCCTGCATCCTTCATCTGTCAACAAAGGGCACCACGACTTGAAGTGGCTCTCATACTACCACATTATGCAGGCTAAGCAGTAAGTTCAAGAACTATGTTCCAAATCGTAGTTTCTCTAACACTTCTCCAGGTTTTACAACGCACATGAAACAACTGCAGTTGAGGAGTTCGCTATTGCCTTACTCTGTGGAGATGTGCGCTGTGACGTAAGTTACTTAACCCATACAAATCCCTTCAGAAGATAGCCGCTCTAATCTCGCGCACAGATGTATGCAGGTGTCTTGGTCATTGATGGAAACCGTGCACGATTTGCCGTATCCGACTGGAAAATAATGCTTGCTATAAAGGTATTGCGTGCTCGATTGAGGGAAATCTTGACTCGCTCATTCAAAAATCCGGGAAAGGCCCTCACCACACAACAGCAGAAGTGGATGGATCTATGGCAAAAGATTTTTACTCAGGAGTTTAAGGATAGATAGTTCATAAATATGAATACCTACGTAAGTAAGTATCTGTGCAGAGAGCTTATAGAATGTAGTATTGTATGTTGCATTTGACTTAGCGACCTCCAAGGAGACAGATTCCTCGAGCGAAAACTCTGTGAGCTTCACTTATCAGCTTCAAATCGAACTATTGTATCAAATAATGTCATACAATCATCAATATAGTATTAAAAGATTTGCTAAATAGACGATGTTTTATCCTTTGTATATAACTATTCGATTGCTGTTTTCGTAGTTGAAATGTTCGAGCAATTAAGTAGGTTTGAGACCAACTTTACGTGGTTCCCGGCTTATCTCAAGATGAAACACTTCGAATGACTTAAGGAAACAACTGCGGTCTATTATATGTACAATGCGTATATTCAACAACATCTCACTGTGTAATTGGACTTTTGAAGGTACTGTGTTGTGGCTTGAGGCCACACCCTCATTAGCTAGTATACTTAGACCTCTCCCGTACGGAGAGCTTCCTTCCCTAGACTTTACCAAACCTTATTTCACGTTTTACGCACAGGAACCTCTCCTCCGCCTTCATCGTGAGTCCAGGTCCTTGACATACTGCTAAGAACAAACCTCAGATAGTTTAAGAATTTGCGACTCATCTTGAACCAACTTATTATACATTCTTCAATCAGGATTCCTCGAAAGACCTCTAAATGTTCGAAGTAATCATTAGCCATGATATTCTCTGATGAGCTCATGATATTTAACCTCCCCAAGCCATAACAGTCACTGAAGTAGACTTTAAAGACGGATCAGTCTCAACGGTAAAATGCTTAACCGTTAGCAGAATTAGTCTTTGTGATCTGTGACATTCTGTTGAAAGAACCACATTGTTTTAAGATATGACATTGGAATTTGCCTTCTGATGCTTATAAGCATCACTGGTGAACGTAACACCACGGCGGCCCAGACCGCCAAGGCTTGGACGCTGATATATGAAGCACAGCTAACCATGCAGTCTCTAAATACTTAGTACTATGCGCTCTTAATTAGCTTCCCCTTCCCACATTTTGCATCAACCAAGAGCACTTACTGGATCAGAACTACTTCTGGTACTCGTTGGAAACTTGTATAGAGGTTAGGACCTCATCTACACTGCAGCAGATTAGGAAGGTTATATTTGGGAGAAAAATGACTGAATATGCCAGACTGTTGTACGGTTAATTCCAGACATCCTATCAAGTCGTACTGCACCGACTAGTCATAGAAGTTTTAGCAGATAGATATGAACATAGTAGTGACACAGTACATAGTGTAGATGATATGGTTGATGCGAATGGTGTTTGGGGGTATAATGCCTGTTTAGGTCTGACTACTTGCCGCTCTGTGGTTCCAGATGGAACGGAAGTTTTGGGTCCTTGTAAAGAAATTGTATGTTACGTACGAATGCAGCTGGCGGCAAACCGCGAAAGCGAGAGATCCTCATTGGTACAATGTATTCTTTCTCACAACTCAAACAGACATCCTGGGTAGATATGGATCTGATTGAACTAGAGAATGGAGCATTATCAATTTAGAGTAAGGTCAATACATGAAAAATTATAATATGTTTCCTCTTTTGGTGCCGTTCTAGCATCCAATAAATCACCGTATTATGCATCTACGATGTCAGAATTTTGCTATACATAAGTAGTGCTCACAGCTCTGATATTTACATGCTCGATGCGCGCGTGCAGTGTCTTGCAGTGATGCAAATCTTAGATATTCGACACACCTGAAAAGCTGACAATGCTAGGTGCTTCCGTATCAAGTCACTGTACTGAGAAGCAAGCCATGTGTAAACGAGTTGCTATTCGGGTTGTTGACAGGTAGCTTGTGTATGATATATGGCGGGTTCGAGACTCTAAACAGAAAGGAGGAATGGGATCTGGCTCTTCTTAAATTCGTATCAACTTCCACCCCAATTAAAATTCTCAATCTCCGCAATGACATCCTCATCCGTCATAGGCGATTCGAAATGGCTGTAAAGCTGGGTCACCCTCGTTTCCTTCTCCAACTCCTCGCGCAGCATATTCCGAGCTTCCAGCCAATCTTCATCTGCAGTATTTGGTCCAAATTTCAGAGAATATTGGACTATTGATCCTGCAGATATTTTTTGGATCTTTTCCGACAATGTAGATACTTCGTCTTTGTGATCAGCGAAGTTTTCGTATGCATATTGTGTTGGTCCGATGAAAACTGGGATTTCTAGTGCCTTTCTGTAGTGTTCTATGCTCTCCAGAATCTGATTCCCGAGTCCTGACACAGAGGGTGCCGCACTTTGCCAAAACGAAGCTTTTCACTGACACTTTGTCGAGGAAGGGAAGAGGAAAGAGTTCTTTTTGGCTTGCTCAACAGAAGCTAGCTCGACTTCGTTCTTCATGTTCTGGTGTGACGTTGAAAGAATTGATAGTTCAACCGGGACTGTTGGCAAGAAAAATACTGTTGCTCTTCCGACCCAAATATTTGGCATATACTGAATAATGTTGATCTCCAGCCAGGTTTGAAATTCCAAGGGCAACCCTTCAAATGACTCATCTGGCAGAAATCCGTCCGGATCTGACATTCTCATCGCAATATAGCGTCTGATTGAGGCTCTTAGTGCGCCTCTACCTAATCCTTGCTGTTCAGCTCGCGCGAAATGTCGTGGGGAAACTCTATCAGGCGGACTTCTTCTCTGTCGAACGTTTCCTTGATGAGTTTTGACACAGCTTCTGGGTCAACATCACCGTTCTCGTCTACAGCGAGATTTTCCATGTCAGTCCGCAAGTTTTGAGCGTACAAATCAGGTAGATCAAGCAGTACGAAACTCGGTGGGGTATAGAGCTCGTCTGTACATTAAGCAAACCACGATAGTGCGTAAAAGATGGTATTATTTTAGCGAGATAGATGCCAGCGTATAACAGGAAAATTCTGGCAATAAAATAAGGTTGACGGTTAACTGCCTCAAAAATATATGGAAGGATACAGATACTCAAAGTTCATACTGAAAAGCGTGTCATGAGATATGGATGACTATCTTCTAGCAGGAGAACCTTCTGGAGTAACCACACAACCAGAACTCTTCAAACTATTTTATACCCGAATCCTACTGCCACTCGTAATATATTCACTCTTGAACCTATGTTGGACAAGCTTCAAAGGTTGGCCTAGATTCATTTGTACTTCGCTTAATAGAGGAGCCGAGCTAAGCAACATCAGTGTGCCAGGCTAAAAAAAAAACTGCCACACGAGTTGAACCACTAAGTCATTGAAATAACTGAGTTGTACTTGAAGTTGTTCATTTAATACTAGCACCTATTCACCCAATAGCAATCTGATTCTGAAAAATTACCTGGTGGGTAAAGCTGATTGTGAGGTTTAAATTGGCCAAGGTCCCGATACAATGTACACTTTAGCACTGATTGAACTGGAACCAAGAAATTAAAGCAGCACAATAGACACAGTTTAAAAGATAGGTATTTCAACTGTATCAGGTCAATGAGTATCTAAACATGCCAATACAAGTGCTTGCTGTAACTTAATCGCGTTGTCTTTGATGGAAACTCGCGGTTAAGTAATCTTAGAGTTGTGAGTTTTCCTTCTCAGACACACTAAAGAGGTCAATGGAACTACGTAATATTCACACATTTCTGATTTTCCTCCAAATAGCTGCCAATAATTGTAGAACAAATACTGCAAATCCCAGAAAAGCGTTGTGTATTTTCCACAACAATTGACTCCTATATTTACATCATCTCTCCAAAGGAGCAAAGCTTATCACCATAGGGGAGCTTTCTCACCAGGAAGAGCAGCATCAAAGCCAAATTTCCAACACATATTAATTTCCTCTCGAGTTTGATTCGAAATGGGCGGCGTCATTTAACACATAACAGCCCCAAAAAGGAACTGGTAGTCGTACATCAAAAGAAAGGCGTTCGCATCTATAGATCACAGTTATTATCCCAGCCATGAATGTGCTCCGCACGACTCTGGTGCTTCTACTAATGAGACCAGATGGCAGTTGACACATTATAGGCATTGGATTACGGTATTGGAAAGTAGTGTGGCAGGTTACTAGCTAATTTAGCTGTATCAACCACCAACGCATCTACTGGCTAATTCCTATGTAAATACCACAATTACTGACTAAGAAACCACATAAGTATAACCCGAGTGACTTCACTGAAGAAGCCAGTACGACTCTTTGATATGATGTCTTCTTTGTTACAGCTCCCAAGTATCAGTCGATTTGCTTTAGGGCGATTAGGTAAGCTGCCCATTAATGAGTTGAAGCTGCACGAACAATGGAGTGGTGGCAAGTACTTCGAGCTGATATTTGTTTCTACATATTTACATATAAATACTCTATATAGTCCAGATTTTCACTCAGGGTTTTGTTTCTGGCTCTTATATGTTACTAATGCACTTCACTTGTACATATCAGTAGCCACCATATCATATCAATCTAGGACATATAACTAAATGGAACAGCAACTCCCTGTGCGGACCGCACCTCATTCCCTCCGCAAAGTCCAAAAGATCCCAAGGATCTGTTTCATTGGTATTATATAATAGCATTCCTCGAAATCATCATTGTTGAGCGTAACCGGAAGTTGAGCACTTTATTATCACTCTATATCAAAGATCGACTCTAAGCGCTAAGCTCGTTTGGGATAGCACGGCAAAATAATTTGAGCAAGGGTGCCCGCTCGGACGCAATTGTTCGTTCTGCCCGTTCAATCGTTACCTCCACCAAGAGAGAAGGCTGCGCTTCCATCGCATTTTCACAGACACCACCCATCTGCCCAGAATCGTCGCTGGTGAAAGAGCTGTCCTGGCTACAAAGCGACAGCGATGACTTCACCACACGCACCAACCCCCGAGGCCATCACGCCTCAGGGTGACCGGAATTCGCCCCACCTCACCGCTGTAGCGGAGCGTCTTGCTGAGAACGACACTGCGAGTACACGCCTTCAAGAGCCGCATCCAAATCGGGCAATGATGCCACAATTGGGGCTGCAACAACAACAAGCAAAAGCGCCAGAACCTCAAAATATTAAAAAGGAAAAGCATGCAGTGGATGGTGAACAAGCCAGGTTGGGGAAGGACGGGGAACTAGGAGGTAACGAGAAAGCGACCGGAGAACGAGCTGGATTAGATGAACATGCGGAATCAAAGGTAGAAGGCAGGCAAGAAATAAAAGCCGAACCAGAACGACTTGGAGATGCACCATCGACTATGGCTGTGCCATTATTAGAAACAGCTGGTGACTCTCATCATGATACGAACGCTATATCTTGTGAAAATGCCGATGGTACATTGGACGGTCCTTCGAACCAACAACTTCTTGTAGACGGGAGGTCAGCAGCTGAGTTTGTTCCTACTATGGGACAGAGGAGTGCTGTGCAAGATGATGCAGCTGTTGCAACTATGCCACCGAGAGCTGATCAGATACCTGAGAGCATGGGTCTTTTTTCTGGCGCCATAGACAATGCCGCCTTTATGGCGTACATGCAGACTCCGGCGAATTTCTATGGTATGGATGCCAATGGAATGGACGTAAATGGACCTCTATCTTTACCTCAGACTTCAGCAGATGGATTGTTAGCCCTACAGATGGCATCTACCATGAATATGAATCCCTTTCCATTCGGCGAAACTACTTTGGATCCATCACCCAATATCAGCGGCATAGATACTATCGTAGAGGATCACCATCGCGTAGTAAGTATATGATTAACTTCTCATGGCAAAGATCATCATGGCACACTCCTTTAACCTTAAAATCCTCGTAATTGTCCTTTACTGACAATTCTTTCTTCTACGTAGTCAGCATATGCTAAGCTTGAATTTCAAGACGGCGAGTTCTACATGAACACATATCAAGTCTACTTGGGACGAGATCAGGCTATGATGAAAGCTGCGATACGCCGAGAAAAGGAAGAGGAGACCCGTCAAATACAAGAAGAGATGCAACCACATACACCAGTGCGAGCCAAAACGGGTAGTAAATATAGTAAATCCGCTGTTAGTGAAGTGGGTGGCATTCTGAGGGATGTCGGTGACTCGGACCACGAAGAAAAAGTAAGAAGGCGCAGGCTGAAGAAAGCTAGCAAGATATCCAAATCTACAGGATCTTCGTCACGGCATGTTTCTAGGAGAAATTCTCTAATTCATACGGATGCCTTACCTGTACCACAACAGCCGAAGCCAGAAAGTCCAGGGGTTACTGCTGCAGTACCCGTTGATCCAGCTAGTCTTCGCCCTTCTCCGCATGACTGCCCTATGGTTGCCATCCATCCTCCTGGAGGTTCGAGTAAAGACTTCAAGTCGATATCTCGAATGCATGTGCTGATAAAGTACAATCAGAAGAAGCACTTATTTGAGGCTGAGATCCTTGGTCGTAATGGAGCATTCATCGATGATGTTTTTTATGTTCATACTGATGTTATTGAACTCAAGAGTGGTAGTCAACTGCAGCTAGGTGGCGTTGTTGTGCGATTCGTTTTGCCCGACGTTGCCATTGGCCAGACCGGTGCCGAAAATCGACCAGAGTATGAGGAGAGTATCATAACTGATCGCTATTCTGAAGGAGGAAAGGAGATGAGCTTCGACTTCGAAGATACACCTCGCCGGAGGAAAAGAGCGAATTCAAGTGAAAGTCTTTCTGATGGTGTCGAACTGGAATTTGATGAGGATATAGAGAACGACAATGGTGAAATTAAACTCATCAGGGACTATGCCGAAGATGACGAGGATGAGGAGGAGAATGAAGAAGATGTTGACGAGGATGACGAGGATGATAACCAGAATAGCGACCTGTCAGATATTGGAGACATGGAACGAGAGAATGATGAGGTTGATGAGAATTACCAACGAACTAATTCAGTTGATCCTAAAGTAATATCTGACAAGAAACGTGGCCCTGGCAGACCACCTAAGAATGGGATCATGTCCAAGCGTGAGCAGAAGCTAGCTAAAAAGCAAGCTTTGGAGGCAGAAAGGGCCAAACAGAGCGTTGAAGCAGTCGCCGAAAACCAATCCTCTACCATTGGCAAAAAGAAAGTAGGACGGCCGAGAATCCATCCACGAACAGACTCACCTCCGGGAGAGAAGAGAGAAAAGAGAAAATACACCAAGAGAAAGCCAAAGGAACCTAAGGATCCGAATGTAAAGGGAGAAGGTTCTGGGGAAGATAAACCTGCTAAGCCGAAAAAGGAGAAGAAACCAAAGCCTGAAAGGTCACCTACTCCCACATTCAACGAAGCAGAACTTACTGCCGAGCAGCTGGCCAAACCTCAGGCAAACTATGTTACTCTTATTTACGATGCACTTATGGATTCCAAGACTGGTCAAATGTCTCTTCCACAACTTTACAGGGCTATCCAGCGCAAATATCCCTATTTCGTTCTAAAAACTTCTACCTCTGGATGGCAGAGTAGTGTTCGTCACAATTTATCACAGCATGCTGCCTTCCAAAAAACAGAACGAGATGGTAAGGGTTGGATGTGGGCAATTGTCCAGGGGGCATCAATAGAGAAGGAAAAGAAGAGAAGAACCACTCCACCACAACAGCATTATCCTGGGCCACATCAACAAATATACCAGGCTGGTCAGCCACATCCGCATTATGCACACTATCCTCCTAACGGCATGATGGGGCAGCCACCACCTGGTTACTATCCGCCTCCTCATCAAATGGGTCCCAATGGATACCCAGGCCAGCCTCCATACATGCCACCACAGCACATGAACGGGATCCCGTACAATGGTCCCCCTCATATGGGTGGGCATACACATCCTCCCCCATACATACCCCCTAATATGTTGGCTCCACTGGCCGGGAGTTCAAGCGGTTCATACAGCTCGCCATATGCACCAAAGCCAACGACTGCGGCACCACCACCACAAAATGGGCCGCTTCCCCAACCCCCAATCCCACCTCCACCTCCATCGCAGCATACACCACAAGCAGTCGGTAGCGCACCTTCCCCACAGCAAAACCTGACCCCGCAAAACTCTGGACTACAAAATTCAACCCCTCCAAACCATTCACAAAATTCTGTTCCTCAACACTTAGCTGCACCAGGTCCTGTCCAACTTTCGACACCACAGAATCAAACGCCTCAATCCCAGAATCCACAAAGCCAATTACAGTCGCAGTTAAATGTTGGTCATCTGGGTATTGCGAATCAGTCTCAACCATATACTCACCCTGGCAACAATTCAATCCAGCCATATCAGCAAATGCAAAATGTTGCACAGCAGGCGCAAGTTTCTCAGGTATCTAATACGCCTCAGCAGCCTCAGCAGCCTCAAGGTCCACAAACTGCCCAGAACTCCCAAGCTTCACAGGCTCCCCAAGCCCCTGCAGTTCCTCAAACCCCTCAAGCTGCTCAGGTTCCGCAGGCATCACAACAGTCTCCTCAAGAATCCAATGGCTACGGTCCTGCAAACAGGGACAACGATGATCCACTTGTAGCTTTCATCGAAAGGTTCAAGCCTCTCATGGTAGACTCCTTGAAAGGGAAGTCTGATAATCCCACCGAGGTAGTTGAGTCGGCAGCGAATAGATTACTTGGGAAAATCACTGTGAGTGCAGTTCCGGGAGATCCCTTTGAAGCAAAAATATTCGAAATCATGAAGAAAGCGTTGCGATCAATACCGGCATTTAAATACGGTGTCCTCCCAGGAAGCCCGTCTGATCAAGATGATCCGAGACAACCACAATCTCCTGGAAATCAGAATGGCATGCAAGATAGTTCTTTTCAACAATCTTTCCAGCATACGGGTACTGAAATGCCAAATCCAGCTGTTGCTAGACCTGCGTTTACCGGACAAGGCAGAAGCCGACCGAGCGGTAATGTTACGCCAATACCCGCGTCTGTAGGATCTTTCACAGGGTCTGATTCTGGAGGTCCTGTGAATGGGTTGCCTTTGATAGTTGGAAATATACCGAGCCAAACAGATCCGGTGAATACAGTACATGGGTCTCCTTCGGTAGGGAATATAACAAGCCAAACATCTTCAGGGAATGCAATACATGGATCTTCTCCGGTGGGTAGTACTTTAAGCACGACTGGACCGGGGAACTCGTCGGTAGCGCATCTGCATACTGCTTTGCCAGCGGGCGCATCGAAGTCTAACACAGACGGAGCGGTCACGCCGCAACCTACCGGACCTACAAATGGCCAAGTAGCAGGGCAGAAGAGACCGTACCCTAACCTAGATGACGCACAAGAACGAGATAATAAAAGGATTTCGACTGGAAACCAATCTCCTCAGAAGGTAGAGAATATTCCTCTAATGGCAATATCGGAACTGAAGGATACAGCCAACCCGCCAGTAACCCCAAGTCCTCCTGTGACAACAGCGTGAAAACCGAGTAACATCTCTGGAAAAAAATATCAAAAGCATTGTTCAGGAGTTATGGTTTTGGGTTCTTGGTGCATCTAAGGTTGGAGGCGCGGCATATGTAGCGTGATGCACGGTTTGCACTCGCTTTGGGATGGCGTTTACGATATCCCATTGTGTCTATTAGCATACATATAATCCCAAGGCTTGGGATTATATATATTAGTAGTCTACTGCAGGCGATTTAGGGTTGAATGATTTAGTAGCGGCGAATATTACATCGATTATTCACCCATAAATTAGTCACCAGAAGTGCTAAGTTTGAAGCAAGTGACATTCATTTCAGCCAGCTAATCCCTTCCTGACTTAAAATAACACAAGAAAAGAAATACGCAGATATGTCTATTGATGATGCTAAGGATGAGTTCGTTAAAGTGACAATTTGTTAGGTCAGGCTTAAAATTCATCTTTTTTCTCATCACATGGAGAACTTGGAAGATGAAGTATAACTGATTTGACATATTCTGACGTGAATTAACAATTCTACGACAGATGCATGTGATACCGGTAAGCTTTTAAAGACTCCCACAAAAGCCAGCAATTGTAGTATTTATATCTGCTTACGAGCGCCAAGCGATAGTAGGATATTTGTGGAACCATCAGAACAAGGCTTGAGGAAGGAAACATTCATCTCGACCGATTTTGGCAGTACGAGAAAGACGGCTTCGCTTTTAAAAGACAAAATAAAACATGTTGAACTTTCTGAACGCAGCATTCTTCATAAATATTCTTATAGACATAGTAGATCATGTAAGGACGTAGAAGGAGATTTGGACATTCGTGCTTGTATACTACACATTATTGAGTTCACGCCCAGACTATATATATAAAGATAGTCGCTTCCGTCAAGCAGCTACACTCTCAATGGATGAGAGAAAAGATAAACACTTGTGTGTGGTGACCGAAAATGTATGTTTTCTTTTCCCTGGCCTTTTTTTCTTCTTACTCATGAAAACTGCAGAACCTCTGCTTCTTACATTTTATTAAGCCTTGATTGTTACTGCGGTATGAATGTGTGGACTAATAGCATGAGCAACACCCGCGGGCTGCGATTTACTGAACTATGAGATCTAGACTAGGAAGTGGATTGTGTTAGAATGTGATTCGATGCTTATATCTACTAATTGATTGGAAGGGGTATAAGTGAAGCAGGTATCCTAAGCATGCCCAATAAGGAGAGTTTCCAGCTTAGACATTTATTTAGAGTCAGGACTATAGCACGAAAGAGAAAGCTTCACATCCAAACAGTCTTACTGAGGCACATAGTTGTTCTTTGCACGAGGAGTGGATTGAACAATTTCGATTGTTCAGCTACATCTGGACTATCTATTGATACTGCTATGTTTTTATGGGGCATATAGTGAGAAGAGCGAGAAGAGCGAGAGGATATAATCTGAAATAACAGTGACACCCATTGAATTTTGGCTGCTATATTCTGGTCAGTACAAGAGTCCAATCAGTGTATACTGATGAAGAGATACTAGAGACCGGAGGTTCAGAAGTAATTAATGGATGAATTTAGTTTCATGCCTACAAATTGCAGTATCAAATAAACGAGATTCAAGGTTGATCATCATGTAATGTTTTGGAATGTTTTGATAAAGTAAACCTACACGTACCTGGAGATGTTCAATAAGAAAATAGAGCGCTGTCCTGCATGCAACAATTTACGCCCTTGTCGGAGAGGCGCCATGTCAAACTATGCATTCCAAGCAACCGATCACTGTATTATGACTAGAGCTTAGAGCCCTATTATAGACATCGTAAGCTGTATCGATTTTTGATGCAGTGACCTGACTCTGGCATGGTTTATAAGGCATCTAATATTTGCTGTCAGCTTTATTATAAAAACAGCAACGTGAATCTTGGATTGATCAAGGATAGCTCAGAAATAGCCATTTGTTTTCGTCAATGTTATTCAGTCGGTAATTTCCAGCGTGCAAAGCACACAAATGTTCATCATAGCCAAAGGGAGTTGAGAATAAAAAAGTAACATACCAGTACAGAAGGACGCTTGTGAGCTCATTAAAAAAGAGGACTGTTCTCCCTTTCCCATGGTAAACAATGAGCGGATGATATCAGTTCATAGTATGAAAAGGCCAGTTTACCTCAACCGGTGACAGTATTTTTATTTTTCAGTTCGTCCAGACTTTTTTCATAATCATTCAGCTTTAACGGGCCAGCAGACCAAAGTACAAGAGCTTGAACGCAAACACTGTGGATTGATTCAGCAGAGTGCTTCATCAAGATCTTGCTCTCCATCGAAGAGACTGTGTAACCAATAACATTAACCCACTCTCCAACTTGAGTCTCATTCGACTTCAGAGTGTTCAGCAGAAGCTTGAGGTCAACTAGAGCTTTGATTCCATTCCCAGCCGGATGATTATGTTCCAGTGTCAGGATTGCTGTTCTTGTGGAGTATGCGGTCACACATCCAAGTAGCCTAATCTTCTGTGCAGGTGGTAGCATTGGCAGATCCGCGAGGAAAACCAAGCGGCTCGGGAGAGGTCCATTCTGCATGCCAACCATATCAAATAATGGTATACATTTAGATGTTAACTCTCACCAGCTCCTAAGGATGAAGCCAACAGAAGCATAGCCAGATTTCCGATGTCATGTAGAGAGATTCGGATTTTGGAAAGTTTGGAAAGGAATGTTGAATATTAATAAAATGAAAAGAACGCAAGAATCTTAAGAAAAGCTTAGTGTGCTTTCTTAGCGGATTAAAGCCTCAGGCCAACCAGGAACTACCATCACGTGATACTCTGGCTTTTCCTAATTAGGATGATTCAAGACAAGCGTCATAAGGAACATCGGGAGCTCAGAGCCTTTTAGGATACAATACAGGCAACCACCAAACAACACCCAGTCCACGTCACGACTCTATCTAATCTCGCTACCTCGATTCTCTCTGTTCTCGCAGTAATACCTACAACCTTCCTCATCCCTCACTAGAAACTGTCACGGGCACGGTAGCCAAAAGTTGGCCCCACTAACCACCTATCATACCTCATATCAACGCTTGAGGAAGAACTCAACTGTCCAATATTCAATCAGCCGATTTGTCCTAAATCATATCTAAGAATCGCTGGGCCTCGGCGGTCCATCTGTAACCCGAGAATCTACTCACGCCAGGAAGCAGAGCATCAGTACATAAGCCAGCATGTCCGGCGTGTGGGGTTGGTTTGGCGGGCAGAATACCCAGAAGGCAAAAGACACCCCCAAAAATGCCATTCTCGGATTGCGGCAGCAGCTAGAGATGCTGCAGAAGCGTGAGCGGCATTTACAAACTCAAATGGACGAGCAAGATGCTATCGCCAGGAAGAATGTGAGCACCAATAAGAATGGTATGTCCCTTGCGGATGCCACCAAGGCCGAAATATACCAGCCTCATGTGATGGGCTAGAGCATTTGCTAATTATTTCGCTGAACAGCTGCAAGAGCGGCACTGAAAAGGAAGAAGCAACATGAACATAGTCTCGAGCAAACATCTGCTCAAATATCTACGCTTGAGCAACAAATATACTCAATCGAGGCAGCGAATATCAATAGAGAGACACTCGCTGCTATGGAAAAGGCGGGCAAAGCTATGGCACAAATACACGGGAAACTCAATATTGATAAGGTTGACGAAACAATGTATTTTAGTCTACGATTTGATTCAGGGAGTTGCTAACAGCTGGTTTAGGGAGAAGCTTCGGGAACAACACGCACTCGGAGAAGAAATTGCCAGTGCTATTACGAGCGCTCCTATTGGCGAGGCTGTGGATGAATCGGAGTTGGATGACGAACTGGCAGAACTTGAACAAGAACACCTTGATAACAAGATGTTGAAGACAGGCACAGTTCCTGTATCAGACGAGATTCACAGACTACCGGCTGCTGCGAATGGAGAGAGTAAGCTGTCATTTGGCGCATGTTATCGTCTCGAGCCACGCACTAATAGAACTAATAGTCAAATCCACACCTGTACAGACAGAGGAGGACGACGAAGAGGAAGAGCTCCGAAAATTACAGGCTGAAATGGCTATGTAGGCGGGTTATGGTAATTTGTTGCTGCTTTCTTGATTTGTGAACATCTGTGGTGAATAAGACCTGTATCTTGTGCAGGTTGAGGGAGGTTTGGCATGGAATTTCAGCCGCAATTATTAGAGGTTAGGGCGTGCGTCTTGCGAGCCGGCGTTTAGGATTCATCTGCTGTACACTTCGAGACGCGTATACCGAAGATCACAATTCAAGCACACATTCATATAAATGCCGTGAGATACATCTACAGGCGAAACCATATCTACAGGCGAAACCATATCTACAGGCGAAACCATATCTACAGGCGAAACCATGTATTACCTTAGCCACTCACCACCAACTATTCACGAGGATCGTTCTAGAGAAGTGTGATTCGCGATATAAGAAGTCATGTAGATCTCATCAAACGTACCCTGAGTGCTGTTCTGTCTGCCTGGAACTATACCTGCAAATGCATGCGGCAAATTAGTTACTTGGAACAGTGAGATCTCTGTTAGATTTGTCTAATAACGAAGCAGAACCGTCGGTCCTGGAACTCATAGTTAGAGTCCTTCAAGACACCAAGCTCCCGCCGTCATGTGCTTTCGCTTCCAGGGCCCAAAATCAAGCTGCTGATGTGCTTGGATACTCGAATATAAATAGAGCGCATTGGCGCGGGTACGTGCTCAGTAAATACATCGATGTCCAATTGTCCAAAGTTCCCTCCATTTCGTCTTTTAATGTACTATATGGTGACTTCGTACCTGTGGACGACGCCATATTGAGCGAATGCCTTCATGGGATGCATCTTTGGATGGGAAGGGTCTGGTTCTGGTACCGTGGCATGAGGCGAGCGAGGCAAGGCGAACCACGTTGTTACATGTCAACGAATCGACTTAAAACGATACTTGGCAATGGTGGACACAACATCTTTACCTCTGCAACGACTGGCGGGACCATCGGAATCGCAGAACGGAGCGGATCGGGTGCGTTTGGTCAGTACGGCGTACGGAGTATTGGGCAGAGCGTGGCGTAGGAGGAAAAGAAAGCATCCACGTCAAGGGGAGAACCAAGCTCTTACTCTTCCCCTCCACCTGTCCTGGCCTTATTAACTAATCCGCATCGTTCTCCCACACTGGAGACCGTTGTGAAATGTAAGGTGACAGGTTGGATTTTTAAGTTCTAACTTGCTACCGCATGGAAAGCTATCTTGTACTCTACCTGGTATCACTTCTGAGTAATTGATTTATTCTCTCTTTCCTGTCCGACTAGTTCCATTTCAAGTCCCTTCTGCTTTATTTCTTCGGTTCGCTGTACTTACAAATGCCTACTGCCCGGAAAGCAGCACAATTCCCCGGTCAAGTGCCCAGCCCATTACGTGCTGGCCTGCATCGTTGGGCTGCGACGGCCTCCACTAAGTATTACACTACTACCATCCACCATCCACCACATTATCAGATCAACCTGCTACCAAGTTGCCCTCTTCGTTTCTCACTCCAGAGGGCCACCGCTGTCTGTGCTGCAATGCAATGCACCGCACCGCACCGTCAGGAAGTACATGCGACGTGGCGCGAGTCTGTCCCATCCCATCCCATCCCATTCCGTCACTCATGTCAGGTCCAATCTAACCATTACAAATTGATCATTTGCTCGCAATACGGTTTCGTCCTCCGTGGGGTGGCATGCATCTAGTTCCCCTTTTTCCCCCATTTGGCTATTCCCCCTGTACTCTGATTCCACCTCTCCGTTGCTCTCTTGTGCCATTGACTTTCTCTTCGCTGTATAGTACAGTGATCTG